>Ga0154000_1000353_pt1 | contig 12528 bp, 11 predicted proteins | sample TSNC084MetaG_FD_104674 | JGI IMG/M metagenome (GOLD analysis project Ga0154000, IMG submission 104674) | Attine ant fungus gardens microbial communities from North Carolina, USA - TSNC084 MetaG | ecosystem: Host-associated > Fungi > Mycelium > Unclassified | place: USA: North Carolina, Lumber... | reverse complement strand
CATCGCCAGCAGCACAGAAACCAGGCTTCCCAGAAATACATTCAAGTAGGGAACGGACACATTCAATGCAATTCCTCCCAGCAGGAAGATCAAAATATTGACAATCACACCTACTGCCAGGGCGATATATGGCGCATAGTCTGCGGAAAGCTTACGGATTCCATACACAATTGCTACAGTCGCACAGAATGCGCCCATGGTCAGAAGCATCAGGGAATTATCCTTTAGAGCCGTCAAAATTTGTGTAAACCGCAGCAAAATATCCGGCTGCTGCAGAGAAGTATCCGCTAAAAATCCCGCGTTTCTCTGTACGATAGCCAGAAAATAGTAAGCAAATACACCAAGCCCGGCCGGAATAAAGGAAGTAGCACCCCCTACCAGTCCCAGCACCAGCGGAATCACGTAGGGAATATTGAGCTGAAATGCCACCGGAATCAATACAATTACAATACTGAAGCCCGGCAGAAATAAGTACTGCAGTATCGCTGCCAAAAATAAAAAAACACATGCCAAGACCGTAACTTCCCAGGACAGGGCTGCTAAATGTCCGATCAGGAAACCTGCGGTCACAAAGCTGATCACCGGCCAGGGCAGCAGGCTGCAAATCAGGGAAACCACCAGAACCACGACCCATTTGGTTAGAAAATCCTGATAACCTACCGTCTTATTCAATGCAATAATTACCATCAGCGTCGTTAGAAATTTTAGCACTGGTAACACATATATGTCGCCCTTTGCATAAACTTGCTTCAGACGCTGCCTTATAATCAAAATATTTTCCATGCCTTACTCTTTCCGCTCCTTCTCTTCCCTCTGATAAATACGAGACAACTTCTTCAGGCTTGTCTGATACTCCTTTGTACTTTGTCTGGACTTCCAATAACGGGAAGTATATGCCAATACGCCGATGAATGTAGTAATTACCGCAATCAAAATATACAGAACGCCAAAACCCTGCGCCATTCGTATCAGGCTGTCAAGCGAATACCGGGTCATCAGCGCATCCGCATTCTCCAGCACCCAGAGCGCAAGAATCAAGACATAGCAAAGGGTAACACCAATGAGTCCTTTAATGACCTGAAAGCTTACATAGTCATCGCCAAAAAAGCGGCTGGCCGTAAACATTCCCCGCTTGTTTTTCTTTTGTACCATTGCAGCTTTTGTCATCAGTTTGACTTTTGTTTCATTTACCATTCCAAGAATCTCCCAATAAATTTGTGAAGACCATATAGCATAGTCTATGTTAGTATATCACAGCTTTAATAAAATTTCGAGGAAAAAACGAGGAATTTATGGATAATTTTATTAATATTTTCTGCCTAAGGCCAAATGACTAAGAATTAAGCGGTAGAAAAGAAAAAAGAAGGCGGATTGCTTCGCCTTCCCAATCTTCACATAAACAGCCACAGGCTGACGGCCATAACCGCCATGCCGGCCACAAGACCGTAAATTGACATATGATGCTCTCCATATGCTCTTGCTGACGGAAGCAGTTCGTCCACGGAGATGAATACCATGATTCCCGCCACCATTGCAAACAGAACACCATATACCGTGTCATTCATAAAAGGCATTAGGATCAGGTAACCGATAAGGGCGCCTAAGGGTTCCGATAGTCCGGATGCGAAGGAGTATAAAAACGCTTTTTTTCTGCTCCCGGTCGCGTAATAAATGGGAACGGAAACGGCGATGCCTTCCGGAATATTGTGAATCGCAATGGCCACGACGATGGGGATCGCCACGGAAGGCTCCTGCAACGCGGAAACAAAAGTCGCAAGACCTTCCGGGAAGTTATGTATACTGATTGCCAGCGCGGTAAAGAGTCCGGTGCGCATCAGCTTTGATTGGCCGGCACTATTTGCGAGGCCGGCCTCCATCAAGGCCGGGTCTTTTACCTCATGGGGATTTTGCTCGCTGGGTATTAGTCTGTCGATCAGGCCAATCAGAAGCATTCCTCCGAAGAAGCCCGCTATCGTGACAAGGGTGCCGGTCTTTTCTCCAAAAGACGCGGAAAGCGCGTTCTGTGCCTTGAAAAAGATCTCAATCATGGAAACATAAATCATGACGCCGGCAGAAAACCCCAGGCTCACCGAAAGAAATTTTTTGTTGTCTGTTTTGGATAAGAACGCAATCACGCTGCCGATGCCGGTTGACAGCCCCGCTATCAGCGTAAGCAAGAATGCGCAAGCGACATTACTCACAAAATCACCGCCTTGTAATAGGAATAGTTTGGATTAGATATAATATTGGTTAGTAGCTACTAACTATAGCATAACATGAATTCCCGCACCTGTCAACCAAACTTATCAATTCTCACATGATTCTCACATGAGCTTCTTCCTCAGTCGGTTTCTTTGTTTTGATCCTAAAGAGGAAATAGTAGGTTTTAAAAGTTATAAGCAGTACAATAAATATTCTGCCGTATAGGTTCTGCATGGCCAAAAAAGCGATGATGAGCATCGTAGACGCGAACACCAGAATGCAGACCTTGGTTTTCAAGAACATGGAGCGTTCGTGTACAAAGCTGTCCAAGTGCTTTTTGTACAGCTTTGTTGACCGGAACCATTGATTTACCCGTTCGCTGCCCCTGGCAAAACAAAAAGCGGAAGCGAGCAGGAATGGCGTAGTCGGCAGTACGGGTAACGCCGCACCGGCCGCCCCCAGCACGAAACATATAAAACCCAGGGCAATAAAAATCCCTTTCACAACTTTCTTCGTACCTCTTTCCTTTAATATTCATTATCACACCGTCTTATCGTGTTATGTGTTAACGAAACCGTTATCCCGTAAAACAGGAATAACGGTTTCGCCGGAACTTCAATACTATTGCACAATTTCTTGTTTGCTTTTTTTCATGTGATAATCATGAACCTTAAATTCATACACCATCACAGCGGCAATTCTCGCAGGTACAAATTCATATCCGGGTTCCGCTCCAAACCCGTCCATTAAAACACGCAATGCTTTTTCCCTGTCAACATACTCTGTTAAAGTATTGAGCACCCCTTCACCCATAATGCTTTTATAGTCGACGTCCCATTCGCATACACCTTTGATTGACTTCAACAACCCATTCATCTCCGCCAACGCAAAAGCTGCTTTGATATCCTGGCCACCTTTGCTTTGAATTATATCATACAGTCGCCCGCCAATAGAAGTATGAAAGTAAAGAGTAAGCTCTCCATTGTCCGTTAGAGAAAAACCATAATTCAATGGCACAGTATATGGCTTATCCCCGTCTACAACAGAAAGATAGCAGAACCCGTTTTTTTCCAGATATGAACGTATAACCGTTTGATCGTTTATTTCCTGTAATGGCTTTCGCATAGTCTAAGTTTCCCCCAGTACGTTTTTATTTTGTCAATTCTGCAGGTCGGTACTTCCCTACAAAATCATTTACTGCCTCATATGCCTTGCAGAATTGCAGCAGCTCAAAATCAGTGCGTGGTTTCGCGATCAGCTGCATACCGGTTGGCAAGCCTTCTTTGCTGAACCCGGCTGGGATGGACATTGCCGCATTGCATCCCAATGTGGCTGCAATTGACACTTCCATCCAATTGTGGTATGTCTTCATTTTTCGTCCTTCAATCTCTTTTGGCCAATGGATTTCTTTGTCAAACGGCCAGACCTGTGCGGTTGGCACTGCTATGTAATCATATTTGTCAAAGACACTCATCATGGCCACATAGTAGGCGGATCGCTTTGCAAAGGCGTCAAAGAGTGTCTGAACACTCATATCTATGCCGCTTTCACATTCATAGATAACTTCCGGCTTGATTAGTTTTCGCTTTTCCGGGTCATTGTAATGCCCTCTAAGCGAGCAGATGCTATAATGACGAATAGGCAGCCAGACATTCTCCCACAAATCTTCCGGGTCATAGAATGGCTTGATCGGTTCAACCGCCACACCAAAGGACGGGAATGTCTTCAGTGTGTCTTCGCAGGTTTCCATAATTCCCTTCTCAAAGGGAATATGCCCACCCCAATCGCCCAACCAGGCAACCTTCTTCCCGCTGACATCAGCCTGTAGCTTGTCGTGCACATTTTCGGTTGTGAGCGCCTGAATTCTGGGGTCGATATCGCGGCTATGGGGATCTCCCGGATGATACCCGCTAATGGTGCTGTAAAGCAATGCGACATCCGCCACATTTCGTCCAATGGAGCCATCTGTGGACATGCAACTGGCAAAGAGCTCCACACTTGGCTTGGGAACCGATCCAAACGAGGGCCGGAATCCATAAACATTGCACCATCCCGCAGGATTCCGAAGGGAACCCATAGAGTCTCCGCCATCGGCAACCGGTTGCATCCGCATTGCGACAGAACATGCCGCGCCGCCGCTACTTCCCCCGGCCGTTTTGCCGGCATCGTACGGGTTGCCTACAGTATCGAACAACGAATTGTAGCTGTTGGAACCATATCCCCATTCCGGAAGATTCGTCTTGCCGATAATAATGGAACCTGCCGCCTTCATCCGCTCTGCCAGAACCGCATCGGCATCTGGAATCCAGTCCTTCAGAATCGGCGACCCCTTGGTTGTGCGAATCCCCTTGGTGGCAACCATATCCTTTAGAGCCTGCGGAAAGCCGTGCATCCAGCCACAATCCTTGCCTTGATAGAGCAAATTATCTTTTTCTCTGGCCTGGCTTATGAGATTATCGCGCTCTTGAAGCGTAATAATTGCATGCACGCGTGGATTCACCTTATCAATATGATCAAGATAAGCATTCATCACCTCGACACAGGAGGCCTCTTTTTTATGGATGACCTGAGAAAGCTTGTATGCGGGCATTTCGATGATTGTATTCTTATCCACAGCAATGTTACCTCCTTATTTCTCGGTAGTTTTCTTTTTCTGCTCCATAACAAACAAGAGTCTTGCCAATAACATACCGGCAATAACGCAGAATAGGACTGAAAATCCGCTTGGGATGGGTGTGAGCGGAACAATTAGCAATACAATGACACTTGCAACGAACGTAATGAGACCCAGCTTTAGGTTTTTTATCGCCATATCGGTAAACACTGCTCCAAATACCGCGGGGAGAATATAAGAAAATGCACTTGTAATCGATTCCGGAAGCATTTGAATGACGCCCATCCCCACAAATGTGAAAACAGATACGATGGCTACAGAAACAAACACCGAGCAGGCCACACCGATTGTTGACATTACGTCACCTTCCGGTGTTGAGTCCTCAACTCCAGCGGCCTTTCTGGCCATGTTCGCTGAAGGAAGGCGAATATCAGCCACGCTTCCAGCTATCCAACTTATATACGAACCAGCTATCCCCATTACAGGGAAATAACTAATCGGCTGCACAATCCAACTCACCCCGAATGTTGCAAAGGCCAGCGCCCAGATTGTGAGAATTGTGCTTACGTCAAGCGCGATGCCTTTTACCAGCCAAAGGTAGAGTGCCGGAATAAAGTTTGCGATGATTGCCAGGCTTACCGTAACAATGCCAATGCGAATGTTCTGTCGGTCATAGGCTTCCTTTGTACCTTCCGGTGCCGGAGCCAAATTCTTTGCTTTCATTCCAACTGTTTTTTCCATGTCTCTCCCTCCTAACCAATCATCGTTTTATAGATAGACGCCGCCGCCATACCAATTATCATACAGATTCCGAGTGCGGGTTCACGAATAAAGCGGTATTTCCCCAAAAATTTATTAATCAATACCATGCCCGCCCCGGCTGCAAGAACCGCCACCAATGCAGGAGGGGCTTTTCCAACGATCTGATTACTGGTCATATATCCAAATAGACCAAAGGCCGCCCCCAACATCAACAGCTTAATCCATTTGGGGTTGTATTTCGCATTCATCCATCCCAATGCCTTTGACATCCGGTGTGTCAGAAAGAGCGTCAACAGCATCCAGCCCACGTTATTCAATGCCATTCCCCAGGTTGCAGCGCTAAATGCTTCGGCCGTCATTGCGCCGGGTGTCAGTTCTCCGTCAACAACACCCACTGCGACCTCTGCCATTGCCAACTCAGTTCGCGGAGCGCCAATGTCGTTCATGCGCATCCAGGTTGTTGGCGCGCCTAACACTGACACCAAAGAAAGAAGAACCAATACCGGGGCAAAAGAAGGGCCTATTGCTGTAATAATTGATGCACGGATTCCACTCTTTGTTTGATCTTTTGTTAATCCGACACTGGGAGCGTGTTTTAGTGCTTTCCGAAGGAACAGTATACTTTGTCCTACTACTACAATTACCATGATGCCGCATGCGGCCCACATCCCTGGACTGTTGATTATCTCATTGATCCCCATTATATTTCCTCCTTGATTATTGTGAAACTTAATCTGCCGGGTAGCCCAAAAAGCACAGACTGCCCCTATAACAAGCTTTGACTTCTGTTCGGTATCCATTACATCCATTTTCCGTCCCGTAGTTAACAGGCTGACTCATTTTTCATATGTCATTATTTACATGGGCTATCCCCCCATTCTGTATGAATTTCACGGATACTCGTTGTAATGTTCATAATTATATGTTAAAATCGTGAATGGCAAAAGGTACAATTATTAGTGATTTTTATGGGTACAATTACAAAGGGTGAATATCATGCTTTATATTAACAGACAATCTAACACACCTATATATCAACAGTTGTATCATGCACTGAAGCAGGATATCATTTCCAGTCCGTTCAAGCGCACGCCACTTCCTGCAATTCGAACATTGGCGAAAGAGCTTTGCGTATCCAAGAACACTGTCGATCAGGTATACCAACAGCTATTAGCAGAGGGATACATTTATTCCGTTCCCGGCTCCGGATATTTCTGCAATGATATTGGCCGCATACAAACTCCGCGCGCGCCAATATCGAATGTTCCCGAAAAACCTCAAGCCCCACTCGCAAGAAAACCGATCCGTTACAACTTTGAATATGGAAATCTTGAAAGCCGCTTGTTTCCCTGGTCCAAATGGAGAGAATGCATAAAAGAGGCACTGGTGACCGAGGAAGCAAACCCCTATCTTGTATATGGGGATAAACAGGGTGATTATAGGCTTCGAGAAGCATTATCGACCGTGTTACACCAGTCAAGAGGGGTAAACTGCGCACCGGAACAGATAGTGATTTGTTCCGGTGTGCATGACACATTGCGAATATTAGCGGCATTACTTTCGCCGAAAGAATTCATTTTGGGATTTGAAGAACCCGGCTACAGCACCGCACGGAACATATTCATGAATAACAACTACCAGATTCAACCTATTTCTATTACAAAGCAGGGAATTTCGTATGATGACCTAGTAAAGACAAACAGCAATTTGGTATATTTAACACCGTCCCACCAGTTTCCGACGGGATATATTTTGCCAATCGCCAGTCGCAACAATATCTTGACATACATCAATGAGAAAAATGGCTATGTAATTGAGGACGATTATGACAGCGAATTCCGATATAAGGCTATGCCCATCCCCTCGTTACAGTCATTGGATGTCAATGACCGCGTAATCTATATCGGGACCTTCTCCAAATCGTTTTCTCCGACAATCCGCGTAGCCTATCTGGTATTGCCGAATAGGCTGCTAGGAACATATCAAACTGTATGCAAAGATCATAAAACACCTGTAGCCGCAATAATCCAGTATGCTTTATACCTATTTATTAACAAGGGATACTACGTGCGCCACATACGAAAGGTAGTAAAAGCCAGTGAAAAGAAATATAATCGAATCATCTCCTTATTTAACGAATACAGCCCTCATCACATCAAGCCAATCACAACAGAATCCGGGGTTCATTTAATGCTTGAGATCGAATCCTCCCTATCGGAACCGGAGCTGCTCACTTATCTTGAAAAAAATAACATTCGCCTTTATCCTACCGGCCATTATTGGCTTCAACCCGATAATCATCCGGTTACTCTACAGATGGGATTTGCATCAATGAGCATGGAGGAGCTGGAAAATGGGGTGCGCCATTTATTTCAAGTTTTTCCAAAATCGTAAAGATAATAAGGATGGACAAAAACGCCGCCCTTCAAAAAAGGCGGCATTTCTGCGTGGCGGCGAAAGTAAAGGAGAATTCCCCATTTCTTTTGTTCATTAATTATTTTATTGATGCGTTTGTCTTATCAATTCTCAGTAAGAGCTTCTTCCTCAGCCGGTTTCTTTGTTTTGATCCTAAAGAGGAAATAGTAGGTTTTAAAAGTCATAAGCAGTACGATAAATATCCTGCCGTATAGGTTCTGCATGGCCAAAAAAGCGATGATGAGCATCGTAGACGCGAACACCAGAATGCAGACCTTTGTTTTCAAGAACATGGAGCGTTCGTGTACAAAGCTGTCCAAGTGCTTTTTGTACAGCTTTGTTGACCGGAACCATTGATTTACCCGTTCGCTGCCCCTGGCAAAGCAAAAAGCGGAAACGAGCAGGAATGGCGTAGTCGGCAGCACGGGTAACGCCGCACCGGCCGCCCCCAGCACGAAACATATAAAACCCAGGGCAATAAAAATCCCCTTCACAATTTTCTTCATGCCTTTTTCCTTCCTAAATCATCAACTTATCCGGCCGTTTTCGACGGAGTAGATCTTATCCGCAATATTCATAGTGGAAGCTCTGTGCGACACAAGCACCAGCGTCCTGCCGCCGCGCTCCTCTTTCAGTGACTTGAGTATGACCGCCTCGTTCAGACTGTCGAGGCTGCTCGTCGGTTCGTCGAGCAAAACCAGCGGCGCATTGTGCAGGAACGCGCGGGCCAGGCCTATCCTCTGACGCTCCCCGCCGGAGAGCGTCTCACCGAGCTCTCCTACGTCGGTGTCGTAGCCATTTGGAAGTGTCATAATAAAATCATGTATTGCCGCCTTTTTGCAGGCTTCCACCACTTGCTCATGGATGGCATCCAGCTTCGCAATTTTTATATTACTTTCAATACTGTCGCGGAAAAGATGCGTCTCCTGGGTGACAAAGCTCTCCATATCGCGCAGATTGTCTGTATTGATCTCCCGGATGTCCGTATCAGATATAGCGACCCTGCCGCTATCCACATTCCAAAAACGCATAAGCAGCCTAAGCGCAGTCGATTTTCCCGCACCGCTTTTGCCGGCAATGCCGACTATTTTATTTTCCGGAATCCGGATGCTGATATCGTCCAGGATTTTTTCATTATCGTAAGAAAAACTGACGTTTTCGTAGACCGCGCCGTTAAAATTGACCTGCCTTTTTCCGACAATCTCCGGCGTGGCCGGTTCCTCGTCCAAAATGTCCAGCACGCGGTTTCCCGCCGCGATGGTCTGGGTAAGGCCGCTGCCCAGATTGGCCAGCGCCACAACGGGGCCGAAGGAACTCATCATGGCCATGGTGGGGATCAGTACGCCGTCCAAGCCGATGCTGCCCTGTGAATATAGCCATGCGGAGAGAAACAGCATGGTTACCGAAAAAAACGTGATCACCGCCCCTGTGACTGCGGAGCATTTGCCGGAGTTTTTCTTCATCTCCCGTTCTTTTTCGGACAGATTATCTGTGCGCCGGTTCATCTCGCCCAGCCGGATCCCGCCCGCGCCGTACTGAATAATTTCTTTTAATCCTCTCAGGCTGTCCAGAATGAAGCTATTCAGGCTTCCAAATTCCTCTCTGAACGCTTCGCCAATTTTCTTATCGCGTTTTGACGCCGCTATTGGGATAGCCATACCTACCACGGCATATCCGGCATATGCCGTAAGTGACAACAGGATATGGTAGCGTCCGATGAATACCAGCATGACACCAGACACAAGCACGGCAATGGCAATGGGAGAAATGGTGTGGGCGTAGAAAACCTCCAGTAATTCAATATCCGAAGTAATGATGGAAACGAGGTTACCCTTACCCTTGTGCTCCAGCTTCGCCGGGGCAAGGCTGCGCAGGGCGCGGAACATCTGGTCGCGGATCCGGGCGAGCAGCTTAAACGCAATATAGTGGTTGCATGCCTGTTCAGCATAACGCAGAACCCCGCGTAAAGCGGCAAAAACAAGCACGCAAATGAATATAGTACCAACCGTCACCCACGGATTTAAACCTAACACATCCAATAGTGCGCAGCCGCCGAACACGGTGATAGCGATTGCGCACAAATGCCCGATAACGCCCATGATAACAGCTACAAGCATGACCGGAAGAAGCGGGATAACCAGCCCTGTCAGTCTCGCCATGACCTTTAAACTGCTTCTTCTCATACCTGTCCACCCCTCGCATAATTTTCAAGATTTTGCTGCGTGTCCCATAGCGTCCGGTAAGTGCCGCCCCGCTTCAAAAGGTCGGCGTGTGTACCCGACTGGACGACTTCCCCCGCCTTCATGACATAGATATTGTCCGCGTGTATGGCGTTCACAAGTCGGTGCGTGATAAGGATCACGGTTTTGGTTTCAGTCAGCGAACGAACAAGTTCCATGATGTCGTTTTCACTCTCCACATCAATATTCGATGTGGCCTCGTCAAATATATAGACAGGACTGTCGTGCAGCAGCGCCCTGGCCAGTGCCAGCCGCTGGCATTGACCGCCGGATAGGTTTGCGGCCTTTTCCGAAAGGGCCGTATCAAGCCCTTTTTCGCTTCTGAGGAATCCGGCGAGTTTGACAGCTTCCAAGACCGGCCACATTTCATCATCCGTCGCGGCGGGGCTTCCCATAAGCAGGCTGTCACGCACTGTCCCCATAAACAAGTAGCTGTTGTGGCTGACAAGCGTGATATTTTTCATAATACTCTCTTCCCTGACCGAAGACAGCTCCACACTGCCGGCCATAACGGAGCCGCCATAGTCCTTGTTTATACCCATCAAAATTGCCGCAATGGTACTCTTCCCGCAGCCGCTCTCGCCCACAATGGCGGTAACTCTGCCCCGGGGGAATTCCATGCCGATACCCCGGATGGCCTCCCGGCCGCCGTATGAGAAACGGAGATCCCTGCATGTAATTGGGCCGTCATCCGCGCTGATCTCCGTCGTTTTCTCTCCTTCCTTTGCCGGCAGGCCCAGGAGCGAGAAAATCTTATCGCTTGCCGCCATGCCGTTCATAGCGATATGAAAAAACGAGCCTAGGAGCCGCAGCGGCAGGAAGAAATCCGCGGACAGCATTATCATCGAAAAGCAACCCATAAAACCAATATTACCTGCTCTGTATTCCAATATAGAGATCACGATGCCGAGGGCCGCGCCGCCAAACGCTATCAAATCCATGATTGTAATGGAGTTTAGCTGCATGGTCAGCACCTTCATGGTGATACGGCGGAACTTTTCCGCCTCGGCGTTCATCTCCTTGTGCTTATGTTCATCCGCCTGATAGATTTTTAATGTGGTCAGGCCCTGAAGGTTTTCAAGGAAGCTGTCGCCAAGGGAGGTGTATTCTCCCCAATATTTGCCGAGCAGCTTTTTCGCGAATTTCTGTACGGCCATTATGGAAAGAGGAATGAGCGGTACACAGGCAAGCAGCACAGCCGCCGATTTAAGGCTGACAACGGACAAGATGGCAAACAGCGTCAGCGGCGACAGGAGACTATAGAAGAACTGAGGGAGATAGGAGCCGAAATAGGTCTCAAGCTGCTCCACCCCCTCTGCCGTCATCTGTACTACCTCCGCGGTGGACGTCTTGCTATTATAAGATGCTCCCAGTGCCAGCAGCCTTTTATAGATCATCTCCCGCAGCGTCTTTTTCACGGATTTAGACGCGAGATAGCTCATTTCTCTTACCTTTAACGTGCACAGGAAGCGGACGACAATGGCTATAACGGCGGCAGCGGCGGTGAGTATAAGCCTTTTATTGTCGAAATTTTGCGTGATAAGCCCCTCGAGCATATAACCTATGGAAAAGATCATTCCCACGTTGACAATCAGCCCGAACCATTGACATACGACATTTTTCCTTATGTATTTAACCGAATCAGGAACCGTCCCGATTAATCGTTTATTAATCATCATAATACTAAACCGTCAGTACAAAGCATTTGCCCTGCAGCGACGCAACCTCCGGCTGGTTTTATTTGCAACACATAGTTAGCGTTTGCTAACCACATGGGAAACATTGATATCGCCAAAATGATATGCTCCAGGTGGGTTAGTTAATCCTAACTTTGTTAAAGTATAGCAGACTTCTATCGCTTTGTCAATCTCTTACCGTCATTACATCTGCGCCTGCCTCATTTATCCTTTTAAAGACGAATACCATGTGCATTTATCCGTCCATTGGCAGTCTCCGCAAATATCAGCAAGCTGTGCGGGCGATATAAAAGTGTTGTTTACCCGCTCCGTCATTACCTGAATCCTATCAATGCTGTCCGGTTTGATCCCCATACATTTAAGAATCTTGGAATCCATGATTTTCACGCGGCAGTCCGCATCGGCATCCTTATTACATCGGTTCTCCATTTGATGCGGGCAGCCGCTGCAAATTTGATCGCAGTCAATAGCTGCTTGAATAAGCATATCGGGATTTGCCCGGAAGCATGCGATTATCTCTTTCAGATGATTGGCAAAACGATCGCTATATCCATATCCCTGAAACCCTTGCATACACAAAAGGTGATGTGCTCTAATT
>Ga0154000_1000349_pt1 | contig 12583 bp, 9 predicted proteins | sample TSNC084MetaG_FD_104674 | JGI IMG/M metagenome (GOLD analysis project Ga0154000, IMG submission 104674) | Attine ant fungus gardens microbial communities from North Carolina, USA - TSNC084 MetaG | ecosystem: Host-associated > Fungi > Mycelium > Unclassified | place: USA: North Carolina, Lumber... | reverse complement strand
GCAGAAGCCTTTATCCAATACACAAAGGGCGCCCCTGATGAAGTATTAAAAAAATGTACCACTATTTATCGAAATGGCAAAGCCGAACCACTTACCGATGAAATCAGAAAAGAAATTTTAACGGCGAATAAAGCAATGGCTGATAAAGCTCTCCGTGTATTATGTGCCTCTTATAAAGAATACACCCAAATTCCAGAAGATTGTTCTCCTGAAAATCTGGAGCAGGATCTGACATTTATTGGACTCACCGGCATGATTGATCCCGTCCGTCCTGAAGTATTGGATGCGATCAAAGAATGTAAGGAAGCCGGAATTAAGCCTGTCATGATTACTGGTGATCATATCGATACTGCCATAGCTATTGCTTTGCAGCTTGAGATTATTACCAGTCCCTCTGAGGCGATTACCGGTGCACAATTGGATGAAATCAGCGATGAAGATTTTTATAATAAAATTGAAAAGTATTCCGTATATGCCAGAGTGCAGCCAGAGCATAAAGTCAGAATCGTAAATACCTGGAAATCGAAAGGCATGATTACGGCGATGACTGGTGATGGTGTTAATGATGCTCCTTCCATTAAAAATGCCGATATTGGAGTTGGGATGGGAATCACCGGTACCGACGTTACTAAAAATGTTGCCGATATGGTACTGGCAGATGATAATTTTGCTACTATCGTTTCCGCTGTGGAAGAAGGACGCAGGATTTATGAAAATATCAGAAAATCCATTCAATTTCTGCTTTCCTCTAACCTGAGTGAAGTGTTGGCAGTATTTGTATCTACTTTGCTGGGATTCACAATTTTAAAACCGGTACATTTACTTTGGATTAACCTAATTACGGATTGTTTCCCTGCTCTTGCCCTGGGAATGGAAGAAGCGGAATCTGACATTATGAAGCGGAAACCAAGAGATTCCAGAGAAGGAATTTTCTCCGGAGGCTTGGGAATCGACACCCTGTATCAAGGCATAATTGTTACCGTTATTACTTTGGCAGCTTATTTTATAGGACATTATATGGAATCTGGCGTTTGGGAAATAGCTCCAAGTGCTGATGGTATGACTATGGCTTTCCTGACTATGTCTATGACAGAAATTTTTCATTCTTTTAATTTACGGTCAAGGAAACATTCTATCTTCTCTATGAAGCACCAAAATAAATTTCTCATTGGCGGTATGATACTTTCTTTTGTTTTGACATCTGCAGTAATTTATATACCATTCCTTTCCAATGCTTTTGGATTTGAACATATTTCCTTACTGGAATTTGCAATTTCTATCGGATTGGCAATTACGATTATACCGATTGTAGAAATTATAAAACTGATTAGGAGATAATTGCAAAAATAAAAGAAAGAGCAGAAACATGGAGTTAAAATGTTTCTGCTCTTTCTTTGCGTAAAAACAACCAGTGAAATTATACTTTAATATCATATATCCTTATATACTTTTCTTTTAAATATTCAATGTAATAATGTGGATTAAAATCTTCTCCTGTCACCGCTGTCAACAGCTCTCTGGCGGATTTGGTCTTTCCGTACTGATGCAGATTCGTCCTTAAATATTCGATAACAGGCTTTAATACGCCAGATTCCATTACCTTATTTAAATCCACTTCTTGGTTCATATGGTGATAAATTTGTGATGCAAAGGCAGTTCCTAAAGCATAAGAAGGGAAATAGCCAAAGCTTCCCTGCGACCAATGAATGTCCTGAAGAATTCCTTCTGCATCATTTTGCGGACGAACACCCAAATATTCCTCGTATTTATCATTCCAAAGTCCTGGAAGTTCCCGGATATCTATATTTCCATCAATAATCATTTTTTCCATCTCGTAGCGAACCATAATGTGCAAACAATACGTCAACTCATCGGCCTCTATCCGAATCAATCCGGGCCGTACTTTATTAATTCCTTTGACAAACTCATCCAATGAGACTTTTTCTAATTGTGTTGGGAATAAGGCAACTAATTTCCCATAAATCGGTTTCCAAAAAGCTTTACTTCTTCCAATTAAATTTTCAAAAAACCGGGACTGAGATTCATGGATTCCCATCGAGGCTCCCGTGCCGACAATCGTTTGCGTAATATCATCCGCAATACCCATCTCATAAATCCCGTGGCCAACTTCATGAATTACTGAAAAAATCGCACTGGCCAGATTCTTTTCATGATAGTTTGTGGTAATCCTCACATCACGATTATGAAGATTTGTCGTAAATGGATGGGCGCTTTCCGCTAAAATTCCTCTTTCAAAATCAAATCCCACATATTCCGCCAAAAACCTGGCGAATTCTCTTTGTTTTACGATGTCATAAGAAGCATATAAAAAACTGTCATCAATGGCATCGTTTTTAGCCGTTACGGTTTTTAGTAAAGGAATAATATGTGTTTTTAGTTCTCCAAAAAAACGATCCAGAGTTTTTATATCAAAATCCTTTTCGTAGTCGCTTAGGAGGATATTATAAAGATCTTTTCCTTTTTCGGAACGGTAGTTCGCAAATCTTTTTTCATAAAAAATTACTTTTTCCAAAACCGGAGCAAAAGCGGCATAATCCTGATCTTTACGGGCTTTGGCCCAAACGGCAGTGGATTTTGCCTTCAAACTTGCATATTCTTTATATTCTTCAGGCGGCACAGCTTTCAGCTTTTCCAAACGGTCGGATAATTCCTTGACCACGGCTCGTTCCTGATCAGATAAATCATTTTCCCTTTTCAACTGGTCAACCAAAGTTTTTACCTGATCGTTAACTATATTTTTAAAATATTCATCAGACAGAATTCCAATTACTTTTGAAGTATACTCCAGTCCTGCCGTTGGTGCTAACGTTTCCAAATCCCATTCAAATAGGGTCATAGCAGCTTCAAAAGCCATATTTCTTTCTAAATAAGGATTTAATTGTTCAAATAATTGATTCATCTTTTTCTCCTTCCGATCATCATTATGGGGACACTTATAAAAGTGTCCCCATTCTCATAGCTAAAAATACTTTTTGCTGCCCCAAAGATTACTTTTCTTCAGGTCCAAATATTCATTGTAAGCCTTTTCCAGTATCTGCTTTTCATTAGAAAACTTTAACAAATGATAGGCTTCATAAAATTTATAATATCCGGAATCAACAAAGTATTCTTCCCGTTGTGGTTTGCTGTAATAACTGTCGGCCATCATTAAATACCAGTGGACATCTTTTTCCACTGTATCCTGAAGGGTATGGAAAGAATAGCGGCTTTTGCCGATATATTTAATAATTGATGCATGAACACCAGATTCCTCCCGCACCTCCCGAAGTGCAGTCTCCTTATATTCTTCACCTGCTTCTACAGTACCTTTTGGCAATACCCAGCCTTCATACTTATTCTTATAATTCTTGTATAATACTAAGATTTTGCCTCGAAATATAACCACACCGCCACAGCTCGTTGCTTCAACCAATGCAATTTCCTCCTGTCGTTTACCTGGTGGGTCCTCATAGACTACACTAAGTATACCCTTTTTTTAACTCTTCTGCAAGTACGTCATTGAGAAAAATAAGAATCAAATAATTTCTTAGCAATTGGGGCCGCTACCGAGCCGCCGGCGCCTCCTTCTTCCACAATAATACTGACGACCACTTTTGGATTATCGGCCGGTGCAAACCCGACAAACCAGGCATGACTATTTTTACCTGTTTCAAATTCTGCCGATCCTGTTTTTCCGGCCGCCTGATACTGATTAGACTGCACTGCTGAACCAGTTCCTTCATTGACAACGGCGATCATTAAATCGGTCAAAGCCGCTGCATTAGAACTGTCTAATATTGTCCCGTAGGCAGACGGAAAAATTTTTTCTACCAAATCGCCATTTCCATTTTCTACTCTGTCGATAAAATAGGGGTTCATCAGAGTTCCCCCATTAGCAATTGACGAGACAATTAAAGCCATGTGCATCGGAGTTACCAAAGTGGAACCCTGTCCGATAGAAGTCTGGAGGGCATCCCAGGTAGTGGAGTTCCCATTTAATTTAAAATTGCTTTGTTTATAAGCAATCGGGATCGGCAGCTCCTTATTAAACAAAAAGGTTTCTGCCAGGTTTTTAAAAGAATCATAATTTAGATGGATACCAATATTCCCAAAGGATGTATTACACGATTTCGCAAAAGAGCTCCGCAGGTTTACCGCACCATGAACATTATTTTTATAACAGCGGATACTATTTCCCTCTACTTCAATCGTACTATTGCACAAATACTCATAAGCAGCATAGCCTTCAGGATTTTCATTCATATATTCCAGCGCCGTAAGAATTTTAAAAGTGGAACCGGGTGGATATAAACCCTGTGTTGCCCGGTTCAGCAGATTCGCTTCCGTATTTTCTTGGGCGATTAAATCGGACCAAATTGCCGATATTTCATTGGGATTATAATCCGGTTTTGAAACCATCGCCAAAATTTTACCGGTATCCGGCTCCATAACCACAATTGCGCCTTTATTGTTACCCAATGCGTCATAAGCAACCTGCTGCAGATCTAAATTTAACGTTGTCACAATATTATCGCCTACATTTTTGACATCTGACAATTGGTTGACCACCTGCTCCGCCATATTCATATGAGAACTTAAAAGGTAGTAATTTCCCAGAGCTTCCAGTCCTGTTTTCGTACTGGCGGAATATCCGATCACATGGGCAAAGCGGGCTCCATAAGGATATACCCTTGTTTCCGATCCATTATCATCCACTTTTGTCTCTGCTAAAACCGTACCATCGTTGCTTAATATCTTTCCTCTGACAATCCGGTCAGAAAAGCTGTCCAACCGGGCATTGTAAGGATTATTAATCACCTGATCACTTTTAAATGTGATAAAATATCCAAAATATCCGATAAGCAGTGCAAATAGTCCGATAAAAACATAGGCAACCAATAAAATTTCTTTATTTATTTTCGATTTCTTTTTTTTGCTCATACTTTTCCGCCTCCCGATTCTTAATATAAATCCCCTGGAGGATTCCAAACATGATAAAGGTACTGACAATAGAACTGCCCCCATAACTGACCAACGGAAGAGTTACACCGGTTAACGGGATGAATTTGGTTACTCCGCCGATCGTTAAAAAAACCTGAACGATATAGATCATGGCCAATCCAAAAGCAGTCAATTTATAAAAATCTTCTTTTGTTTCTGTGGAAATCAGTAAAAATTGCAGAAAGCAACCCAGACAAACTAAAATCAGGCACAGCGCAAATATCCCGCCTAATTCTTCAGATATGGCAGCAAAAACAAAATCCTTTTCTACCACAGGGATTTTTTCAGGCATTCCTTGGAAGATACCCATACCAAACCATCCGCCTGTTCCGATGGCAAACAAAGACTGGGTAATCTGCCAGCCGGTATTTGTAATATCTGTCCAGGGATCCCTCCAAACAGTTACACGAACACGGACATGAGCAAATAATTGGTAAGCCAAAACTGCTGCGCCGCTGCCGGCAAGCAATCCCCCAAAAAAGTAAAGGTATTGTCCGGTAGCTACAAAGAGCACCGAAATATAGGTGAGAAAAAAGATTAATGCTCCCCCCAACTCCTTGGATAAGACTAATATCACCACATGTACGGCGGCCAAGCCGGTCGTGATAACAATATTTTTAAAATCTGTAGATTTGGCCAACAAAGCCGCCACAAAAAACACAAAGCTAATCTTCGCAAATTCGGTGGGCTGCAGAGAAATTCCTCCGATACTCAGAGAAATCTGCGCACCATAGGTAGTTCCTCCTAAAATTAATACGGCCAACAACAATACTATTCCTACCCCGCAGTAAAACCAGGGGATTTCCGAGATAACCTTCACTTTCTTTATTAGGTATGGGATAATCAAAGTAACCGCCGCAGATACTGCCGCAATAATAAACTGCTTGTATGCTTTATCCATAGAAAGCCTTGTTAAGATAATAAACCCAACCGATAACAACATACAGGAATTATTAAATAACAGTCTTGAAATATTTTTATAAGCCATGCGGTATATAATAAGATACCCAATAAAAAAAACAACCTGCATCAGATAAAAAGAAATTAATTCCGGCTCTTCTGTCCTTAAATACATGAGCAGATAAGCCAAAAAGTGAATGGTAAACATAATCCAATTCTGTTTTCGGCAGATTTTATTTTTCCTCTCTAAGGATTTTACTCCAAAGAAGCGGAAATTATAATACGTATACAATGTCATCAGAAGTATCATTAAATACTTCGATAATTCCGTCACTAAATTTACCAATGGGTCACCTACTCTACTCCTCGTTTAAAATGTCCTCTTGTAATTGGAAAAGGAGAATCCCCTGTCCTGTGATTGTAAAACAGCGAATCTATAAAAAGCCTGATGATAGGCTGAATCTCTTTTTTTTGTTCGATTGTGAATTGCAGTCTTACGCTTTCAGGCTTTAAGTGGTTAATTTCTTGCCGGTTCCCTGCCAAGGACAGTGGACTGCTGTTATATATCGTATTATAGCAGAAAATACATTGATTCTTTACCTGAAATTCTTTTCCCAACCGGTCTTTTATCAAAAGACTGCCAGGTTTTTTAGAACAGCCGGCTGTCGTATTTTTTATACATTGGGCGGATACCATCATAGGTAAATATCCATATACAATAAGTTCACTAACAGCGCATCCTCTTTGCCGAAGTTCTCGATAATTTAACTCTATTGGCGCTGTTGTGCCGTCCATCCCTAATTCCTTAAAACATTGAATACTTTCCTGATTAAAAGTATATAGGTTATGGTCGGCTATTTTTCTGCCTTCTATTCTATTCTTTTGTAAAAAACCTAACTCTTCTAAACTTTTAATCACATAACCATCAAACTTTGCCGCTTTTAATTCTGTAAGGTGTTCCGCAAAATATTGTAATGCCTTTCTCCTGAATATATGAGGCAAAACAAGATAACATTCTTTTCCTGCAGCATGGCAGGCAGCGACTGTCTTTTTCCAGGAAGAAGCCATAAATACACAGCTATCGATTTCCACTACAGTTACTTCCAGAATAGCCAGAACTTCTTCCAGATATGAAGTCTGTTCAATTAATACATTGAGCTTAGGTCTTACATTTCCTTCTGTTTGTTCAAGATGCACCACTTCCTGTCGAGGAACGGACTTTCTTCGGTATTGGGATGTTTTTGCCCTTTCCAATGCCTGGATGCCAAAACGTCTCAATTCATTTATTGCCTGCATAGACATAAATAAACCATCTTCTAACACCACCTGCAACTCCTCAAATATAAAAGGAGTATTCCCGGTTTTCTCTATTTGCTTTTGCAATTTTTCCTTCGTTAATGGCTGATTCAGGGCTTGCACCGGAATCCCGCCTTCCGCCTTGACAAAATCACCAGAATGCACAATTTCTATTGTAGCAGGGATATCTTTTGAAATCTTTACTTTTCCTTTGATTTTCTCTTTCTTTTCACCATATACATATTTTTCATCCAGATAATCAAAAAGTTTTTGATTTCCTTCCCGGAAATTTGGTTTTTTGCAAAGAGCAACCATTCGTTTTTCCTGATGGTTTTTAAAATATCCTTCGGTAAAACCGCCTCTGTCAAATACGTCCAATAACATTTGTTTGTCTTCTGGGGCTACTTCATACCCTTTTACACCAAATTCCAAATATTGGTCAATATATTTACGGTATACGCTCACTACTCCTGCTGTATAACGCGGACTTTTCATTCTTCCTTCTATTTTCATTGAATATACTCCGGCATCTATTAGCTCCGGAAGCAGGTCTAAAGCACATAAGTCTTTTAAATTCAAAAGATATTGCTGGTTCCTATCCTTCTGCGCCCTCCCATTGGTTAAAATGTGATAGGGAAGTCTGCACGGCTGCGCGCACCTTCCCCGGTTACCACTTCTTCCGCCAATCAGACTGCTGTGCAGGCATTGGCCAGAATAGCAATAACATAACGCTCCGTGGACAAAGGTTTCAATTTCAATGTTTGTGGTTTCATGAATCTTGCGGATTTCTTCTAAAGACAATTCTCTGGCTGTAACCACCCGGGAAACTCCGTACTTTTTTAATATTTCCACTCCAAAGCTGCCGGTCACCGTCATCTGGGTACTGGCATGTACAGGAAGATCAGGAAATGTTCTCCTGATATATCTTAGGGTTCCCAGATCCTGAACAATGACCGCATCTATCCCCTGTTCATAAAATGGTTTCAAATAGCCGTACAGGTCAGAAAGCTCTTCCTCCTTAAATAACGTATTCACCGTCAGATAAAGCTTTTTATGATGCAGGTGGATAAAATCAATGGCTTTCATCAAAAGCTCTTCCTTCGGATTATCAGCAAATGCCCGCGCACCAAATTTACTCCCCCCAATATAAACAGCATCTGCACCAGCATTTACCGCTGCCACCATGCTTTCATAAGATCCAGCCGGAGCCAGCAGCTCTACCGGATGATCCTTCTCATTCATTTAAAAATCCTCTCTAAAAACAGGAAGGATGCCTCCGCATTTTTTATATGAGACACCCTTCCTGCACCTATTTTTTCTCTTTGGCCTTCTTCTCCAGAGCTTCTACCTCTTCCTGCCAGTCCAGTGCTTCTTTCCTGGCTGCTTCTAATTTCATCTGAGTTCCTACCAGCTCATGCTTTAAGCTATAGATCTCTTTTTCTAGCTGAGCTGCTTTCGTTTCCAGCCAAGAAGCCTGCCTTTGCGCCTTAAAATAATCATCGGCAATATTAATCTGTATCATAGCTCCCTGATAATCAGTGCTTTGACGCAAAAAACCATCCTGTCTTTTGAGTTCGCCTATTTTCCCATTAATATAGGCAGCGACTCTTTGAAGATAGTTTTCTTCCTCAAAACCGGCAAGCGTATATACCTTACCGCCTATCATAACTTCCGTGAAATTTTTGGATTCCATCTGCCATATCCCTTCTTTGCAAATTCTAACCATATTTAACGCTATCTCTATCAGAAACAATTAATTTTCTTGTGTAATCCTATCCCGCCGGGTGCAGGCCCAAATGATGATACGCGTGTTCTGTCGCTACACGTCCTCTTGGCGTTCTATTGATAAAACCATTCATAATTAAATATGGTTCATAGACGTCCTCCAAGGTTCCTGCATCCTCTCCCAGCGCTGCACAGAGAGTATCTAAACCTACCGGCCCGCCGGAAAACTTTTGGATAATAGTAAGCAGAATATTCCGGTCATTATTATCAAGTCCCCGCTTATCCACCTCCAACATGTCCAGCGCCAGATCTGCCACTTCTCTGGTTATGATTCCGTTATACTTAACCTCCGCAAAATCCCGAACCCTTTTTAGCAGGCGATTCGCAAGGCGAGGGGTTCCCCGGGAACGCTTCGCAATTTCCACTGCCCCCTCTGGTTGTGTCTCTGCTTTTAAAACCTGTGCCGAACGCAGGATAATAGTCGTCAACTCTTCTACTGTATAAAATTCCAAACGATGGATCACGCCAAACCGGTCCCGTAAAGGAGCTGTCAGAAGTCCTGCTCTGGTGGTCGCTCCGACCAACGTAAATTTAGGAAGATCCAAGCGAATGGACCTGGCCGTTGAATCCTTGCCAAGCATAATGTCGATGGCAAAATCCTCCATCGCAGGATAGAGCACCTCTTCTACCTGCCTGCTAAGGCGGTGGATTTCATCTACAAAGAGAATATCTCCTTCATGAAGGCTATTTAAAATAGCTGCCATTTCCCCGGGTTTATCAATCGCCGGTCCGGAAGTGACTTTCATATTAACTCCCATCTCATTGGCAATAATTCCTGAAAGAGTTGTTTTCCCAAGTCCCGGCGGACCATAAAACAAAACATGATCCAGCGATTCTTTTCGGGATTTGGCCGCCTCAATAAATATCTTCAAGGTATCCTTAGCTTTTTTTTGACCAATGTAATCTTCAAAATACTGTGGCCTTAAGCTGTTCTCTATTTTTCTATCTTCTTCTGTTACATCCGTAGCAATCATTCTTTTAACCATGTTACCTCACCTATTCTTGATCCGATGCCTAACCAGTTCTAAGACTTTCACTTTATAAGAATGTCAGATTCTTCAGGGATGCTTTCAGCAGCTCCCCGACAGTCATATTTTCTTTTACGTCTGCCTGCTTCACTGCCTTTGATGCTTCCACTCCTGAATATCCCAAGGCAACCAGGGCTTCGATTGTCTCTTTCATTACCTGATTATGTACATGTCCGGAATTTTCTTCTGCTGCCCCATCAAACATCCCTGTAAAGACATCTTCCGGTTTTAATTTATCTTTTAAATCTAAAATGATTCTTTGGGCAGTTTTAGCCCCAATTCCCGGAGCCTTCGCAATTCCTTTGGCATCTTCTGTAAATATAGCCATCCGCAGATTATCCGGAGACAAGGCAGATAAAATCCCAAGTGCCCCTTTCGGGCCAACTCCATTCACCCCTATTAACAAACGAAAGATTTCCAAATCATTTCTGGACAAAAAGCCGAATAAACTCATAGCATCTTCCCTGACATAAAAATAAGTGTAAATTTTTACCTCCTGCCCAATCCTTGGAATGCCTTCCAATAAAGACAAGGGCACACGGATATTATAACCGATATTACCTGTTTCTACAACAATTCTGTCTTCCATCACTTCTGCAAGCTCACCTTTTATATAAGAAATCATAATTAAAATTGACCTCGGCTCTTCTATAATTTACTATATTTCTTTCATCATAACATAACTTGTTTTTTATTGCAACGCAATGCGTACAAATGTTCTGTTTGAAAATCATCAGAAACATGCATCGCTAACTTTCTATTCTCCTGAATTAAAGATTTGACGGCCAAAGATTGCTCTATTATAATGAAATTATGATGATTGGAGGAAAATATATGATTGCCATTACAAAAGAGCTCCCTGTAACAATTGCTTATCCCTTAGAGAACATTGGTTCTCCTGAAGATATTTTATTCTTCGATATAGAAACTACCGGTTTTTCCGGAAATAATTCCATAGTCTATTTAATTGGCTGTACCTATCTTCAAAAAGGAATTTGGTATTTAAAACAATGGTTTGCCGATAACCCGGAATCCGAGTTAGACCTTTTACATAGTTTTTTTGATTTTTTAACGCATTTTTCCATACTGGTTCATTTTAACGGTGATACTTTTGATCTTCCCTATCTGATGAAGCGCTGTGCCCGTTACGGACTTTCTTATCACTTTAATCATATCGAAAGCTATGACATTTATAAAAAGATAAAGCCTTACAAAAAACTGCTTCATTTAGAAAATGTGAAACAAAAAACCTTAGAAAAATTCCTTGGGATAGACAGAGAAGATTTATTTTCCGGCGGACAGTTGATTCCTGTTTATGAAGAATTCCTGCTATCCGGGGCAAAAGAACCAAAAAATCTATTACTCCTTCACAACGAAGATGACATTAAAGGTATGCCTGCTATTCTGTCTATTTTAAGCTATCCTGATTTTCGGCAAGGAAATTTCTCCTGTATCTCACAGAAAAAAGCAGGTCAAGATCTATTGGTATCTGGGATAAGCAGTATTTCTGTCCCTGTTCCTTTTTCTTTTCAATCAGAATATTGGGAATTTACTGCAAGAAAGCAGTCTTTTCAAGTAACGATTCAACTCTATGAAGGGATTTGTAAATATTTTTATCCGAATTACAAGGATTATTATTATCTTACTTTAGAGGACCAGGCAATCCATAAAAGCTTGGCTGAATTTATTGATAAGGAGCATAAGAAAAAAGCGACTGCCAGAACTTGCTATACTAAATTTTCAAGCTGTTTTATTCCTGAGAAGAAACCGGTTTTTACTCCTGCCTTAAAGAATGATTATGGAGATAAGCACTATTATACCCCTTATCAGGCTCATCTTTTTGAGGATCAAACAATCTTTTCAGAATATATCAGACATATTCTGGATTCAACCATGTAATCCCGCTTTGCGATACCTGACAAACTCTAAAACATAACAGCCGGCAGGAAATGAATCTGCCGGCTGAATTCGGAAATTATTTCTGATAAACAGGTGCCGCTTCCAAAGGCATCTTACTGTCTCTTACTTTTTGCCCTCTCTTCCATACCACAACAGCGTATAATAAAGCAAACGCGACACCTAAAATATAGGAAATATTCATTGGGATATGAAAACCAATCTTTGCATTACAGATATAGCTGAAAGTAATAAAAGCATACCAGCATCCAGGTAAAAGCGACATAAACGGAGCGGCTTTATATCCTTTTCCAACGAAATAAATGGTGATAATAGCAAAGGCAAATAATGCGATCGTCTGATTACTCCAGGCAAAATATCTCCATAAAATAGTGAAACCACTAGGAGAAATTTTGGCCCATACCAAAATAACAACCACAAGAGCAAAGATCACGGATGAAATCATGACACGATTCTTTGCCGGCTTCTGGTCGATATGCAAAAATTCTCCAACCATTAAACGCAGAGCACGTAAAGCCGTATCGCCGGAAGAAATCGGCAGAACAATTACGCCAAGAATAGCAATAAAACCACCTATGGGTCCTAACATATCACGGGCGACAATACCAACAACAGCAGTTGCCGGAGTACTGTAATCAGCAATTCCCTTTGCGAAT
>Ga0154000_1000346_pt1 | contig 12639 bp, 13 predicted proteins | sample TSNC084MetaG_FD_104674 | JGI IMG/M metagenome (GOLD analysis project Ga0154000, IMG submission 104674) | Attine ant fungus gardens microbial communities from North Carolina, USA - TSNC084 MetaG | ecosystem: Host-associated > Fungi > Mycelium > Unclassified | place: USA: North Carolina, Lumber... | reverse complement strand
GGTATCCGTCTGCATTCCATGGGTATTAGCCTAATAACAGGCATTTCTAAAAAATATTCAAAATTAGTGACATACTCAGAAAATCAAAACTGAGTTTTGACACCCGAACCAATTATAATGTCAGAGAATTCTGCAATATGTAAAGGCACACCCTCCTCTGAACATTTATCCCTTACAACTTCATGAATGTTTTCAGCCTGTTGATACAGAATCACATCTGATCCGGATTTTATGATACCTGCTTTTTCAGCTGCAATTTCTTCCACTGTATTACCCAAAACTTCCATGTGATCCAATCCAATCGATGTTATGACTGCTACTTCTGTGTGCGATATTATATTAGTACAATCTAACCTTCCCCCCATCCCAACTTCTAAAACAACAATATCACAATTATTTCTGGCAAAATACTCTAAAGCCACTTCTGTCACAAATTCAAACTCGGTTACCGGCTCATCCATTTGCTCCGCAAAAGGCTCTATATCCCCAATGATTTCAGAAAATTCCTCATCTGAAACAGGTTTTCCATTTATTTTCATATATTCATTAATTCTGCATAAATAAGGCGAAGAAAATAGCCCCACATTGTATCCGGCAGCGATTAAGATATTCATTATCATATTGGCTGTAGAACCTTTGCCATTCGTTCCGGCAATATGAATAAATTTCAATTTTTTATCTGGTGAACCAATTACTTTATTTAGTTTTTCTATTCTCCATAAGCCAACGCAAAACCTTGGTTTGTTACGAATAACCTCTATCGCATCATTATATGTCATTATCGTTTATCCTTCCCCAATTATTCCTGCAAATCCATATAATGTTTGACCCCGTTAACAAACTTTAATAAATAAAACGTTAACGTAAGATTGATCGGATACATAGCTATTACCTTTATTATTCTCGTTACTAACAAGACGCGAAATGCTTCCCCATAAAGTAAATGCAAATGAATCGATGTCAATATAAAATCGATTACTATAATTTTAATTAAAATCACAACCGACACCCTTTTGATTGTCACCTTTTTATTATGAAGACCTATCCCACATATAACACCACACAAAATTGCGTTGAGCGTAAATCCCGGAAAAAAAGGACCAGTTGGTCTGGCAAGAAACTGAAGTATATCGGAAATGCCTCCGCTGATTCCGCCAATTACAGGTCCAAATAAATAACCTATTATTTCAATTGTTATTAGTGAAAAACTGATTTTAATGAAATTTCCCAATTGAACCGAAAACATTCCCAATACAACCGATACTGCAATTAATAATGAAGATACTGTCAATTTTTTTATGCTCATCATAATCTCCTCTGCTATAGTTTTCTTGCCGCGTTTATTATATCATCAACTTCATATAAATCAACATTATTTTTACGAATTATATCATATCTTACGCAGATTTAAGAAATGGCATTACTTACCTGTTGATTTTACTTTACAAAAGCATATAATCAACTTATAGAACAAATGTTCACCGCCATCATAGGAGCAGCATTATGGAGCGAGTCATATTACATTCAGATTTGAACAACTTTTATGCTTCCGTAGAGTGCCTGTACCATCCCAGGCTAAGGGATCAGCCGGTAGTCGTTGGCGGTGACGAAGAAGCCCGCCACGGAATCGTCCTGGCTAAAAACCAGATTGCCAAAGCATACGGAATCAAAACCGGCGATGTCCTGTGGGAAGCCCGCCGCAAATGCCCCGGGCTTGTTGCCGTCCCGGCAGATTTCCAATTGTATCTGAAGTTTTCCCGGAAGGTCCGGGAAATCTACGCCGATTATACAGACTTGATTGAGCCTTTTGGCATTGATGAGAATTGGTTGGATGTGACGGGAAGCCTGGGGCTATACGGCTCCGGAGAGAACATTGCAGATGCGATCCGCAAACGTGTTTATGAGGAACTGGGCGTGACCGTATCGGTGGGCGTCAGTTTCAACAAGATCTTTGCGAAACTGGGCAGCGACATGAAAAAGCCCAATGCCACCACCATTATCACCAAAGAGAATTATCCCTCCGCCATCTGGCAGCTCCCTGCCGCTGATTTACTTTATGTCGGGCGCTCTACCGAAAAGAAACTGTCCGCGATGGGCATCCATACCATTGGTGACCTGGCTCGCTGCGACGTCAATCTCCTGCATAAACGGTTAGGGGTATGGGGGATCATGCTCCACCGCTTTGCCAACGGTGAAGATCATTCACCGGTTGCCAAACGGGAAGCGGAAAGCGGCATCAAATCCGTTGGCAACAGTATTACCGCACCAAGGGATCTGACTACCCTGGAAGATGTAAAGGCGGTCTTTTACATGCTGGCGGAATCGGTCGCTGCCAGACTCCGGGGATATGGCCTTAAATGTACCGGGGTACAGATTTACCTCCGGGACAAGGACCTGATATCCTGCGAACGTCAGGCAAAGCTTACATTTCCCTCCTGCCTTACTTCGGAGATTGCAGAAAAAGCGATGGAAATCTTTACCTCAAAGTACCATATGTCAAAAGCGCTGCGAAGCATTGGGGTACGAGGTATTCGTCTGGTCCCGGAAAACGAAGCTTACCAGCTTGATATGTTTTCTGATCAGCAATGGCGCGAGAAATCAGAAAAGGCCGAGCGGGCAGTCGATGAGATCCGTGACCGGTTTGGTTATTTCGCTATTCAAAGGGGTATCCTGCTAAAAGATAAAGAACTTACCGGCATCAACCCCAAAGACGATCATATCATCTTCCCGCCAGGAAGGAGTTGACGGTGTTTTATGGGAAAAAAATTCATTTCCGTTACTGCTGATTTTTCAGCGGACGGACAGGTAAAACCGGTGCGTTTGAATTGGGAAAACGGCCGCAGATTTGAGATCGACCGGATTACGGATATCCGGAAAGCAGCCTCGCTAAAGGCCGGTGGTATCGGCCTCCGCTACACTTGCATGATTGCCGGTAAACAGGTATACTTATACAAAGATCAAGATCAATGGTTTATGGAGGTAAATGATTAATGTGCGGTCGCTATGAATTCAGCAATGAAGAAGACATCTTCGAGATTCAGTCGATTTTGCAGGAGATCGATGCGAATTTTCATGAAACATCATTCAAAACCGGGGAAATTTTCCCGACAAACCACGCACCGGTCTATACCGCGTCTGACGGCAAACCGGGCTTAGCCGTGATGCAGTGGGGCTTCCCCAAATGGGATGGCAAGGGCGTTATCATCAATGCCAAAAGCGAAACCGCTGGGGAGAAGCGTACATTTTCCCGGCTGCTGGAAGAAAAACGGTGTGTCATTCCCGCAACCGGGTTTTATGAGTGGCATAAAAAAGAGAACGTTAAAAACAAGGATAAATATCTCTTTCAGATGAAGGATTCACCTATGCTCTATATGGCCGGATTGTATAATAAGTTTCAGGATGGCGGCAACACCAGGGAATGCTTTGTGATTTTTACCCGGGCGGCCAATAAATCCATCCAGGACATTCATGATCGGATGCCGGTTATTCTTCATGGGGAGGAGATGGAGAGCTGGTTGATGGATAAGGGCTTTATTGCTCCGGTATTTGAGCGGGATGATATTGTCTTGCGGCGGTTATTAATGGAATAGGGTCTATAAATCCGACCATTTTTCAACCTTGTAATGCATCACGATATTATCATCCGCTTTGATATAACGATTGACTGGTTGTCCGTCATGTGTGCATTCTGTCTTCATATCTCTATTTTCCACACACCTGGTAAAATGTCCAAAGAATTCCCAGTCCCGGGGGATACCAATCAGGCCATGATACAAATTATCTTCTTTTTTTTGCAGAATACAGTATTGATCTCTGAAAAAATGGAATACGATTGGCTCCTGCTCCGGCGTATCCTCGGGTATATCTGCATAGATTTCCAGCAAGATATCCCGCGACAGACTATTAACCGCCTTTATATGTTTATTTGCTGTAAGTGTTTCATTATGATATATAATCTCTGTCTCACCCTGACATAATGCCCGGATTTCTCCGTTGCCGTTTATCTCAACAATACCCGGTTCCCGAATATCAAAATCGGCATCCATATCGCTTCCCATAACTCCATTCTCGTATATCACAATCACATTACAGACCATCGGCATTCCCCCCACGGAAACCGTATCGTTTCCAAGGATGACGCAGCTCTTTGCTTTCGGAGTTTTTCCGAACATCCATAACAGCAGCATTTTAAAGCGCTCCCGGAAATACCGTTCGGTGTGAATTGCTCCAGGCTGCGCTAAAAACCACAAATCTTTCCCCTGCTTATATCCTAAACTACTGTATATCTTATATAATTCCCGCGCATTATCTACATAATAAGATTCCACCATACCACAATCCAGCCAGATCTTCTGGTCCCTCCAGGTAATAGAGTTATAAAACTCATCTGCAACCCAGTGTATGGCAGGAGAAAGAAGTCCAAGCATTCCATAAGTCTCATGGCGGCTGGTTCCTATATTTAATGTAACCAGCCCACCCATAGAAGCCCCTGCGAGTAACGTATTCTTTTTATCCGGCAGGGTGCGGAAATTCGCATCCACATATGGTTTCACTTCATCCGTCACACAGTATTCATACGAATACCCCATGCCCTCCCCCTCAAAGGAATAGCAAGGTATGTACCCGCGTCTTCCCATCCGTCGGAAAGGCGGCGGTGTTATGTGAGACATTTCCCTTCTTCGGTCTTTCTCATTACAATCAATTCCAACAAGAATCACCGGAGGAATCTGTCCTGACAGAATCAATTGCTCTGCAATCACATCTGCTTCCCATGTTTCACTGGAACCGTCGTGAAAGCACCATTGTCCATCATGCAGGTAGACGACAGGGTAACGACAAGCCTTGTCATCATAATTGGGGGGCAAATACACACGAATTGTCTGCTGCCGATTCAAAGCCCTGGAATAGAAATCCTGTATCACATGTACACTCCCAGCCTTGATGCCGTCCTGCCCATACTTATCATTTACATCCATGATCCACTTTCCTTCCAGCTTTTTGCCTCATATTTTATTCAAAATAAGCGTTGTTCAGGTATTCGTAATTTACTACTTTAACATTTCCCTTTAGTGAAGATGTCTGAATTTCATACAAACCTGCAAAGGCCAACGGAATCCACCACATATGCTCATTGCATTCTATCTGGATATCTTTTAAAAGCTGAATCTGCTCTTCTTTATCCTGTGTCACTTTAAGGGTATCAATCAAGGCCTGCAGTTCTTTCGTATCTGGATCATTTGCATTTTTAGCAACATTTCTTCCTCCAACTACACCTTTTGACGGTTCAAAATGAGTTCCGAATGGCGAAACTAAAGGGCTTCCATTGATATTAACAAGCCGTAAGCTTAAATCTGACTGAAACTCACCTTCCTGCATGGAACTGGCTGTGGCATCATCATAGGTCGTAATTTCCAATGTAATGCCGACTTTAGCCAGCTGATGCTGCAGAACTTCTGCCGACCGATTATATGCGGCAATATTAGCATTCACCATTGTCAAAGTCAGCCCATCACTGTACCCTGCCTCTGCCAACAAACTCTTTGCAGCTTCCATGTCAGATGCCAGCAAAACTGACCCTTCTTTCAAAGATTCATCATAGCCCAGGACCCCCGGAGGTATCAGTCCGGTAGCCCCGCTCCCGGTTCCATCATATGCCACTTCAGCAATGTCCTCCGTATTAATTGCATATGCTATCGCCTTTCTGATCCTCTCATCTTTCATAACCCCACTTGCGGATTCATAATTACATGCAAGAAATACAACTACCACCTCACCGCCGCCATTTACAACTAAATCCTTATTTTCCGACTTCTGCAAATCTGCAACATCGGAATTTAAAGGATCCAATGCAACATCAATCGTGTTCGCCTGTACTTCAATAAATTGTACGGATTGTTCTGATATAAATCGTATCACCATATTTTTAATCGCCGGTTTCCCGCCCCAATACTGTTCATTTGATACCAACGTAATACTGTCCCCGCTTACCCATTTGACAAATTGATAGGGGCCACTGCCAATTGGCTGCTGGCCGAAAGAATCACCAAGCTCTAAAGTTGCCGTCTGCGAGAACAGGCTCACTTTAACCAGCGAATCTAACAAAGCACCAAAAGGATATTTCAGACCGACATGCACACTATATTCACCTGTCTTTTCAATTTTGTCAAAATCAATAAAATCCAGTGTTGCACCGATACTGGTACCATTATAGTATTCAAATGTAAACTGCAAATCATCGGCGGTTGCCTTCTGACCATTGTGAAAAACAATATCCTGCCGAAGGTTTAATGTAATTCCATTTCCATCTTCGTCCATCTCATAAGACTCGACCGCATAAGGAACAATATTGGAACTGCTTCCATCATATCGAAATAATTGGTCAAACACCTGACAGTAGACCCTCTTGATTGCCGCAGAATCTAACCCGGTGGGATTTAGCATGGCCGGTTCCACATTACTTGCCAGTATGATCGTATCCTTTGACGTTTTTGCACCTGTGTTTGTGTCGGCTTGCATCTGTGCCTTTGTATCCTCATTCCCACTTGCACTGGTATTTCCCCCACGTCCGGAACATCCTGCCATGGTTCCAATCATACATAATGATAAAATTACTGCCATTATTTTTCTCATAAAATTTACTCCCCTTTCAAATGATTTATTTCATTAACATAGTGACAAGCCGCCTTATGATTCGCCAGTACATCCCGATACATTGGTGTTTCCCGAAAACATTTCTCCTGTGCATATCCGCATCTGACTGCAAACCGACAACCAGGCTTCGGATTTATCGGTGAAACAATTTCTCCCTTCAGAATCACCCTGTTCCTGGGTGCATCTATATCCGGTACCGGCACCGCCGAAAGTAAAGCTTTTGTATATGGGTGCAAGGGATTTCTAAACAATTCCCTGGACTCGCAATATTCGACAGCCTGCCCCAGATACATGACCAGAATATGATGGGAAATGTATCGTACCACTGACAAATCATGTGTAATAAATAAATAGGTCAATTCCATCTGTTCCTGTAAATCCTGCATCAAATCAAGAATTTGTGCCTGAATCGATACATCCAGTGCCGAAACTGGCTCATCACACACAATCAGCCTGGGATACAGAATTAACGCACGTGCAATCCCAACACGCTGTCTTCGGCCGCCGTCCAACTCATGGGGATAACTGTCACAGATGCGTTTTGTAATTCCGACAATATCCATCAATTCATAAACCATCTTTTCTCGCTCGGCCCTTGACCCTCTCTTAAATATCCGAAGGGGTTCTTCAATTGTTTGAAATACCGTCATGCGCGGATCGATGGAAGACATGGGATCCTGAAAAATCATCTGCATTTCAGCACACAATTTTCTGCGTTGGGCCGAAGTGACTTTGGTAATATCGCTGCCATTATACGTGATTTTGCCGCCGGAATGTTCAATCAAATGCAGAAGAAGCCTTCCGACTGTCGATTTTCCGCAGCCGCTTTCTCCTACCAGTCCAAGGGTCTGCTTCTTGTTGATGGAAAAAGAAACATCATCAACTGCGTGTAATTTTCCTTTTGGTGTATCAAAATATTTCTTTAAATGTTCTACATGAAGAATCGGCACCTGTTTAACTCCTTCCATTCAGGGATTTCATACACCTCACCTTATGACCGGTTTCTAACACCCGTAATGGGGGTTTACTTGCTTGACAGGCATTTTCTGCAAATGGACATCTGGGATGAAAGCAGCAGCCCGGAGGCAAATCAGACGGATCCGGCATCATCCCTGCAATAGGCTTTAACCTTGTCTCGTCTCCCGTCAGGCTGGGCAGAGACTGAAACAAGCCAAGGGTATACGGATGCTGCGTCTCTTTATATACTTGTCTTGCAGTTCCGTATTCGACAATCTCGCCTGCATAAACTACCGCAACCTTATCACACATTTCTGCAACTACACCAAGATCATGTGTGATTAGAATCATTGAGGTCTGTGTTTCTTTTTTTAACTTGTTCATCAGCTCAAGGATCTGGGCCTGAATCGTAACGTCCAAAGCAGTCGTTGGTTCATCTGCGATAATCAGTTCCGGAGAGCAGGCCAGAGCTATGGCGATTACAATCCGCTGCTTCATTCCCCCGGAAAATTGATGTGGATAATCATAGCTTCTTTCACCAGGTATTCCCACCATTTCCAGCATATCTGCTGCTTTTCTCATTAACTGCTGCTTACTCATGGGGGCTGAGTGGAGCTTTAAAACTTCTGCAATTTGGGCGCCAACCGTATCAATCGGATTCAATGATGTCATCGGATCCTGGAAAATCATCGAAATCTTGTTTCCTCGGTAAGTCTGCATTTTTTTCTCCGACACCTTGAGCAAATTTTCCCCGGCAAAACAAACTTCACCAGCAACGATTTTTCCCGGCGGTGTACTGACTAAGCGCATAATTCCCTTGGCGATTGTCGTTTTTCCGGCCCCAGTCTCGCCCACCACTCCAAGAGTCTCTCCATAATTCAAATCAAAGCTAACATCGTTTACCGCCCGGCAGATCCCCATTGAACGTGTACTATATTGAATCTTTAAATTTTTTACCGACAACAGCTTTTTCCCTTCCATAATGCTCACCTCCTACATCTTCAATCTGGGGTCCAGGGCATCACGCAAGGCATCGCCAAGTACATTGAGGCAGATTACGCTTAAGACAATGGCAAGACCTGGAAATGTGACCATCCAATAACACTTCGTTATATAGGCCCTGCCGGCCGAGAGCATGGTTCCCCATTCAGGTGTTGGTGGTTGTACCCCAAGCCCCAGAAAACTCAGACTGGCAACAGAAATTATGGCATTGGCAACACCTAATGTACTTTGAACAATCACAATCGCAAGGATATTGGGAAGGATATGCCTTAAAATCAGCCGTGGCGTCCTTGCTCCGATCGCTCTTGAAGCTTCCATATATTCATTTTGTTTCACTGCCAGTATTGGTGCCCTTACTACTCTTGTAAAACTCGGTATTGAAGATATCGCTATTGCCAGAATAGTATTGTTAAGCCCGGCACCAAAACTTGCTGCCAAAACGATCGCCATCAGCAGAGAAGGAATTGCCATGAATATATCCATAATCCGCATGATAAGATTTCCGATCCGTCCTTCATAATAACCGGCCACTGAGCCAAATAAAACACCGAAAACTGTTGAAAGTAATGTTGCCGCTATTGCCACCAGCAAGGAAACCCTTCCCCCATGCAAAACCCGCGAAAATATATCTCTGCCATAGTTGTCAGTTCCAAACCAGTGTGATCGGCCTGGTGCCTGCAGGGCTTCTGAAATCTGCTGCTCATCAATTCCAAATGGTGCAATCAGGTCTGCAAACAAAGCACAAAAAATAATTACTCCCAAAACCAACAGACAAAAAACAGCCAACCGGTTCCTGGTGAATTGGAATATCGCATCACCGAAGCGGTGTTTCTGTGCTTTACTGCCTCCCCCCTCAGTTTTCATCATACTCTTCTGCTCCTTTTATTTTTTTTGCACCTTTAATTTGGATGCGGGGGTCAATAATTGAATACATAATATCGACGATTAAATTTGCCAGGCTAAAAGATAGTGCCACAAGAAGCACTGCCCCCTGAACCACCGGATAATCCCTTGAATTAATCGAATCTATCATCAGCTTTCCGATTCCCGGTATGGAGAATATCTGTTCGGTCACAATAGCCCCGCCTAACATGATTCCAAAAGAAATACCGATAACTGTAAGGATTGGAAGCAATGCGTTTCTGAGTACATGATGCAGAATTACCACAGATTCTTTCTGTCCCTTTGCCCGTGCAGTCACCACATAGTCCTGACGGATACATTCCAAAACAGAGGATCTGGTAGTCCGTAACAGGCTGGCGGCATTAGAAAAACCAACTGTCATCGCTGGCATAATCCAGTAGTTCCATCCATAAAATCCCGAAGCAGGAAGCCATTTCAGCTTGACTGAAAAAATAATAATTAAAACCATCCCAAGCCAAAAATTTGGCATCGATACTGCAACGAGGCCAATTGTTACCGCCAGATTATCAATCAGGGAATACTGCTTTACAGCTGATATAATTCCAATTGGCAGCCCCATAACCACCATCATCAAAATACAGCATCCTGCCATCTTTAATGTTGTTGGATACCGTTCCAGAATCACTTCTGTAACTGGCCGGTTAGACTTAAACGAATTCCCCAGATCACCCTTCGTAACAATCTTTGTAACATATTTTACATACTGAACAAGAAAAGGTTCATTCAGCCCCAGCTCTTCTCGCTTTGCCTCAATCGCTTCTACCGGGGCATCATCACCAAGTATAATCCTCGCCGGATCTCCAGGCGCAAAATGCAGCAGCGAAAACACCAGCAGGGATACCCCAATCAATACTGGAATCATCATCAAAATCCGTTTTATTATATACTCAATCACACGCGCGCCTCCTTCTTTTGCTCACTCAATATTTACCATTCATGTGCACTTGAATTCCAGAATTTGTTTTGCTATAATCGAAATAGCATTTTCCATTTCTGTAAGTTTATACAATCACAATAGCATAGCTCTTATTTTGCGTCAAATTACACAAATTCATAAGTTTGATAACCTTTCATTATAATCTGCCAAATTGAGAAATGAGGATTTATTATGGATTTCAAAGAATTATCTTATGTTACCACTCTTGCCGCTTCTCAAAGTTATACTGATGCTGCTAAAAAGCTGCATATAAGCCAGCCGGCACTATCCAAATGTATCAAGCGATTAGAATCTGATTATGGTGAACTCTTTTTTACACGTCAAAGCAACTGTACAATTCCGACAGAGTTCGGAATGAAATATGTACAATTTGCTGAAAGTATTCTTTCCTTAAAAAGAGGGATGGATAAAGAACTAACTGATTTGCATGAAAAAAAATTCCCTGTTTTACGAATCGCAGTTACGCCTGTTTCCGGGCGTTTCCATATTTCACAGACAACAATTCCATTTCAAAGAAGGCATCCTAACATATCGTTACGATATGTTGAAGGCATTACCATTAAGCTATATGAGATCATCAAAAAAGGGGAAGCTGATATCGCCATTTGCAGTATACCGGGCACACCATTACCAGAAGTACCGGAGTTAGATTACATTCCCCTTCAGGAACAAGAACTTGTACTGGCTGTACCCGCAGAACATCCGATTATTAATATGGCCAAATGGAAAACCGGCTTCCGTTATCCATGGATTTCCTTAAATTGGGTTAAGCAGGAAAACCTTTTGCTGCAATCAGAAAACCAATTCCCTACCATCGCTGCCAGGAATCTGTTTCGAGCATACAATTTTACACCTCACAGCGTGTGTAACCTCCCCAATGTTCACTCAGCAATCGATTTGGCATGTAGCGGATGTGGTATTGCGATTGTCATGGATTTTCATTTGCTCAGCCTTGAACAGAAAACCAAACTGGTTCCTTTATCAATCGGGCATACTCCTGTTCTCAGTATGACTGCCGCAGTTTATCGGAAGGGAACGAAACTTTCAGAATATATGTTGGATTACATAGAATTGGTGAGGGATTCCTATTACAAATTATATACGACTAAATCTCTGTATTAAAGGCCATTGCTGCTCTGCCTCAATCCCAAAGCCCAAAGGGATACGCCAGATTACAAAAATATCCTCTCCCGGCATATCCCCATTCAGTAACAGTTAACCTGCCCTCATAGCAGCAGTGGAATAAAGTAAAGCCCCAGACAACAGATAATCGTCCAGAATACCCAGATAAAGGCACAGAATCCCCATGCATCTTTTAGCTTCATACCAACAACCGAAAGTGCCGGAATCAGATAAAGGGGCTGAAGCAGATTGGTTGCCTCATCACCATATACAAATGCATTAATGACATCAGCTGTATTCGCTCCAATCCGTTGAGAAGCTTCTATCAATAACGGGCCCTGAACGATCCACTGGCCACCCTGTGACGGAATGAACAGATTGACAATGGAAGCCGAAATAAATGACCAGACAGGCATGGAACGGGCACTTGCAATAGAAACCAGCCCGCCGACAATAATAGCTGCCAGTCCGGAGCCTTCCATAATTCCCATAATACCGCCATAGAACGGGAATTGAATCATCACTTCACAGGCAAGTCTCATATTATCCTTATGTGCCTCTACGAAAGCACGGGGCGAATTGTACAGGAAGCAGTTAATCGTGATGAACAGGAAAATAATAAAATTCACCGACAGTGAACCCATAATCCCCTTGGTTACGAAGCTGGAAATAATTCCAACCAATCCGGCAAAACCAATAAGCCACATGATAATACGGCTGCCATTCATTTTATCTGCCGGAGAAATTCTTTCGGCTACGTTATAATTGGGTGATGTCTCATCAAGGGCGCTGTTAAATTCAACTGTTTCGTGTTTCGGCGGACGGGTGAAAACAGCAATCAATACAAATGCAACTGCCAGAATGCTCCACAGAATAACATTCATGGGATTATAGGTTGTCTGACTCTGGCTCATAACGCCTATTTTATCTGCCAGAAAATGTCCTTCGGTAGCAAGCAGTGCATAAACAGAAGCAGAAGGTCCCATACACTGTCCAAGAATCATACAGGAATATCCTGCTGCAATCATCATCGGGAAATGCAGTCC
>Ga0154000_1000344_pt1 | contig 12708 bp, 6 predicted proteins | sample TSNC084MetaG_FD_104674 | JGI IMG/M metagenome (GOLD analysis project Ga0154000, IMG submission 104674) | Attine ant fungus gardens microbial communities from North Carolina, USA - TSNC084 MetaG | ecosystem: Host-associated > Fungi > Mycelium > Unclassified | place: USA: North Carolina, Lumber... | reverse complement strand
GCCCACTCGGTGTCGATGTCGTCGATGTCCAGCGCCGCGGCGACGTTGAGCAACATGCCGTAGGCGAGGAAACTTTTCACCGCCACCGGAGGCATACCCGTGTGATCGGCTGTCGCCGTCCACATTCCGGACATGTGATTGCGCACCGCATCGCGAACCTCGCGGTCACCGCATGCGGCGAAGGCTTGCAGTTGTACCAGCAACTCGGTGCGGTTCGACAGGGTGCTGTTGTTGTAGTACTCGCCCATCACGGCAACCGACTCGGGTCCTGTGGTGTCTGCGGCTGTGCTGTCCATCCCGTCGATGAGGTGCGTGAACGCACGCTGGACGACTTGGAGGAACAGCGCTTTCTTGGTGCCGAACAGTCGAAAGATGTAGGCCTGCGAGATTCCCGCGCGGTGGGCGAGTGCTTCCATCGACGCGCCGTGCAGGCCGGCTGCGGCGAACTCCTCGGCTGCCAGAGCGAGCAGCTGTTCGCGTCGCTGCTGCGCGGTCATTCGCTTGACTTCACGTTTACTCACCTCATCGAGAGTAGTTGTTAGTAGTCACTAACTACTAACAAAAATACGAATTTGATGGTAGATATGTGACGGAACACTCCCGCTGTCAGAGCCGCCAATCGGGGAGGGAAATGCGGACCTGACGCGGCAGCGGTACGCCCAAAAGCCGGGCAGTCCATCGCCTTTCTGCAATGCATCACCATCGCTCCTGGGTGGCATCGCGCTGACCAGGACCAATTCTGTTCGGAGATCGTATGAACAACGAATCGCCAGCGCAGCAGACAACAGAGTGCCCCTTCAATGGGGCAGAACAAGTCGGATCTGCATCTCCGGCACCAACGATGCAGGTCGCACCAGGAAGACTGCCCATGGTGGGCCATATGTGGCCACTGATACGGAATCCTTTTGATTTTTTCGCTGACCTTCGCGCCAGCGGCAACGTGATCAAGATCTACATCGGAAAGCGACCGATCTACTTCCTCACCAACGCGCGACTAGCCCACCAGGTTTTGGTAAAGGACGCCCGCTCGTTCGGCAAAGGCATGGTGTGGGAGGCCGTGCATCCATTGAGCGGCAACGGTTTACTGGCCTCCGGTCGTGAGTTGCACCGTCGCCAGCGGCGGCTGATCCAGCCGCTGTTCCATCGGAAAATGATTGCCTCCTACGCGCAAATCATGACCGCCGAATCGCAGGAACTGGCCGAATCATGGCAGCCCGGGCAGAAGATCATCGTGCAGAAGGCCATGCTCGAGCTGACGCTCACAACCATCGTGCGGTCGATGTTCTCAGGCAGCCTGCCCAAGGACGTGGTGCAAGAGATCATCCGCTCGTTGCCGATCTTCACCTACGGCATGGTCGCTCGCACCGTCTTGCCTGCCTGGCTGTGCAAAGCCTCCGGCTTCGATCGACGTTTCCTCGGCGCGGCAGACAGACTACGAGCCACGGTCGATCACGTGGTGCACACCGATCAGAGCGCAGACGGAGCAGACCTACTCTCGCACCTACGCGCAGCGCGCGACCCGGAAACCGGCGAGGCAATGAGCGAGGACCTCATTCGTGACGAACTGGTGTCGATCATGATGGCGGGCACCGAGACCACTGCAGCCACCTTGACCTGGGCCTTCCACGAGATCGCTCACCACCCCGAGGTCGAGGAGAAGCTGCGCGCCGAACTGCGGGAGGTACTCAGCGGCCGCCCCGCGGAGTACGACGACATCGCCAATCTGAACTACACCCGGGCAGTCGTCAACGAGGTCCTGCGGCGGTACTCACTGCTGATGCTCTTCCGCCGCGCAGAGGAGCCCGTCGTGATCGACGGCATCCCGTTGCCAGCAGGTGCAGACATCATGTTCAGCCAGATCGACTTGCACCGCGACGGCGATGCCTTCGCCGACCCCGACAGCTTCAAGCCCGAACGATGGCTCGTCGACCGCGAGCATCTCCCTGACCGCAACGCATTTCTCCCATTCGGCGAGGGCAACAGACGCTGCATCGGCGAAGCCTATGCACAGGCAAAGGCAGTGATCGCACTAGCGACCATCCTCGGCCGCTGGCGCCTGATTCCCGCCCCCGGCCACACCGTGCGCAAGGTAGCGGCAGCGATGCCGCGCCCGAACAACTTGCCCATGATCGTCACCCCGCTGAACTCCGACAGAAGCGAGCTGAATCATGCCTGAGACCACCGCGACAAAGTCCCCTCAAGACCAGAAGAATGGTGCCACCGTCGAACCCATCGCGATCGTAGGCATCGGGTGCCGATTCGCGGGTGGCATCGACTCCCCCGACGCACTCTGGGATCTCCTTGAAAGCGGCGGTGACGCCGTCAGCGAGGTTCCACCGGAGCGCTGGGATGTAAACGATGTCTACGACCCACAGCCTGGCGTGCTCGGTCGCACCGTCTCCCGCTGGGGCGGATTCCTCGACAACATCGGCGGTTTCGATACTGCCGCCTTCGGCATCACCGAATACGAGGCCGAGGCGATGGATCCACAACACCGCATGCTGACGCAAATGGCGTGGGAAGCGTTGGAGCACGCAGGAATAGCGCCCGGATCACTCATGGATTCGCAGACCGGGGTATTCGTCGGGCTAGCCCACCACGATTACCTCCTACGAACTTTCGACGACTCCCTTGTCGACAACCCGTATGTGATGACGGGCAACGCACACTCTGTCGGCGCGGGCCGTATCTCCTATCTGCTCGGATTGCACGGCCCCTCTGTGGCCGTGGACACCGCCTGCTCGTCAGGTCTGCTCTCCGTGCACCTGGGCTGCCAAAGCCTGCGTACCGGAGAGTCCGATCTCGTGTTGGCGGGAGCAGCGATGCTGCAATTGGGCCCCGAAGTCGGTGTCCTGTTCTCCCAGTGGTCCATGCTCTCGCCCAATGGCAGGTGCGCTGCGTTCGACGCCGCAGCTGACGGGTTCGTTCGTAGTGAGGGTTGCGCGGTGGTGGCCCTGAAACGGTTCGACGACGCAGTTCGCGACGGCAACCGTGTCCTTGCTGTCATCCGCGGCTCGGCAGCCAACTCCGATGGCCGTTCCGACAATATTGTCGTCCCCTCCGCCACTGCACAGGAGGCAGTGCAACGTAGCGCTCTGCGTGCCGCCGGTGTCGATCCATCTGCTGTCGAGCTTGTGGAAGCGCACGGTCCAGGTACGCCTACCGGCGACCCGGTGGAGTTTCGCGCGCTTTCCGCGGTCTACGGAGCAGGCGACAAGCCGTGCGCACTCGGCTCGGTCAAGACCAACATCGGACATACGGAGTCGGTATCCGGCGTCGCCGGTCTCATCAAGGCCGTGATGTCGTTGCGGCACAAAAAAATTCCGGGAAATCTCCACTTCAACGAGTGGAACCCGGACATCTCTCCGGACGGTACACGCCTCTACGTCCCCACCGGACTGCGCGAGTGGAGTGCCGACGGGTCGCAGCGCCTGGCGTCGGTCTCCTCCTACGGATTCAGCGGCACCAACGTCCACGTCATTCTCGAAGAGGCCGCCGATACCTCCCCTGACGCTGCTCGCGCGCTCGAACGGAAACTCGAAAGGGAAACGCTTCCGATCCTGCTCTCCGGAAGCACTCCGCAGGCTTTGGCCGAAACCGCCCATCGCGTAGCAGAGTGGCTAACCCACGAAGGATCGTCTGCACCACTTGCGGACATTGGCCACACTCTCTCTCGTGGGCGAGAGCACCGAACCGAGCGGCTCGTCGCCCTGGCATCATCACGTGCGGAGCTGATTGACCAGCTCACGGCGGCAGCGGCCGCGAAACCTGCTCAGGGTGTGGTTCGCGGCACGGCCAGTGGCCACAGCGGTGCGCCGGTGTGGGTGTTCTCCGGTCAGGGCTCGCAGTGGGCAGGCATGGGACGGACCTTGATGTCGACTGAACCTACATTCGCCGCAACGATCGACGAGTTAGAGCCCCTGATCGTCCGGGAAGCCGGGTTCTCTGTCCGCGCGGAGCTCGTCGCCGACGACGTTGTCGCCGGTATCGAGAAGATTCAGCCGACTATCTTCGCCGTGCAGGTCGCTCTCGCTGCAGCTTGGCGATCGCGCGGTGTCGAACCCGCCGCAGTGATCGGACATTCCCTCGGTGAGACCGCCGCGTCTGTGGTGGCGGGCGCACTCACGCTCGATGACGGTGTGAAGGTGATTTGCCGACGGTCACAGCTTGTCACCCGGCTCGCCGGCGGCGGCGCCATGGCCACGATCGAACTGCCCCATCACCAAGTCGCGGCTGAACTCGCCGCCGCGGACATCGAAGACGTCACCGTCGCTGTGATCGTGTCTCCAGGGTCCACTGTCATTGCCGGCAACCCTGCACGAGTCGCCGAACTGATCGACGGCTGGGAAGCGCGCGACCTGCATGCTCGAAGGATTGCGGTGGACTACGCCTCCCACTCCCCGCATGTCGACTCCATCCTCGACGACTTGGCTGAGCAGCTGGAGGACCTCACCCCGGCGACAGCGACGGTCCAGGTCTACAGCACTGTGCTGGAAGACCCGAAGAAGCCCGCCTCGTTCGATTCCACGTACTGGGTGAACAATCTCCGGCGCCCTGTCCGCTTCGCGGACGCCGTCACCGCCGCCGTCCTGGACGGTCACAGGGTGTTCGTCGAACTCTCGCCCCATCCCCTTCTGACCTACGCAATTTCAGAGACCGCGACATCGATCGGCCGCACCGCGACCGCTATGGGAACGCTGCGTCGCGACGGCGACCAGTCCGCAGGGCTGCTACCCCAGTTGTCCGATCTGCACTGCAGCGGCGTCCCAGTCGACTGGGAGCGGGCCTACCCCCAGGGCAATCTGGTCGACGTGCCATTGCCCGTATGGGCTGGCGCAGACCTGGGCGTTCTGGCATTGCAGGTGACGAAGCCGGGCGCCTGGGTGGACGCGCACCCGCTGCTCGGCGTGCACATCGGCCCTGTCGATACCGAAGACGAGCACACCTGGCAGGTCACTATCGGTGGTCGCGACTTACGCTACTTGGACGATCATCGGGTCCACGACCAGTCGGTGTTGCCGGGCGCGGCTTACTGCGAGATGGGACTGACTGCGGCGACGACGATATTCGGCGGCGATCTCAGTGACATCGAAGTGACCGATCTGGCCATCCACGAGATGCTTCATCTTCGCGCGGACACCGTGATGTCCTCGCGGGCTCGACCTGGGGCCGATGGCGGGGTTCGGTTCGAGGTCCTGACCCGCAGCGACGAGGACACACCAACATTGTTGGCCAGCTGTACATTGCGAGAGCGTGAGGCGACCGCGCCGAAACGGCTAGATATCGTCGGCTTACGTGCGGCGCACCCGGAGCCGCTCGCGACTCACGAGGCTTACGCCAAATTTCACCAGGCGGGGGTACATCACGGGGAGGCGTTCGCGGCCCTTGCCGCACTGCATGTATCCGACGAGCCCGGCGTCGAACAAACTGTGTTCGCTGAGCTGTCGATGCCCGCGACGGTGCGAAGCGACATCAATTCCTATCAGCTGCACCCGGTCCTGATGGACGGTTGCTTGCAGACGCTGGCATCACATCCCGCCTTGCTCCGCGACGCCTTCCCCGTCGGACTGGGCACCCTTCGAGTTCACCGCGACCCCCACAGAGCCCGCTACTGCTTGGCACGGCTGCACCACCTCGACGATCAGCTCGCCATCGGCGATATCGCATTACTCGAAGAGGATGGCACCGTGATCGCCGAGGTCACAGGCGTACGCCTGGCCACTACAGACCGGCGGCTGGCCGAGCGCCTACTTACCGTGGGATGGGACCGCACCGACTTTCCGCAACCGGGCACCGCTTCCGGTCCCTGGCTGCTTCTGACCGAGCCCGACGCAGCCCCCGACCCGTTCGTCAACGAGATCGCATCGGCGTTAGGTGCTGGGACTGTGCACCTGCCGCTGGCTGACACCGGAATGGACGAACTAGAGGCACAGCTCGCTGCGCAGCCGCCGCACGGGCTGATAGTCGTGTACCCGGCGCCAACGGCAACCGCTGACTACGACGCAATAGAAAGAGCGCAGCGGCGGGTGAAACGGCTCATCGACCTTGTCCGGTTCCTCGTGGAGCGTACCGACGCGCACCGGCCCCGACTCTGGGTGCTTACCCGCAACGCACAGCAGGTAGGCACGGAGGACGGACAGAATCTCGAGCAGACCGCGCTGCGTGGCCTGTGCCGCGTGATCGGCCACGAACACCCCGAACTCAGGGTCTGTCACCTCGACACCGCCAGCGGATCCACGCCCCAGCGAGTCGCCGATCTACTCCAGGCGAACGATGACACCGACGAGGTCGCGCTGCGCGGCGACGAGCTTTTCGTCGCCCGACTCAAGGTGTCGCCGCTGCAAGACAGCGATCGCCGGAAGCGCACGGTTCACTTCGGGCGGGATCGGTATGCGTTGACCACCCGTCACGCCGGCGACCTGAGCAGTCTGGAGTTGGTCGTGACAGAGCCTCGTGCGACCGCCTCGGACGAGATAGAGATTCAGGTCGAGGCGTTCGGCTTGAACTATGCCGACGTACTCAACGCAATGGGCTTGTACAAAACCGTCGACGGTACCCCGATGCCGTTTGGTTTCGACTGCGCGGGCACGGTCGTCGCCGTCGGCGCGAATGTCACCTCGTTCCAGGTGGGTGACAGGGTGGCCGCGATGCACCCTGGTGCTTTCCACTCGTTCGTCGTGGTACCGGCATGCAAGGCCAACCGAATCCCCGACAATGTCACGTTCGAAGAGGCGGCAGCAAGGCCAAGCGTGTTTGCCACCGCCTGGTACGCCCTACACCGACTGAGCGGACTCGGACGGGGCGAGCGTGTGCTGATCCACTCTGCGACCGGTGGAGTTGGCCTTGCGGCGATATCGGTGGCCCGCTACCTGGGTGCAGAGATCTATGCCACCGCAGGGACCGAGGCGAAGCGGCAATATCTCCGCGACCTCGGCATCTCACATGTCTTCGACTCCCGTTCTACGAAGTTCGCGGAGCAGATTCGCGGGCTGACCGGCGGTGAGGGCGTGGACGTGGTCCTCAACTCCCTCACCGGAGCCGCCCAACGGGCAGGCCTGGACCTGCTGCGCATCGGCGGCCGGTTCGTCGAACTCGGCAAGAAGGACATCTATGCAGACGCGCGGATCGGCCTCTTCCCGTTCCGCCGCAACATCTCCTTCCACAGCGTCGACCTTGGGGTCCTGCCATACCCGCAACTCGGCGACATCCTCCGCGACGTCCACGAATTGCTGGCATCGGGCGCGCTCATCCCCACACCTCACACCGTCTCCCAGCTCAGCGAAGCCAGCACCGCTTTCCGAACGCTGGCCTCGGGCGGTCATATCGGCAAACTCGTCCTCGGCCTTCCGCAGAACGGAGACGGAGAGGCTGTGGTCCGGCCTGAGGATGTACCGGTGCTCAAGAGCAACGCCGCATATCTGGTGACCGGCGGTTTGGGCGGTCTCGGGTTGATTCTCGCTCGCTGGTTCGCCGAAGGAGGCGCTGGCCGCGTAATTCTCAACGGGCGTTCGGCTCCGTCCGCCGAGGCGCAGGCGACCATCGAGGAACTACGTGCAACCGGCGCCGACATCGAGGTGATACGCGGCGACATCGCCGTGAACGGCACCGCCGAAGGGCTGGTTCGTGCCGCCACCGCCACCGGCCTGCCACTGCGCGGTGTCATTCATGCCGCGGCCGTGGTCGACGATGCGGCAATCACCAGCGTGGACGATGCACTCGTCGAACGGGTGTGGGCACCGAAAGTCCGGGGTGCGCTGCGATTGCACGATGCCTGCGCGAACAGCGATTTGGACTGGTGGTTCGGATTCTCCTCCGCCTCGGCCCTGGTCGGTTTCGCCGGCCAGGCGTCCTACGCCTCAGCCAATGCTCAGTTGGACGGCCTCACCGTCTGGCGCCGTCATCAAGGGCTACCCGCGTTGAGTGTCAATTGGGGGGCATGGGCCGAGCACGGGCGCGGCACGATGTTTGCCCAACGCGGAAACGCCATGATCGACCCGGCAGAGGGAGTCGCGGCATGCGATTCACTGCTGCGTTACGACCGGGCTCGCGTGGGCTATTTGGCGATCCTGGACCAGGGCTGGCAGGAAATGTTCTCGGAGAAGCTTCGGACCTCACCATTTTTTGCTGCGATCCCCGCCGATCGTGGGGCTGACCGGGGAGGTGACACCGGGCACGCTGCGCTGGCGGAACTGCGTGTTGCCGACCCGACGGCCCGGCAGCGATTCTTGGAAAAACACCTCACTACGTATGCGGCGGAGATTCTGCGGATCAACGCCATGGATCTCGATCCGGACCGGCCGCTGACCGACCACGGACTTGACTCGTTGATGGCTCTGGAATTGAGCACCCGAATCAACCGGGAGTTCGACATCCGGGTCACGCCGAAACAAATGCGCCAAGACTCGAGTCCGTCGGCACTCGCCGCGCACATTGTCGCTCAGCTCGACCTCGGAGGAGCGCAGTGATGGATGCAACCGACCACACGGAGGAGGCGACGACGCAAAGAAACCATCTCCCTCAGGTCGTGCACGCGGCCAGTGGGGTCATCAGTTTGATCATCCTGGCCTCCACCATCCTGGTCTTGTCACCGATCCCGCCCTATGGATCGTCCGAGGACGAGGTCGTGAACTTTTACGCTACTCATACCACCAGCGGGTACATCTATCAGTTCATTGCCGGCATCGCTTTGATGACAGCGTTGTGGTTTCTCTGCTACCTCTACACCCGCTTTCGCACAGAAGTGCCGAACAGTCCGTTGTCGATGCTGATGATCGCCTCGGGCACCGCCTGGGTCGGCTTCGCCATCGTGTACCTGGGTCTGTTTCAAGTCTTCTCCGGATGGGCCGCGGATCCGGCGACCCACCAGCTGCTGCGAGCGTTCTCCGACGCCTACGTGTTGGGCTTCATGTTCAGCGCCGTCCCGGCGACCGTCGTGGTCATCGCAGCGTCTCTGTCCATGAGGCGGACTTCGGGATGGCCGGGCTGGCTCAAGGCGTCGTCGTTCATCGTCGTGCTGGTCCAACTACTCGGGTGCGTGCCGCTGCTCGCCCCGGACAGCGCACTGAAGGCAGGCGGATTTATCACCTACGCAAGCGTTTTCGCCGTCATCGTCTGGCTTGCGCTGGCAAGCATCGTCGCCACACGTTCGGAACGAACTGCATCGAGCCACAATCAGGGAAAAACGTACTCGCGTATCTGACGCGTTCACAGGAGTACCGAAATGACAGACGAATTCGACGTAGTGATCGTGGGTGCAGGTCTCGCAGGTATGCAGATGCTGCACGAGGTTCGCATGGTCGGCCTCACGGCCAAAGTTTTCGAGGCCGGCGGAGGTGCAGGTGGCACCTGGTATTGGAACCGCTACCCGGGTGCTCGGTGTGACGTGGAGAGTTTGGAGTACTCCTATCAGTTCTCCGAGGTGCTCCAACAGGAATGGGAATGGACCCGCCGGTACGCAGATCAGGCCGAGATCATGCGCTACATCAGCCACGTCGTCGAAACCTTCGACTTGGCCCGCGACATCAGGTTTCATACCCGGGTCGAGGCGATGACCTACGAGGAGACCACCGCCAGGTGGACGGTTCAGACGGACAGTGCCGGCGAGGTTGTGGCCAAATTCGTGATCATGGCCACCGGGTGTCTGTCGGAGCCGAACGTGCCGTACATACCGGGTGTGGAGACATTCGCGGGCGACGTGCTGCACACCGGGCGCTGGCCGCAGGATCCCGTCGACTTCACAGGCAAGCGGGTCGGCGTGATCGGAACCGGATCATCTGGCGTGCAAGCCATCCCACTCATCGCGCGGCAAGCGGCCGAGCTCGTAGTCTTTCAGCGCACTCCTGCATACACGTTGCCCGCTGTCGACGAGCCGCTCGACCCGGAATTGCAGGCGGCGATCAAGGCCGACTACAGGGGGTTCCGTGCGCGAAACAACGAAGTGCCCACCGCGGGACTCTCCCGATTTCCGACGAATCCGAACTCGGTTTTCCTGTTCTCAACGAACGAGCGGGATGCCATCCTCGAACACAATTGGAACCGAGGCGGGCCGTTGATGCTGCGCGCCTTCGGCGATCTGCTGGTGGACTCAGCCGCTAACGAGGTGGTAGCCGAGTTCGTCCGCAACAAGATCCGCCAGATCGTTACCGACCCCGAGGTCGCCGCGAAGCTCACACCGACACACGTGATCGGATGCAAACGAATCTGTCTCAGCGACGGCTATTACGAGACCTACAACCGGGTCAACGTGCGCTTAGTCGACATCAAACGCCACCCAATCGAGGAGATCACGCCCACTACAGCCCGGACCGGAGAGGACTCGCATGACCTGGACATGCTCGTGTTCGCCACTGGCTACGATGCCATCACTGGCGCACTCTCACGCATCGACATCCGCGGCCGCGCAGGGTTGTCATTGCAGGAAGCATGGTCGGACGGACCGCGCACCTATCTCGGGCTCGGGGTCTCCGGCTTCCCAAATCTGTTCATCATGACCGGCCCCGGAAGCCCATCGGTATTGACCAATGTTCTTGTCGCCATACACCAACATGCGACATGGATCGGCGAATGCCTGAAGCATATGACCGACAACGATATTCGGACAATGGAAGCCACGCCCGAAGCCGAGCAGAACTGGGGGGACCACGTGCGCGACCTCGCCGAGCAGACCCTGCTCTCATCGTGCGGGTCCTGGTACCTCGGAGCAAACATCCCCGGTAAGACACAAGTATTCATGCCGCTGGTCGGGTTTCCGGACTACGCCAAGAAATGCGCGGAAATCGCATCCGCCGGCTACCCGGGCTTCGCCTTCCAGTACGACCCCGTCCCTGTGAACCAGAGCTGATAGGAGTGCACCAGCATGGCACCTTCCGATGTCCCGGAAATCGACTTCGACCATCACTCACCCGAGTATTCTGCCGATCCCTGGGCCGCCAACACGGCGCTCAGCCAGAAATGCCCCGTGGCACATAGTTCTCACTACGGCGGGTTCTACGTGGTCACCGGCTACGAGCAGGTCAGCTCCGTAGCCCGTCGCCCGCAAGTGTTCTCCTCCGGCCACGAACTGCCCAATACGCCAGGGCGACCGCAGGGAACGATTATCCCGGCATCGACGTTCCGTGCGTTACCACTGGAGATGGACCCGCCTGAGTTCCTGGAGTGGCGCCGGGCGCTGAACACCTTCTTTTCGCCCACTTCGGCGAAAGAGCTCCGACCGCGCATCGAGGCCTACACCACCTGGTGCATCGACCAATTCGTGGAATCGGGAGAAATCGATTTGGTCATGGACCTGGCGAATGCCGTTCCCGCACTGCTGACTCTGGATATCGTCGGGCTGTCGATGGACAACTGGAGCATTTACGCCGAGGCCGTACATTCGCTGGCGTATACACCCTCGGACACACCGGAGTACAAGGACGTCGAGGCGGGCTTCGCGATGCTAGTCAGAGAAGTCATCGAAACCATTCCGGTTCGCCGCGAGCACCCCAGAAATGACCTGATCAGCTTCCTCACCCAGATGGAAATCGGAGGTGAAAAGATCAGCGACTCCGACATCATCGCCGTCTGTAACGCGATGATCGCAGGCGGAATGGACACGACGACGGCCCTGTTGTCCTCGACCTTCGAGTTTCTCGACCGCAACGATCTCCACCGTAAGCGCCTCACCGAGCATCCCGAAGACCTCCCCAAGGCGTGTGAGGAGTTCCTCCGGTATTTCACCCCCGTCGTATGCGTCGGACGCACAGCCACCGAAGAAGCTCAGATCGACAGTGCCACAGTGCGCCCCGGGGAGCGTGTGCTGATCTCGTGGGCTGCCGCAAACCTGGACGAGAAGGTCTTTCCAGACCCCCTCACGATCGACTTCGACCGGGATACGCGCAAGCATGCGGCGTTCGGCGTCGGCGTCCACCGATGCATTGGCCGCCACATCGCGCAGACCGACTTCCAAGTCGTGGTCGGGGAGGTGCTCAGACGGTTGCCGGACTACCAGCTAAAGGAAGGGGCAGCGGTGCGTTATCCGACCGTCGGCCAGATCAACGGCTACGTAAAAATGCCCGCCCGTTTCACTCCCGGAACGCGAATCGGACCCGACTTCGAAACAGCGAATGACCTCTTCGCCAGCTTCGGAGGTCGGCCATGAGTGCCCCGCCGGGCCGTGAAACACGGCGCCCAAAGTCCAACACCACTAACTCCGCCCCAGTAGACAACGGGTGGCCGCCCTTCCCGTCGTCACGAGACCGAAATTGCCCGTTTGACCCCTCGCCTGCACTGCGCGAGATACAGGAAAGGGCCCCGATCGCCCGCGTACGGATCTGGGACGGCAGTACTCCATGGCTGGTCAGTGGCTATCAAGAGGCGCGCGCGCTATTACGTGACCCGCGGGTGAGCGCGGCGCCCGAACACCCTCAGTACCCACACTCGACCCCCAGCAAGTTCATGCAGAAACTGGGCTTTCTCACAATGGATGCCCCGGAGCACACACGCCATCGCCGCTTCGTGGCCAAACCGTTCTCCGCCAAGCGAATCCAAGCTATGCGACCGCCCATCCAGGAACTCGTAGACGATCTCATCGATAAACTTCTCGCTGGACCGAAGCCCGTCGACCTGTTGGGCGCGTTCTCACTTCCGGTGCCGTGCACAGTGATCTGTCATCTGTTGGGCGTACCGTACGAGGACCACGAGTTCTTTGCCAGAAGCGCCAAGGCACTCATC
>Ga0154000_1000342_pt1 | contig 12727 bp, 7 predicted proteins | sample TSNC084MetaG_FD_104674 | JGI IMG/M metagenome (GOLD analysis project Ga0154000, IMG submission 104674) | Attine ant fungus gardens microbial communities from North Carolina, USA - TSNC084 MetaG | ecosystem: Host-associated > Fungi > Mycelium > Unclassified | place: USA: North Carolina, Lumber... | reverse complement strand
GTTGTGGGGCGTCACTCGCAATCCGTGGAACACGAAATACTCCTCCGGCGGGTCTTCCGGTGGATCGGCAGTCGCACTTGCCACCGGTATGACGCACTTGGCTACCGGTTCCGATGTTGCAGGATCGATCCGAACTCCGTCGTCGTTCAACGGAATTGTCGGGTTCAAGCCACCGCATGGCCGTGTCCCAGTCGATCCGCCCTTCAATCTCGATCGCTACTGCCACTGCGGTCCGATGGCTCGCACCGTAAGTGATTGCCTCACACTGCAGTCGGTCATCGCGGGACCGACCTCCCCTGACATTGCCTCGCATGTGCCGGCATCGCCGCTGTCCGGCCTCGCAACGCATTCGTTGACAGGAATGCGTATCGCCGTGATCCCCGCGTTGGGTGACTGGCCGGTTGATCCGGACGTTGCCGCCAACACCGCCAAGTTGGTGGACACCCTCACTGCGCTGGGCGCACGCGCGGAGATCATCGAAGTCGACCTGTCACGCGCTGCAATCATGCGTGCGGCCGCCATTCACTACGATCACGTGTTCGGTGCATCGATCTCCGCCGAAGCGTCCGCGCACCCCGGCAAGGTCACGGAGTACGCGAAGGAATTCGCCCGATGGGCACGCCGCACCCGTGGTGACGCGACTTTCCTCGACGGACTCGCGATCGAAGCCGAACTGTATTCGTCGATCGGATCCCTGTTCGACACCTATGACGCGTTGATCACTCCGGCAGTGGTGACCGATGGCTTTCTTGCCGGCGATGACTACGTCGGGCACGGAATCAACGTGGCTGGAACAGAATTGGGATTCTATCTCGAGGCCGTACCGGCCATCACCTTCAACATCCTGAGCAACTGCCCGGTGCTGACAATCCCCACCGGTTTCGCTCGGAACGGAATCCCCACGGGCACACAGATAGTTACGCGACCGTACGACGACCAGACGGCCTTTGCGATAGGGCTCGCCCTCGAGAAGGTCCAGCCCTATCCCGGCAATCACCCGGATTGTCGTGCCTTCTCGTGAGAATTTCGGGCAGGCGGGTGAATCACGCCACGCAGAATTCGTTGCCCTCGGGATCGGCCATGATCACATGGTGACCCTCGAATCTTTCCAATTCTGATGCGCCCGCGCGTAGTAGCCGTTCGACCTCGCGAAGGATTGTCGCCCACTTCTGAGTCGGGGTTCCGTCTCCGGATACCCGGAGATCGAGATGTAATCGGTTCTTGGCCACCTTGGATTCAGGAACCTGTAGAAGGCAGAGTCGAGGAGCCACTCCGAGCGGGTGGTGCAACCAAGCTCCGCCCATCCCGTCGTCTTCGTCGTCGAAAGTGGCAAGCCACTCCTCGCGAGTCGAAAAAGGCTGCGGTGGTGGCTCATCGACGTATCCAGCGGCTATCTTCCAAAACGTAGCCAAGCGGTCGGGGTCTGTGCAGTCCATCGTCAGATCGACGCGAGTGAGCATCTGTCGATGTTAACGCCCAGGGCAATCGAGTGCCGGGAGGGAGGAAGCTTGCGGCATTCTTCGGAACCAAGCCGCTCGCCGCTATTTCCGCGTGCGACGTGGGCAGTCCACCTGTCTGTCGGCTGCTCGATTGTCAGCAGCAGCAGATACTCGACCAGTCGCTTGTAGCGTCGATCCCGTATTCGGCCCTGTGCCAATGTGCAGGAGGACGTCACCGCAACCGCTGTCGGGGGCCGCGTTCGGGAATGTCGAACAAGCCGATCGTTCGGATCGCTATCATTCTGGCTACGCCCGCCGACCGGGCCGGGATCTCGAGGAGACGCGTGAACCACACCACGACCGAATCTACTGCCGTGCCGCCCGCGTCGTGGTTGCCGATGAAGTACCCCCGGCGCGGCGGTTTTGCCGCCGACGTGGCACCTGTCGATCCCGCAGCCGGTGCCGAACTCGATCGACAATTCGACAGCGACGACCAGTTTGGCGAATTCAGTTCAGCGTATTTGGTCAATGATCCTGATCCTGACGAGCTCACCCTCGCCGCCCGGAAGTATCAAGCCGGTGAGATCTCCGCTGTCGGTGCAGCTGCTTTGTACTGCATACTCGGCCGCTACGCAGATAATGACCGGCAACGATCGACAGTTCTCGTGGACGGGTTGGCGGCACGGCACGGGTTGGTCTTCGCGGTCGAAGCACTCTTGGAATGGGCCGACCTGCGGTTCGTTCATGTTTCGGTGCCTGTGTCAGAGCTGGGACCCGACGCGGTAATTGTAGTGGCGAACATCGGCGGTGAGTCGCCAGCTGCGGGATACAAGATGCCTGAGTATGTACTGCGCGAGCAGCTCGGGCGGACGGACGAACCTGATGCGCAAGTGGTCCGAGAGCACATGCTCGACCGTATGCGCGGCCTGTTGGCGACAGCCTCTGACGAGGACTACGCCGCAGCCCGAGAGGTGGCGTCGTCGATGCGCACCAACAGCACCCGCCGTTTGACGGCGTCGTACATCTTTCCGACCGAGGAAGGATGGTCGGAAGAACTCATCATGGGAATGCGCGCTCGGTGGTATCACTGGAACACTCAGCTGACGGTTTCGTCGAACACGGTACAGCAGCTCGAACGGGTGACCGACTCACACGCAATGCGCAGTTGGCTCGAGGACGACGCGATGGTTGCCGCAGTAGTTGACGGCATAGGTGCAGGTCTTACCGGACTGTTGGTCGACGCGTTCGACAAACCAAACCAGTACGGAAACATGAGGGACGAGGCGACACTGCTCCGAATCCTCTGGGCGCTCTCGGCGATACCCACCGACGAAGCGTTCACTGCTCTGGTTGAACGTCGCCACGTGAAGAGTGCGTTGCCCGCGGTCCTACACGCAATGCAACATTACCCACGTCGAGCATTGAAGATATTGGCAGAGAAGGATATCGACCTGTTGGACCGTCACGTGCGGGCGAATCCCGACATCGCCGCCGAGCTGTCGCCTACACTTCCCGAGCCTGCACGGCGAAGGATCGCCGAATTGTCGACGCCGACGCCCGAGGCCACGGATCTTCCGCCCATTCTCGTCGCGCCGCCATGGTCGAACAGAAAGAAAGCGCTCGACGTCGCGGTGATCGGTGATCTCGTTGCTCCTGAAATCAGCCGAATAGTCTGGCTTCCAGGTGAACTCGAACAAATCAAGAACACTCCGAGCGACTACTCCTACACCACGTGGGAAAATTACAAACAGTATGTGCAGGATGTATCACCGCGTTCGACCCATGACTGGAACACCTGGGTGATTTTTCTACTGGCCCCAGACGAAATCGCGCGCCCGTTCCTGACGGACTGGCCCGGAACCTCGCTCAAGGATCCACTTCGGGTTGTCGCTCGCTACGAACTCGATGCGCTGCCGCTGATGCTTCGCTTCACGCGCGCTCATCCAGGTGCCGCGGCGCCATACTTGATGCCATATGTCGATATCGATGTCGCGCGCGTGCATGCGACGATGTTCGCCACCAGGAAGAATCTCCGCAAACCTGCGATGGCGTGGCTGGTTCGACACGCTGAAGATGCAGTGGCACTACTCGTTCCAGACGCAGTGGGTCCGGCAGGTGCTCAACGTGATCATGCTGCCGCCGCCCTGCGTGCGCTCGCCAGAACAACCTCACGCGAGACAGTGGTCGACGGAGCGAACCGGTACGGCCCCGAAGCCGGGCAGGTAGTCGCCGGCATTGTCGATCTCGACCCGCTCGAGATGTTGCCCAAGCGGATACCGAAAACTCCGGTTTGGGTGGATGTCTCTTCACTTCCGCTGATTCTGAACGAGAATCGATCAGCCGCACTGCCGACGTCGGCGGTGTCGACGATCCTGACGATGTGCGCAATCGGAACCGCGGACGCTCCTTACGCCGGACTCGATGTAGTAACTGCGTATTGTGACCGATCGTCGCTCGCCGAGGCCGCGTGGGAACTATTCGAACGATGGTGGGGTGCCGGCGCTCCGTCGAAGGACAACTGGGTGATTCTTGCGCTGGGTTGGCTCGGCGACGATTCGACAGTGGCAAGATTGGCACCCCTCGTCAGACGGTGGCCAGGTGAGAATGGTGCAGCACGAGCACAACTCGGTCTCGATGCACTGGCTGCACATGGGTCAGCCCGCGCGTTGACAGAACTCGATCACATCTCCCGAAAAATGAAGTTCAAGTCGTTGAAGAACGGAGCGGCACAACGCGTCGCAGAGTTGGCCGACAGTCTCGGGCTCGATCGAGAACAGCTGGCCGACCGGATCGTTCCTGATCTCGATCTGACGCCGGACGGCACTATGAACTTCGACTACGGGACGCGGATGTTCACCGTTGGTTTCACGGAGGCTCTCGTGCCTTATGTGCTCGACGGAGGAGGTAAGAAGACGTCAGGACTGCCCAAACCCACCAGAAATGACGACGTTGTTCTCGCCGAGAGTGCGAAGAAGCGATTCACCGAGCTTAAGCGAGAAACGAAAGCTGTTGCTGCCGAGCAGATCAAACGCCTGAACCGTTCGATGGTTACCGGGCGCCGCTGGACTAGGACAGAATTCGACGACTTCGTGCTCGGCCATCCGCTGCTGATTCACGTTGCACGGCGACTGCTGTGGGCATCGTTCGATGACAGCGGTCTGCCTACAGTCGTGTTCCGGGTCGCGGAGGACAGTACCTTGGCCGACATCGACGACCAGACCGTCGAGCTACCTGAGGGCCGTATCGGGCTAGTACACCCCGCGCACATACCCGATACGGTGGGCGCGTGGTCCGACGTGTTCGCCGACTACGAAATCTTGCAGCCTTTCCCACAGTTGGGTCGTGCTGTCCACGATCCGCTACCCGATGACGTCGACGGGAGTGGACTGAGTCGATTCACCGGAGTAACCGCCAGCCCCAGTCAGGCACTGCGGTTGACGTACAGAGGATGGGAACCGGTGTGGGAGAACCCAGCTTCCTGGGGACAAGGCCTGCTGTACCAGCTCAGCGATGACGTGTCTGTTCTGTTGGGGTTGGAGCCCGGGATGGGGACGGGAGACCCTTACAACGGGTACCCCGATCAGAAGCTCGTTTCGGTGGAACTCCGTGGGGGGACTTTGAACGATGTCGATCGTGCGACGGTCTCCGAACTCATCGCAGACTTGGCAGGGTTCGCCTCGTGACTTCACGAGTCCAGCGCCCACCGGCTGAGGAGCGGTTTGCCGAGGAACTTGCGCGTTTGGCCGAAGAAGACACTGGGCCGCGACCACCGGGGTGGCGTCTAACCCTCACGTCGGCGCGGACGTTCGTCATGGGCGACGTCGAGCTGGGAATAGCGCCGAAATACGTAGGCAACGCATCGCTCGTCGAACGCTCACTCGTCACCTTGGCGACGACACGTGGATTGATGCTGGTCGGAGAACCTGGTACTGCCAAATCGCTACTGTCAGAGCTCATCGCCGCTGCCGTGAGCGGGGATTCGACCCTCACGATCCAGGGCGGTGCCGCCACGATCGAGGATCAGATCCGGTATTCGTGGAACTATGCACTGCTCGTCGCGGAAGGCCCCTCGACTCGATCGATGGTTCCAGCGCCGATGATGCGTGGAATGGCCGAGGGACGCGTCGTGCGGTTCGAGGAGGTCACGCGGTGTCCGCTCGAAGTGCAGGACACTCTGTTGTCGTTGCTGTCCGAACGGGTGCTGGCAGTCCCGGAACTTTCCGGAGACGACGCAATGGTCTATGCCCGTGAGGGTTTCAATGTGATCGCCACCGCAAACACCCGCGACCGTGGCGTCAACGAGATGAGCGCCGCACTCAAACGGCGCTTCAACTTCGAGACCGTGCACCCGATCGCCGATTTCGACACCGAAGTCGAACTCGTGCGAACAGAATCGGCGGCCTTGCTGCGTGCTTCCGGTGTAGCTGCAGAACAAGATCCGGCAGTGTCCGAGTTGTTGGTCACGCTGTTTCGTGACCTACGTACAGGATTCACCGCGAACGGATCGCCGGTCGAGCGACTGTCATCGGTGATGAGCACGGCTGAAGCGGTGTCCCTTGCGCATGCCACCGGTATTCGTGGGTGGTTCTTGCGAGGAGACGCCGGTACCGTCACCGACCTCGCCGAGTCCCTGGCCGGTACGGCGACGAAAGACAACAGTGAGGATGCTGCCCGGTTGCGCCGCTACGTCGAGAAAGTAGGGTCGCAGCGGACGAGTGCGGCATGGCAAGAGCTACGCCGGGCGCACGCACGTCTGACCGGACCGTGAGCGTCGCTGTGGTGGACGCTGGTCGCGACGTCGTGGTGATCGGGATTCGGCACCACAGCCCTGCGTGTGCTCGGATCGTGGCGGAGACCATTGAGCGCCTGCAGCCGACGCATGTCTTGATCGAGGGACCCGCAGACTTCACCGATCGAATCGATGAACTGAGACTCGATCACAAGTTGCCGATCGCGCTGCACTCCCACGTGCGACGAGGAGCGCACACGCGCGTGACATGGGCTGCCTTCACCGATTGGTCTCCAGAATGGATCGCCCTTCGGTCGGCCTCCAAGGTGTCGGCGGAGGTTCGGTTGATCGATCTTCCCGTCTGGCACCCCGCTTTCGACGGGCCGCCGGACGAGTACAGTGTGGCTGCAACAGTATTGGCGGCCCGACTGGGACTGGACACGGTCGACGCGATGTGGGATCACGTCGTCGAGTCGCGCGCCGATACGCTCACTGTCGAGGAATTGACTGCCGTCCTCGACGACTACTTCGATGCGATCCGGGTAGGTGACGCCACAGTATCCGAGCGCGAACAGTACATGGCATCGTGGATACGGGCCGCTCGAGAGCGCCCCGGAAGCGGTGCTGTCGTTGTCGTCTGCGGCGGGCGTCATCGGCCGGCGATCATGTCCGAACTGGCTCGCGGTAGACCGACAGACGGATTCTGGCCCGCCGTTCCGACCGCGGGCCCTGATGTCGACATCGGCAGTTACCTGGTCCCCTATTCCTACAGTCGTCTCGACCTGGAATCCCCATGGTGGTACGAGAAGCTCTGGCAGAAAACGACATCGGCCGGGGAGGTTGCAGCCGCGGCGATCGTCCGTGATTTGCGATCCCGGAATCAACGCGTCTCGACAACGGATTTCATCGGATTCCGTACGCAGATCCTCGGACTCGCCGCTATCCGTGGTCACGCGCTGCCGACGCGACGAGATGTATTAGATGCTGCAGCAAGTACATTGGTGGGTGAGGCGTTGGCGTCGCCGCTGCCTTGGACACTCGCAGGGGAACCTCTGGGGCCCGAACCCGACCCCGTCATCTCGGCCTGTATGCGCACGATGCGAGGTGATCGGCGGGGCACGCTACACCCTGATTCACCGGTACCGGGATTGGTTTGTCACGTCGATATGCTCCTCGAGGAGTTCGACCTCTTGCCCGGCCCTGTTGTACTCGACTTGGCCGACGAGCGTAGTCGTCAGCGTAGTCGTGCACTACATCAGTTGCGTGTGCTGGGAGTGCCAGGATTCGAGCGAACTGCAGGTCCAGGCAGTGGTTCTGCAGTGGTGTCGACAGAACGGTGGATGATTGTCGAATCCGCAGACCGCCTCCCGGTGCTGGTCGAGGCTGCAGCCAAAGGCCATACTCTGGTAGAGGCAGCTGGGGCCAACCTGGAATCTTCGCTGACTTCGGCTGCGGCTGATGTCGAAAGTCTTGCACACATTCTGTTCGATGCAGTTCTTTGTGGACTCGACTCGGTGGCTGACCGAACCGAGTCGATCGCATCCGAATCATTGAAGGGCGTAGGAGATCTCGGGGGCACAGGCCTGCTGCTTCGAGCCGCTCTGGACCTGTGGCGGCACGATTCACTCTTCGGGAGCCGAGGGTCCACACTGCTCGGGGCGATAATTGATTCGGCGTCCTCGCAGGTCGTTGCGTTGGCGCACCGAGTTCGGGCCACGACCGGTGGAGCTGATCTCCTCCGGATATCAGCTCTCGCAGCGTTATCCGATGCGATGGAGTATGCGACGGAGATCCTCTCGACTGATCCGGCCGACGACCTGACCGCTCTGGCACGTGACAATGGTGCCGCGGTCGACATCAGGGGATCGGCCCTGGGAACGTCCTGGGATCGAATTCCCCCCGATGCAGCAGTCGACGCCGTTCGATCGATTCCTGCAGAACACCTCGGTGATTGGTTGTGCGGACTGTTCGGAGTAGCACGTGAGCGTTTTCTGGACGCGGAATCCAGCGACACAGTGTTGACCGCCGTCGATGAAATCGTGAGCAGACTGTCCGAACACGAGTTCCTGACAGCACTTCCCGCACTACGGCAGTCCTTCGAATTCTTCCCTCCCCGTGAACGCGACATCATCGCGCGCCGCCTGACAACGTCGACACCAGAGGCTGCAGTCGTGAACTCCCTGGATGTCGGAAGGCAGCTCGACGCCCGGGTGGACGACGCGCTTGCCCAGATCGGTATGCGATGAACATCGAACGATGGCGGCTGATTCTGGGTGATGCGTCGGCCGGAGTACTCGGTGATCCAACGGGCGATGCGGCTGACCGCGACGACGCGTTGGAGTGGCTGTACGGCCGTGACCCGGCTCGCAGCGCACAGGGCGTTCGCACTGGAACTTCCCGACTGCAGGGGACCGACTCCGTAACGACTGGAGACAACCCGGGTGGCGGAGATACGCCCGGTTCCCCGGGTGCGGTTCCGCCGAGTCGCAAGGATGGGCGGTATCGCCCCAATGGGCTCGGCGAAACGACGGTGACGGCCGTGGACTGGCTCGACGACATCCATCGTCTTTTTCCTCGCGAGACAGTTCATCGACTCGAACGCGACGCCGTGGAGAAATACGAAATCACCGAAGTGGTGACAGATTTGGAAGCGTTGCAGCGTATCGAGCCCAGCGTGACTCTGCTTCAAGCAGTGCTGCGTACCAAACACCTGATGGATCCCCGAGTTCTGGCGATGGCAAAAAAGGCTGTCGATAATGTCGTACGCGAGTTGATCGAGAGGCTCTCGGTGGACGTCCGCAGGACCTTCCACGGCAAACGTAGCCGGCACAGAACAGCGTTTCGTAATTCGCGCAATTTCGACTTCGAGACAACGGTTCGCGCCAATCTGCAGCATTGGTCACCGCAAACACGCAAGATTGCTATCGAAAAGCCTTTGTTCACTTCGCGAACTCGTCGGCACACGGATACGTGGACGTTGATTCTGTTGGTCGACCAGTCCGGATCGATGATCGACTCTGTCATCCACTCGGCGATCACCGCTGCATGTTTCTGGAATGTCCCCGGATTGAGGACTCACCTCATTGCATACGACACCAATGTCGTCGATCTCACGTCCGAGGTTCTCGACCCGGTCGAGCTCTTGATGAGCGTCCAATTGGGAGGCGGGAATGACGGTGCAAAGGCCGTCGATTATGCCGCGCAACTGGTGGATACGCCGCAACGAACGATTGTTGTCATCATCTCCGATCTGTACGAAAGTGCACCGGATCGGTTCGTCCGGAGCGTTGCCGGTCTCACGGACAATGGTGTGCGTGTCCTGGCGCTTGCTGCGCTCGACGATGCTGGTGACCCTGATTACGACCGTGAAATTGCCCGTCGCTTGACGCGACTGGGTGTGCACGTCGGTGCGATGACTCCCGGAGGGCTGGCCGAATTCGTGGCCGGTTGTATTCGATGACGTCCCGGCCTGATCTGGCTGCGCTCACCGACGATGCGCTTGCGCTGGTCGCCAATCGCGGGCTCGTCAAGCGAGCCGCGCGTATGTTCGCCGAGGAAACGCCTGAACTCTTGGTGACGAGCGAACGGATCCTCGTCCGGTACGGCGACGGTGTCGAAACCAGTCTTCCTGCCGGCATTCCATTCTCGGAAGCGTCGTGCACGTGTGGCGCAAGCTCGGTGTGCCGGCACCGTGTCGGTCTCGTTCTCGTTTATCGAGCGAATCACGGGTCGAGCTTCGATCACATAGACTGGACACCAGGGGAATTCGATGACGAGGCGCTGGAGGCATTTCTCGGAGCGGCGGTACTGGCACGGGCGAATCGGACCAGGCTGCAGGGCTACCAGGCAACAGTGCATCGAGCTCGAGGTACAGATCCTGTTGTGCGAGTCGAACTCCCACATTGCACGGTCCGGTTCTTGGTCCCACACGAACTGAGTCACGCCCATTCTTCGGCATCTGCGCACACGACGGCAGAAGCGATAGCACTTGCCGTGTGGGCGGTTCGGGCGGCGGACGAATCCGGAACCGACCATGTGCACGTGGGTCGGAGTTCAGTCGTGCGAGATGCTGATCGAAGTGCTCTGGCAAGGGCCTTGGCGCGGACGATCCTCGTGGACGGTCTGTCCACCACAACGGCGGTGCAACACGCCACTGCCGTCAGAGACACCCGCACCATTGAGGCAGGTTCCGCAATCTGGTTGGCCGATGCGTGCATAGAACTGACCGACCAGATCGAGGCCTATTCGATGCGGCATGCCGGGCACAGTCGCACACGAGTGGCGATGATCATCGCCGAGATTCATGCGAGGGTCGAACTCGGTGAATCGGTCGATTCATCGCTTGCCGGGACAGCACTAGGGACCGAGACTCCCGGTGAAACTCCGCTGCGTCGTTCACGTCTGATCAGCCTCGGCGCGAGGGTGACGGCGACTGGCGATTCGACTACCGCCGATATCTACTTCGCCGAACCAGATTCGGATGCAGTCTTTCTCATGAGTCACGATTGGTCGAGTGAATCCGACGAGGCACTCTCCGGGTATGCGATCTCGACTCGCCGAATTGCCGGTTCGTCGGTCGCCGCTTTGGCTTCATCGACAGTGCTCACAGAATCAGCGGTTCGCCGTGCCAACCACAGAATCCGCCTCGGGCGTAAAGGGATCGGGCGTACTTCCATTCTCCCTCTCGGCGTCGACGCGTGGGAAAAATCGATTGACGTGGTGGACGATTACGCCGAGATGCATCGCCGGTTCATCGAGCGCCCGCCGTCGTTTGCCCGAGCCCGGCTGACTACCGATGGCGTCGGTGTGATGCGAATAGATTCTGTAATCAGCACCGATTACGCTCCTGCAGAACAGATGTGGACAATGCGGGTCGGAGATGGGCGTGGCAACCTGGCGCAGGTGAGCGTCGTACATCGAGCGCATGCGCCCGGTGCAATCGACGCGATGGTCCGGGTAATGTCGGCCCGGCCGAGGGCCGTGAGCGGTCGGCTGACTGTCCGAGCCGGTGCGTTGTGGATGACACCATTCGCTGTTGCATGCGACCTCGGCGTCATCGTTCCCGATCTCGAAGAAGGCCTCGGCAGTGCGACGATGACTCGCGCAGTCACGACGGGCGGTGTGGACGCCATCGACAGTGCGCTGGAGGGAGCTCTATCCGTACTCGCGGACATCGCTCACCGCGGGCTGAGAAATGCGGCTGAGCCTACTATTTCTGCGCTTCGTCGTTGTGCAGCAGGGGTAGTCATGGTCGGTATGGATTCAACGGCGCGAGCCTTGGAGTGCGTAGCCGATGCGATTTCGTTCGGTGAGCTGGAGACGTCGGCAGATGCGTGGGTTCATGCTGTGATCCGGATCGTCACGGCCATCGAATCACGTTGAGACACCCGGCTTTGCGACCCTTCCAGTGATCAGCCTGCCTGCAGGCTTCAATTCTGAGGGGCTGCCAATGGGTATACAGGTTCTGGCTCGCAGTCATGCCGATCTGGACCTCTTGCAACTCGCGCACGGCTTCGGCAGCGTTGACACTCGCTCTGGTGAAGGGTTGACCAGAATGTAGTTAGGTGCCATATTAGTTGCATGGCAGTGGACGGAACCGATCACGACTCACCCACGTTGGATCAGGCGCGGCGGCAGTTGGAGCATTACGGCCTCGGGTCCGATCCGCAGGCGGTGCTGGTTGCGGTGCGGCTGATCTCGGCGGGCGCGCGGCTCGGTCGAGCGACCGAGGTTCACTTCGCGAGGTATGGACTGTCGACCGGCCGTTACCGACTGCTTGCGGATCTGGAAGACCACGACGGGGAGAAATCTCCCTCACGTCTGGCGGCTGATCTCGGCGTCTCGCGGGCCACAGTCACCGGCCTGGTCGACGGGCTCGAGCAGGAGGGTTTGGTCGCTCGACGTCCGTCCGCGGAGGACGGGCGTGGTGCGGTGGTCGTCCTGACTGCTCGTGGCGCTCAGCGTTTACGTGACATGGCGCCCGAACACTTTGCTCGTCTCGAGGAAATGGTCGACGAGCTCACCGTCGACGAGCGTGCGGTTTTTCTGGATCTGCTCTCGCGGGTCGTTCGCGGTATCGGTGCGCTCACTGCGGAGTAGTCGGCTGGGATTCCAAGCCGTCGCGTAGCGATTCGAATCGTCGTCAATTCTCGACAGAGGCTTCTCCTTCCATGCCCAAATAGTTAGCCACCTAATTATAATCGGAAAGTTGGTCTCCTTCATGTCCGGACTCACCCCACCGATCCGTCGCGAAAACAAAAGGGAGATAACCGATTCCAATCGACTCGACCCGGTTGCCGATTGTCGCGCCGCACGACCTTTCACCCTGTGGAGAGAGGTGCTGGTCGCCTACCTTGCCCCTGCGCTGATGGCGGGTGCGGGCGGAGTCGCATCCGGCCAATCGGGCCTCACGATGGCGGCATTTACGTCCATCGCGGGCACGTCGGCAGTGGTGGCGTTGCTGATCGGCTCCTGGCTGCAGCGTCGCGGGAGGTCACGGCCGTGGACCACGGCCCTGCCTCGCATCATGGTGGCGGCAATTCTTGCCGTCGGAGCCGCT
>Ga0154000_1000340_pt1 | contig 12789 bp, 10 predicted proteins | sample TSNC084MetaG_FD_104674 | JGI IMG/M metagenome (GOLD analysis project Ga0154000, IMG submission 104674) | Attine ant fungus gardens microbial communities from North Carolina, USA - TSNC084 MetaG | ecosystem: Host-associated > Fungi > Mycelium > Unclassified | place: USA: North Carolina, Lumber... | reverse complement strand
GCCGCGTAACGAATCCCCTTCCAACTCGACACCGAGCCTTCCGTCGATCCTCGAACCGGCCCGTACGTTGTCTCGACTACCGGCGCTTCGCTGGGTGTGATCGTCATTCGATTTCTCCTCGAAAACAAGTTGCTACTTCGACAGGGCTTCGACAACGTGCGAGAGTTCCAATGCTGCCAGCATCAGGAACAAAACGGTCATGATTGCTGCATTGTGGCGGATCAGAGTGCTTTTGGTGGCGCTCAGTGCATCGGTCACCTTCGCCGAGGGCACGGCAGCCAATGCTGACAGCACGATCAAAGCGATGGACGCCGCTACCGCGAACAGAACGGAGTACGCGACCACTGATACCCAGCCGAGGTGCCCGCCACCGATGATCGAACCTGCCTTGAGTTCGAGCGGCAGGTTCTTCGCGTTGGGTACGGTCAACAACAGTCCCAGAACCGCAGCTTTGGCCGGTTGCATCGAGTCGATCTGCGCCAGCCACGACGGCATCGCCGGCTCGGCATCGTCTTTCGGACGGCCACGCCAACTCGAGTACGCGAGCGCCAGAAAACCGACAGTGAACACGACGGCGAACACCGTCTGGACGGTATGCGCGCTGCCACTGGACTTCGATTCCACTCCGGTGGTCGAGAGTGCCGTCGCTGCTGTAATCGCTGCCGCGGCCAGCACGATGCTCGCGGTGTACGCGAATGCATTTGCCTTCGCCCGAGTGGACAGCAGGATCGCGATGATCGCAACCAGAGGAATCGGGCTGATGACGACGCCGGTGGCGAGTGGGATGAGCTGCGCAGTAATCGATTCCATTTCTGCGACCGTACAAGCGGCCAATCCGGCCATTGGCGAAACGTTCGGCCTCCACGACATCGCCACTCACGGTGTCACAGAAGCACGGCTGTGAGGACCACCCGGTCTTCCTCTTCGACAAGTTCGAGGGACGTTACCGTACCGGCGAGCGATTCAAGCCCGATCCCTGAGTCCCGTGCCACCGGCATCCGACCCGGCGAACTGATCCGCACTACTACCGCCCGAGCATCGGCGAGTGTCACCTCGAGGAAGACGGGCCCTCCTGCACCGTGTTTCACGGCGTTGGTCAGTCCCTCCGACAGGATCTCCACCACGCTGTCGAGCCGAGCGGAGCCGGAACCGATCACCGCCCAGACTTCGTCGTCGACGTGACTTACGACCGGAATTGCGTAGCGCCACACCGTGACAAGATCATCGATACGCTTTCGGGCATCGGAGTCAGCCGGCTGATCGGATGACGCAGACAGGTCGCTTTCCAAGCCGTCGAGAATGTGGGCAATGGTTGCCGCAACATCGACTGGGCGACCGGCAACGGCGCCCGAAGACCATGCGGCCGCTACGAGTTCGCCCTGCACCGACGAGTGCAACAACCTGGCCAGTCCACGTCGGGTGTGCATGAGCTCGGCATGGATACGAGCTGCATCGAGCGCTTGCCGGCTCAGGGCACTGCGGAGTTGACGCTCCTCGTCCTGACGCTGCGTATCCGCAGCCCTGATCAGGCAGACGGACAGCGCAACCAACGGGTAGACGGCCATCGACGAGAGATAGAAAGTCGGGGTACGGCCGAACACCGTCAGGAGCAGCCACGTCGCGGTACTGCTGATCAGCGCACTCGAGCAGTACACCGCAGAAAGAGTCGCGATCCGTCTCAGAGGGCCGTCTCCGCTGCTGACAACTCGGCGAGCGCACGCATTGCCACCGACGAAGAGCCAGAAACCGACGCCGAGCTGGACCGCCGTGAACGTCACGCCGTAAGTCGTGAGCAGGTAGACGGTCACCAGTGCCGTGTACGCGAACACCGGTACGTACAGTGGCGCCGGTTCAACGCTGCGTACGACGCCGATCAGTCGATCTCTCGCCGTCAGCCGCACAGTCGGCGTCGGTGATTCGATCGGGGGAATCTCCCGGAACAGTCGATGACTCATCGGGCGAACCACGTCGTCGGAGATTCGCTTCAAGAGAGCTGCTCCTCGCACTCCCTCGAGTTCCGTTTCAGCAACCGCGTGCATGACCGTCTCGATACTGCGCTCGAGCTCTCGCCGACACTGCGCACGGGTTTGGCCGAGGCGGAATCGATCCCGGGTCTGTTGGAGTTGGACGGCGGCCCCGGCAACCTTCAAACTCCGTTGCAGCGCGAGGCGGTCACGGAGAGCGCTTACCAGTACGGCGGTCAACGACAAGAAGACAACGCTGCACACGACGTTGAGTCCCACACGGACGAGCATCGGTCTGGGGTCGACGGGGAGTTCGAGCGAGCGGGTGATCGCGTCGAGGACGAACGGGCGGATCGCGCCGATCACTGCGAACAGGGCCAGGGCTGCGAGCTGCGATCGGTGTGCTGCAAGAACAGCCCTCGCCATCAGCAGCATCAGCCCGACGACGCAGTGGGTCGCGAAGGCGCCGACTGCCATCACGCCTACTTCGCGCACCCCGGTACACAGGTAGTAGTTGGCCATCACGGTCACCGCGAACGGCAGCGTCAGAATCCAGGACCACTTGGTGACGATGTTCCGATCACCGAGTCGAAGCCACCACTCGCGCGGGTTCACACCGAGTCGGTCACTTCGGGCACACCGAAATGGCGGATGAAGATACTCGCAGCAAGCACTCGCGGATTGGTGGACGAATCGTGCGTCAATCCCAGGCTCTCGAGAGTGCGCGCGATGAGCTTCTCCACACCTCGGATCGAGGACCCACGATGCGCTGCGATTGCGCTGTTCGACCACCCGAGCGAGATGTAACGCAGAAGATCGAGCTGTGATCTGGTGAGGCTCGACAAGGCGGAGTCCGGATCACTCCCGAGCGCCGGTGGCTCGGTTTCCGTCAACGCGGCCTCCACTACGCCGATCAACTGATCCGCCGACTGGACAGCCGCCTTGTCCACGAACAGCGATTTCGGCGGCACACCCGCAGAACCTGGCGCTGTCGATGCGTTGGGGTAGTTCGTCAGGAACACGATCGCGCAATGCGGAGCCTTCACGGTGACGATGTTCGCGAGATCGACGCCGTTCGGCCGCACGCCAAGGTCGATGTCGGTGACCAAGAGGTCAGGATCGAATCCGTCGAACTCCGTGAGCGCTTCGACCGCCGATCCGGCCGTATGGACCACGAACCCGGCGTGTGTGAGCGTGTCACCGACGAGCGCACGCATCAGTGGTTGGTTTTCAACACCAACACCCGTCGCACCCACTGGCTGGTCTCCATGACCAGAGATTAACCGTTGGGAGAGTGCGTATTCGACCGAGCAGGTGGTGACGGATTCCGAGTAACACAGCAGTTATCAACCACGCGGGTTCCAAGCATTTCGCCCGATATGCCCCAAGCGTCGGAGCGCAGGGTGTTCCGAGTACACACCCCTTCGACCATCAGGACGGGCCATGACCGCACCGATCACCCCGAAGAACACCGCAGTACGACGAGCCACTTTGCTGGCAGTATGCGTGAGCACCGCAATGCTCATGCTCGACATCGCCGTCGTCAACACCGCCCTGCCGTCGATCGCATCCGATCTCGATACCGAAGTCAGCGCCCTGCAATGGGTGATCGACGCGTACACGCTGGCATTGGCGACGGTGGTTCTCAGCGCCGGATCGTGGGCAGACCGACGGGGTCGACGCCATGTTTTCATCATCGGCATTCTGTGGTTCACCACGGCATCTCTGTTCTGCGCTCTGGCGCCGAACATCTGGGTGCTCGACCTCGCGCGGGCCGCTCAGGGTATCGGCGGTGCCGTACTCTTCGCCTGCTCACTTGCCTTGCTGGCGGACGTGTTCGAGAAGGGTCCCCAGCGCGCGACTGCTCTGGCTGCATACGGCGCCACGATCGGGGGCGCGTTTGCCGTCGGCCCACTGGTGGGCGGGTTGCTCACCGAGTTGTTGGATTGGCGCGCAATCTTTTTGATCAACGTTCCGATCGGGTTGATCACACTGGCGATGACGGTGCGGTGGGTTCCCGAGTCACGCGATCCTCGACCTCGCCGCGCGGACGTGCCCGGGCAGATTCTGGTGTCCACCGGCCTGGCAGCTCTGGTGTTCGGTTTGTTACGCGGTAACGAGGATGGGTGGTTCGAGCCGCAGCCGATGATCGCCGCGGTGATCGCCGCGGCCGCCATGATCGGTTTCTCCCTGCACGAGCTTCGTACCACCGAGCCCATGCTGCCCCCGCATCTGCTCGCCAATCGGGCCTTCGCCGGAGCGCAGGTCGCAGCGTTCTCGATCTCCGCCTCCATGTTCGCGGTGTTCGTCTACACGACCATCTACCTGCAGAACGTGCTGCATCTGTCTCCCGTGGACGCCGGCCTGGTGTATCTACCGGCGACGATAGCGATGTTCGTCGTCGCGGGCGCCACCGCGAAATTGGACGGGCGCATCCCCGTCTCGGTCTCGTTGACGTGCTCGCTTCTACTCGTCTCGGTGGGGCTGGTCATGATGACCGTCGTCGACGTGACCAGTTCGCCGTACGCGATACTTCCCGGATTTGTTGTCGCGTGCGTGGGGGCCGGGGTGTTCAACCCCGTCATGAGTGGGTTGGTTCTGGGCGAAAGCACTTCGAACCATTCCGGATTGGCCGCAGGGATTAACGACGCGTTCCGGCAGACCGGCATCGCAGTCGGGGTTGCCGTGCTCGGCGCCTTCCTTCCGGCGCAGTCGATGCTGCCCGGCGGACCACCGGACGACTTTGTCGGTGGACTTCGGTTGGCTCTGTTTGTCGCAGCCTTCATCGCAGCTCTCGGTGCGTTGGTCTGTGCGGCGACGCTGCGCACTACCAGCGTCAACCAGACTCTTTCCGAGGAATCCGAGCAGATGTTGACGAGAACTAGTTGACCGTTTTGTCCTGCATGTATGAATTTCGCTCCTTAGAATCGAACCGTCCTGCGTCCGCAGGTACGAGGGGAAACGGATGATCTATCGACTGCTCGGGCCGTTGGAGGTCGCACGGGGTCCGGCGACGAGCGACGTGATCGATCTGGGCCCTCGAAAACAACGAACGGTCCTTGCCGTTCTACTGCTCAACCGTGGTCGCGTCGTCTCCACCGACCGGCTGATCGATGCTCTCTGGCACGACGACGCACCGGCGAGTGCGATGGCAAGCATCCAGGCGTATATCTCCAACCTGCGCCGAGCGCTACGCGTCGAAACCGGTACGGCGTCACCGATAGTGCGTCAATCGCCGGGCTATGTCCTCGAGGTCGCTCCGGCAGACGTCGATCTGTCGGTGTTTCTCGACGACGCCGAAACGGCGCGACAACACGCTGAGAACGAACGGTGGCAGCAGGCTTTGACGACCGCTGACCGTGCCCTCGCCTCGGTCCGGGGGCAGCTTCTGGACGACCTGAACGACGCGCACTGGGTGGAGGTGGAAGCCGCAGCCTTCGAGGAAGTGCGGACCGAGTGCCGGGAGACCCGGATAACGGCGCTTCTGGCTCTGGGGCGCCTGGCACCCGCGCTGGTCGAAGCTGCTCAACTCTGTGGCGAGTACCCGTTCCGCGACCGGACCTGCTGGCTGCGAATGGTTGCCCTGCATCGGGCGGGCAGGTCACCGGAAGCCTTGGAACAGTTTCGATTACACGCGTCTCGGCTCGACGCCGAGCTGGGACTGGAGCCCGGCGGGGAGCTGACAGCATTGCAAGGCGCGATCCTGCGCCACGAACCCGGCCTGGCCGCATGGCCGCGCACTCCGGGATGGACGGGGGCCGAACAAGTGTCGGTCCCGGCTTCTCCCCCAGCCGTAGCAGCGATGCCCGAGACGGATTCCTCACGCTTGTTCGTCGGGCGCGACGCTCAGACGATTGTCGCCGACAAGATGCTCGACGACGTTCGCCGTGGCTCACCTCGCTGGTTGATCTTGACCGGCCCCGCCGGCATCGGCAAGACACGATTCGCCGAGGAGTGTTCGTCGAGAACAACGTCCATTCGAGGAGCCACCGTCTGGGCACGTTGCCCGGAGGACGACGGAACGCCGCCGTGGTGGCCGATCCGCCGACTGGTTCGGGAACTCGGAGCCGACGCCGATTTCGTACTGACGCCGCCGACGGACATCGATCCGGACGAAGCGAGATTTGCCGTCTACGAACGGGTTCGCACCACCATCGAAGCTGCGGCGAAAGATGCACTGTTGACCGTCGTCATCGACGACATTCAATGGGCCGATCCCACGTCCCTTCGTTGCCTGACCTACCTGGTCGGCGCAATGACCAGTGCCAGAGTCTGGTTCGTGTCGACGCTCCGAGACTCGGAAGTCGGGCCGGCAGTGCGCAAGTTCGAAGAAGCCGTACTCCACGGCGAAGGAAACCGAACCATGATTGTGCCGGCGCTCGCGCAGGGCGAGGTTGCAACACTCGCAAGGTGCGTCTCCGGGGACTGGCTCGACGACGCGGAGGCGCGAACCCTGGCGGAACGAACCGGCGGCAACCCGCTGTTCGTCTCGGAGTACGCCAGGCTTCCCCGGAACGAGCGACTGGGCGACGGCATCCCCGTCGCCGTTCGATCTGTCCTCGGTCGACGGCTTGCCGCAGTGGAACCGGCAGTGTTGCACGCTCTTCGGGTTGCCGCAGTTATCGGCGACGCCATCGAGGTGTACACACTGGCCGCAGCCACCCGTCTCGATGTCGACACTCTCGCCGACCATCTCGACGCGGCTGCTGATGAACGAATCATCGTCGCGGACTCGGCAAACGGCGGTTACGTCTTTGCTCACGGCCTTCTCCGAGACGAAGTCCTCGAAGCGATACCCACGCTTCGTCGCCAGCGGATACATGCCCGAGTTGCCGAAGTGCTCGAAAATTCCTCCGATCCGGACCGGCTGAGCCGCCGCGCGCAACATCTGATGTCGGCACTTCCCCTGGTCGATCCACTCGTCGTTCTGGAGGCATGCACGGCTGCAGCTCAGGATGCGACCGATCGGTGGAGTTCGGAGACCGCGGCCGAGTGGTGGGAGGCAGCTGTCCGCGCGTTCGACTTACTTCCGGTGTCCCAGCAATCCGCTGACGATCGGGACGACCTGCTGGTGGCCAGAGTCGAGGCCCTCGCCCGCGCAGGTCGAGGGCAGACAGTTCTCGACGTCGTCAATGCCGGTCTCCTCGAGGCTGTTCGGGAGGGGCGAACCTCCGCCGTCGGACGATTGGCAGGCGCATTACTTCGGGCCGCCGGTGCGTGGCCGTGGGTTTCCTACGGTACCGATCCGGGACCACTGCTCGAACGGCTCGCGGCGGTCGAGCCCTTGGTCGAGAACGACAGTTCAGCTCACGCACGGGTTCTTGCTGCGCTGGCGGTGGGAAGTTGCTACCACCCCGAAGCCGAGATCCCGAATCGATGGAGCGCCCGTGCTCTCGACATCGCCCGCGAACTCGACGATCCGGATGTGATCGCGGACGCGCTGCTCGGACGGATTCTGCTTTTCTCCGGAGTCGCGGTGCACAGCGCGGAGTCCATGCGCCTACTGCGCGAGCTTTTCGAACTGCCGCACCAACAATCGCGTGTCGACAGCGTCGTCGCACACGCCGTCGCGAGCATGACGGAGATGAATCTGGCCAATGTCGATGCTGCCGTCAAACACGTCAGGCAGGGGATCATCGGCTGCGAGCTACTGAGACTCCCGGTGGTTCGGGTCCAATTACGCTGGATGGAAGCAACTCTCGCCGAATGGTACGGAGACTTCGCGCAAGCCCGCCGGCAGTACGAGACGGCCAGGCAGATCCATCTGCAAACGGAGTTGTACACGGCTGGCAGCGCAGATCTGGCGTTCAACACTCTGGAATGGGAGCGAGGTGCGTTGGCCGAATCTGATCCCGGTGTCGTGGAACCTGATTCGTGGACCATCGCCATCGACGCCGCCCGAGGCGAGCGCGAGGCCACTTCCGACGGCATCAAGAAGTGGCTGATCAATCGCGGGCCACAGACGTGGACGACATTGGGACACCAGACACTACTTGCACGCGTCGTGGCAGATCTGGAACTGGTCGAATACGCCGACACCTTCATCGGCCTTCTCTCGCCACACACCGGCTGCATCGCAACGGTAGGCCATGTCGGTGAACTGGGCTCGGTTGCCGAAGCCTCCGCGCGTCTGCACGCGCTTCTCGGTCACGTCGAGCAGGCATCGACTCTCCTGGATCAGGCCGAGAAGATCGCAACTGGCTCCGGTGGAGCACCAACACTGCTGCGCTGTCGACTGCTTCGGGCGCTGCTTCGAGAGCCGTCCGCCGAACGTGAACGGGAGCTGACGGAAGTGGCGGCCGAATCGGAGACACTCGGCATGCGGGGCGTAGCTGAACGAGCGCGATCGACATGGCCCTGAACTGCGAGAATGCGCTTGGATAAAACTTGGATCCGCTTGGGATACATACGTCAAGAACCACCCAAGCCTGTTCGGACATCCTTCCCTTGACCGAAAGACGGATGAGGAAAGGAAGACCATGAACCTTCAGACCCCCACGCTCGACGCCGCGGTCGAATCACTGCGCGCAGAGGTGACCGGCTCCGTTTCCCTGCCTGGCGAAACGGGATACGAGTTGGCGATTCCGTGGAATGCAGCGGTTCCCGTCGCGCCTGGCGCTGTGGTGGCAGTCGAGAGCGCGCAAGACATTGTCGCAACGGTGCGATTTGCGGCGAAGTTGGGTCTGCGCGTCGGTGTTCAGCGCACCGGCCACGGCGCGGTCCCTCTCGGCAGTGACGTTCTCCTCGTCCACACCGGCAGGCTCACGGAGTGCGTCGTCGACCCCGAAAACCGCACTGCCCGAATCGGCGCGGGCTTGATCTGGCAGGACGTCATCGACGCTGCCGCACCCCACGGCTTGGCGCCACTGGCAGGTTCTTCACCCACTGTCGGAGTCGCCGGCTTCCTCACCGGCGCCGGCATCGGCCCGTTGGTGCGCACGTACGGGCTGTCGTCGGATCACGTTCGTTCGTTCGACATCGTCACCGGCAGTGGCGAACTCATTCATGTCACCCCCGACGAACATGCCGAATTGTTCTGGGGACTGCGCGGCGGCAAGGCCACACTGGGCATTGTCACAGCCATCGAGATCGACCTACTACCGGTCACCCACTTCTACGGCGGTGCACTCTATTTCGACGGCGCAGATGCAAGTGCGGTCGCGCACGCCTGGCTGGACTGGGGCGCCGACCTGCCTGAGCACAGCTCGACCTCTCTTGCCTTTCTGCAACTTCCACCCCTTCCACAGGTTCCGCCACCGCTGGCCGGCAGGCTCACCGTCGCGGTCAGATTCGCAAGTCTTGCCGAGGAATCCGATGCCAAGTCACTGATCGACCGAATCCGTTCAATCGCAACACCCTTGATCGACGCAGTCGGTGTGCTGCCTTATGCCGCCCTCGGGGCAGTGCACGCCGATCCCGTCGACCCGATGCCGACGCACGAATCCACGGCATTGACCAACGAGCTGTCACACGAGGCCGTCGACGCACTGCTCGCCGCTGCCGGCCCCGGATCCGGTTCACCCCAAACCGTCGTCGAATTACGTCTCCTCGGGGGCGCCCTCGCACGGGAACCTGAGCACCGCAGCGCCTTCTGCCATCGTGACGCTGCCTTCTCGCTGTTCACCGTCGGAGTTCTTGCCCCACCGATGGTCGACGCGGTAGTCCCGCACGCCGAGACTCTCGGACGAACGATGGCGCCATGGACGAACGGGCATGCACTGCCCAACTTCGCGCCGAGCGTCGACCCGGAGAAGATCGCCCGCACCTACGACGAGGACACCGCTCACTGGCTGAGCGCTTTGGCGGACACGCATGATCCGCAGGGAGTCCTGGCCGTCGGTCAGGTCATGCGCCGGATCGCCTGAACTTCGCCAACTCTCGCAACCGGACCAGATCCCAGGCGTGCCGGGGGCGACGGATGCCCGGTCGATCTCGGGGGACTCTGACCCTCAGCGCCTGCGGACTGACCGTGCATCTGACCGGAGTTGGCATCACCAGCGCCTCGCCGTCGACGCCGACCGGAATCTCGTCGGTGTCGGCGTCGACGATCACCTCGAATCCGGTGCCCTGAGCCAGACCGTGTTGATGCGCCCGATGGAGCAACCCGATGGCCTGACGTGCACTGCTGACGGAGATCGCGACGATTCCGAGAGTGCCCCGGTCCAATCGCGGCCGATGACCGAGCCCCGCCAGGTCGTTCATCTCGTACGGGCCGTTGCTGACCAGCACAGCCTGTGGACCCACCGCGGACACGCTCGGGGAGCGCGCAGTCAGCACCGCTCCGGCACGTCCGGCGAGGAGATCCGGGAGCATCTGCAAGAAGGTGCTGGTCTTGGCGTCGCGGTACTCCGGACTCTGGACTACCTCGGCGTACGCCCCGAACGATGCGTTGTTGACGAAAGTTCGACCGCCGACATTTCCCAGATCCACCGTGACCTCGACGCCGTCGACGAGCGCGTCGAGGCACCGAGACGGATCCTCGAGATCGAGCCCCAGATCCGCGGCGAAGTGGTTGCGCGTTCCCGCGCTGACGACGAGGAAGGGCAGGTCGTGTTCGGCCGCGACAGCAGCAACCAGTGCCTGTGTTCCGTCGCCACCGGCCACACCGAGTAGGTCGGCGCCGTCCGCGACCGCCTGCCTGGCCAAGGCCGTCACGTCGATCTTCTCGGGCCCCTCGAGCAGTGCGACCGTGGCCCCCAGTTCCTCGGCCTTGCGTTTCAAGTCGAACTTCTCGACCTTGCCACCACCGGAGTTCGGGTTCATCACGAAGAACGGCTTGACGGGCGGCGGTGCCGGTCGCTCGACAACCGGCAATTCCTTCTCCTCCCCCGCCAAGGCGGTGCGAGCGCAGATACCGGCTACCACGAACAACCCGATCGCGAGCAGCACCACCCACAGGAGTCGTTCTCGGACCAGGAACGTGAGCACCACGATCGGGGTCAGTACCACCATCGCCAACGAGATCCAGCGGAGGAATCCGCGGGTGGTCAGAAACCAGTACACGGCCACGACACACACGACCACCCCACCGATCCCCAGGATCAGCATGGTCAAGGCTTTCAGTCCGGCGAAGATCAGGAGCACCGCGACTGCAAGAACCAGGGCCGCGAAGGCTGCGCGCGCCAACCAACTCTGTTTCGACGAGGGCCGATCCGTGTGGGCAGAGGTCGTCATCGAGCCACCTCCCCGCGATTGTCATTTCGGCCGGTACTTCGACGCTATCCCTTCGAAGCAGGCCAGTCACCTACCGGCAAGAATCTCGCGATCGCGCACTGCTACTTTATGACGACACCTCGTCATAAAAAGGAGTAACCGTGACAACACCGACGTCCGAAGCGTGGGAATCCGCCGAAGGAACCCTGACCGGCCTTCGGAAAGCCGGACTCCACGGACTGCGTTGGACGGCCTGGTTGGCCGGCGCGACAGGTCTCGCGCAGTTGGTGTCGATCGGGCTGAACTTCACCGACACTGTCAGCGGAATCGTTCCGGCCACGTACCCGCCTGTAGATGTGGCGTGCAGCGTCGTCGCGCTCGTTCTTCTGGTCGGCCTGCTTGTCGGCCGCCCCAACGGTCCCGCGATGTTGTCGAGTCTCGCCCTCCTCATGGCCATGCTGATGGCGCCCACCCTTCACAAACATGCACCCGAGTCGCTCTGGCTGGCGGCGGCACACGCCGTCTCGGTCGTCGCCGTCATCACGCTGTCCGTGATGACCTCGCGGTTCTCCAGTGCCGAGTTGGATCGGTCGTGACACCGGATTCACCCCTCTCGCTTGCAGCCGAGGAATGGATCACTGATCTCACTACCGCGGAGATGGAGCGATTGCGCAAACGCACGACGCTCACACTCGCCGAAGAACAAGAGGTCTGCCGATCCGTACGCTCGATCGCGCAGCAGATGATGCTCGCACCCGTCTCGATGTGGCAAGGTGATCCGCGCCTTGTTGCGGACCTGTTCGACCTCCCCGTGACCGTGAATCAGACCCAGGAGGATCGACCATGCCGAAGTTGACCGGTGGTGCGACAACCGCAGAGCACAAAATCGCCACCCGAGAAGCCATGTTGGACGCATTCATTCGCGAACTTCACGAGCAGGGCTGGCAAAACGTGAAGCTGCAGACCGTGGCCCAGGCGGCCGGCGTCTCGCGGACAGCGGTGTACAACTACTTCCCCGACAAATCCGCGTTGCTGCTCGCCTGGTCCACCCGCGAGATGGATAGATTCCTACTCCTGGCCGAGCGTGAACTCGCGGACCGCGAGAATCCTGTGGACCGACTCGAAATCCTCGTCAAACTGACACTCGTCGAGTTCTCACTGCAACGATTCACAGGAATCGCGTTGGTCGAATTGTTGTCAGCGCAGGATCGCGAAATTTTCCTCGAACATATTGTCCCGCTGTCGGTTCTGGTCGAACAGCTCGTTCAGGAAGGTGTCGACGCCGGTGTCTTTGTCGATTCCGATGCTGCCGCATCCGCGCAACTCATCCTCGCCTGCGTGGAAAGCCGACGGCCGATGCTCATGGCCGGCGACCGAGTGGACGCCGTCGTAGCGACCACCGTCCCGTTCATCATGCGCGCGTTGGGCGTTGCGTGGCCGGCCTCCCTCGCGGCCGAACCCTCCGATCGCTCTGCTCACGATCGGTAGGATCGCAGGTATGCATTTCGACCTCCCGCCCATCGATCAGCAAGCCGAGCGATTGATCGAACTCGGTGTTCACGAGATGGCCGGACTTTCTGCCGGCGATGTCAGGGAGGCCGCAACCGGGCACGGTGATGTCGGACTACTCACCGTGCACGAAAAACTGGCTCCGGCTTCAGTTCTGACTCCG
>Ga0154000_1000336_pt1 | contig 12834 bp, 10 predicted proteins | sample TSNC084MetaG_FD_104674 | JGI IMG/M metagenome (GOLD analysis project Ga0154000, IMG submission 104674) | Attine ant fungus gardens microbial communities from North Carolina, USA - TSNC084 MetaG | ecosystem: Host-associated > Fungi > Mycelium > Unclassified | place: USA: North Carolina, Lumber... | reverse complement strand
TCACCGGAGCTTGTATATAGCAGTGGGTCGTATCAATAATGGAATGAGTTCTGCCTGCATAAAATCCTGTCACAATCTGCCCTTCCTTCGACATCCCAACCGGAAACTGCGCTTTATTTCTATAATAGTAAGGCTCTTCCATGCCAATAATCGGAAGCATTTCGAAATCTTTTATTTTCCCTACTCTCTCTAATAGATTCCTGACCTTATTCTCCTTATATTTCAATTGCTCACTGTACTCCAGATGCTGAAGCTGGCAGCCACCGCATATCCTGGCCTTTTCACATCTGGGAGTGACTCTGTAAGGCGAGGGCTTAATAATTCTCATCAGTCGTCCATATCCGTAAGATTTTTTCGTCTTAATAACCTTGACCTCAATCTCATCTCCAATCAAAGCATCTTTCACAAACAGTGTATAGCCATCTATCTTTCCGATACCTTCACCTTCGGTTCCAATATCATCTATTTTTATTATGTGTATCTCATTTTTCTTAATAGATTTCACTTTTCACCTCCGGCAGCCTTTATATCCTCTTCAAACACAGAAAACATATCATCGCTTGATCCCAGATGTATTTCTGTAATAATGCCCTCTCCATCTATAATGATAGTATAAGGAATCCCATCTGTCGGATATTTTTCCTGTATTTCCATGTTTTCATCAAGGCCGATATTGAAAGTATACTCCTTGTCCTCTATAAAACTACTGACTGTATCTCTTTTTTCACTGCAATTAACCGCCAACACGATGGCTTCCTCAGAAAATGCCTCGGAGATTTTCTGAATGTCCTGCATTTCCGAAACGCAAGGACCACACCAGGTCGCCCAGAAGTTTAACAGGACAACTTTGCCGCGATAATCCGATAATTTCACGGTTTCACCACTCAATAATTCAACCGCAAAATCAGGTGCCGCATCCCCAACTTCCAATTCAGCGTAAGTCACCTCCTGGGAAGTTGTGGCGGGAATCGTTTCCGGCGTTGTATCGGCAGTAGTCTCAGCAATATCTCCTGTTATATCTGTAGTGTCATTTATCGTACTATTAGCTTCATTTTGACACCCCACTAATAAAATAGTCATGGACAATACCATCACCAAAATAATTACTTGCTTTACGCTTTTATATTTTCTCATTTTGAGCTCCTTTTTTGTCTTTTTTAAATTTGGGGAAATTGGATATCGCATCATAATGACATACCTGACAGCATTCCCCGCAGCGGATACATTCCCGGTCATTGATATGATGAACATCCATTTTGCAGAAATGCACGCAGTCATCGCATTTCGTACATTTTGCCTCATCAACGGTAATTCCAAACAGTGCATAATGATTAAAAAATGAATAGATGGCTCCAAGCGGACAAAGAAACCGGCAAAAAAATCTATATATAAAGACGGAAGCCACAATAACAATCAATAGAACAAATATCTTCCAGTTAAACAGGGTACCAGCAATCTTTTGCAGGTTTTCATTCATGAGTACAAGGGGAATACCTGCCCCTAATGTTCCGGCCGGACAGATATATTTACAAAAAGCGGGTACTGCGGCACCATTTTTCATGAATGTATAAATTGGCAATAAAAATACAAATAAAGCTAAAATCACGTATTTCAACAAGGACAACCGGCGCGTCCATTGACTTTTATTGATTTTAGGTGATGGTATTTTATGCAGAAGCTCCTGTATCAAGCCAAAGGGGCAAAGAAACGCACATATGAGCCTCCCGAAAGCGACGCCAAAAACCAATAATATCCCTATGATATATAGCGGCCATTGATTCCCGATATTAGCAAGAGCCGTTTGCAGGGTTCCCAGCGGGCAGGATGCAATTGCCCCTGGGCAGGAATAGCAGTTTAAGCCGGGAACACAGAGGCCTTTACTGGCTCCTTTATAAATTTTCCCCTCGGCAAATCCATTTAAGTTTGCATTATATATAAGCGCTGAAAATAACTGGATAACTCGGCGCTTTGTTATCTTAAGTTTTTTAGCCAATGCCAATACACTCCAAGCAAATTTTTATAGCTTTTATCAAAGTATCATCGTACGCTCCTTGCCGGATGCCGGCAGCAATGAGCATAATTCCCAGTGACAATATGATTGCCCTTACCCTATTTTTTGATTTATTTAAACATTTCAATAGTATATCTCACTTTCTCCACAATCGACTGAATACCCATGTAAAATAGTTGTTTACTATTTTATCACAGTATTCAGATAAATTCCAGAGTCATTGCTACAAGCAAATAAAAAGGAATCCCTGCCTGTCGATATTTCGTCATCCAAGGATTCCTTACAAAAGGAGGATATGAAGCATTTTAAGATTTCTTTTTCCCTTTAGAACCGATAATACTTTGTAAAATGATAAAGAAACAAAGCAATGCCGCTACGGAAATTCTTACCCACCAGCTTGATAATGTGCCCTGAGTGGTGATTAAACTATTAATCGTTCCTTTAATCATAACACCAAACAGCGTTCCTATAGGGTTGCCGACACCACCGCTTAACATTGTTCCGCCGATAACGGAGGCTGAGATTGCATCCATTTCAAGACCTTTGGCCTGTTCAACAAAACCGGCTCCGGTATTAAGGCAGAAGAGAAAGCCCCCTAAACCGGCTAAAAATCCTGACATAATATAAGCCATAAATTTTGTGCGTTTTACATTAAGCCCCATCATCATGGCGCTTTGGTCATTTCCGCCAATTGCATAGAGAGAACGGCCAAATTTAGTATATCTGAGCATAATGAAGACGATGACTAAAACAAGGAGTGCAATAACGACTGTGGGATATATATATGCCGCCTGAAAAATCCCTTTTTTATTGACCGTTCCTACCGGTAATGAGATTTTGTATTGTGCCCATGAGAGAAATGTTTCATTTTTAATGGAAATCATTTCTGTACTGATAACCGCTGTCATCCCCCGACCAAAAAACATCCCGGCTAAGGTGACGATAAAGGGCTGTATCTTTAGATAGGAGACGAGAAATCCCTGAACAATACCAAATGCAAGACCAATGCCTAACGAAAACAGGAGTGCCATATAAACACTTGCCCCACTCTTTTCCATACTATAGGCAGATACCATACAGACAAGTGCCGTAACGGAACCCACAGAAATATCTATTCCGCCTGTAATCATAACAATGGTCAGACCTAAAGAAATAACGATAAGTCCGGCATTATCAATAAGAAGATTGCAAAACATCTGGGGCTTGCTAAAACCTTTATCAGCAAATAAAATCATACCGGCAACATACATAACTATAAACAGGCCGATTGTAATAAAGAGAAGAAATGTGGTGCTGCTTAATGTCTTCTTTGTTGAAGCTTTTGATTGTAGTTTTTCACTCATTATTACCCCTCCTTACCTGGGGCCATGTCGCCTTGCCCGGTATTCTTTGTTCTTAATTTTTTGATGAAGCTGCGGAACACTTCACTTTGTAAAGTAACAATAATAATAACAACAATTGCTTTGTAAACCGGCAGCTGATCTGCTTTAACATCCATGGCATATAATGTTGTGCTCAATGCCTGAATGGTGTAAGCACCAATAATCGAACCGGCCAGACTGAACTTACCACCGCTTAATAAATTACCCCCTAAGGCGACGGCAAGAATGGCATCCATTTCAAGATTTAAGCCGATATTATTGGCATCCGCAGAGTAAATTCTGCTGGAGTTCACCAAGCCGGCAATCCCGGCCAGAAAACCGCAGATGACATATACGATAAATATAATCCTGGTAGAGTTAAGACCTACTAAACGTGATGCATTACTGTTGATGCCGACACTTTCAATATAAAGTTTCAGCGTGGTAAATTTGAATAGTAGTGCAATGACAATGACTGCAGCAATAGCAACGAAAATAGGTGTCGGTATCGGGCAGCCCGATATGTATCCTCCTAAAACTTTATAGGATTCTACACGAATATATGTATTTTGTCCGTTTGTTATCAATTGAGCGATACCCCTGCCTGCGGTATAGAGGATCAACGTCGCCACCATTGGCTGAATTCGCATTTTAGCCACTAAAAATCCGTTAAAAGCACCGCATAGAGCCGCTGCTATAAGTGCTGCCAGCATGGCAAATAGCATCGAATTCTGCAATTGTGTCACAGAGGTTTCACCGCCTGAGAGAATCTGGGTACAAACAGCCGCGGCTACAGCCATAACGGCACCAACACTGATGTCCTGACCTTTTGAAGCGGCAGTAACTAATGTCATGCCAAGTGCCAGTATAACCAATTCAGAGCCTCTGTTAATAACATCAATCACATATCCGTATAGAACGCCGTTATTCAAAGATATCGCAAAAAAGTTAGGTGTTTTGATGACATTAACCACTAAAACAACAAAGAGACAAACTAGCGGGAAAAATAAGTGATTTCCGGTAATCCTTTTAAATGTGCTTTTCTTACTCATGATGACTCTCCCCTCCGGCAATGGTATGCATGATTGTATCCTGATTCAGCTCATCGCCGCTAAGCTCGCCGACCTTCTGGCCATCGCGCATAACAATCATACGTGAACATACACGAAGCATTTCTTCAATTTCCGAAGAAATAAAGGTCACACTCATCCCCTCACTGGCCAATTTTAGGACTAACTTCTGGATTTCTGTTTTCGTACCGACATCAATACCCCGTGTCGGTTCATCAAGAATCAGGTATTCCGGATTAGTCAGCAGCCAGCGTCCGATAATAACCTTTTGCTGGTTCCCGCCGGAAAGACTCTTGATCGGTGTTTCCCGACCGGCTGTTTTAATTTGAAGTAAATCAATATACTTATCAGAGAATTCTTCCATTTCCTTTCGCGACATCGGTTTAAATAATCCCCGCTTTGCTTGAAGGGCAATCATAATATTCTCCCGAACCGATAAATCCGGGATAATGCCATCCCGTTTACGGTCTTCCGGTAAGTAGGCCATGCCTTTCTTGATTGCATCAAGCGGTACATTTATTTTCGTCTCTTTACTATTTATTTTAAGTGTTCCCTTATCTGGTTTATCCGCACCATAAATCGCTCTGACAAGCTCGCTTCTGCCCGAGCCCAACAGACCTGTCATTCCGATGACTTCCCCTTTATAGAGCTTCACATCGAAAGGCTTCACTTTGCCGCTGCAACCAAGCTTTTCTGCCGTGATAAAAGGTTCTTCTTTCGCTATATCGTGGGCAGCTGTATCAGACTTGATTTCGGCCAGATCATCAAATTCTTTACCCATCATCTTTGCAACTAGCTGAACACGCGGTAGTTCACTTACCAAATATTCACCAACCAGTTCTCCATTCCTAAGAACCGTAATCTTGTTACAGACTTCATAAACCTGCTCTAAAAAATGGGTGACAAAAATGATTCCAACATTTTGTTCCTGCAGTTGTCTCATTAATTTAAAAAGCTTTGCAACTTCATCATCATCCAGAGATGAGGTTGGTTCATCTAAAATCAAAACTTTACAATGCATGTCCACCGCCCGTGCAATGGCTATCATCTGCTGCACGGCAATAGAGCAGTCGTCAAGTTGACGTGTGGGCGGAACGGTTATACTTAAGCTGCTTAAAAGCTCTCCGGCTTTTTTATTCATTGTTTTCCAATCTATCATGCCCAGTTTGCGCGGTTCTCTCCCCAGAAACAGATTTTCTGCAACCGTCAGATTGGGGCAAAGACTGATTTCCTGATAAACGGTGCTGATGCCGTTTTCCTGGGCTTCCTGAGGTGAATGATTAACAATAGACCGATCCTGAATCTTTATTTCTCCATCATCCATTGTATAGACACCGGTCAGCACTTTGATGAGCGTCGATTTTCCGGCACCATTTTCACCCATCAGTGCGTGTATTTCGCCCTGGTGTAAAGTAAAATCGACATTATCCAGTGCTTTTACTCCGGGAAAGGCTTTCCCTATTCCCCGCATCGTCAAGACAGTTTCCTGCATGATATATGCCACCTTCTTTCTACTGTTAGACAGCGAAGAAATAAAAAGCGATGCGGAGTCTTCCGGGTACCCCGCACCGCTTTTTATTCTTCTTGGATTAAGTTTTAGCTATAAGCTATTAGTAAGCACGGGCATCAAGATCTTCCTGTGTAAATGTTCTGGCATCAAAAGCTTCTTCTTCTACATAATTTAACTTTTCCGGAGTCTCGCCATTTTCAAGCATTTCGATTAATTCTGCCACACGAGGACCATGTAATGGGTTACACTCAACATTGTAGTTGATTTTTCCATCTAAAACCATTTGCAGACCGGCGTTAGTTGCATCAAAGGAAATAATCGTGATATCTCCGTCGACACCAACCGTTTTACCTGCTGCTTCAATTGCATCAATAGCACCAAATGCCATGTTATCGTTTTCCGCATAAACAACATCAATTTCACTGTTCTGTTTCAGGATACTTTCCATCACTTCCTGCCCCTTTGCCTGGGTAAATTCACCGGTCTGCTGGGCAACAAGATTCCATGTGTCGTTGGCTTCAATACCGGCGTCTAAAGCTTCCGTACGTCCGATTTGAGCTGAAGAACCGATTGTCCCCTGAAGATGCACAATATTTAACGTATCAGCATCGGCATATTCTTCTTCCAACCAGGCAACGGCTTTATCACCCTCTGCCCTGAAGTCTGAACCAACCCAGCTTGTAAACAGGCTGTCATCGGAAACATCAATCATACGGTCAACGATGATAACCGGAATACCGGCATCCTTTGCTTCCTGAAGAACTGTGTCCCAACCGGTTTCAGCGATAGGCGCAAGTACTATGTAGTCAACCTCCTGCTGAATAAAGTTACGGATTGCTGTAATCTGATTGTCCTGTTTTTGCTGAGCATCGTCAAAAATCAGTGTATATCCGTTCTCTTCAGTAAAAGTACTCTTCATAGATTCGGTATTGGCAGTACGCCAGTCAGACTCTGCCCCAACCTGCGAAAAACCAACTGTAACCAGACCACCGCTTGATGTATCTGCCTCTGTCCCCGCTGCTGTTGTATCTGCCGCCGCTGTGTCCGTTTCTGCTGTTGTCGCAGTTTTTGTTTCCGAATTCCCGCTGCCACAGGCTACTAATGAAATCCCCATAACTAATACTAACAATAATGCAAATAACCTTTTCATTCCTTGTCCTCCTTAATTTTATGGTAGGGTGCCCTATAACTATGTTTATGCTATTATTCTATAAAAAATACAAAAAAATTTCCATAGATTATTATTTGATAAAATTACATTTTTATTTTGCGTTTTATTCACGGCTTCTCCGGCAATACTAAATAGTTAACTTTTTTATTAAAAAAGTTAACTATTTTTCGAATCCCCTTTATGCGGTAATATGATTTCAACCTGAGTCCCTTGATTTAACTCACTGTTAATTTTAAGACCATAAATCTGTCCATGATTCAGCTTAATTCTTTGATTAACGTTCGCCAACCCAAAGCCGGCTTCATCATTCGTATCTTCTTTTTCCTCAATACCGATTCTAAGCCTTTCAAGTTCTTCTCTTGTCATACCTCTTCCATTATCTTCAACCTTTAAGATGACAAACTCTTCGTTATACTCGCTGGTCACCTTTATTTTCCCCTTGCCCCGCTTATTCTTTATTCCATGATACAGAGCATTTTCCACAATGGGCTGCAGCGTCAGCTTGAGTATTTTATAGTCTTTTAGTTCCCTTTGGATATCAATTTCAAAGTCCATAATGTCACTATATCGAAACTGCTGGATCTGGAGATAGCTGCGTATATGTGCCTCTTCTTCTTTTAAAGATACAAAATCAAGGCCTTTGCTCAATGAACTTCTAAAGAAATTTGATAAATTATTGACCATCTCCACAACATGCTTATTATCTTCTGCTTCTGCCAGCCAGACGATGGTATCCAGGGTATTATAAAGAAAATGAGGATTAATCTGAGCCTGCAGCAGTTTCAATTCTGTATCTCTTAATTTCAGCTGTTCTTCCTTAATATCTTCAACCAATTTACCAATCTGGACAATCATATCATTCATACTATTACTCAATATCTGTATTTCATTCGTATGTGTTTGTAAAGCTCTGGCATCAAAATCCCCTTTGGCAACCATGTGCGTGGTTTCACATAATTGTTGTACCGGTCTTGTTATGCTATTAGAAATTAATCTTGATAACAACCATGCCGCCATAATAATGAATATGAGCAAGATAACAGCATTATTTAGATAGGATTGGACATTTTCATCCACTTCTGTACGGACTCGTTCCATATCCTGGATTTCATAGTAAGTATACTGACGTAAATGCTCATCAATCAGAGAAGTCATTCCCTGAATAGAGTCATCCCATATGCTTATATTTTCATCATAAAAGCCCCCTGCCTCAATATTATCCATAACCCTATCAATATGTTTTTCTAATATTTCAATACCTTTAGAAACCGGGGCTATTCTTGAACGATTTTCTGCTGTTGTTGTATTCTCTCTCAACGTCTCCACATTAAGTTTTATTTCGTCTAAATATTCATAAACACCCTCTTTATCCGCAAACCGATTGCCAATGACAATATTGTACATCATTGTATTAATCTTTTCTTCAAAATTATTCATATCGTTTGCCAGCTTTATATTCGCTAAAATGCTATTATAGCTGTCACTGGTCGCTTTAACCTTATATATCGAGAAAATATTTAAGATTAACATTGGTAAAATAACTGCAATACATAAAAGCATCAAGCGCAGGCCCATGCTCATATTCTGGCTGATATTTCTCATGAACTGCTTTATTCTTTGCCGTTTCATCAGCATTCCTCCTGCTGCTTTTCTTCACCAGTCAAGGCAGCGGTTCGATAATCCTTCGGGGTGCGATTCTGGGTCTTCTTAAACATAAAGCTAAAATAATGAGGATCTTTATAGCCAACTTCATATCCTATTTCAGAAGCCCTCATATTCGTACATCTTAACAGCTCCTTGGCCTTTGTCATGCGAACCTGGGTTAAATATTCACTAAATGTCTTTCCCTCTTCCTTGCTGAAAATCGTACTGAAATGGCTTGGACTGACATTTACTATACATGCCGCCTCCTTTAATGAAATATCTTCCTTCGCATAATTTTCCCGAATATAAGCTTTAGCCACTTCAATGAGCTTCCTGTATTTCTTTGTAGAGACACTGTCCCGAAGCTCCACAGCCTGTACCAATAAGCCTTTTAAGTAATCAATTGTTTCGGGAACAGAGCCTATGACAGCATTCATTTTCCCCTGGTCCTGGCTGATATCCTCGATGTTTTCCTGATTATATCCAAACTTTTTTGCAAAACGTAATACCGCAAAGTAGAAATCTATGACCAGATATTGGCGGAACATATAAGAATTAAGTGCCGACTCTCCGATTCCTTTTAAATATTCATCAATAAAAACCGAAACTTCACCTTTATCCCCACTGGCAATGAAATTACCTACTATTCTTTCATCTAGCTGCTTAACATCAATCTCCGATAATATAAGGTCATTAGATTGAAAGATATGTTGGTAAGAGGCTAAATGATCAGCCTGTACCACTTGATCCGGTTTAAGCATATGCCGATAAGCTAAAGCCCTGTTTGCCTCATTAAATGACTTAATAAGTTCACTTGTACTTGCTGCCGGAATACCTACGGCGATAAAGTAATTAACACCCCTATTATTTTCAACACCATTTAATATCCTTTCAATGGCTTCTTCCTGAAGGGTCTCAAGCTCATCTATACTGTTCCCTTTAATCAAAAGCGCACTGCCTATAATCAGATGATCAAAATATTGATATCTCGGATGATTTGCAAAACGGATGAACAGTTCCTTCTCCGCATTAAACAGCTCCTCACTATATGCCGCAAATTCCAATTCTGCACAAAACAGCTTTAACAAAATAATATTATAAAAATTGGCCTTAAGCTCCATATTCAGCCGACTGCTTTTGTGGGCAATATATTCCTCATCAAGTACCTTTGTACACAGCTCCATAAAAAAATGCCTTTTGGAATTAGCTGCATTTTCTTCCATTTCAAGCTTATATTGGTTAATACTCTCTTCTTCCGCTCTTTCCCGATATATTATCTCTCCGACCTTATCCAGTGTCTCCATCAACGTTACTGCATCAACCGGTTTAAGCAGATAATCGGTCACTCCGATATTCAATGCTTCCTTTGCATAAGAAAATTCACCATAACCACTTAATATAATGATTTTAACCTTAGGCATTTCCTTTTTAATTGCCCGGCTCAACTCCAATCCGTCCATAAAAGGCATTTTTATATCTGTAATGACAATATCTGGCTGAAGCTTTATGATTATCGGATAAGCCAGTTCACCATCACCGGCATCACCGAGGAACTCAAAACCATATGATTCCCAATCAATGCTTTTTTTAATATTTTCTCTGATGATAAGCTCATCTTCAACAAGAAATATTTTAAGCACACGCTTCATCCCCTTATTTCATAATCCTTAGTATTGTATATTCATTCTATGAGAAATCTGATGATTTCTTCATACAGGCTTCCATGGCTTCTATCACGCTGCTTCTAAATCCCTGCTGCTCTAAGACCCTGACCGCTGCAATGGTCGTCCCCCCCGGAGAACATACCATATCCTTCAATTCACCCGGATGCCTGCCTGTCTCAAGTACCAGCCTTGCGCTTCCTGCCACCGCTTGCGCAGCAAAGGTATAGGCCTGGTTTCTTGCCATGCCGCCGGAAACTGCCGCATCTGCCATGGCTTCAATCAAGATAAATACATAGGCCGGCGAACTTCCGCTGACGGCAACGACAGCATCCATCACTTTCTCATCAACAATCTGTGTCTTTCCAAACCCATTAAATAAACGGCATACATCAGCCATCTCTTCATCAGAAACAAAATGGTTCCTACATATGCCTGTCATCCCTTCACCAACCAATGCAGGGGTATTGGGCATCGTCCGGATGAGCTTTACATCTTTTCCAAACAGGCTGTTTAACTTCTTGATTGTAATTCCCGGAGCAATGGTTACAATCACTGTTTTTTCTAAAACTTCAGCTGCCACTTCACTGATAACAGCTTCATAGTATTGAGGCTTCACAGATAAAATAAGAATCTCACATGACCCGGCAACCTCCTGATTGCTTTTTGTCACATTGATTCCTAAATCCTCCTGAACTTTCATCATGGCCGTTTCACTTATATCTGATGCAATAATCTCCTCCGGTTTTAATAAACCACTCTTTATCATACCACCCATCATGGCCACGGCCATGTTGCCGCAGCCGATAAATCCCAATTTGTATTTCATTGATATTAGCCGCCTTTCTATTTTGATGTTTTCCGTATATTTGTCTCCAACAACCGATTGTATCCCAACCATGCCAGACTGTCTTCGGTTCCGCCGATTATTTCCGTAATCGTCTCCATCTTGGCATCGGTATTATCTGCTAGATTTAAAGCCATGGCTTCCACAAGTGCCGGTTTTTTCGGCGAGCCATACTCAAGTTCTCCGTGATGGGAGATTATACAATGCTTTAATTCTGTTTCCAAAACTTTCGGGAAACCAACAATTGCTTTAATCTTATCGTGCAGCATCTCTATGCCAATGACAATATGCCCAATCAATTGACCTTCATCGGTATAATCATTTTCCGGAAACAAGGATAATTCCTTTGTCTTTCCTATATCATGGCATAAAGCGGCAGTGATGAGCAAGTCCTTGTTGATGATTGGATATCTGATGGTATAAAACTCACATAGCTTTGCAACGCTTAAGGTATGCTCTAGCAATCCTCCCACAAATCCGTGATGCACACTCTTGGCTGCGGAATGCCCCTTAAAACTCTTAATAAAGTCTTTGTCTTCCACAAAAAAACTTTCTGCCAATGCTTTTAAATAAGGATTCTGGATATGACGGACAAAATTTAATAATTCCTGATACATTGAATCAATGCCAAATCTGCTGACAGGCATATAATCAGCTTCATCATATTCCATCTCCTGAACTTTACGGATACGTCTTGCATTCAATTGAAGCGATCCCTGAAAGCTGGTTACCTGACCGTCAACTTTAATAAAATCCATGGTTTCAAAATGTTCTATCCCATTGGACAATTCCCACACTTTTGTGTCAATGGTTCCTGTCTTATCCTGTAAAATCATTGAGTAATAACTTTTACCGGCTTTCGTCTTCAGCATCTGCTTATTTTTACATAAATATATATCAGATATATTTTCGCCTTCTTTAAAATCAACAATATATTTCATTCTTGTCCTTCTCTTTTCTAATTAGCTTATAATTCATCCCATTATACAGCAAGTCATAGAAATTTGCCATAGATTTTTATGGGAGAATAGAGTATAATACACAGCAGGTGAATATAATGAATGAAAAATCTTTAAAAACATTAGAATACAATAAAATAATAGAGCAATTGGCCGAACACGCATCATCTCCCATGGGAAAAGAGCTTTGTCGTCAGCTTTCACCCTCTATAAGCCTTACCGACGTTCGTAAGGCACAGGAAGAAACCACAGACGCCCTTACCCGTGTTTTTGCCAAAGGAACGCTTTCTTTTTCCGGAATCAGGGATATCCGTGGTTCTCTTTTAAGGCTTAAGGTCGGCTCTACAATAGGTATTGCCGAATTATTGCAAATCTCTGCCCTTTTAGATGTTGCCTTAAGGGTTAAGCAATATGCCAGAAAGGACAACGAAGAAGACAAGTATGATTCTTTAGATGGTATGTTTTCCGTCGTCGAACCATTAACGCCACTGAACCATGAAATCCGCCGCTGTATTATCTCAGAGGAAGAAATTGCCGATGATGCCAGTCCTGCATTAAAATCCATCAGACGGCATATTAAATTGACCAACGAGCGCATCC
>Ga0154000_1000333_pt1 | contig 12945 bp, 12 predicted proteins | sample TSNC084MetaG_FD_104674 | JGI IMG/M metagenome (GOLD analysis project Ga0154000, IMG submission 104674) | Attine ant fungus gardens microbial communities from North Carolina, USA - TSNC084 MetaG | ecosystem: Host-associated > Fungi > Mycelium > Unclassified | place: USA: North Carolina, Lumber... | reverse complement strand
CAGAGGCCCAGATGAAAACCTCATATAAATCTCATGGTGGAGACACCTACTAACATCAAATACTACTGTAAAATATCAACTTCAAAATATCATCAGTGATGTTTAAGTGATTTAACCTTGGGCACCTTTTCTATAATTTTGATTAGTCCTGTGTGCTGGGGTTATACTACTTGTTCTCTGGTGAAGAGTAGGCTATTGCTATCTCCCATTGTTCTAATCACCCTAGAGGATGGTTAAGAAATAAAGAGAATATTACAAATATTAACGCAAGAGGTTTTGTAGGATACAACTCCCCAGAGGAGAGATGGTGGTGGTTAAGAGAAGAGAAGAGATCAAAGGTTTTATGATATCTAAAGGTAGGATGAAAATTTAAGGCTAAGTACCTCTTGCTCATGATAACATGATAATAGTGATATTAAGTAGACTATCAATTATGCAATTTTGAACTCTGACGTTTAGTCAAACCCCCCACCTAGCCTTCTAGCCAGGTAACCTATACATCAGCCAACCAGTGACCAGCCAGAAAGTTAGCTACAGCCAATCACTCAGTCAATCCTCTGGCAGCTACCTCAAGAGCATTAATTTGATGTCAATTTCATTACATTCGTAATGGAATATCAGAGGACTTTGGATGCAGTGGATGACCTTGATGACCTTGATGCAGGGAAGATATCTACATTTTTTTCTGGTAAGAAAGATCCGTAGTAACGAAGAAAGTCTTTCTTTGTTCTTTTATTTCCCTTGATCTCTGGTAGTCATAGTAGCTCCTAGTAATCTACGAGCGGACTGTGTGCAAACACAACTATATAAATTGTTGCAGGAAAAAAATAGCGCTTTTTGCCTATACACATCTGGGGACTGATTTTAATTTGACATACAAATGCTCTTAACTCTTTCAAATGCCATGGTCTAGATCTGTGGTGTCGTGAACCTACATGGGTACCTGATGTTTCCATGTCAGTGAGCCTATCTATTGTCTGATCTAGAAACGTTCCGTCTCATGCTGATACTTAAAAATGTTGCTTACGTCACTCTGGTCTTCCGTAGTTTATTTGACATGAGCAGAACAACGGCAGTCGCTCTACAAATAACCTAGCGAGACCGTCGTTTCAGCTCGCCGTAGTGGAAGAGCAAAACGTGGCAGCAGGCAAAAATTAGACGATTTGATGACTTGGCATCCCAGTTCCAGGTGGCCACTTGATACCGTGTAATCTCCTTGACTAAGAAAATGAATAAACACACGAAGATTGACTGAGCAATGTGGGGCCCTAGTTCCTTTTCCCACTACATCCTAACAAGGAGATCGACACAAATTCCCATAGGTGTAATCGTGAGCAACAAGAATTCAATGGCAATGATCACACGGTCTCGGAATTAGAAACATACAGATTCGAATTGATATCGAGCTGGCAATCAAGGCACACCCCGACAAGGGCGGTAGCACATCAACCGATCCGTTTCAGCCCAAGACAGAAAATGGAATGGGTTGTCTGATGCACGGACCCAGTAATCCATGCGGTTAAAAATCGAGTCTCTGAGATCAATTGTGGTTTCGTTCCAGCCACCTACTCCCACCTGTCGACTGAGCATATATGGCGTCTACCCCTGCACCGCTGCCGGCCAATGCGACATTAATGTAAGCTACATTGAAAACATACGAGTGAATTGCTGAAACGATGTATCATTCATTAAGCATGGGACCGTCGGTGAGCCCAACATACGATCCTTCTAGGTTCACCCGTGCTCATACGCATTCTCAGATGATCGGCATTGTCCTCAACTGGTTCTTCTATGGAATACTAGTAATGCAATACTGTGCGCTTTCCTATGAATTGACATCATTTCCCCCTTTTCTCATTCTTCTTCAAGTCATATATCTCAGTCACTCCAAGCGAGACCAGAAGTGGCTTAAAGCAGTGGGTATGTGTGGCAATGCATATGTATTGTGGACCCTAGTCAAGTATACTCCTAGTGCATTTCATGTTCTTATGTGACACCATTCAAAGTGTGCTGGTGATGGACGACCTTTTCTATTGGTTTGTTTACCACTTCAACGACTTCACCTCGTTTTTCCATTTCAATTTTGCACTCGTCAACGGGCCATTCTTCGACGCTATCATAATGTTCACGGTACAGATTGTATACTGCTGGAGGGTGTGGAGACTTGGAAGATGGAGAGCCATACCAGGAGTCGCGGCATTTGCAAGTTTCTTTCAACGTTCGTCTCAGGACAGAAGAGTTGATCGACTAGCGTACAGCTCGCGTTCGTTGCGTTGGTCAGTGGGCTATTTGTCGGCATTTATGTGAATGACTTCTCTCTTCAATATTTCATGTTTACTGACAAGCTACAGGGTACGGTTAAGGATCCTGCTACGGCCAGAAAAGATAAGCCTGTTGAAGAGGTCAGTATTTAAAATCCATGCGAATGATGTATCTGATCCAGTGACCTAGCTGTGGTTGTTTGCGAGTGCCGTCACGGACATCATAATCGCTTGTTCAATGGCTTATCTGGTACGCTGCATCAAGCAACATCCTCATCCACCGATCTGTCGGACTCATCATTGTTCTGAAAGCTCAAAGGACTTCGAAAAGAGAAATCAGGCCATTCTACAATGGTCCTTCTGAAGCGTATCCTGTTGTTGACATTGGAAACAAATGCTATCACTGGTGATTAAGCTCAAGACCGACTGACACTTTGCGGAAGTACTCATCATGTTTAATGCAGCCATAGTGGCAATTGCGCTTGTTCTTACGTTCTACATTCCAGGAGTTGCAGAACCAGTAAGGCATTCTCATTCTTGCTTCTTATCTTGATAAGCTTAGACGTGCCATCCCTTGCAGAAAACCAATGTTAATGTCACTCTGTCAGTCTCATTCCAAGCAACCAAAAAATCTCTATTTACTTATTCCATTTCAGTGGCTACATAATCGGAAAACTGTATTTTCAAGCGCTTTTCTTGCTCGCCAACTACTCATCATCTCAACAGATATAGCAACTGCTTCATGGTGCTGATGAATCAACAAACGTACTATGAACCCTCAAAGATCAGTGAGACAACGGGTACTGGGAATATCAACAATGGTCAGGACTCAGTACAGCTTTCCACAATACGATTCAATGACACAAGAACGTTCATGGATACCCAGTCGAATAGAGCCCCGCAAATTGAGTCGAGCAGCCTTGATCACAAAGTGGATGAGTAGGATTCGACAGATAATGCCCCTCGTCACGTAGTATAAAGGGGATTATATGGCTACGCCAATCGGATAAATTGTTTTAGTTGAAAAATCAACTGTGATTCCACCTGGTCGTCTAGTAATTCAAAATGACGTATGGTACTAGCCCAAGATAATTGCAGATATAGAGCCAGGCATAATGCAATACAGTCAGTATGAATGAAGTGTGAATAAACGATCATAGAACCTTATTGACTAGGAATGAAGGCAACTGATGGGGCGTGATGTGTTGGATCAACACTCGCCTTATTCATTGTTGTGCACCCCGGCCGTGATGCAATTGTCGTAGCGCACTCTAACATGCACAGCCGCCATCTCTATGCGGAGAATCATCGACTGCAAGTCCAACCACTTGCACACCTCCAGGCATTCCACCGTTACCCCCACTTGTGCTCTGGCCTCCGGTTGAACTACCCCACAATTCTGGTGTGTCCATGATCTTTTCTACAAGTTTTGTGAACACCTCCGTGACTCCGACAGCCGTCTTCGCTGATGCCTCAATGAATAGGGAGCCCATTCGCTCAGCGAATTGTCGTCCCTCAGCAGTCATGACTTGGCGGGAATATTCCTTTGAAAAACAAAGTATCAATATCCTATTCCAGCCATCAGAATGAAAAATTGCACAAAACCTACTTTATCAACTTTGTTTCCTACAAGGATCTTGATAGTAGAGCTTGAAACGTAAGTTTCTAGCTCACTATACCACCTTGGTAGGGCATCAAAGGTTTCCCGGCTCGAGACGTCATATACTTGTGACCGACATTAGACTGCGGCTCCAAAGAAGGGACAATTGAGTGAGATCACCTAGTATGATGCCCTGAGCACCACGATAGTATGAAGATGTAATTGTTCGGAATCTTTCTTGCCCCGCTGTGTCCTGGGGTGATGAAATGAGACCAGCGTTTCGTTGGGCAACAAGATTGGATAATCACCCAGATGCTTAATTTCACTCTCTTTCCTTTCACTTCCATCTTATGCACCTAAATCCTGCCTATCAGCTTTCGAAGCAACATAGGGTATGCAGGGCTCCTCACACGAAAATCGACTCCAATTGTTGCACTGCTCTCGTCCTCTGGCAGCCATTGTTCATCTGAAAACCGTAAGAGAAGGCTAGACTTTCCAACGGATGAGTTTCCAATAAGAAGTAATTTCACATTTGTTGGTTGAGCTGTTGGTGGCATGCTGGTGATAGTCAATGGATGCGCTCATGCATCATGGCGGCGCCGGATCATCAATCTCTATAAAAGGCATACCGGGTCAATTGACTGTAAGCAGTTTTGCTCTCGACCTAAAGTATTTCGAGATACTCATCGAGAAATCCTATCCCCTATGGTCATTTTGGCCGCTCAAGAAGTCACAGTTGTGTATAAAATGACAAGCAGACTTGTATCCTATGTCCAAATGAGATGCTCGAGGATCCTACTCAGGAAGATAATATAAAGGTCTGTATAGTTATTCGTGATTAAAAAGAGAATGACCAGGGCCTCTGGTATATCCCATTCTGCAGTCCTTCTATAGCTTGGAGCCCAATGGACTACACCTATTTTGACTTAGTGCATCGCCACATGTGATCAACATAACTGACGATTCACTTGAGCTGATACAGATTCAAACTCAATCAAGTAGTCTATTCATTAAAGGAAGGTGTCTTGCATATGTCCAATGGAGATACAAAGCAAGGAGCATCAACATCTTCAAAAGTAGTCGTTTCAACGGTCATGACAAAGTAAACTTCCCGAGGCGGATGCTCCAACCCGGACAGCGGCCCGGTAAGTCACCAACTGACTTCCAAGCCTCCTCATGTCGAAAAATGTATATAAACGATATTCGGACAAGTACTCTCCAGGGGCTGCATGAATTTCCTAGTTACATTCCTTTTTGCTCTTCTGGCGTCTGCAACCCCCAAGAACCCTATTTTACCTGGATGGAACCCAGACCCTAGTATTCTACGCGTCGGGTCCGACTACTTTATTGCGACGTCAACATTTGAATATTTCCCCGGCCACCCGATCTATCATAGCAAAAATTTGTTGAACTGGACACTGATTGGACATGGATTGAATAGGCAGTCCCAACTTCCACTATTCGGCACACCCTCAGATGCTGGTGCGTTTCCCTCCAGCAATTTGACTAAGATCAGGTTGAGTGCTTGCAGGCGTATGGGCACCATCGCTGAGATATCATAATGGGACATTTTATCTGGTATCGACGACTCGCTTCGTTTATACGTGTACGTTCATCCCATTCGAGCTGGAGTCGGTCGGGTGATCCATGAGGTTCACTATCTTGCAGCTGAACTCAGGTTGTTTCCTCGATCTTTCTACGTCAAGACTAACGACATTTTTTCGAATGAGTGGAGTGACCCCATATACTTTGGCAAGCATTTGGACTGGGTTCCAGTGCCCTTCTATTGAACTACCTTGTCCAGATAGTCTTGGTTACGACAGTGATATATTCTGGGACACTAATGGCGATGTAAAACCTTTGCAGTTTCTGTTCCGACTCCCTGCTCCATTTTGATTTTTCTTGATAGACTTACCTCACTTGGTCAGGTATCAACAACAACCGCAATAAAATTTATAGTTCGTCCCTAGCTCTCCCTAGTTTCGTTCAAGTCTTAGCATTTACACCAGGTATCTACCAATCCAAGATCGACCTCAGGACAGGAACGTCCCTCACTCCCGCACAGATCATCTTCAATGGTACCCTTCAACATAACTCTGCTGCGCGGCCCGAGGGACCTCACATCTATCATATCAACTCGATATACTACCTCCTCATAGCTGAAGGTGGAACAGACATCACACATCGTGCTACTATTCAACGAAGCTCTGTTGGTCCTTCTGGTCCTTGGGAGAATAATCCGAACAACCCTATCTTGTTCAATGGAGCAAACACGAACTTGAGTGTGCAAAATACTGGACATGCAGATATCGTGCAGGCTGCTGATGGGAAATGGTGGGGTGTTGCGCTAGGTGTCAGACCTCAAGGCAAGCTTGACGATCAGTTGAGGTTGAGCAGAGAACAACTCGGGAGGGAGACTTTCTTGTTCCCAGTAGATTGGGTTGATGGTTGGCCTGTGTTTAACAGGGGGAAACCGCTGTCTGAAGACGTATATCTTCACGATGACGACACTGACATATCCTCACCCTCTTCCGTATCAAAAAGTCCTGATAACATTTATATCAATGACTTCACCTCAGATTCTCTTGACCACTCCTTCTATACTCTCCGGACACCCTACGCGCCCTTCCACAGCCTCATTTGTGGAGCTCTTGAATTACGACCAAACGCCTATGCTCCTGGCGATCGAGATGTACCTGCTATGTTCCTCCGAAAGCAGACCTCGCATAACGAAACTTTCGAAACACAACTTGATTTCCCATCGCCCAGAACGAGCTCAGAAGAAGCTGGAATTGGGATTTTGTACGGTGATATGTTGCATAACGAGGTTGGCGTGAGTGGACCACCTGATGGGAAGACCGGAAGGTTTGTTGTGGTGAGGACTGTGACCCTCAATAAACAAGTTGGACCGTGGGCTTTGACAACGGAAAATGCAACTGTCACGAACGTCAGTGCACTGTTGATTACCTCAAGTCCAAATTCTGACCACACAATGACATAATGCAGACAGAGTACATACAGTTATCAAGTGATACCGATCCTGTGAAGTTACGAGTTGAAGCGACGCCAATGGAGTATGCCTTCTCCTACTCAGAGGGCTCGACTGGACAGTGGAAAGAAGTAGCAAGGTTTGACGGATCTGTGTTATCTGTTCCACCAGCCGGGTGGGTGAACAACTTCTCAACTGATTGAATCCATCTCGCTGAACAGAGATGATAATCCTGCAGTGGCTTTTTCTTCAAAGGTGCCGCGTTCTCCATGTATAATACCGGGAACGGAAAACCAAGCTTGACGAAGGCTCGATTAGCATACTGGAAGCAAGGTCCATTTGTTTAATGAAGGCTTATGTTGGTTCGAAGTAGGACCATGGACTCGAAGATAAACAGGAGAAAGTGGAAAGAATTATGCATCTGGAAACGCTGACAATTTCTGAGTGCTCTAGAGCACATATTTCTGGACAAAGGCTATAGTTCTTTCCAGTAGCGCAAAATATGAACTAAGGACTGAGTAGAACAATATTTGTATATAAGAAACAAGGAAATCTGTAGCAAATTGACTTAGATAGTCGAATATTTGGAATGTAGCCCATCATTGACCGGTTTGTATGTTCGAGAATAAGGTTCTTTTCTCTCTCCACACGAGGTTTTTCCACTGAGTCCTCCAAATATAAGGACCCCTTACCGATCTTCGATCTGTAAATAACATATTCCTATCCATAGAATCAATGATCTAGATGGATGCGGAGCTCCGTCGGGTCGACGGAAGCTGATGAACAAAGATCAGGGATTTATTCAGATGCATATTAGAAGAACCTTTTCCGTATTCCACGCATTCCTTCGCCATGGTTGCCCAACCTGCCTCTGAGAGCTATGATTTCAATTTTTGTTTTTCTGTTCCTTCAAAGCTCGAAAATGATCGAGTAAAGTTGATACCGTTTGAGGTAGATCTTGGGCACTTTAGCAGTATGAAGATCCGACTGACTAGCAGAAAAGCCGACCACGAAACACACGGAAGCATTTGTCGAGGCTGCAAAACCTTATCCAGAGGTTTTCAAGTACCTTGGAGCAGTCGGTCCATATGACACAGCGGAGGAATTTCTTTCTACGTTCTATTATCCCTTCGTACAAAAAGAACCGGGGTGGATGCTTTTTCTTCTCATAGACAAGACTAAACCCACATCTACAACTGTCGGTCTAGAAGGGGAAGACGGCACTGTAGCCGGACATTTGGCCTACATCAACTCTTCTGCATTCAACCTTTCCACAGAAATTGGGTATATTTGTACTCTTCCGCCGTTCCAACGTACTCATGTGACGTCGAACGCTGTCGGACTCATGATGCATTATGCCCTTGATCTTCCAGAGAAAGGGGGCTTGGGATTGAGGAGAGTGTTTTGGCAGGCGAATGAGTTGAATAAACCTTCACGGAGGCTAGCCGAGAGGATGGGATTTAAATTTGAAGGAATTCTGAGGTGGGATAGAGTCTTGCCACCGCATAAAAAGGCATATGGTATAGGCACAGAAGTGAGGGAAGGGGATCCAAGAGGGAAAGATTGGGTTGGGAGGCACACGGCCATGCTTGGGCACTGCTGGGATGATTGGGAGGAAGGTGGGAAGGTACAGGTTGACGCAATCATGGCGAGAGTCACTTGAAAGTCCATAGACCGTCGCTAACGTTGAATTGTATGGCACTGTATTTTGAGTCATGCCGAGGATAACGTCGTTATCCCATTTGGATTCAAATTTTGCTGCTCAGTCCCCGCTATCATCCTTGGTGATTTACTGATCGGACAGGAGCTGTCCATGCAGACTTGATCTCAAAAATCCGGTTCATATTGGGCCCAGCTCTTGGCAGTTCTGAGAAACGTTCGAGATGGAGGCTTGAGAAAGAAGAGCTATTAACGAGTCTAATCCAATGATAGAGCGGCTGCCACTTTATATTAGTACGAGGTATTGAGCAATACTGCAAGGGAAGAAACATTACTGTCTCATGCGGAGCAGGGTCATCTAAAGAAGAAATAGAAGTGAGTTGTAGATGTTCTGGTTGATTATAGTCCTTTCAGCTACTGAGGCACAAGAGCTAGCGTCTGCAACTTGTCCCACGGACACCTATTCCTATCGAGTAGTTTATGTCAAGGGGATTTCGATTTCTCCTCATCAGGATCTCATTAGCTGTAAGATTTAAGACTTGCATACTCAAACTCAGGAAGGGGAAGAGAATGGATGTTGTGCATGACATATCGTAGATATAAATATCTGTTCCACTATGGTGCAAATTGTCGGATAAAGCCGAAGGCGGCATTAACGGAGTTTTCCATCTATCAAACTGTATAGTCCATGGTGGACAGTCTCATGGAAATCTATGATGTGATCTTTGTCTATTTCCTCTCAGAATTATCGAAATACTTCAAGGTCGACTGTCATATCCTAGTGTGTCGTCACGCACAAAAACCCAGCCTCACATGTGGTATCAGCATGCTATAAGAGCCTAGGAACAGCGGAATGAAAGGGTTCCGCGGACCTCATGCTCAATCAATGAAGCGATACATAAGAGTACTTCACAATCCATCCCTCGAAATATGTAGCGCGACATCATCTCTCTAAGCTCTGTAGAGATTCTGACATGGAAATGTTTCAAGTAAGCTGTGTGTGTGCAATACAAGACGAATTCTGTGCTGCTGGATTCATGAGGTACAGTTCTACATGGTCTTGACACATGCCGCTGATGGCGTCAAATGGTCTAACACAGGTTGTCCGTTAGAAAGTCCGACGAAGTCTTGCAGTGATCCTCAATTTCGGTCACACTCTTACTCTTGACGTTTGCTTCTAGTCTTCTCTAACACCATTAGTCTCTTTGACTAACATCCTCTCTTCTTGTACGTTAGGGCATTAAGTCACTATCATCGAGTGGGCCTAGTCCTCGACTAGAATCTCTCGTTCCTATACTCACAAAACATTATTCAACTATTTGCATAGATCACCAAGGCTAATGCCTGTATCTACTATGAAGCAACAATGGAAAACTCTGATGGTCTCCCACAGTGTGGTGATAATGGTTTTGATTGAAAATTCCCCGACCATGGAAAAAATATGGAACCAAGTTCGGTATGAGCACCTTGTACCACTGGAGGTGCTGCTGAAGGTGTCGAATAAGGGGCCTTCAGCTTCGGTATGTTTACGAACAACAGAGACATGTGATGCAGCTGTGTAACTATGATCTGAAGATGACGACAATTGTTCTGGAAAGTGTACCCATAGATTCCGCACCCTGTTCTGAACTACTCCCGCGACACTATAGCGATTTCAGTGGTGCTTTGGGAAGTGTCAAATTTTCTTCCAATTCGGACAACATCATTACGAGTTCCATAATTGGACGGAGTATAGATGTAGGCGACGCTGACCCTGCATCGAAGTAAACTGCCTAAATGTCCTCTCCGTAGATATTGTCCTCAGCTCGCACCAGAGACTGCCACTCAACACTTCAGCTCATTATTGTAGCTGCGAGTCCAGTACCGTCAGGAGTGAGCACACGGACCCCGCAGAGTGGATTGGCCTGGTGGGACAAACAGGCACACTTACTGAAGGAGGTAATACATACACTAAGCATGATTCCATTGCATCCGCCGCTGTCATCAAGGCCTAACGCAATCGCTATTTGGCAGACCGGTATACAATGCCATCTGGTCTATCGTCCAAATCAAGACATGACTGGACTCATCCTGCTTTTTAACACTGCGGTAAGGATCACTAAATAGTCATCCCCCTTGCGGAACACTATGCCCCTGCGCGGGCACCACTTATATTGGTCCGTGTGGCTGTCAGATGAAAATGCAAAACCTTGAAGAAAGAAGACCGTCGACACTTGTTCCTGGATCAGGCGCCGTTTCCTCGGCGGGCGCAATGACCATTCGTTTATCCATGGCTCAATCAGGTGTTTCAAGTGAAGGCAAAAATGTACTAGCGAGAGAAGGTAAGCCGCGACTACCAGATCCCGCCTCAATTTACCTCACTAATCGTCGGTGATCTGCGCTTGTGTATGGGGTTCTTTGCGCGACCAGAATGTCCATCGACGAACGATGTACGTAAACAAGGCAAAAGGCCGTCCTCTCATGAATATCCTTGTGGAAAATTCTGTCCCATTAACTTTGGACTCGCAGGCCGACCGGTTTCATACTTCGAGTTCTCATCCAACACGTCGTGGAGCGGGAACTGTGGTTCCCTGTACTTCTTCCGAATACACGTCCGGAATCCCAGTTTCCAGACCTCGTTCCCCTTTAACAACCTCCGCCAGGGCATCGTCCACCGAGACATCAACCTCACCCAATATCGTCAGTCGTTTACAACAACTTCATGGTTTGACAAAGAAGAAACTATATGGTTCCGCAAACTACCCACCTCGTACGCCTTTCTTCACGGACGAACGACCAGACACAGGCTCCTATCGGGTGCCTGCGCAGCCGCTCATACCGCTAGATGTAGAAGAATACATCGATCATAATTATTCACTCTCAAACTCAGGTGGGAAGGCTCAGACGGGGGCCAGAGAGGGGAGGAAAATTCGCCTGATGCAGCGCAATGCGATGGGTCCTCAACCTTTTCGAAGGGGGAAGACGCTCTCTTCTAATCGTGTCCTTCCCGACGCCCAGTCTTCATCGAGCCTATCATCACCGCTCAACAATGACCACAGCACAACGGCCCATATGATCATCGACCCACTGGCAGCCTCATACAACACGTTCGGTCCTTCCACACATCTTCCAGTGACCACACACGGACTATGTAAACCACCCGTGGACGCTACCACTGCTACAATAGCTCGGGGTTCTTGGAATACTTGGGAGCAGACGGTTTCCCAGGACTCATACCATCCACAAAGTCCATATCAATGGGGCACCTATCTAGGTCCTATCAGCTCCCACACACAAAAGAGCTGGCACCCGGAAGGGGATGATAATGCCGGAGAGACACGTACTTATCTCCCTATTGCGCCGCCGTATCTGTCACTCGACCTCTCAGATACCGGTGTCAACTTTGGCAAGTCATCAGTCACCTTACAAGAGAACCGGCTAAATGGATGCATGATCGATGTCAATGTGGCACCTGTGACGATGAACGAGGGTGCAAGTCCACCCATAACTGCAGAGAAAGTAGTTCCTCAACTATCTGAGGGCTTCAGTTATGAATCAATTTCGAGATTGGAATCTTCGAATCTGCTACCTCAATTTCATCACACGAGCTCCAGCAGCCTCTCAGCCATGATCAATCCAAGATTAGATACACGACGCTCTCCGCTACAAGATTATACTGGTGAAAGTCAATTTTCAAATGCATGACACCCTGTGGATATACGTATATGTTTCCAAGTAGGGCTTGAATAGCCTTTTTGTATATTTATAGACATTGTTGGACATTAGGGATCAGCAATCATCCCTCATTTGGGTATTTGAAATACTTATCCTGGTTTCATAGTAACACGCCTCTTACACCTCTTACACTGTTGGGACGCTTATCTATGATGCAGAGCTCAGTGAAGTGCTGTTATATGGGATTCAATGCGATTCTTGGACAATAGAAATCTGATTCAGTTGCAGCAAAGTCGCTGTCATCTCAGCTATCTATCTCTCATCGATGAAAACCTGCCTCTTTCACTAGAAACTCTACACCCACTTCATGATAGATATCTCTCTGAATTTGGTTCTTATCTATGTCTTGACGCTATAGTGTTTATTTACTTACTGTGGAATGGACCACATTATGACAGACAACGGGTGACGCCGCTCGCATCCATCAAAGTTGACAGAGATCGAATTTCACTAGTTCAATAGCCGAACTGTATAAACTGTATATCCACCATGTGGATGTGGGAAAAGGATTTCCGCCAGTCACGATAAAAGGTGATCACGGCAAGAGATCAGTTGGAAAGCTATTCTTTTTCTCGCTAGCAATATGTGTCAGGCAAAATCCATGGATGATTTCCATACACTTGAACCTGACTACGAGACGTCTGGAAAGGAGGGCAGCAAAATGTTTAAGGCAAAGAATCGAGCATTATTAAGGACAGATTTTATGGATCAAAAGTGATATT
>Ga0154000_1000332_pt1 | contig 12958 bp, 17 predicted proteins | sample TSNC084MetaG_FD_104674 | JGI IMG/M metagenome (GOLD analysis project Ga0154000, IMG submission 104674) | Attine ant fungus gardens microbial communities from North Carolina, USA - TSNC084 MetaG | ecosystem: Host-associated > Fungi > Mycelium > Unclassified | place: USA: North Carolina, Lumber... | reverse complement strand
CGTTGTTGTCTTGCTTGCTTTTAATCATTACAGCCATTTCCACGAAACGCACATCTGACTTAACAGATTCAAAATGGCTAAGTATATCCGCAACGCTCACTAAGTCATACCACATTGCCGGAGCTTTAAGTTTTCTAAAATCAGTTCCCATATAAAACATATACGGATGACGCTCTAAGCTGTTTTCCCATAATGAAAGCAAGCCATTTGCCGTATTTGCCGCAATTTCGGATTCGCAGTATTCGGGTATAGCTGACAGCAATTTTAGCATAATTAAAGAAGCGTACGGGCAGCAATCGTCTTTTCGACCCGGCCCTCTGAATTTACCAAATTCCTGTGAAACGGTACAAGGAAAGCCAGAATCTCTATGGAAACCTACGAGATAGTCTGCGCCTTGCTTTATATGCTTATCATAGTCAACTCCCGCTTTAAGCAATGCGAACAAAAGAAGCGGCGCATCGCAAAGACACCACCCGAATGTATCCTCCCCGCTCCCTCCAAAGTGTTTGGGGATATTGGTTAAAGATTGATATACCCCATTACCGTCTTTATGCTCCATGATTTTTTCCGTAGCTATCTGTATTTCCGGAACATCAGTATCAAGCCCTAAATCCAAAAGAAACAGGAGCTTATGTATAGGCAAATCGGGATTTTTGTGATTGCTCACAAGGATACTGTGATAATCGGTAATGTCGTTCAAATACGCTCTGATTTTGGAATCGGAAAGTGCTTTCAGCCGCAAGTCCGTTAGGCTTTCTTTGCTTTCTTTTAGGATATTTATTCGTGTAGCATACTGAAGCCATGCTTCCCCATTTTCCAAAATAAAATCAATTGCATCCATAATATACCTCTGAATAAACATTCTGATTCCTTTATTGTCATAACAAACGGCAGCAACGGCGTAACAATCAAATGTAGATATTTACCACATTCTGACAGCCTATAAACCCGCGTGAATACAGCCCTTTTGCCACGCCACAAACCCCAAAATCGGGCAGGGTAATAATAAAACCCTTACCTACCCCTCGAACGCGGTTTTGGCGCGTTTTAGGGGCGTATATAGCCCCTAATCCTCACCCTTTTTGTAACCCGTCACGCAAAACGCTATTATTTCCTTAGTCGGTAAAACACGCTTAAATCATTGGTACAACAACGATTGAGTCCATTTTGACTAAGGAACTAACGGCACACAAAACGCAACTGGCAAGCTCGACTAAGGAACTTTTTAAAAATGTTTAAAAAGCCTATAAACCCTGTTTAATTCAGGATTTATGGGCTTTTTTTATTGAGGACAAAGGGAAAGACTAAGGAACGGGCATAAAGACAAAAAACATTATGGATAATTATTTACCTCATTCATCATTTATTCACTACAGCCGCATTTCCTCTCCATACTGTGCTAAATAGATATTCACTGTTTTTTTTATATTAGCGACTATTTCTTCCAGCTTATCATTACAGTCATTTTTAAAGCTCAGCCAAGCATGTGCATCATTGCGGGGCGGTACTGTACCACTAGATACCATGAAGGTTAATTTTTCAAAGTCATCGATTACCATGCGAACCGCTTGAAGGTATTCCGTTGCTTCCTCATCCTTTAATTTTCCCGTTGATAGGAGTGCATCTAAGTAGGCAAATGCATTAACGGTATTAGCCAAGTCCGTTGATGTTCGTTTACTTAGTTTTTTTTCAAAACTAACCCTCATTCCGTTGTACTTTGCGACAGCACCTTCATCCGTGTTTATATTCCATCCGGGAGTAGGCGTCCCTACACCGTTCATTAGCCATTCTTCATCAATGTTATATTTCATGCAAATTAGCCTAACTAAAGATGGAGAAGGATTATCGTTACCATTCTCCATATTTGAAACGTGCGCTCGCGAAATACCAACTTCTTTCGCAAATCTTTCTTGACTGTACTTTAATAGCTTGCGGACTTCTTTCAGTCGCTCGCCTATTGCCATTTCCATATAGACCCTCCCGAATGTTGGAATCCATCAAAAAAGTATTGACATAGTTGGAATCCAACAGTATAATAAAGTTATCCAAAGTAATTATACATGCCTACTTAGGATAAATCAACAGGGAAGAGGGAGGTGTTACGATGTCGAGGACAACCAGCATTTCTAATAAGCCGCCTTTAGGCACAATGATAGCCGTCCGCTTGAAAGAAATGGACAAAAATCAGAAATGGCTATCAGAAGATGCAAAGGTAAATCAGATTTATCTCTGTGCTGTGCTGGCCGGGCGCGCAAATCCTACAATTAAGTTTCTCAAAAAGTTGGCTAAAAGCCTTGACATGGATGTAAAAGACCTTGCTAACGCCTTGCTGAGCGAGGATTAGGAGGTGAACACCATTGACATGGCTTACTGTCAAGCAAGTATCAGAACTGCTTGATATAGGGGCGCGGGCGGTACGAAAGGCTAAAAGCAAATATGAATACCGCCATGTCGATGGTGTAGGACGTGGTGGTAAGCAATTGCAAATAGCCTTAGAATCACTTCCGCAAGCCGCGCAGGACAGGTATCACGGTAAAGAGCGGGAACAACAAGACATCCTACACTACACAGGCAAGCAGCGGGATGAGGCCAACGAAAAGGCGTGGATAGTCGTTCAGTATCACCAATCCGGCCTTTCTCCTGACAAATTTGTTGAGAAATTCAACGCCGAAAACCCGCCTGAGGACGCTATCACCAAAAGCAAGCTGTTCCGTTGGCAGCGGGAGTATAAGAGAAACGGTGTTGCCGGACTAATCGACCAGCGTGGCGGACACAACCGGGGCGAGGATACCATACCGCCGGATGCCTGGGAGTGCTTCTATGCCTTGTACATGACCCAGCAGAAGCGTTCTGTTCGGCTCTGCTACGATGTGACAAGGCTGCAATACCCGGACATTCCCTCTGTTTCAGCCTTTGAGCGCAAGGTTCGTCAGCTCCCCTACAATGCTCTGGTCTATTACCGTGAGGGTGAAAAAGCCTTTAAGGATAGGTGTCTCCCCTCTATGGAACGGAGCAAGCTGGACATCAAGTCCAATGATGTCTGGTTCTCAGACCATCACCGTTGTGACGTCTTTGTAAAGAGTGCCGATGGCAAACGGATCATCCGGCCTTGGCTGACAGTGTTCTTTGATGCCCGGTCGAATAAGGTGGTTTCTGCCTTGATACGGGAGTCCGATCCCAACGCAACAGCGGTCAAGCAGTGCTTTCGGCTGGGAACTGAGACCCACGGGATTCCAGATGAAGTCTACTTCGATAATGGCAAGGACTACCGCTCAAAGAGTTTCAGCAAGGACTATCCTATGTCGCTAGTCAATCAGCTCGGCATTAAAGCGGTGTATGCCACCAAGTACCATGGACAAGCAAAGACTGTTGAGAGATTCTTCCGTACCTTCACCGACCGATTCAGCCGCCGTTTTGAGACCTATACAGGAAAAGATGCAAAGAACCGTCCGGAGTGTATGCGGGTTTCCAACAATAAGATTCTGCCGCTGGCCCCGACTGTAGAAGAGTTTCGCAGCTTGCTCAATGCCTACATAGAGGAGTATCACCAGACCCCCAGTTATGGCATTGATTTAGACGGTAAGTGCCCCAACGAGGTTTACTATAAGAATCTGCATAGCAAGCGGATGGTCAGTAATCTGGATGCCCTGCGGCTGCTCTGTGGCAACTCCGAGGAGCGCACAGTCCATAAAAACGGGATTTCCATCAAGAATAATACCTACTACCACGAGCTGTTAGCTCACCACGTGGGAGAAAAGATCACCGTCATCTATGACCCTGAAAACATTGATAAGGTCAGCATCTTCAACCATGAGCTACAGGCAATCTGTGTTGCCTACGCTAAAATTCGCACCCCCTTCCGGCATACCAGCGAAGAGGACTACAACAAAGCCGCAAAGGAGAAGAAGCAGGCAAGAGCAGCGCTTCGAAAGTACAAGCCTGCGCGTGAAATGGAGCTGCATGAAATCATTGCCCGAAATCAGATTCTTGAGAGAGATTTTTCAGAGTTTGACACAGCGGCACCGATTGAGCAGCTAACTCCACAGGCTATCCGCAATGCGGAAATTCTGCAATCCACAGACCAGTCGTTGAGTACACGGCGCGTCCGTGATGAGGATAGTGTCAGCGATACTCTGATGAAATTTTATGAAAGCCAAGCGTAAGGAGGAACAAAATGTTTGAGAAAGAAAGGGCCGCTTTGGTAGATTTCATGGAAGAAAGCGGCAAGTCACAGCGACAAATTTCCCGCGAAACAGGGCTATCCACTTCTGTTATTTCTCAGTTTTTGAACGACAGCTACACTGGAGACAACGAGGAGGTGGCCCGCACCATCCGCCAGTTTTTATCTGTCAGTAAAAAGCGTTTAAACACCGTTTCAGCGGTTAACTTCTATCCTGAACTGTTCAATACCCGCGAGGTGTTTTACGCCTGTACCCACGCCCACCGATATAACGACATCACCCTTGTCAGCGGGGACGCTGGAGCCGGGAAAACCACCGCCTTACGGCACTATGCGGAGCATAACACAGGGGTCATCTACGTGACAGCAAATGCCTGTACCACATCCGCTTCGGCTGTTCTTGGCCTGATTTCACAGAAGATAGGCAAGTATACCCCCGGCAGAAAAGCGGCTCTGATGAATGCTCTGGTAGCCCAACTACAGGACACCAACCGCCTGGTTATCATTGACGAAGCTGACCACCTGACGCTGGATGCCCTACAGGCCGTGCGGAACCTGAATGACGTGGCCCAAGTCGGCATTGTTCTTTCCGGCAACGATAAGATTCACCGCCAGATGCTCTCGGGCCGGAGAAGCTATGAGTTCGATCAGCTCCGCACAAGGATTGTCATCCGCAAAAAGGTGTTCAACGAGTACACTTTGGATGAAATGGCTGGCATATTTCCGGGTACGGCAGATGATTGCCTGGCCTTCCTTATGAAGCTGGCCCAATCGGAGAGCTTGAGAACGGCCAAAAAGCTCTATGAGGTTGCCGCCGAGTTTGCCGCAGCCACAGGGAGCCACCTCTCAGTGAAGCACCTACGGAGTACTCAGAAGCAGCTCTTCGGGGAGGTTGTGTCATGAAGAGGCGATTGCTACCGCAAATAGCAACCGCCCCTCAATAAACACTTCTAGGTCAGAAGATGAATTCAGTATATCACATCGGAAACGGTTTTTCAAGAAAATCAAATGAGAGGAAAGGACGGTACATATCATGGAATTTAAACGTTTTGACACAATTCCAAGCAATAACGAGGCGATTACCCACTACTATAACCTGTTAGCCGCATACACAGATTTTGCCAATTCCACCCCTGAGCTGAATGCCATGCAAGACAAGGTTATGGAGATACAGCGGCAACTCAACGCCATGTTTAACCCGAAAGAGGACAAGCTGTTTCAGGAGCTTGAGGAGGCTACAGACGTTAGACAATCATTCCTTTACGAACAGTGCTTTATTGCGGGATTCAAAGCGGCCATGCGCCTGACCATGGAAAGCTTTACATAGGAGGGAGGACAATGTTATCAAAAGCGCTAATAGGTGCAATGAATGAGGAATTCTACTATAAATTAGACAAATTGGCGGAGCATGACGCATGGCTCCAGAAAGCGAAAGAAGAGCTGCTCACTCTGATCGGAAGCACCGGCTCCCCTTCAAGGGTTAAGGAGACTGAGCTTGAGGACAGTGTTCTACAGGTTATTGTCACCGCTTCCCGCCTTGGGTATTACATCGGCCTGAAAAATGGCGCGGGTATTGTCCAGAGCTTACGCGCCGCAAATTTACCAGAGTTGTTACTAAAGACACAAGGAGAACTGATAGAATAGCATCTCTGGCAGCGCTATCACACGCGATAACGGGGGGTAATTTGGATTTAGGTAAGCGCCCCCCTGGCGGAAAATTACCGGGAGGAAGGCGTTTCCATGCTATCAGAAAAAGAACTTACTCCAGATTTATTGCCAAACCATCTTACCCAATCTATTGCCGCAGAAATTGGTGTGGACAATCTCATGAAACTTCTTTTGGTTGTCGGCGGAAGAACGGTATATCTCCCGAGGCAAGAAAGGGTGTTCCGGTTACTGCGGGATAAGAAAATTTGTGAGGAGTGGAATGGTCAAAATGAACGGGAGCTGGCGGAAAAATACGATTTGAATCTGTCTTGGATTAGAGCAATTGTCAGAAACACCGGACAAGAAAAATGATAATTGGACTGACTGATTGAAAAAGCATGAAGTACAGGAGGAGCATTATTAATGGAAAACTATCTTATACTCAAAGGAAATCAAGTGGATGTCACAGGAGCCCCTGCACTTATCCCAATTCTGCCTCTTGGATATGTTGTCAGCAGCAGGGGAAATTTTTATGTCGATGATGAGAGTCTTCGAGAGATGAGGGCACGAATCGCACAGCATGGTGTTGACTTAGTAGTTGACTATGAACACCAGACACTCTCAGGTGAACAGGCCCCGGCTGCTGGATGGGTAAAAGAAATTATTCTCAAAGATGGAAAAATTCAAGCTTATGTTGATTGGACAAAAAAAGCAAGAGCTTATCTGGAAAGCTGTGAATATCGCTACATCTCTCCAGTTATTACAGTCCGGAAAAATGACAGGAAGGCAATCGGTTTGCACTCTATCGCGCTGACCAATACCCCCGCAATTGAAGGTATGGCCCCAATTGTTAATTCACAATATTATTTTGAAAAGGGACAAAGTTCAAAGGAAAAGGAGTTTATTAAAAAAGTGGCGCAAATGCTCAAGCTTCCTGAAACTGCTAGTGTAGAAGAGATTATGAAAGAGATATCCTCTCAGCTTAGTGAATTTGTAACAAAAGAAGATGACCGAATAACGGCTTTCAAGAATAACCAGATAGATTATGAAACAGTACGCATATGCAAAATGCTTGGGGTTAGTACTGAAGACTGTATTAAGTACGGGCAAGGCTCAAGGGAAACGGAGTTTAACAAAAGAGTGGCACAGACAACGGATTTTAAGAATAACCAGATAGATTATGAAACACTACGCATGTGCAAAATGCTTGGGGTTAGTACTGAAGATTGTATTAAGTACGGATATAAATAACGTAATTGGAGGAACTTTTATATGGAAAGGAAAATATCTAAATCTGATCAGTTTATGAATTTTGTAAGCGAATTAGAACGTAAGAAAAAGAGTCTTTTAGAGACTATGGAAGAGTTCAATACTGAAACTTCCAATGAAATCAACAAGCTTACCGACAAAATGCGGGAAGCAGCTGCCAAGCGGTTGCTCGCAGAGAGCGAACAGGATACTAAGGCCATTAATGAATACGAGAGCCAGATGACGGAATTAAACACACAACTAGCTGTACTATATGAAAAGAGTAAACGCTATGAGGGTGTAACTGTAAACCACCTCTTGAGAGGTGAATTCTCTAAGCTAAAACAGCTTGCCATTGAGTGCCATAAGGAGCGTGAGAAAGCTCTTTCGGAGATTGACCGTCAGATAGTAGAAAAAACCGCAGCTATCGAAGAATTGACGATGTCAGTTAAAATCTTGGGCTCTGAACGAACCCCATTCACTCACGATTTTGAAGTAGAGTGTGTTGCGCCAATCGCTGAATATTTACCAGGCGGGGAAAGCCTGACTGCCTATCAAGCTGGCAGAGTTGATTACCTACGTATACAACAAATTCACGATATGTTATTTGGAGCAGGAGGATTATAAAATGACTGAATTTCAAAGGTTAGGCGAACAAAACGCAGCAATTCGCGGCTACATTATGCGGATGTTGGTAAGGGGACCGCGCTACTGTATGCCTGTCAGGCGCATCTCAGATTCACTTCAAAGAGATGGGCATACAATGGAAGCAGACATTGGCACATACCTTTCATATCTCTATGAAATGAAACTTGTCAAGTTTCTAAAGCCCAATATTACCCCCTACAATGCCTACGCCATGGACGGCGTTGTCGGGCTATCTCACAAGGGGATTCGCTTTTTTGAGAGCGGAGGAGACCCGGAAGCGGGGATTGATTTATAGTGGCGAGAGCAAGGAAGCCCCGCTCCGATGCAAAGATGTACCAACTCCCGAAACATATTCAAGACGGTGTTAACGAGCGTTTAATAAACTACAACATGAGCTATGCTGACATCATTGCTTGGCTTGAGGAACAGGGCTATAAAGTGAGTCAATCTTCCCTCTCCCGCTACGCACTAAAGGTTTTTAAGTCTGCACAGCGTATCGCGGACGATTTGGAAAAGACCAAGTACATCGTTGATACCATCGGCAGACATCCTGACCTTGACACTATGGAAGCCACGACAGCCATTCTTAAAAGCGGCCTCTTGCAAAGGATATCCTCCGCCGAAGAAGAATTCAATGAAATGCCGCTTGAAAAGGCCGGGAAACTTGTCGTGCAGATATCCAGGGCCGAGGCAGACCGGAAGCGGACGAACTATGCCGCTCAGAGTAAAGCTGACCTTGCTTTCAATGCCTTTGAGGATAATATCATGCAGGAAATCAAGAATGACGATGAGCTTCTGTCTATGTTTAAATCCTTCCTTGAAAGATACAGCGAAAAACGAAGTATAGACAACTAATTTGAGAAAAAAACTCGCCCCACTTGCTATGGGGCGAGTTTTTTTCTATTCATACATGGAAATATTCATAAATAATGCAATTTATATTCAGTTATGCCCACTTAAAATCCACTTATTTTCGGCTATAATAACGTTTTGCCTGATGTTTCAATTACATTTTGCGTGCCGCGCTACACTTTTTCTTATCCCTGCTCTTGTAAACATTGTACTGGTTTTTGCAGCGGGGAGAACAAAAGGCGGCATTGGGATGTCCTGCCATAAATACCCTCTGGCAATGGCGGCAGCAGCGGAGCGGCTTTTTATCGTCCGTCAGCATAAAGCTGAACATCATTTGTGTACCTAATAGCAGCGAATAGAAATCCCATACGATTGTCGGCTTGTCCAGCAGGGCGATATGGTAAGTGGAAGCGATACCGCCGAAAGCCGCCATCCCCTGACGGTACAAGTCGCGTGTCGTTTCATCAATCTTGTCGTAATCCTCATAATAAAGGAAACTGGAAACAAAGGTAAAAGCCCAATCCTTGAATTGCGTTGTCAGCCAATCGTAGCTTTCAGCGTATTCCCTTTGAAAACTCATATTCATAGCCATCGGATGATTGCCGAAAGTCGCGGCAAGGGCAAGCATTTTCCTATCGCTACTGACGTTCCAACGGGCTTCACTTTTTGTCTTTGTAAAATCCGGCTTCTCAAATGGAAAGAATAAAGCGATATAATCGTCAACGGCCACGGATTCTTCTTTAACAAAATGGTTCTTCGGCAGATAAACCGTGTCATAGTCCATAAAATGCGGTGTTGTCGGCAGGGCGGTCATAAATCCGAGCAGTCCGTATTTTGATACGAAATCTAAAACAGCGCTTTTTACCTTATCAGCCCCTGCGCGGTTCATTTGCAGCATACCCACATTGAGCGCGTCAAGCACCATGTTATCAGCGTCTTTCAGCGGGTCATACACAACAGGCTCCGCTTTCGGCGCGGGTTTCAAATAGAGGATACCGTCCTTCTCCCGCAACTCATATTCGCTGAACTTCACCCAATGGGAACTTGTCTTTTGAAACAGGTTATTCATATAGCTATCCTCCGAATTGTAACCTAAACACCACTATGTAGTATAACAAAAATATCATTCGTTGCCGCCGCTGTCAAGAGCGGCGGCAAGCAGCTTTCTCACGGCGCGGTCTGTCTTGTCGTGGCAACAAGCTATTTGCGCAGCCGTACAGAGCCGTACTACCCGTAAAAACAGCACTTCTTTTTGCTTGTCGGTGAGGATTTTCACAAGTGTTGCCATGTCCCAATCCTCAATAAGCTGCCACATTTCTAAAGCGTTATCATAAATCGTGTCAATAAAATCCCCGCGCATGAGCTGCCGCCAATATTGATGTTCCAACGGACGAGGAATTACCACATCCAAGCCCTCTTTTATCCTGCCCTTTTCATCGTTCTCGCTGATTTTATCCCAACGTAACATTTCTTCATTCGGGCGGCCTATTTCCCAATACCGCTCCCGGCGTTCCCGGTTTCGGTCATTGTGATTCCACTGTTTCACAACCGCCTTAAAATCATCTTCCGTTCGGGCCGCGTCCTCCATACGGGCGAGGGCGGCGGCTTTTATTTTTCTAACTAATTGCTCACGCCCCATGCCCTCACCACCAAAAAATAATTTGAAAAGGTTTCTCAAAAGGTTCCGTTTTACCCCCGTTATTTCTCCTATGAGTGAGGGAGTAATTTGTTATTGACTATAATAGATTACTCCTATCACGTTTCGCGCCAAGAGCGCGGGAAGGGAGCGGACGATACAACAAGCAAAATTGAATACTGATTACACAGACAGGAACAATGCACTAACACCATTTCACCATGAGGGAGGACAAACGGCAACAGCGACACATCCTTTCACGCGGCGTATCGGCTCCACCGTTTACCGTGTGGGCGTTCATTTCAGCGGGACGAGCAAGGAAACGCTGAGCGACAAAATCACTCGTCTTGTGAAAAACGATGTTTCGGGAGGGGCGGCGAATCAATGATGGCTACGAAAAATAATTGCAGCGGGGCGTTGATGAAACGCCCCGCCCGTGGTATCATGGGCTTGCTATGGATGAATCGGTTGCCTGAGAGGAGTATCCTATGAACAGGCAATCGGAAAACATGAAAATCACGGCTTTATATGAAAGATTAAGCCGTGACGATGAGCAGTCTGGAGAATCAAACTCTATTACAAATCAGAAAATTATCCTTGAGGACTATGCGGCAAAAAACGGTTTTGAGAATATCCGCCACTTCACAGATGACGGAGTGAGCGGAACGCGCTTTGACCGCCAACGGCTTTGACATTATCTCAATTTTCCGCGATGTAATCAACGAGTGGTATGTTGCGGACGCAAGCCGAAAAATCACCGCTCATTACAGAGCGAAAGGCAACGAGGGCAAACGCCTGACCACCACCCCGATATACGGCTACATCTATGACGAGAACAAAGAAAACTGGATAATAGACGAGGACACCGCGCACATTGTACGGCGCATTTTCAGCTTGACGATAGAGGGGCATGGAGTATGCACAATCGCCAGAATGTTGACCGATGAAAAAGTCATACGCCCCGGCTATTATCAGGTATTGCGGTGAAACGGCAAGGGCAATAAAGCCTGTACCAACGAAGCTGAAAAATACACATGGACAGGCACAACTATTATAGAAATCCTATCGAAACCCGAATACAAGGGCGATACTGTCAATTTTCGGTACAGCAAAAAAACATATAAGGATAAAAATCACACACCGAACCCACAGGACAAATGGCTGATATTTGAAAACACCCACCCCGCCATCATAGACCCCGAAACGTGAGAAACGGCACAGCGTTACCGCAAGACCATCAAAAGGACAGATACCTTTGGAGAAGCTAACCCATTGACAGGCAAGCTGTTTTGCACGGATTGTGGCGCGAAGATGTTTAATCACAGAAAGGCGGGCGGGAAACCCAATTACAGGAACGAAAACACAGGTAAGCGGTTTACTCACAAACAAGGGTAAACCGCTTTTTTGCGTTCATTATCAATCTATCAATCCTATCCTATCCATTCCAAAATCTGAAAGGAGCTATGCACAATGGCAAAGACCAAACCCGAAAAAATCGCGGGTATCGAGGAACAAATCCAACTGCTTGAAAATCAGAAAAAACGGCTTATTCAAGAACAAAAGGCGCAGGAGCGCAAGGAGAGGACGAAACGCCTTTCGTTTCTTGAAAAAACGCTTTTGACCGATTTCGCCCGCAGGACGCTTGACACCATAGCGGCGCAGGACACCGCCGCAGTCGCGCCAAGACCCGCAGAAACAGCGCGGGAGAGCGGCGGGGAACGGGAGCAGGACGGGGGCAACGGCGCAAGGGTAACGGGCTAATGCCCCTACCCTTGCTTTATAGATACCACATGAATGTGGTATCGTGCGGCCTGCCGGCGGCGTTTTGCGCCTATCGGCACAAAAGGAAACGGCGTAATTGTTGCTACACTAAGCTACAGCGTAATTGTCGCTATCAATTCTTTCAGTACAACGCCCACGGTAGCATAGTAGAACACCACAAAAAACAAAGTGTGAAACAACACATATAGAGCGCAATTTTTAACAGTATCTTTATTCTTGTAGTGTTCCCCCAGTTTTCTAATGAATTGGATAGGGTGCTTTACATCCCAGCTATTCAACCGAAGATTTCTACCCAAGTAAATTCCGAAACTCGACAAAATCATCAATATCGCCATCGTTATCCATGATATCCAGTCAAATAAGAACGAAACCGACCCGGATAAATCCAGCATAAGTGCAGCAATCATAAACTGAATAATAAATACATTAAAGCACATATTCATCACGCCCGACAGAGCCAAAGCAAGAACACCTACAATGTCATACCAAAGTGGTACTTCTACTCTATCCTGTTCGCGGTGATTGAAATTTAACTCTGTTATCAAATATCCGGCGTTCGGCAGAAGAAGCAGCCACAATAGCAGTCCAATTACTGCAACAACAAGAGCTGTCCACCATACCACGGTAAATTCGCCATTATAGGTGTTTATGGCATGGAGAATCACAAAGACGGTTCCTGTCACCATAAGCACAAACAGGGGCATGATGGACAGCCTTATATTCAGCAGCATAGGTTTATACACTGTTGTTTTATATATCTTTGGTCGCAAAACAACCATGGCATAAGCAAGGATATTCACCCCAATCAGGGAGCTAAACAAAGAACCAATCATCGGAAACCGCCTTTGAGACTTTATGTGATTTATCTGTAAACTATGATGAATTATAACATTCCTACAATGTATATTCAACCGCAAACGGGAAGGAGGACGCTCTATAGCAATCTACCATTTGAGCATTAAAAT
>Ga0154000_1000331_pt1 | contig 12972 bp, 17 predicted proteins | sample TSNC084MetaG_FD_104674 | JGI IMG/M metagenome (GOLD analysis project Ga0154000, IMG submission 104674) | Attine ant fungus gardens microbial communities from North Carolina, USA - TSNC084 MetaG | ecosystem: Host-associated > Fungi > Mycelium > Unclassified | place: USA: North Carolina, Lumber... | reverse complement strand
TGCAAAGTCAGCGATCGGAGTAATGACCATCAGTCCGGCCGAAACAGCGATCATCATTGCGGACATTGCCATAAAATCAGCCGGCGTGGAACTTGGTTTTGTGGATAGATTCAGCGGCTCTTTGATTATAACCGGTACGGTTTCGGAAGTAGAAGCTTCTGCCAGAGCTATCTTGGAATATACCGAGGAAAAACTCGGTTTTGATGTATGTGAAATTACAAGGACTTAAAAGCCATGAAGAAAATCATTTTAATAGGACGGAGTGAATGTGGAAAGACGACGCTGACTCAGGCACTTAAAGGAGAGACGATACAATATCGAAAGACTCAATATATTAACAATTGGGATGTAGTGATAGATACACCCGGAGAATATCTTCAGACCTATTCTCTTGGCCACGCCCTGGCTTTGTATACCTATGAAGCAGATGTCGCAGGTCTTTTGTTATCGGCAACAGAACCCTATTCTTTATATCCTCCCGGCGTTGCTTTTGTGGTAAATAGAGAAGTAATCGGAATTGTCACTAAGATTGATGAAAGCCGTGCAAATGTGAAGCGGGCTGCAAAGTGGCTGTCATTGGCAGGCTGCAAAAAGATATTTTATGTAAATTCTAAAAATCAGGAAGGAATTGCCGAGATCCTTTATTATTTAAAAGAAGATGGAGATGTTCTCCCTTGGGAGAAAGAAATGGAAAAAACAACAAAAACAACAAAAACAACACAATAATATGTTGACTTTGTTTGAATGTTGTTATACAATAAAGAAAGAAACAACATAATAGCGCATATTTAAGGAGGAAAGAGATATGCAGAATGAATACGAGATTAAAAAACAGATTTGCGAAATCGGAAAAAGAATTTATGACAGGAATATGGTAGCAGCCAATGATGGGAATATTTCCGTAAAATAAAACGATAATGAATTCCTTTGCACACCCACAGGGGTATCAAAAGGATTTATGACACCGGAATTTATCTGTAAGGTAGACGCAAAAGGAAATGTGATTCAGGCAAATAAAGGCTTTAAACCTTCTTCAGAAATCAAAATGCATATGCGGGTATATGAAAAGAGAGAGGATGTAAATGCCGTAGTTCATGCTCATCCAACTTTTGCAACCAGTTTTGCGATCGCCGGAATCCCGCTTACCCAGCCGATTATGCCAGAAGCGGTTATTGCCTTAGGATGTGTACCAATTGCTGAGTATGGGACACCCTCAACCATGGAAATACCGGATCATGTGGAAAAATATCTGCCTTACTATGATGCGGTATTATTGGAAAGTCATGGAGCGCTGACATGGAGTACAGACCTTTTAGCGGCCTACCATAAGATGGAATCGGTAGAATTTTATGCAGAATTACTGTATAAGTCAAGAATGTTAGGCGGTCCGAAAGAATTCGATAAAGAGACCGTACAAAAACTATATGGAATCAGAAGACAGATGGGATTACAGGGAAGACATCCGGCAGATCTTTGCCAGAACAAAGATACGGATAATTGTCATAATTGCGGAGTTAACTGCAGTGGTTCCAGTAATACAAAGTCTGATGTATCTGAAGAATTAGTGGCATCTATTACCAAAAAGGTAATGGCACAGTTGGGACTGTAGTAAGGCAGGTGTCTTTATGGACGAACAATCCATTACACAAGTAGTGAAAGAGGTTCTGAAAGAAATCCATGCAGATAAGAAGATGACGTTAAAACTGGCAACAAAACTCATCCAAAAAGTCGAAGAAAAAGCGGAAAGCATAGGAATATCTGTAGTAGTAGCAGTTTCTGATGCTTCTGCCAGGCCGGTAGCCATTCATTGCATGGATGGTGCTTACATAGGAAGTTTTGACATTGCTTTAAATAAAACCTTTACTTCTGTCGGATTTAAAATGTCCACAGAACAATTGGGGAAATTAAGTCAGCCAGGAGAATCTCTTTATGGGATTCAATTTACCAATCAGGGGAAAGTTGTCATTTTTGGCGGCGGAGAACCTTTAGAAGCAGGTGGTTCTATGATCGGAGCGATTGGCGTCAGCGGCGGTTCCGCGAAGCAGGATACGGAGCTTGCCGCATACGCAAAAACAATCTTTGAGGAGGTGATAGCTTGCCGGTAAATGAAAAACTAGTGCAGGATATTGTAAAAGAAGTTATGGCTAAAATAGAACTTACAAAGGATGCCAAAGAAAAGCATGGAATTTTCAAAGATATGAAGGAAGCGATAGAGGCGGCCGGGAAGTCACAAAAAATAGTCAAAAAAATGCCGATGGATCAGAGGGAGAACATTATTTCGGCGATTCGCAAGAAAACCATGGAAAATGCTGAAATTCTTGCCCGTATGGGAGTAGAAGAAACAGGGATGGGAAATATCGGCCATAAGATATTGAAGCATCGTTTGGTAGCAGAAAAGACTCCTGGCACGGAAGATATTACAACCACTGCATGGTCAGGGGATCGGGGATTGACGCTGGTAGAAATGTCACCCTTTGGGGTTATTGGAGCCATTACCCCTTGTACCAATCCCAGTGAAACTATTATCTGCAATACGATAGGGATGTTGGCCGGAGGGAATACCGTAGTATTTAACCCTCATCCGGCAGCCGTTAAAACATCACTTTATGCAATTAACATGATTAATGAGGCTTCCCTGGAGGCAGGGGGACCGGATCATCTTGCGTGTACCGTAGAAAGTCCTACTATGGAATCCAGTAACATTATGATGAAGCACCAAGATATTTCGTTACTGGCAGCGACTGGTGGTCCGGGGGTGGTAACGGCGATATTATCATCAGGAAAGCGTGGAATCGGAGCCGGCGCCGGCAATCCTCCGGTTTTGGTAGATGAAACGGCAGATATCAGGAAAGCGGCAGAAGACATTGTCAGCGGATGTACTTTTGACAATAATCTTCCTTGTATCGCCGAAAAGGAAATTGTCGCCATCGATTCTATTGCGGATGAGCTAATGTATGATCTGATTCATGAACAAGGATGTTATCTGGCTTCCAAAGAAGAACAGGAAAAATTGATCAACACTGTATTTACTCCCAAAGGATTAAACCGTCAATGTGTCGGCAAGGATGCGAAGACCTTACTGTCGATGATCGGCGTGACGGTTCCGGAAAATATCCGCTGTATTGTATTTGAAGGAGAAAAGGAACATAAACTCATAACAGAAGAATTAATGATGCCGATTCTTGGTATGGTACGGGCGAAAAGCTTTGAAGATGCAGTGGAAAAAGCAGTTTGGCTGGAACACGGAAATCGTCACTCCGCCCATATTCATTCAAAGAATATTGACAACATTACAAAATACGCAAAAGAGATAGATACGGCAATATTGGTAAAGAATGCTCCTTCTTATGCGGCCATCGGGATTGGCGGAGAAGGATACTGCACCTTTACTATTGCAAGCAGGACCGGAGAAGGTTTAACCAGCGCCAAATCCTTTACCAAAAGCCGGCGTTGTGTTATGTCTGACAGCCTGTGCATTCGATAGGAGGTAGAAATGGACACGAATTTAATGAATATTGAAGAAATTGTGAGACAGGTATTGTCCGGAATGGCAAAAGAGAGTCCATCCCCGTCCGGTACGGCCCGGAGCATTCCCAAAACATCCAGAGTGGCGATGCTTACTGATCTTGAACATTATGAAATAAAAGAATATCCGATTCCGGAAATAGGGGATGACGATATCCTGGTAAAAGTAGAAGGCTGCGGAATCTGTGGTACGGATGCCCATGAATTTAAAAGAGATCCTTTCGGATTAATCCCGGTGGTACTTGGCCATGAAGGGACCGGGGAAATCATAAAGATGGGAAAGAATGTGAAAAAAGACAGTGCAGGAAAAGCTTTAAAGCTTGGGGATAAGATAGTAACCTGTATGATCTTTAAAGATGACCCTGAAATTACCATGTTTGATTTAAATAAGCAAAATGTCGGCGGAGCTGATGTTTATGGTTTGCTGCCGGATGATGAGATCCATTTGAATGGGTGGTTTGCGGATTATCTGGTAGTAAGAGGCGGCTCGACGCTCTTTAATGTCAGTGATTTGGATCTGTATTCCAGAATCCTCATTGAACCTGCCGCAGTATTGATTCATGCGGTGGAAAGAGCTAAGACAACAGGAATTCTGAAATTTAACAGCAGAGTAGTGGTACAGGGTTGTGGACCGATCGGCCTGATCTGTATTGCCATCTTAAGAACGATGGGAATTGCCAATATTGTTGCTGTAGACGGAGAAGCAGGCAGGCTGGATTTTGCAAGAGAAATGGGTGCTGCAGGTGTTGCGAACTTTAAGGAGCACAAGGATTTGGAAGGACTGACGAATGCGGTAAAGACAGCATTAGACGGCCATCTTGCAGATTTTGCATTCCAGTGTACCGGATCGCCGATGGCTCATTCCAATATTTATAAATTTATCAGGAATGGCGGCGGATTATGTGAACTGGGGTTCTTTATTAACGGCGGAGATGCAACCATCAATCCTCATTTTGATATTTGTTCGAAAGAAATCACAACGGTAGGTTCCTGGGTATATACGTTGCGGGATTATGCTACTACCTTTGATTTCTTAAAGAGTGCTAAAAATATTGGAATTCCGATGGATAAACTGATTACCCATACCTATCCGCTGGATGAGATTAATGAAGCTCATAGAACAAATCTGGCAATGTCCGGATTAAAGATTGCAATCATCAATCAGTAATTTTGGGAGGCTGTCAAGATGGGAAAAGCAGTAGGGATTTTAGAAGTATACGGTCTGGCTTGTGCGTTTATGGCAGCAGATGCCGGATGCAAGGCAGCAAATGTTACTTTGGAGAATTTTGATAAAAATAAGCCGGCAAATGCAGATGAACTGGCGGTTCCCCTGCTTGTCACCATCAAGTTTCGAGGTAGTGTGACGGATGTGGAAGCAGCGGTAGAAGCAGGGAAAGAAGTGGCCGGGCAGATCAGCGGAGTCGTACAAAGCCATATTATTCCACGACCAGAAATAGGGACGGAAAAAATGTTGCAATTAAACGCTTTTGATAAAAATTAAGTCATAGAATAGCATATAAATTCAGGAGGAAATAAAAATGGCACAAGAAGCATTAGGAATGGTAGAAACAAGAGGACTTACAGCAGCAATTGAAGCAGCAGACGCAATGACAAAGGCAGCAGAAGTGACGTTAATCGGAACTGAAAAGATTGGTTCCGGTCTGGTAACCGTTATGGTTCGCGGAGATGTAGGTGCAGTAAAAGCAGCAGTGGAAAGCGGAAGCGCAGCTGCCAGCCGGCTTGGCGAATTAGTGGCCACTCACGTAATTCCAAGACCTCACGCGGATGTAGAAAAGATTCTTCCGACAATATAGAAAATCGTTAAAAGGTGCTTTTATGGGTAAATCATATGGATTTATTGAAATTTCAGGTGTAGTAGCGGCGACAGATGCGTTGGATATTATGTGCAAAACGGCAGAGGTAGAATTTGTTACCTGGGAGCGGAAGCTGGGCGGACGATTAGTTACTATTATTGTCCAAGGAAATGTGTCGGCAGTGAAAGAAGCCGTAGAAGCGGCGAAGAATGGGGCAATCAAAGAGCCGGTGGCTTTTGGTGTGATTGCAAGTCCCCATGAAGAAATTGTAAAATTGGTAGAAAAAAGTGCCGCCCGGTTAAAGTAGGAGGACGAAGAAATGGAAGAGGTAAAAGAAACAATAACAGAAACAAAGACCTCAGTAAAAAGTAGAACTTCAAAACCAGCAGTTAAAAAGGAGGAAAAAAGAATGGCTCAGGAAGCATTAGGAATGGTGGAAACAAGAGGATTAGTAGCGGCAATTGAAGCGGCGGATGCGATGTGTAAAGCAGCAAATGTAACATTAGTGGGAACAGAAAAAATCGGTTCCGGACTTGTAACCGTTATGGTAAGAGGAGATGTGGGCGCCGTAAAGGCCTCTGTCGAGTCGGGCGCGAATAGTGCCGGCAGATTTGGCGAATTAGTAGCTACTCATGTAATTCCAAGACCACATACAGATGTAGAATCTATTTTACCAAAGGTATTGAAATAGGCGAAAACCATCAGGAATCAATTGTGGCATAGGGATATTGGAAGAGGATGTTGAAATATCGATTTCAGATCATTTTTCAATATCCCTAAATAATAAAAAGCAGGTGTTAACTTGGATACAAATAATATAGAACTTATTACAAGGATGGTAATCGAGGCGATCCATAAAAATGAGGCGGCAAATAATGGCTTTATGGTACCGGTCGGAGTATCTGCAAGGCATGTCCATCTAACCCAGGAACATGTTGAGATTTTATTTGGAAAAGGTTATGGACTGACCAAGAAAAAAGAGTTGATGGGTGGTCAATATGCTTCCAATGAGATGGTAACTCTTGTCGGACTGAAGTTAAGAGCTATCGAGAATGTCAGAGTATTAGGCCCTGTCAGGAAAGCATCCCAAGTAGAAATCTCAGCTACTGATGCAGTCAAGCTGGGGATTCATGCCCCGGTCAGAGAATCAGGAAATCTGAAAGGCTCGGCGCCGATTGCTGTGGTTGGACCAAAAGGAGCTATTTATCTTGAAGAAGGCTGTATGATTGCCCAAAGACATATTCATATGTCACCGAAGGATGCCATAGCGGCAGGGGTACAGGAGGGAGACATTGTATCTATAAAAGCAGACAATGAAAGAGGAGCTATTTTAAATCATGTCAAAATCCGTGTCGATCCCAGCTTTACTTTGGAAATGCATATCGATACGGACGAAGCAAATGCCAGCAATATTGCGACAGGAGATTTAGTCACAATCCTAAACAAATGTAGTATGTAATCAGCATCAGAAAATGGAGGCCACTATGATTATCGGTAAAGTAGTCGGAAGTATTGTATCTACAAGAAAAAATGAAAAATTAATCGGAAATAAACTCATGATTGTAGAAGTTTTAGATTTCATGAAAACAGATGCGAGAAGACTGGTCGCTGTCGATCAGATTGGAGCCGGTATCGGAGAAGTAGTGCTTGTTACAGAAGGAAGTGCTGCCAGATTGGCCTGTCAAATGGAAACAGCACCAGTGGATGCCGCCATCGTGGGGATTGTAGACGAAGGCGCCGGATTGGAGTAATATATGGATATAGAAACATTAAGTAAAATCCTCCAGGAAAATGGCGTGGTGGGGGCTGGTGGAGCCGGCTTCCCCACTTATGCAAAAATCGATGAACGCATTCAGACGATTCTTTTAAATTGTGCGGAATGTGAACCATTATTAAAATTACATAGACAGCTATTAGAACATTATGCCTATGAGATCGTCAAGACATTTCATAAGATGGCAGAAATTGTAAATGCCAAAGAAGCGATTATTGGCATTAAAAGTGAATATCATGCGACCATTTTGGCGCTTAATCAATATATAGAAGAATTTCCATTGGTTCGTATTCAGTTGTTAGATTCTGCATATCCGATGGGAGACGAAGTCGTCCTGATTTATGAGGCTACAGGAAAAGTGGTAAGACCTGGCGGCCTTCCGATCGAAATGGGAATTGCAGTATTTAACGTAGAAACCGTTTATAATATCTATCGGGCAACAGCAGAAAAAAAACCGGTAACAGAAAAATATATAACAGTGGCCGGTGAAGTTTCTAATCCCATTACAGTGCGGGTTCCGCTGGGATGCACCTTGAAAGAGGTAGTTTCTCTTGCCGGAAATGTTAGGGTAGACGCCCCGGTATATTTTGTCGGAGGACCTATGATGGGAAGCATAGGAACCGAAAACCAGCCAGTAACAAAGACTACCAATGCGATTTTGGTCCTGCCAAAAGATCATCTTCTGGTACAGAAAAAAAACAGTAATTCTTCCATCGAATTAAATCGTGCAGCTTCGGTGTGCTGTCAATGCCAGATGTGTACCGACCTTTGTCCCAGACATCTTCTTGGACACCCGATAGAACCTCATAAATTCATGCGTTCGGCCGCTAATCAGGATTTCCAGGACAAGAATGTATTTATCAATACTTTATTTTGCAGCTCTTGCGGACTATGTGAATTGTATTCCTGCCCTCAGGGTCTTTCTCCTCGTTCTTTAATAGAACAATATAAATCAGGTTTGCGAAAAGCAGGCGTTAAAGTTCCTTCGGGGGTAATTGGGACACCGGTACAGGAATCAAGAGAGTATCGGAAAACTCCGGAAAAGAGACTGGAAGCGAGGCTTGGTTTACTGCCATATCAGGCAGATGCACCGCTGGATAATCAATTGGTCAGCATGAACCAAGTAAAATTGTTGTTAAGCCAGCATCTTGGCGCTCCTGCGAAAGCAATTGTTTCTGTCGGAGATATCGTAGAAACCGGTCAGGTGATAGCAAAATCGGCTGCAGGACTCAGTGTACCTGTTCACGCATCCATCAATGGGAAAATAACCGAAGTGAACAGCGCTTATCTAAAAATTCAGGGTAATAAGCAGAAAGGAGTACAGGCTATATGAATCAGGCAATAGGAATGGCAGAATTCAAAACAGTTTCTACTGGTATTACAGCAACGGATGCCATGGTAAAGACGGCAGCAATTGATATCATAGAATCTCAGACTGTATGTCCAGGAAAATATATTTCGATTATTTCAGGAGATTTAAGCGCTGTAAAAGCAGCAATTCAAGTAGCAGAGGAGTCTTATGGTGAACAACTAATCAGCAGTTTTTTACTGGGAAATCCTCATGAAACAATATTTCCGGCAATCTATGGAACGACACATATTGAAAAAATCGGTGCACTTGGTATAATGGAGACATATGATGCGGCATCGGTTATTGTAGCGGCAGATATGGCGGCAAAGACGGCAATTGTAGATTTAATGGAGTTACGCATTGCCAAAGGGATGTGCGGGAAATCCTACCTGCTTCTGACCGGAGAGGTGGCAGCAGTAGAAGCGGCCATAGAAAAGGCCAAAAGCGAGGTAAAAGACAGAGGTATGTATTTAGATTCCTCTGTGATCGCCCATCCGGATGCGAAAATGTATAAATTCCTTTTATAGTATCGACATCTTGTGGAAAGGGGTATTCTTATGCTTGCAGTAGAAAGACGAAACCTTATACTGGAAAAGCTTCAGGAAGAAAAAAGAGTAGTGGTCAGTGAATTAAGCCAGCTCTATCAGGTTTCAGAGGAAACCATCAGAAGAGATTTAGATAAACTTCATAAAGACGGATTGGCAATTAAAAGCTATGGCGGAGCCATTATTAATGAGGACACAAATATTGAAATGCCGTTTAATATTCGAAAAAAAAGGAACGTAGAAGGAAAGCAGAAGATTGCGGAGCTGATTTCCGGTTTGGTAGAAGATGGTGATCATCTTGTTTTAGACGCCAGTACGACGGCAGTCTTTATTGCCAAGGCGCTTAAACAGAAAGAAAGACTGACTATTATAACGAATTCCGTGGAAATTATTATTGAATTATCAGATATAACCGGATGGAACATTATCTGTTCAGGCGGACGGCTGAAAGAAGGTTATCTGGCCCTGACAGGACCTGGAGCTACAGAAAGTATGAGCGCTTATAATACGGAGAAAGCAATTATTTCTTGTAAAGGATTTGATTTGGAGAAGGGAATTACGGATATGGATGAGCAGTTTTCCCAGGCAAAGCAGACCATGATGAAAACAGCGAAAAAGAGGATTCTCGCAGTGGATCACTCTAAGTTTGATAAGGTGGCTTTTTCCAAAATATGTAATATTGCTGATCTGGATATTATCGTAACGGATAAAAGGCCGGAGAATAAATGGTTATCCTTGTTGGAGCGCTTAGAAATAGAATGTCTCTATCCGAAAGAATAATAGGCAGTTGGGGGACGCGTAGCAGATGAATCAAAAATTACTGGAACAATTGGCGAAGATTTCCGAGGAAGAAAAGGAAATCTTAGAGGGTAAGAACCAAATCTCCAAATCTAATTACACATCTGCGAAAGAATTTTGTGTGGACAGTAAGAAGATGTTGGAAATGAACCAATTGATTACGATCCGTCCTCATACCAGGTTTATTTGTTTTCCGGAACATGGACATAACTACGTGGAAGCGGTTTATATGTGCAGCGGCCATACGACTCATATTATCAATGGGAAGGAAAGGGTGGAATTAAAAGAAGGGGATCTGCTATTTCTAAATCAGCAGGTAGCTCACAAAATTGAAAAAGCAGAGAGTACGGACATTGGTGTCAATTTTATTATTTTGCCGGAGTTTTTCGATGTGGCTTTTGGGATGATTGAGAAAGAAAGTTCCATCAGCAATTTTATAGTTAACGCGCTGCGGCAAAAAAATAGTGATTCAGAGTACCTGTATTTTCAAATATCGGATATCTTACCCATTCAGAATCTAATTGAGAACATGATTTGGTTAATTAAAGAACCGGATGCTTACAATAATAAAATTCTTCAGACCACTATGGGACTTTTGTTTATGCAGCTTACTCAATACGGACATCGGATTGTAGAGCAGCGAAACAAACAGGTAGAACACATGATCGCTAAAATGGTATTGCAGTATATTGAAACGAACTATCGGACCGCCAGCTTGACGGAGATTGCCGATCAGGCGAATATGTCTATTTATACCATGAGTCGCCTGATAAAAGATTATACCAAGAGCAATTTTAGTGAATTGTTGCAGGAAAAACGGTTCTGGCAGGCGAGAAAGCTGCTTTTGGAAACAAACCTGCCTGTTGCAGATGTCATTTATGCGGTAGGATATGAGAATACCGCTTATTTTCATCGTAAGTTTAAAGAACGATATAAAATGACACCGAAAAAATATCGGACCGCAAACAAAATACTTAATGTTCAAAAATAAATGTTTCATTATAAAAGCTTGACTTATAACGAAAGCCGTCTTCTGTTTCGGAAAGTCCATAAGTTTCTATTAAGGTAGGCGTATTGGAAAAAAGGTTGGTTCCAAGTCCTAAGCGGTCCCCTTCAATGGTAACTCCCATACTTGCCAAAGTAGTGGGAAAAAGGTCAACGGTGCCAAATAAGCGATTTTTTGTGTTACTGGTTTGGACGGACGGATTGATATACACGTTATAAGTAGTTCGGACATAATCCTCACTTAAATCTCCAAAAAAATTCACGTCCATGCTTAAATGGTCGCCGGCAATTACAATTGTGGTATTTTCATAAAAATCCTGAGACTGGATCCAGAATATAAATTCTCCAATTTGCCGACTGGAACAGGAGATTACATTGGCATAGGGTTCGTCATATGTATTGCCGCATGCGTCACATACATATCCATCATTGCTGTGCGTATCTACGGTAAGCATAGTGAAGTTAAAAGGCTGCTCTGATTCTGATAGCTTACAAAGCTCTTCTTTGGCATATTGAAATAGTTTTAAATCTTCAAACCCCCACCATACATAATAATCCTTATCAAACCGCTTGTTTGCTTTGGCGGTATCATAATCAAATATCTGGTAATTGCCATGCTGTGTAAAAAATTCCTTACGGCCTCCGAAATATATCTCTGATCCGATCATAATCATCTGCTGATAGCCTTCTTTTTCTAAAATATCCCCTAATGAAACGGCTCCCGGAAGAAAAGATTTGTATTCTCCATAATCATTGTTATAATCATCGCCCATAGGGAGTTTTAAAGGCAGGCCTGTATGCTGCGCAACCATAGCGCCGATTGTCCATTGCGTATTGGAGAGTGGAAGTGCACCGCCTAATTTCAGGTGATTAGAAAAACTGGTATGTTCTTTTGCCAATGCGGACAGTTCCGGAATTAGATCTGTCTGCTGGGCGCCTCCTAAATCTTCGCTCATATAAGTATTTTCCATAGATTCTAAAAAAATGTAAATCAGATTCCGTTTTTTCTCCGGAAAAGAAATATTTGTTTTTAGCGGATCTGCATAATTTTTCTCAATAAAGCTGGAATCAGTAAATGCATAAGAAAGATATTCACCAAGATCCAATTTTTTAGAAGACCGAAAGAAAGAGGAAATGAATACTAATATGACTATTGAAAATCTCCATTTTGCATTTGTTTTGAAGTGTAGTTTTTCTATTTGCCAAAAAATGATAAAGAAGGATAGCGTTAATATGAGTGACGGGATTAAAACATCTTCGATAAAATTCGCTTTATAATCGGTATTTGCACCTTTCAGTGAGACATTAATGTGAAAGATAATCTGTTCTACCGATATATTGTTAAAATTATTTTGAACCCAGTCAGTAGCAAAATAAAGGATAAAAGAAAGTAGTAAGATTAACGCTCCGATTATTTCAAGTAAAGCTGTTATGGGTGGTTTAGGCGGATTTTGAATCAAATATAAAACGACCAGGATTATTTCGGCAGTCATGATACTTACAGTTATATACTTTATGGCATAAAGATCAGATAACTGAAAAGAGGTGAAGACGGCTTGTTTATTGTTGAGTAATGCTGATAATATCACAAAGGTAAAGAAATTAATTGAAATAGTAAACCAACAATAATTCAACAGGTAATCAGAGAACCGGGAGCTTGTTTTTTTAATCAGGAAATAAATGGAATTAAAAAGAAGAGGTGGGAAAAGCATACAAAAAATTTGTGCCATCTGAAATTATCCCTTATAGTAAAAAGCTGCTTTTTATTCATTATATAAGATATTTTACGGATATATTCTTGATTTGCTTAAGAAATTTTTAGGGACGCAGTGCTCATCAAAACTTTCTGTTGATAAGCACTGCAAAATAGAATTAGGAGAGACTATTTTTGATCAAATTTATTATATCCTATAATTATTAATATGTACAATTGCAAAATCTTAAGATTTATTAAATATTATCACTGGATTTCTTATGCGGAGGGTTACTATCGTACTTTTTTGCGGCAGCTACTACGTGCTTGGCTAAAACCGAAGTGGTTACCGTTCCGACCCCGCCGGGTACAGGAGTGACGGCAGCGGCGATTTTGTTTGCTTCTTCAAAGTCAACATCGCCGCATAACTTCCCTTCCTCATTTATATTAATACCGACATCAATAAT
>Ga0154000_1000330_pt1 | contig 12977 bp, 11 predicted proteins | sample TSNC084MetaG_FD_104674 | JGI IMG/M metagenome (GOLD analysis project Ga0154000, IMG submission 104674) | Attine ant fungus gardens microbial communities from North Carolina, USA - TSNC084 MetaG | ecosystem: Host-associated > Fungi > Mycelium > Unclassified | place: USA: North Carolina, Lumber... | reverse complement strand
TGTAAGGTCAGTTCTGGGCCGGAAGGACAACCAGAGAAGCCGAAACCTTTGTACCAAACTTGGACTGGTCTTTCGATGCTCCAACAACGGCGAAGTTCGGAGAAGACAAGAATTTCTTCTTAATTTCTTGCGTAATGACCATATCAGGAGTTCGTTGAATTCGTTGAAGGACAGGGGGTTGATTGATTGTTGATATCTGGGCATTTGTCAGTGTCTGTCAGATGAGTGCAATGTGGAGGATTGACTGCCCGGGCCGAGGGTTTATTTCTCAGTAAATATAATTTTGTGAAGGTCTGAATCTGCCACAATTTATGTTTCTGCATCATATGTACTACGCACTCGATTATTGTACGTAGCGGGCACCAAACAGAAGGAAAAGAGATCAACAGCGACAGACTCTTTTTCCCTCTAAACAACGATGAGCTGGTTGTCGGATTGGCTGAATTGGCTTTCGCAACCAAGAATAAGACACACTTTATACGGTGCATTAATCGGAATATCCATCTCTTACACAAGATCCTCGTTCACACGTTATCTGAATTTGCGAAAGTGGAGAAGACAAGTCGAGGCATTCGAGGCCCGACCTATTGAGCTGAGAAGCGACGAAATTGTTTCTGGAGTGACGGGACTTATTGGTATGTACATGACCAATAGTACAGTTCAAAGGAATATGACCATGGAGAAGGGAACACCCCCTTGGTTAGGATAAACTCTTTGAGCGATGCGCTCGGGGTGGAGATTTTGGGAAAAGCAGAAGTTGGTCATTATATGATTTCTGCTTGTGCTATGATTGATCTCATGTCCAGTTCCTCAATCCGGGTGGAAGTGTCAAGGATCGCGTGGCCCTACAGAGTGAGCTCGCAAACCACAGGAGAGGATCTTTCTAATGCAGTGTTTCTTAAGTGATTGAAGATGCTGAAAAGAATGGCCTTTTGCGGCCCCATACAGGGTCGCACATTTTTGAGGGAACTGTTGGATCGACTGGAATATCCATTGCGACGATCGCACGCGCGCGGTGCGTTTTCACTTTTATCGATCTCTATATGACTTAAGTTGGTACACGCGCAGAGGTTATGACGCAAGTACGCCTTCCGCATTTATTTCTCATGCCTCAGAATATTCAATACTCCTTTAGCAATTATCATGCCAGACGATGTCGCACAGGAGAAGGTCAGGGCGTTACTGGTTCTTGGAGCGGAAGTAGAGAGTGTTCGTCCTGCGAGTATCGTTGACAAGAAACAGGTATGTACAACCATTATCTCAAAAGGAAGTCTTCTTGACAGCTCCTTCTACCAGTATGTTGTAAGCCCCAAACGTGCCATGCCATGCCACTGAGGGTGACATCTCCACAGAATCTCGCTCGCCAAAGAGCGACCAGCTTCACATTGAAACCTGATTCTTCAGTTGGTTCTCACTCTCATGTACTTCATTCCACGTCCTCCTCAGTTGTGGTGACCACCGCACGCGCTGACTTCGACCATGGCGACGGGTCGAATGACGAAAATCTCTTGGATAGGTCTCGAGGCTATTTTGCAGATCAGTTTGAGGCAAGTCTCAAGAAAAAAACCAGTGCAACAGTGCTGAACCCTGGCAAGTAGAACAGGGCCAACTTTGATGCACACTACACAGGAACTGGTCCAGAAATCTGGAAACAAACAAATGGAAGAGTACATGCATTCGTTTCGGGTGCAGGAACAGGTGGAACGGTCGCTGGGACGGGGCATTATCTAAAGTCCGTCAATCCAGATGTCATAGTCGCTATCTCAGATCCGGACGGCAGTGGCCTATATAACAAGGTCTGTTTGCACTAAGCAGGTCTTATCAAATTTGTATTCACAAACCTTTTAGGTTAAATATGGTGTTATGTATGACAGACGAGAAGCTGAGGGTACAAGAAGGAGGCATCAAGTTGACTCCGTTGTAGAGGGCATGTAGGCGTCGGTTCAACTTCTTCCTGGTGCTCTAGCTCATTTTTAGAGGTATCAATCGCCTGACAAACAATATTCAACTTGCTGTTACAGTGATAGATGATGCATTCCGGTACGAAACAGATCCCCAGCATTCGCAATTTGATCCTTGATTAACCTCAGTATTACGGACGAAGAGGCTGTTGCGATGTCTCGATATCTTGTTAAAAATGACGGGTTATTCTTAGGCTCAAGTAGTGCATGCAACCTCATGGCCTGCGTCAAACTCGTGAAGAAGTGTGGATGGCGAGACGGTCAACATGTGGTAACAATCTTGTCAGTATTCCAGAAATATCAAAGCCGAACTCCGTTTATCTGAGACTCGCCACAGGTGTGATTCTGGTACCCGACATTATTCCAAGGTAAGCGCCAATTGAGTATTTGATTGATTTACATGCTTTAAACTCTTTCTAGTTTTGGTGAGATACGATCAATCACTGGACCTGTGCAGCTACTGATTGAGACCAAGGAATGATGACTACTTGCATAATGCGGGCATTGAAATCGATCTCAGCTTAGTCGAGAGATTACTTGTTGGTAGTTGATATACTGCCAACTATCACAGCGGCCGACACTTAAAGTTTTTATATCTCACAAAGCCTACATTCTTCTACTTTTCTCAAAGACATGGTTGTTCAATGCAAGCATTACTTCAATGTGACCCCTCATTCCTGTACGACTACATAGCCTTCTGTTTCTTTCCCAATGGCAATACGTAAACCTGCCCAGACAGCGTCAATGAGCCCAGCTCCGTTTGCGCATGCAAACACCAGTGTCGAAGCATAGAAGAAATTTGCATTTCCGGTGCCAGTGTTGAGCCAAAGGTGATTGAAAAGGGGCATGAGGAGTGTTGCGTGAAGGTGAATAAGAGCAGTCACCATGGGATGCCGAAGATCTAGAGAACGAGTCAATAAAAATGCGTCTATCCTTAGAAGCATAATCACAAGGATAAATTTCGGGGAAGATGGACAGTGTGCTCAGGAAAAGACCAGGATCAGAAAGCGTCGGGTATGCCTTGAATGTTCCGAGCACTCCCAGAAGGAGGAATATCGTATATAGGGGATCATATCTGCACAATTTAGTCTTTGACAGGGCAAAGCGGAACCCAGGGGCTCACTGAAATTTGATGCACATAGGTACCACATAGATGAGAAGGTGAACCTAAGGGAAAGAGAGCATGAATGCGCCAGCACGAAGGGCTTTCGGGCACAAATACTCACACTGAAAACCACGAGAAAAAATGGCCGGAAATGATCGAACATCTCCGTGAAGAAGTACCACCATAAACCGGTGTTCGGTGTCAAATCAGGCAAAGTCAGTCTAGGCAATTGGTCAGGAAGCGTGTTAACTAAGGACGAGATAAACGAGACGCACGTCGCACCCCATGTCTGAGGCACCCATTGAGTTCCACCAACGATGATGGTTGAAGTAATAGAGAGAATACTAGTGTATAGGATGAATTGTCCGAAGAGAGGCAACGCGTGACGAAAACTCGCAGTTAACGGTCGCGGAGATGCGAGGCGTGAGTGAGGATCACTGATGAGGAGCAGTGATATCGGCAATAAAAGGACGAGGCTCGAGAGGTCGATGTGGAGGAGGAAAGAAAGAAGGAATAGGGATGGGGACGCTCGACCTAGGATAGATGTCAACAAAAAGACAAGGTGAGAAGGCAAGCTCTAACCCTCGGCAGCATACTTGACAGTTACGAGAACTAGAGAGTTTTGGAGGCTTGAGGATGAAAGTGCGAGTGTTGTCAGGAACAGATACGGATTAAGGAGATAACTAAAAGGATCTGAGTGGAAGAGTGAAAAGTTGGCTGGCGTTCACGATTACCTGGCAGCGACAACCGTGTCTCTCGATGATTTTGACAAGTTCTGACGCGCCCTCCACACAGATACAAGAGCCCAAGCACCAAGAATATCAAAAAACGTCCATAAGATTGATGCATGAACTCGAGACTCTGGAAGTATCAGAGAAAATAAAGCGAGAAGGAGAGGGGACTGCAAGAGAGGATTAATAAGAAGTTGGACAGGAGAGTGTCCAAAGTTACATGACGGAATGTTCCTCCAGAGTATGGGTCCTTTCCGTTCTTGAAAAGAAAGATCCCTTCTTGAACTGCGCAAGACACTGAGACTAAGCTATATCCAATGAAAGGAAGGACTGACGTTGCGAGAAAGACGTCAAGGGTGTTGAGAGCAACTGGTCATGCTTGAAAGTATTTGAGAGGTCGAAGAGAGAAAATGCTATCCTTGAGAGTACGAGAGTTGAAGACGCAACATTATTAGAAAGCATCTTGATGTCAGGAATGGGCATTTCTTTCTTTACCGTATCTTATCAACTCATTTAACACGTCATAAAACTCAGAACTTACACCATCCAGCAAGGGTCGATGGCGTAGTTGGTTATCGCATCTGTCTAACACCCGATTTGGGCTGTTCACAGAAGGTCCTCAGTTCGAACCTGGGTCGACTCATGCTTTTTGGTCATCATCTCTTCAGATCAACTCTGTTCTTTCTCATCTATCATGTATCTATACGAGCTCCCGACAACTGGTTCTGTCTCTTTTTCTGATTTTTGTACGGATCACAGCACTTCTAAGGTCTTCTCTAATTGCATCTTGGAGGCCACTGGAGCTAGAGCAAACTTGAGACAGGCTCTCAAGAGGACCAAACGAACAGAAGATGGAACAAAAGATTACCTCTCTATAACAAAAGTCAGCAGCCCGAATTGAATATCATGCCTTACCACCCATTCTTTGTTGCAGCTCTTGGAAGATTACATACCACTCATATGTGGACTCATGAGTTGTGTTGCGCATGATGATATTGGACTCAAATGGGAACCTTGTGCGAGAGTATAATCCCACAACAACCAGTCCGTGTATCTAAACAGCATCTACAGCATTCAGCTGGCGGATCACGCTTTCCAACACTATCCTTAACAACTCACCCCGACTCACCGTCCCGGGACTCCACGCAGATCTAGTCTTCGCTCTTTTGACCTATGCATTCACGCTCTCAAATCTCAGTTATACTATAGTACAATCTGTTGGCCTCTATGAGCGTGACTGTACAATCAAGAAAGAGCAGAGAGAGAGGAAGGAAGAACAACTTAACGTGGCGTTCGGTTTTCTTTGTAAAGCTAGCGGAGTCTTTTCTTATATCACGGAGACACTCCTCCCAAAGTTGGACGGACCGGATGGATCCACACGCCCGTCTGATTTGAGACAAGAAGTTATGAGTGCATTGGTCAAGTAAGTGAGGAATTCCTTTCCTGATCATACTCAGTGCTGAAGGCAGATAAAGGCTTTCCTTGGCCGATGCGCAGGCACTCGCCATTCGTAAACATCTATCAAAAGCTACGTTTGACAGCAGCTTTTATCCAGGCCCTCCCTTGCCAAAGTCTCACCCTTCACCAAATTTTATCGCGAAACTCCATCTCGAATGTCGATCGCTGTACGTCTCTGCGAAATCATTGGCAAAGGCGTCAGGTAGAAGTGACATTTCAGCAGAGTTGAGGAAGTATCTGACAGATGAAAGTGCGTTCCACGCGGCATTGGCACATAAGTGGCTCGGTATAGATGCTGGCGAGAATGGAGGATTGAGTCAGGCAGGATATGCAGTAGGGTTCCTCGGATGGGCAAAACAAGAACTGGAGGAGATGAAAGACAGCAGATTGTTGTTACACTTTGGCAAGGGGGAGGACAGGAAAACTCAGATACTGGAAGAGCTGGAAAGTACAAAAATATTTTATGCATATTACAAGAAGACCAACGATTCTGTGCGTATTCGACCTTGTTGAAACAACTACGCAATACCTTTAACTTGCGCGCCAGTTACATTTCCAGCCCATTCCTACCCAAGCTGAACTTCAAGCTCGTATTTCTACAGGACTTGTAGTTGCCAAGGCACGGCCTTACTCTCTTCCAGTTCCCGCATTCGGACCTGGGTCAGCCATGGATCTACAACGGCAAGCCGAATTACTAGACTTGGGAGATCAAGATCAAGATCATCCATCCTCATTTGCAACCAGGTCCACGAACGCCAACTATGCAGGGGCCGGAAGCTACTTTTAGTTGTGAGTGTGGAAGTCCCGTCTGATCAAAGATAGTCAAGTACATCGTACAAGTCAAAGTTGTTTGATTTAAAGCTTCTTTCAATCTACCTGATGGGGCATCGTTGCACTCTTCATATGAACTCAATCTCAGCCTGCTTCATTACGCATGACGGGTACTGGGTAAGATACTCGGCCACTTCAGGCGCCTCACGTTCTGTTGTCTCAACGTGCAGCTGCACCTCTTTGACTTTGTAGTGGACTTGAGTGGCGTTTCCGCAGCCTCAAATAACGGGTAATCTTGTGAGGCTGCGATGATGGTGGAAATATGCATCAAAATTCCAATCATTGGGATTTCGAAACGAAGCATTAAAAAATTCTCTCATGAAAACAAAATTGTTCTAATGCGTTCATCATTCTGTAGTTCATCAATGTCATGAGTTTGTCGGTTATCCTCTCATTGCAGCTGTAGTCTGAAGTGAGTTCTCGGTGATATTGATACGTTAACGATCTTTCTAGTATCCGAAAGAGGTGTAGGTCTGTGCGTGAGAATAAGCGGAACCGATGTAACGTCATGTCGGAGTTTGAATTGTCCTGGGTTTCCTGTGATGTGCATGTGGTATAAAAGGGAACTTGATTTTCTCCCACAACCTCCTTGTCGGCCCCCCCAACGTTGGCAACGGCGAATAAGGAAAAATGTCTAATAAGATAGTGGTGAGCTGCTCACCGATTGCTGCTTGTAGTAGAGCGCTTGGTCTTAACAACGATATTTTTTGGGATTTTTGAGCCTGGTATCTATCGAACTGTCATTGACGATGTTATCGCTAACATGAAATCCGAATTTGACGAGTACGGTGTTTCAGAAGAAGTTCTGGCGGATTTGCAGAACGTAAGTTACTGTTTCTCCTGGGTTCGCACTTGATCTCACCCAGTTTAGAAATGGGAAAACAAAGTAATAGCATCTCATGTTGCGGAATTTGAGACACCACAACCTCAACAGTCGGTAGCCTCGGTACATCAAGCAGCACATCATCCTTACCCCCATCCAATGCACATGATGCAAACACATTATTCTGCCAACCCTTACGCCTCCATGGCTACAACTACTAGCCAACCACAAATAAAGTCGGAACCTGTAGACAGCCGCTACATGCTTACGCCCAATGTTTATGTTCCAGGATTACCTGGCCCTAATCTTAATCGATCATTGCCCCCGCCTCAGCCAGCTCCCCCCCATCCTGGAGGACAAACTGGTGTCATACAGTTTAGTCGGCCTGCGCAGACTTCGCAACAGACATCATCCACCCGGTCCTATGTTCCACCCACTCAGCCACTGGCAAACCGTGCCCCATCAATCATCACTGCCAATGGCCATCCCTCTGCCTCTGCAAACCAATCTGCACTGGGGGGGCAGCGCATACCACAGCTCGATGGGCCATCCGAGTCGTCTGGGGAAGAAGAGTCTCCTGGACCTACGGGATACGGCCCTCGCCCGTCTCACCCTTCTTTACCTCAGCCCGGTTCCGTGCAGTCGTCACAACAAACATCAGTTGTCCCTAAGGATGATGAGGCGATCAACAGTGACCTAGACGACTCGGACACTGAAAACGAAGCAGAGGCAGAGGAAGGTGGTGCAGGTGATACTGATATTGTATTTTGCACGTACGACAAGGTGTGTTCCATCTTCAGTGTTTCAGAGGAGTTGAGTTGAATTGCTCATCTCAACATAGGTTGCTCGTGTCAAGAATAAGTGGAAGTGCATTCTTAAGGATGGAATGATCCACATCAATGGCAAAGATTATCTGTTTGCTAAGTGCACTGGGTAATTTACCTCGCTGTTCATCTTTGTAGCATTGACGCTCTTTCAACAGCGAATTCGAGTGGTGAGCGACGTCAACAATCGACGGTAAAGACGTTATTGCTACTCACCCCCCGTCGTCTGTCCTCACTCGATGATCTCCGCTTACTATCCGCTCTCCTACACTAAGCGTATACGTTGTTTGCCTCCTGCGCAGTCTTTCTTTTCTCTTTCTTTTCCTGATACCTTGGGCATCTGCAAGCTCCCATCTACATTCTTGCATTACCGTTGAACCATATGCATATTCTCTCTCAATCGCTTCAGCATACTTCGGGTCAATCTGCAAATTTCTCGCGACATTCTCAGCCGTGTGGCCATCAGCACATGTTGCTGCTGTCCACTGCATCACAATTCTTCTGAGTCAAGTGTGTCTGTCTTGTATGCTGTCTAAACTATATCTGTAACATTATTATCTTAGTCTGTCGGTGACTAGAGTATCATCTGCACACTCAGGCGTTGTTGATCATAGAGGAATGGTGTATAAGCTGTTTGGTTATCTCTATTGGCATCTGTAACGAAAAAAATTTCATGATAGTTTCTGTCTAAACATCAAATGCGTTTGAGACATGATGGAACAAGGGTGATAAGATGATGACCAATGTATTACAATGATTGTGAACCTAACCATTGTAATACCGTCATTTAATTAAAAGCTGATGGGCGCACCACAAAATGATGTGAATAGAAAGCACATGAGTTGTATGCTGATCTTCGGGCCCGAGCACAGGACAAAAGCACTGAGGAAAGACGCAAGATGAACGATAAACTGGATTGGAAACGTTCTCGATCACGGAGATCTGGGTAACTGTCGCAATGCCTCATCATCAGCAGGCTCCCTCCGATACGGTTGGCGTCGTGAAAGGGCATTCAGCGGAGCAAGATCAAGGTCTCTCAACATCCCATCTGACCCTAGTAATACCTTAGCTTTCTGAGACGATTCTGTAGCAGATATCGAGGGCCTATTGGAAAAAGCCTCACACGACTCACAAGGTGGTGCTATTGTAGCAGGGGGAACCATTGATACCGAGAAGTCATAGGAGATCGAATAGGTCTGGTGCAACATGTTAAGAGAGGGTAAGCTCTCTTGTGGAGTGCCTCCTCTAGTGGGACATTCATTTGGACTCAGCGCCATTATTTGATACGATTCTGGCTCATTGATCTCAGTGTGAGATGACAGATAAGATTCCGGTGAAGTGACAGGGGTGATAAGATTGGTCGATTCATCTTGGTGGTAGGTTGAAGAGCTAGGAATCCCAGAGTCAGAATTCACATTTTCCCACGAAGGTGTCGATGAGAAAAACTGGTCATGCGAGGAATATGCATGCACATTGTCGTATGATGTCACCGGGAGAGAGAGATCACCGGGAGAGAACGCTGCTGTTGTATGAGTCGGCGGAGTTTGTTCGCTGCTTGACTGAGTCTGAGACAAGCATGCATCAGAACTTGTTTGGGACATGTAATTATATTCGCGATGGATGTTATCTGCAGGATTTTGAGAATGGGAAGAGAACGAAAAAGATCGATATGCTTCAGTTCCAGGTTGATTCGGGTCTTGAAAGTCCATGATGTTGATAGGACTGGAGCTGGAAGAACATATAACGGGACTCAAAAATTGCTGATCCAGCACTTCTGTCTGTACATTGTGAGACGGGTGATGGTCGGCGCAAGGTTGGAACATAAGGATCTGGCCATATAAATCAGGCTGACTGGGCGGAGTCTGTGCAGGCGAGGAAACATGTCCTGAAGTCATTGAGGCACTTGGCAACTTGGAAGATTCTCGGATACGGGCCCCATCATTTTTACCGCGGCTTTTGGTGATCCTCGCGCTTTTGAACATATTTTCCGGTACAATGAGGTCACACACCACTCGCATATTGTCGACGGAGTCCAGTTGATCGATAGTTGCCTGAGTGAAGTAGGCAGCTATTGAGCAGAAAACATAAGCACAAAACCATGGAATCGACGAGTTGAGCGCACTCAGATGCCATTTTCGGCGACCTCTGCCAGTTTCAACCCATGCCGAGTATGTTTGCTTAATGAGAGGATCCCAATCGCGCGGCGGATGTCTGGTCACTTGTTTTGGCCTCCATCACATTGTTCTGAGCATAACTCACGAGTTGGCGCAATCAAACGAGGGCAAGTATTTCTCGTAGTAGAAAAGAAATTCCTATCAGATGACGCAACTCAGCACAAGAGTAGCAAAGTGAGTAGGAAACACATACATCGCGCACACGCGATGGAGACCAGCGACGTCCCTCGGTGAAACGCTCGATGCCAAGCCCAGTGAGCTCAGTGTGGGTACTACGTTCCTCCCAGGCATAGACGCAACCAGAACGGAGCTGCGTGCGTTCATCGGCATCCAGCCTACGAGTGACCATCTGAAGAATCCCCTGCTGAACAGCATAAAATACTTTGTGTGCATCGTTTACTGAATAGATGCGAGTATTGGTACACGTGGGATACTGCATATGAGGGGACAGATTAGATATTTGGGCGTGGGATATACATACTACCCACCTGCCGTTTCATAGAGATATTCTATGTGACGTAGCGGTCGTAGAATGAGTGATATCCGATTACCATGTGCTGGGTCCCCTCGGCCTCCTCTGAAAAACATGCTTTGGTCCATCAATTGATTACTTGAATCATATTCATTCACAACAGATCCTTGACTAGATCACATTCTCCCATTCACACAGCCTGTAAAGCTTAGTTGACACATACCCCACTCATGCTTCGAACAAGGGTGTCTTTAATCGTCATTAACATCTAGCTACTGAATCATTGCCATTCAGGGAAACTGCCCGTCTTTCGTCAGCAGGTTCTCAAAGTTCCGATTGCGGAGGGAGTTGTATATACCCAAACCATGCACAGAATCCCTCCGTTTCTCATGCCCTCAGACATCGAACCGTAATTCGCCAGAAGCCTACCTGTGCGTAAAAATCAAGACTTCGATTCAATCGCGGATACCTATATCGACATAGGAGAGCAATTCATGGGCAGCATGAAAGGTTGAAATAACATCAACATAGCAACATTCCGAATATATCAATGTGACAGTGGGTATGTCAAGAACACAACACAAGCTCTTACAAATTCATATAAATAAATGTCCTTTTAGAAGCCGAGTAATTGTGTCTTCCTAGCCGGGTATGCCAGAACCGAAATGAGGGAGAGCATAATGTACAAGCGGCCATCGGACTAAAGAACATTACGGTTGATCTGACATGAGAAAGACATAAGCGCCTTCTCGTCCATAGGGTGCCGACGAAGGGGAGCGATTCTTTCCAGGTATGCAAGGGGTGCCAAAGCCCCACGTTGTCGAGTATTGCCACCATAGTCCAACAGCGGGGGGTGTGTTTGTATTCTGTAGAGGCGTGGAATCCTGTCATGCCTGCCGAATCGAAAACAAGGTCGATTGATCAATTGTAAGTCACGGCAATCGCAACGCATATCAGAATCAGCATCATATATTCTAAAGCTTGTTTTGAAATGCTCACCCTCCAACTCCGAAAGGACCAGCCGCATGATACCCAGGATAGGGTCCTATTTTTGCATTCTTGTTTATGGATCTGGCGCTCAAATATTTTCCTGGTGGGACATGAAGAGACGCTAGCTCGGGAAAGTCATTGATAGTGTGAAGATTCTCCAGAGAATCATTTGTAAAGTATGCCGCTGTCAAGGTAGTTGTCAATCAGCCTGAAAGTTGGACGCCCGCGAAGCAGACCACATACTTAGATGCCACTTCTGTCGACCTCGTGTTGGTGTGTGGACGAGTACCGAATACGTCTGCTTAACAAGGTTATTCCTGCTAGTGTGCGATGGTGAAAGTCCGTGGCTCGCAAGTCTAATAAACACAGGGTGTCGGTAGTGATAAATATAACAATCACCATTGGTTATTACATCATGCGTGCGAACAGGGAAATCCACATACGTGGTGTCAGAGTCCGAAGCCATTTCCAATTCGACAGGCGAGCGATCTCTTTCTTGGTAATATAGAAATTCCTTTGTTATCGGCACTATCAGCTGTACACTCAGGTAGAGCAAAATCAGTTACTCACATCCTTAACTCGACTGGGTCCCCAGCTACGCGAATCTGTCCACCGTTCAATCCCGACCTGACAGGAAGCGGACGGATCAGTAAGTAGGATTACTGGGTGGTGTACACGCAGATATGTACCATGCCGTGCGTCTCGGTGTTAGGGCTTCGCTCTTCCCAAACATAAACACAGCCTGAACGTATTTCTCGACGTTCTTCGTTATCCAGACGTCGTGTTATCATGGGAAGAAGGTGAAGATGAACAGCATGAAATATGACTTGTGCATCCTCAGTAGTTCGAATGCGCATTCCAACACACGTTGGTCGTTGCATAGTATTGTGCTAAGGTGATCAGACGGCAGGAAGAAGAAGGAAAACCGAGGGAAGACGGCAAGATAGTGACACCGATTTAAATGCTTTAGGAACTTGATGATCAGAACAGCCTATCTCAAAAAAACAACATACTTATTTATGTTTTGCCCGTGACAAGTTTGATGGGACTCCAGATACTTACTTAAATTGACGATAGCTGTTATGGCAAGGTCACACTGATAATATTAGGTGCCGAAGGTTAGAGTTTTTAGTGACAGATTGAAGCCCATCAACGTGGGCGTAGAAGTATCAGAATCGAGCTAATCAGATTAATTGATGACAGAAGCAAACATGAGGAGATTGGAGAATGACATCCAGAAAAAACAGGCGGTGCAAACTGAACCACGCCTGTACCGCTAGTGAACTTACCCCCCCTGAAGCATCTGGTTAGTCATGGACAGCCACACATAGTTATTGGGGCGTATTTGAAACGATTGTCAGCGGATACGATAGGTATGTTTCAATGTACCACTAGTCAGCTTGAAGATAGATTCAATGACTAGTACTCAAAACCTACTAAAATTCGGGGTTGGATACTTTTCTTCTGCCTCAAATGGCAAGGGACGTCATATTTCAACTGTAGACCACAAGAAACGGATCCCGAATTTCTGCAGACTTCTGAACCCACGCGCAATGACTTCCATGTCACTCACGAGCACAGATCAGGTTTTGAAATTGGTCCTACGCT
>Ga0154000_1000329_pt1 | contig 12980 bp, 8 predicted proteins | sample TSNC084MetaG_FD_104674 | JGI IMG/M metagenome (GOLD analysis project Ga0154000, IMG submission 104674) | Attine ant fungus gardens microbial communities from North Carolina, USA - TSNC084 MetaG | ecosystem: Host-associated > Fungi > Mycelium > Unclassified | place: USA: North Carolina, Lumber... | reverse complement strand
TTACTGCTTTTGTAAGAGTGCTTTCTACTTAATGAAAAGTCTTTTCAAAGTGGAATTTACTTTTTCAGTTCAGCATTTCCGTCGGCATATCCGTCGGCAAATATTCTGACAAATAATTCTTAGGCCGTCTCTGATTGTCCAGATATTCCTCCTTAATCATTTTCTCCGTCCGCTCGATCTCTTCCTGCAAATCCCTGGCTGAAAGCAGTTTGCATCCCTGGCTGCGGATAATAATCTGTTCCAGGCCATCGGAGGTTGCCACGGTGATATCATACTGCTTTCCATGATCATGGGCAAACTTTTCAATGTATTGATCTGCGGTCTCAGCTTCCTTGGTATAAACAACATGAATATTATGATATTCCAATACTTCGGTGGTATGCCCCTGAACCCGATAGGCATCAAATACCAGAATCAGGTTGCATTTCTTAATCCCCTGATAATTACAGAGAATATCCATCAGCCTACCCCTGGCTCCGTCAATGTTCACCGCCGCCAGGCTTTTTAGTTCCTCCCAGGCAAAGACAATATTATAGCCGTCTATCAGCAGGTACTCTTCCCGATGCTCCGGCGGCTTATAAACCCTGACAGCATCAGGTGACGGGAATTGCGGCTGTGCTTTCGTGCGTTTCCATTTACGGCGGCTTTCATGGCCCCGCTTGTTGGCATGGTATGTCCGTTCTAAGATGGCATCGATCTCCTCTGTTCCCAGCCATATTTCCTTTGCCGCTGCCCGGGAATGCTTCTGATCTGTCGCATTCTCCACTGTTTTTGCCGGCCGGGGGAGACTGCTCTCCAGATGCATATATTCCCCAACCTGGTCCCATGGCACTACAAAACCGGCCCCGTGGGCACAAAATACAGACCCGGCAGGATGTTCCAGATCCAGTTCGGAATCATAGTCAAACTGCCTGATTACCTCCTCGGCGTTATGGCAAGGCCCATAGCCTTTCAACGTGCAAAACAGTCGCCCCTCGCCTCGGGTATATGCTGTCACTTCCTTCTGATAGTTGCGCATTGTTGCCACCGGTGCACTGCCGGTCAGCACTGCCACTGCGCCATCGGTCTGGGGTAAGCTTAAGGTCCCATGGCGCTGCTGGGTGTCGGTCATGGCCCGGCCAACCATCTCCGGTGGCAGTTCCAGACGAAACTCATAATAAGGTTCCAGCAGCACCGATTCGGCCTGCTTCAGGCCCTGGCGTACTGCCCGGTAGGTGGCCTGGCGAAAATCGCCGCCTTCCGTATGCTTTTGATGCGCCCGTCCGGACACCAGGGTAATCTTCATGTCGGTGATCGCAGAACCGGTCAATACTCCGCGATGCTCTCTTTCCGCCAGATGGGTCAACACCAGCCGCTGCCAGTTCCGGTCCAGAATATCTTCACTGCAGACAGAAGCAAACTGCAGACCACTCCCTGGTTCTCCCGGTTCCAGCAAGAGATGTACCTCGGCATAATGACGCAGCGGCTCAAAGTGGCCGACGCCTTCCACCTGATTGACAATGGTCTCTTTATAAACAATATTCCCTGCATCAAATGTAACCGCCGCATCAAACCGGCTTTGGATCAAATCCTTCAGGATCTCAATCTGCACCTCACCCATAATCTGGGCCTGGATTTCCTTCAGCGTTTCATTCCAGGTAATATGCAGTTCCGGCTCCTCTTCTTCCAGCTGCCGCAATTTGGGCAGTATCAGGGCCGCATCCATCCCCTCCTGCAGCAAAATCCGATAAGACAGCACCGGTGCCAGGATCGGCAGCAAAGTCCCGGCTTCACTCCCCAGCCCCTGCCCCGGATACGTATCGGAAAGGCCGGTTACGGCACAGATGCAGCCAGCTTCTGCCAAAGGAACCGCTTCATATTTTTCACCGGAATAAATTCTTATTTGATTTACTTTCTCCTCTGAATCCGTGGCTGCCGCTTTCACTTTCAGCTGCCCGCCGGTAATCTTCATGTGAGTCAGCCGGTTACCCTGCCGGTCTCTGGTAATCTTAAAGACTCTGGCACCAAATTCAGCCGGATAATCACGTTCTAATGAGTAAATTTCCAGTCCTGACAGCAACTGCTCCACGCCCTGCATTTTTAAAGCCGCACCAAAAAAGCAGGGAAACAGTTTCCGGTCAACGATCATATCCCGGATTTTATCCTGTTCTACCCTGTCTTGTGCTAAAAACTGTTCCAGTGCCTCTTCGTCACACATTGCCACCTGCTCAAACCACGCAGCTGTAGGTTCCGGCAACAGATCCGCCCCGAAATCAATGCAGTTTTCACTTAAATGGGTCCTTAGCTCCTGCAGTAATGCCTTCCGGTCCGTCCCCGGCTGATCCATCTTATTGATAAACAGAAACACCGGAATCTGATAGCTTGCCAGCAGCCGCCAAAGTGTCCGGGTATGCCCCTGGATTCCGTCCGCACCGCTGATCACCAGCACGGCGTAATCCAACACCTGCAGGGTCCGCTCCATCTCCGCCGAAAAATCCACATGGCCAGGTGTATCCAGCAAGGTAATCACCGTATCGCCGCTCTGCAGCTGCGCCTGTTTGGCGAAAATGGTAATCCCTCTGGCCCGTTCCAATTCAAATGTGTCTAAAAAGGCATCGCCATTGTCCACCCTTCCCAGCTTGCGGATACTGCCACCGGCATAAAGCATTGCTTCAGACAGAGTGGTTTTTCCCGCGTCAACATGGGCAAGGATACCTATTGTCAATCGGTTCATACTTATCAATATTCCTTCGTAATCAATAATTCCACTGCCAGCCGGTCCTGCAATCGGCCGCTTTTAACAGCCTCTTCTGTATCCACACAAAATTTAACATACGACAGGATCTGCTCGCGGGAAAACTGTTTGGCCTGCGGCATCACTTTGCCAACCACAAATGGCTGCATCTTCAGCCGGGCGGCAATCCCACTCCGGTCCATCCCCCGGCCCAGCAGTTCTTTTACCTGTAACAGCTGATTAAACTGTCTGGCAATCAAAAATAAAATCCGCATTGGCGGTTCCTTTAACGTCAGCAAATCCTCATATAAATCCATCGCTTTACGAGGATTCCGGTTGACAATAGCTGATACCATATCAAAGACCTTGCTGGTGACACGTACCGTGCAAATGGCTTCGATATCCGCTTCTGTGATCACATCACGCCCCAGGGTGTAGCTAATCAGCTTCTCCAGCTCCATCCGGATATGTTCCATGTCGTCACCGGTCATGCTTAGGAATACATCCATGGTGCGGCTGGTGATTTTCTTCCCTTCTTTGGCCAGCATCGTTCCTGCCCATTTAGCCAGCTGGGCGGTATCCTGCCGTTTCATTTCAGCCGCATAGCCCAGCTCTTTTACTTTTTTATAGAGTCGGTTACGCTTGTCCACCTCCGACTCCACGAACAGGAGGCAGGTGGTGTCCGGCATCGTCGGCAGATATTCCACCAGCTTATCGGCGGCATTTTTAAAAAACCCACTGTCTTCTATCAAAATCAACCGGTACTCGGTAAAAAACGGCATGGTATCAGCCATCCGAATCACTTCATCCAAGTCCAGTCCTTTTCCTGCAAAACCGGAAAAGTTCATGGTATCATCGCCGATGACGGCACTCTTCAAACGATTCTTATAGCTGGTTTTCAAAAATGATTCCTCGCCAAACAGCAAATATACCGGTTTAAATGTCCGCTCTTTGATATCCTGATTCAGTATCTGCATGGGATCCTCACTTCCTGTTACATTTGTTTTCACTAGTGTTCACATTATACCAAATCGCCGGCAAAATGAATAGACCAGGCACAAAATTCTTTCTTAATCTTTCCTGACATCAGCGCTTTTGCCTTATTTTACATATCCTTCCCAGCGAATTCTCCGGCCATCGGTATAAATCTGCACCGCTCCGTTTTTAGCCGTTTCCAGCAATTCGATATGCTGTTCAGCCAACCGTTCCATCACTGCTTCATGGGGATGCCCATAGGAATTGCCTTCGCCATAAGAAACCACCGCCCACGCCGGCGAAATCTGCTCCAGCCACGCTGCGGAATTGGAATAACGGGAACCGTGATGGGCCAGTTTCAATACTTGAATTTCCGGTAATTTCGCACATGTCTCCAGGCGCCTTAAGACCGCCTTTTCTTGTTCTTCTCCCATATCTCCGGTCAAAAGCATATGAAAGTCCCGGTAATCCACTTTCAATACCAGCGACTGGGAATTCCGGTCCGGCGCCGCATCCTGGGGGGCCGGATAAAGGCAGGTCACCGACAGTTTCCCTTTCAAAACATAATCTCCCGCTTTCATCCAGGAAACGGTTCCCCCCTGCTGCTTCACCAGCTCAATTAACCCCATGTATGCTTCATCACCCTGCCCCAACACCGGAAGCACCAGATGACGGATGTGAAGATCACCGCCCGCTTCCAGCAGCGACACCAAACCGCTGATATGGTCAGCATCACCATGCGTGACAAACACATAATCCACCGTAACAATTCCCTGGCTTTTCAAAAACGGCGCCAATCGATAAGTACCCAGATTTTTCACATCGCTGCTTCCGCCATCGACCAATATGACCTGTTGTCTGGTTCGCAGACAAATTCCATCCCCCTGCCCTACGTCTAAAAATGTCACCTGCAGCCCATGAACCGGAAGGGGAAATAAGATAAGCCCAGTCAGCAACAGCAACAACAGGAAAAGCTTCTTGAATTTTATCTGTATGACAAAACAAATCACCCATAACACGACATAATATCCCACGATCTGCCACAGCTTCGGGCGTCCCAGCACCAGATTGCTAAACGGCAGCAGTTCACATCCCATACACAGATACTGATAAACGAGCAGAATATAATGACCGGTCCCGATTACAAAGGTTCCCCACACCGTCTGCAAGCTGCCAAGAATCATCCCGGCGATTCCGGCCACCAGCACATACCCCATCAACGGAATCACAATCAGGTTCAAAAACACCCCATAAACCGGAATCTGAAAATAATGATATAAAATAATCGGCATCGTCAACAGCTGGACACTGAAGCTGCCTGTTACCATCCGGCCAAATGGATTCCCGGAAAGCTGCTGCTCCAGTGATGGTGCCAGCATTCCGATCCCCAAAATCGCCCCAAAGGACAACTGAAAACCAGCCTGGCACAGCAGATAAGGATTTTCCCACAACAGCCACAGCCCGGCCAGCCCAAGTGCAGACAGTAAATCATAAGTCCGCCCCAGATATGCTGCCAGAAATGCGGCAAACATCATAATTGCCGCCCGGACAATGGAAGATGATGCGCCGGTCATGATTACATAACTAAGGACCATGATTCCGCCCAATATTCCCGCTCCGGCAAATCCGGCCCCGCATCTGCGAAACAGTTGATACACCGTCATGCCAACCAGTGACAGATGGAGTCCACTGATGGCAAGAAGATGAGCGATTCCATTTCTTTGGTACAAGGTTCGAAGCCCCTCATCCAACTCCGAACGATCTCCCAGGATGGCCGCCTGATAGATTCCCACCTCCGATTCGTCTCTGACCACCCGGTGGAGCACCCTGACCCCCCATTTAGAAAAGCGGTACAGGCAATCACGATACCGGTAATAGTTTCCATCCAGCAAAACACAGGATTTCCCCCAAAGCCGGTAGTTGATATTTTGCGCACGATAATAATTCCGGAAATCAAACTCTCCGGGATTTCGGGCCTGTGAGAACACCACCAGCTGGCCGGTCACCCTTACCCGGTTGCCCAAACGCAATGCCGGCTGCCGGCTGACTTGTTCGCCGGCTGATTCGCCGGCCACCTGACGCCCGGCATCAAGATACACCTGTACCCGTTCCAGATTTTCCCCCATCGGAAGCTCACACTGCTGCAACACCAGCACCGTTCGCTCTGCCGTCTCCTGAATTTCTTCAATGGTCCCTGCCAAAGCTACCGTTCTTTCATTCAGACCCAGCAAAAGCTCTGCTTCGGCTCGCTGCTGCGCCCTCTGAACCCGGCAAAACCCGGCCAGGGCAAACAGAAAACCAATACCCAGGCAGCACCAGAAAAAGACCGGTCGTGTCTTTCTTTTTTGAATCAGCCACAGCACGCCAAAGATTCCGGTCAGCACAGCTGCCAGAATCCCTGCATGCCTCACTACTCCAAGCAGGAACAGCACCTCTCCAAGTACGAATCCCTCTGCGAAAAAAAGTAGTGGTCGTTTTATATTAATGTCCTCCGATATAATCCAGATTCCGCTCAAACATGGTATTGAGGGGAATCGACTCACGAAATGAGTCCGTCTGGGCACCATTGATACTGATCTGCACCCGGTTTACTGTTGACAGCTCCGATAAGGAATTGACAATCGAATAAATCGGGATATAGTCCTTAACTTCCAGCGGGTTATTTAAAAATGACCCGTCAAAATTCAGGTAACAGACATTCGCATTTACTGATACGCTTAGCAGCTTCGTGCTTTTATCCAGTGTCGGCGATAATCCTGCCTGATTCGGGCCACGGATCAATTCCTCCAGCACTACCCGTCCCACGGAAGTATTGATGTTATGCACCACCTCGCGTTTCTCCGCATACAGCACTGCCCCGGAGCTGTCGGTAAAATAGAGGGTCAGCTCGGTTCGTTCAAAAGCATTGACATCACTGATGCTGTCCACAAAATCATCACCCGCCAGCATTCCCACCAGGGTACCGTTGCTGCCCGCCAATGGCTGGTCGCCGGAATAAATATTAATGTACTCAATGCCCGGAATCTGGGTCAGGGTCTTCGCCAGTGCCGCCCGGCACAAAATCTCACGATACGATCTCATACTGGTGTAATTGTTGTCAAAAAACAGGTACAGCACCTTATCCTCATGCCGGAATCCCTGGTAGATCACTTTATCCGATAATGCCGTCTGACAATCCAGCGAAGCCGGCACGTTCATCAACTGCTCCATGAACTCCGTAATCAGTTCATCCGTATTGACCGGTTCCGTATCCGTCTGATATTCCTGTGCGACCAGCTTTGTGGTCGCCGGATTCAAGTAATAAATCTGATAACTGCCGGTGACCGTATCTTTGCCTGTCCGGCTGCATCCCGCCATGCACAGAACCGTCAGAAGAATCAATGTCAATCGTTGTCTTTTCATTGTTTTCCCTCCTGACTTAAACAATATAATTTAACGGAATCCGAATGGTAAAAATACTTCCCTCGCCTTCCTTACTCTGCAGTTTTATCGCACCACGATGCATCAGCACTACGTTTCTGGCAATCGAAAGTCCCAGACCACTGCCGCCGGTTTCCCGGGAACGGGCTTTGTCCACCCGGTAAAAACGGTCAAAAATCCGGTCCTGAAACTCTTCTGGAATACCGATTCCGGAGTCTGCTACTTTGACATAGAAAAATTTATGGTCGGCATCCAGCGTGACCCGCACCCAGCCATTTTCGGTATTATACTTAATGGCATTCTCCACCAGATTACTGATTGCCAGCGAAAGCTTCATTTCATCCACATCCGCTGTCACCTCCCGGATACTTTCAAAGACCAGTTCCACTCCCCGCCGGTTGGCAATCGGCCGCAGGCGTTTTAATATCAGGGAAACCAGCTTATTGATGTGAACCTGCCCTATATTCAACTCAGCTTTCGATTTATCCATCTTTACCAGCGCCAGCAGGTCGTCTATAATCTTACTCTCCCGGTCAATCTCATCGGAAATATCTTCCATAAACTCCTGATACAGCTCGACCGGCGCATCCTGCGTCCCCATCAGGGAATCCGCCAGCACCCGGATCGAGGTGATCGGTGTCTTTAACTCATGGGATACATTGGAAACGAACTCCTGACGGGACTGATCCACGGCTTTTAACTGGGATATAGTCTGCTCAACCGCAATGGAAATGTCCCGGGTCTCCCGGTAAGCATCGGCCCGGATATCCGTATCCAGCGAACCGGCCGCCACCTGATTCAGTTTCTTCTGGAATTCCCGAAACGGCTGCAGCAGCAGTGTCACCAGCGCAGCCGCAGCTACAAGCAGCAGCAAGACAACAATCACCTGAAACAGCTGGGCTTTCCGCCCGGCCGTATCCAGGAGGGACAGAATACTCTCCGTTGAAGAAGTAATCACCAGCACACCCTCAATGCCTTTTTCCGGGGTTGCATCGTAAATCGGGATAGCATGGGCAAAATAATGCTTTTCCCGGTTATATTTACTGCTGGTTTCACCACGGAAGCAATGAATTACTTCCTCGGCAATATGGATTTTCCCCACCGCCAGATTAAAAGTATCCCGAATAATCTTAAAATCCTTGTTCACCACAACAATCCGGCCATTATAGATACCTGCCACGGTATTCAGGTCATTATCGATCTGGCTGTCTGTCAGGCTATCCCGGGTTTCATGGCTTAAATATGCCGCCCGGGTCATCTTGTTGCTGATAATCTGACACTGATTATGGACTTCGATCATCTGCGCATCGATCTGACCTTGCCGGATCGACCGAATCATCGTCTGCGTCCCGGCAACCAGCGGAATCATTCCAAACAGCACCAGACCGACAATCAAGGGCAGCCGCATGCTGACGGTAAACTTTTGCTGCCACGGACTGCTCCGTTTCTTTCTTTCTATTTTCATAACATCTCTTTCAATTCAATTTTTTCGTGCAGGCAACAGCCAGCGCTCCCGGCCCGATATGGCCGGCCACGCTTAATGACAAGGGATCAACCTGGATCGCATCGGTCCCGGGATACAACTGCCGAACTTCTTCGGCAAACTCTAATGCCGCTTCTTTACAGTTACCATGAGCCACCGCCAGCCAGGTCTGCTCCGCCGCCGGATCCTGGAGCCGCTCCAATTCATGGGCCAGCGCCGCCAGCATGGTGGTTTTCGCCTGCTTCATCGTTCTGGCTTTGGAAAATGCATCCAGCTTTTCACCATGAATCTGAAGCACCGGCTTAATCTGCAGCAAGGTTCCCAGCGCCGCCGCCGCCGGTGTAATCCGGCCGCCTTTTTTTAAATACTTCAGCGTGGTAACGGTTATATAAATACTGGACTCTGCTTTCATCTGCTCCAGCCTGGTTTTAATCTGTACGGCTGTAAACCCGTGATCCGCCATCTCCCTGGCATCCAGTGCCGACTGGCGCTGGGTCACGGCAATCCGCTGGTTATTCACCACCTGAACCCGGCCGCCAAAATCCTCGGCCAGAACCATGGCGGTCTGGCAGGAACCACTTAAACTGCTGGACATGGGGATATGAACAATCTCATCATATTCGGTCAAAAGCTCCTTCCATAAGGCCATCAGAGTTCCCGGAGACGGCTGGGAAGTGGTAATATCCGCTCCCTCTTCCATCCGCTCATAAAATTCCTGCTGATTTAAACTGATATCTTCCTCGAACACCTCCCCATTAATCATAAATGGCATCGGCACCACCCGGATACCAAGCTCTCCGGCCTGGTTCTGGGTAATACCGCTGTTGCTGTCAGTTATTATTGCGACTTTCATCATATTCGTCTACTCCTCTGTTATGCCTGGTTGTCCCTGTTCCTGGACCGACATGTATAATTGATGGTAAATACCATTCTTTTCCAATAGTTCCTGATGACTGCCTTCCTCCACAATACCACCGTCCGATAATACCAGAATCCGGTCGGCATTCTGAATCGTGGTCAGACGGTGGGCAATGGTCAGGGTCGTTCTGCCCTCCGCCAGACGATCCAGAGAATGAGCGACCAGCTGCTCGCTTTCATTGTCCAGGGCTGAAGTAGCTTCATCAAGAATCAGAATCGCCGGATTTTTAAGGAATACCCGGGCAATGCTGATGCGCTGTTTCTGACCGCCGGAAAGCTTCACGCCGCGCTCTCCCACATAAGTATCATAGCCAGTCTTTAGTTCCATAATAAACTCGTGAGCACCGGCCAGCTGCGCCGCTGCCACCACTTCTTCGCGGGTGGCCTCCACCCGGCCATAAACGATATTGTCATACACCGTTCCCGAGAACAGATAGACATCCTGCTGCACCACTCCGATATTCTTTCGCAGACTCTCCAACGTGATCTCCTTAAGCGGCTGCCCGTCAATCAGCACCCGCCCGCCGGTCGTGTCATAAAACCGGGGAATCAGATTACACAAGGTCGTCTTGCCGCCGCCAGACGGGCCGACCAGGGCGATCTTTTCGCCGGGCCGGATCTGCAGGCTGATATCGGTCAGCACCGCATTATGTTCATCCGGATATTCAAAACTGACATGTTCAAATTCAATAGCCCCTTCCACCTGGGTAAGCGGCCGGGCACCTTCTTCATCCAGAATCTCCACACTGGAATCCATAATTTCCACAAACCGCTCAATTCCGGTCATTCCCCGCTGGAACTGCTCGGCAAATTCAATGATCCGGCGGATCGTCGTCAGCAATGTGCCCACATATAATACATAGGCCACCAGATCGCCGGGAGCGATCAGCCCTTTTATCATAAAGATTCCGCCGGCAACAATGACGATGGTATACATTAACCCGTCAAACATGCGGATCGTATCATGGAAAGCCGCCATGTATCGATAGGTTTCTTTCTTAATATCAAGAAAAGCCTGATTATCTTCCCTGAACTTTTCAATCTCCACATCCTGGTTAGCAAAAGCCCGCACCACCCGATTGCCCAACAGATTATCTTCAATCCGGGCATTCAGCTCACCAATCTGGTTACGCTGCCGCATAAAGGCTTTCTTCATCCGCACATTAAAGTAAGCACAGGAAATCACCATGATCGGAATGAAGATGAAAATAATCAGAGTCAGCCACAGATTGATTCCTGCCAGTACGGTAAAAGAAATTACCGTTTTAATAAGAGCAATAAAGAATTCCTCCGGACAATGATGGGCAAATTCCGTCACATCGAATAAATCGCTGGTGATCCTGGCCATGATCTGCCCCACCTTGGTATTGTTAAAATAACTGTCGGACAGCTTCTGTAAATGTTCAAAAGCATCCTGGCGCATATCCGTCTCGATCCGTGCCCCCATTACATGACCGGTATAGGCCATATAGAAAGCAGCCAGCCCGTCAATGATCCGCAAGCCGAAATACAGCATGCCGATCTTTAGGATCGTTTCCATCGTAATTGCCGCCAGATTGTTGACTCCCTGATTGGTAATATAACGCAGGATCAACGGCAAAACCAGTTCGCAGACCGTCGTAAGCGAGGCGCAGACCAGGTCAAATGCCATAGTCTTCCAGTATTTTTTATAATAAGGCATAAACCGTTTCAGTAACTGTGATGTTTTCATTCGTCTCTTCCTCTTTATGTGCATACCTTTTCCTATTCTATCCTATTTTTACCGGAAATGGAAGTGTTAATATGGACGAAATGCAAATTGTCATTTATAATAGAAACCAGAAAAATATATAAAAAAGAGGGAGAATAAAAATTATGCCTTACTGCCCTAAATGTGATATGGAGTTTATTGAAGGGATTACCGTTTGCTCGGATTGCGGCGAAGGATTGGTTGAATCAAAGGAAGCGGCGGCAATGAAAAAGCAGGAACAGGAAGCAGAAGCGGCCAGACCGGCGGCGGAAGAAGGAGGAGAATGGGATGAGGCTGATGAGGCAGCTACACCGCGGATTGCCCAGGTTTATGTAACCAACGCCCAGAAATATGATGATTTAAAGTCCTCTGCCGCAGCGTTTTTTCTGATTGGCGGTGTCATGGCCGTTGGCTCTGTCTTATGCTGGCTGGGCTTCATTAAACTGCCCTTTGCCGGCAGTTCCCAGATATTGTCGCAAAGCGTTACCACGGTGTTGGGACTGGTGTTTTTGTATATTGGATTTAAGTCGGATCAATCGGCAAAAGCGATTCATGCACAGATTGGGGAGGAAGAAATGGTTACCGGGCAGTTGATCGAATGGTTTGCCGGCAGCTATTCAGCCGACGAACTGGATCAGCGGATTGTTCGGGAATATGGCGAGCTTTCACCAGAAGAGCATAGTTTGAAACGTTTTAGCCTGATTGAGGACATTCTGATTACGAATCACGATATTACCAATCAGTCTTATGTGGATTCACTGGTGGATGAGATTTATGGGGAAGTGTTTTCTGATTAAGAGGTCACAAAAACCCAGGCATAGTTCCCGGTCAGACGGGCAGCGCCTGGGTTTTTGCTCGTTATTGGATAGCTGAAGGATTGCTGTACTTATTTTAGCAGTAATGACTTGCCGGTCATTTCTTTGGGCTGCTCCATTTCCATCAGGTCAATCAGGGTTGGCGCGATATCGGCCAGGCATCCGCCTTCTCTTAGTTTGTAAGAGGGATCGGCATTCACCAGAATGAAGGGAACCGGGTTGGTGGTGTGGGCGGTGAATGGCTCACCGGTCTTATAGTCCACCAGCTGCTCGGCATTGCCATGGTCGGCACAGATGAACATTACACCGTCCACCTCTTTCAGAGCATCAACGGCTCTGCCTACGCACTCATCTACGACTTCAATCGCTTTGATCGCGGCGGCTTCCACGCCGGTATGGCCAACCATGTCCGGATTGGCAAAGTTAATGATAATCACATCGTACTTACCTGATTTAATTGCTTCTACCAGTTTGCCGCAGACGCCTGGGGCACTCATCTCCGGTTTCAGATCGTAAGTCGCAACTTCTTTTGGTGACGGTACCAGAACGCGGTCTTCGCCTTTGTTTGGCGCTTCTATTCCGCCGTTGAAGAAGAAGGTTACGTGGGCGTATTTTTCTGTCTCGGCGATTCTGGCCTGAGTCAGGTTGTGGGCTGCCAGGTATTCGCCGAAGGTATTGGCAATGCTTTCTTTTTCAAAGGCTACCAGCTTATTGCTGATGGTCTCGTCATAGTCGGTAAAGCAAACGTAGGTGGTCTTTATTCTTGCCCCCCGGTCAAAGTTGTTAAAGTTGTCGTCGCAGAAAGCACGGGTGATTTCACGGGCACGGTCCGGACGGAAGTTGTAGAAGATAATGGCATCGCCTTCTTGAATGGCTGCAATCGGAGCACCGTTCTTAGTTACTACCGTTGGCATTACGAATTCATCC
>Ga0154000_1000327_pt1 | contig 13020 bp, 10 predicted proteins | sample TSNC084MetaG_FD_104674 | JGI IMG/M metagenome (GOLD analysis project Ga0154000, IMG submission 104674) | Attine ant fungus gardens microbial communities from North Carolina, USA - TSNC084 MetaG | ecosystem: Host-associated > Fungi > Mycelium > Unclassified | place: USA: North Carolina, Lumber... | reverse complement strand
GGCCGAACTCGACAAGCATGCGTCCCGTCGAAAAGTCTTCGGCGGTGCGATGCGGGTCGGACGTGATCACATCGCCAGCACGGTCTACACCTTGGTTCTCGCGTACGCGGGTGGGGCGCTGCCACTGCTACTGCTCTTCAGCGTCAGCGGGCGCCCACTTCAGGACGTCCTGGTCGGTGATGCCGTCGCAATCGAGATCGTAAGGTCCGCTGTCGGCGGAATAGCCCTGGCGCTTTCGGTTCCACTCACCACTGCCATCGCCGTGATTCTCGCCCGTCCGCCCGGTAGCGCGGTCAGGGCCGGCCCCACGTCAGGTGGCCGACACTCCAAGCGTTGACACCAGCCGTTCAGCGAAGCAGACGGGAAAGTATGCTCCCACGACGCTTGAACCTGACGCAGTCACAGAGGGCGCAGTCGGTTCCCGCACGATGATGGCTGTGTGCCACCTCTGCATGACCGCATGCACATACTTCGCCCTCGCCATTAGCCACGGCGCCATCGTACTGGACTGCACAAACCCGACCAGTCGGTCGCATCAGGCAAATCGCTCGCACATGGAAGTTCACAATTTATTCGCGCTATCACCCGCCTTGAAGTGCAACGATTCTCAATAGAGCAATTTTGACCGACCCGTCGACATGCACAAGTTAACTACTGGCAAGTAGCATCGGAAGATCGACTTCCGAAAGTGGACATGACGCACTCATCACCGGTCACAACCGTGGCATCACCAGAAACGCCAGCTACAGACAAGCGCAAGTTCGAGTACGACTCGATCGCCGTGCTGATCTCGGGCGCCGTCACGGCAGTACTCGGGCTGGTGTTCTGGGCAGTCACAGCTCGGATGTATCCGGTCGACGTTGTCGGCCGGGCATCTGCGGTGATCAATTCGGCGGTGGTACTGTCCACTCTGTCTACGTTGAGCCTCGGATCGATGTACGAGCGATTCCTACCTTTGGCAGGAAGCCGTGCCGGCGCACTGGTGGCGCGCGGATATCTCCTCGTAGCGCTCCTCGCGACAATCCTCGCCACCGCACTGTTGATGTTCGGTCCACGTGAAAAACTGTTCTCCTCGGGGTGGGCCATGCTCTCGTATGTAGGGCTCGTCGTTACCCTCGCGCTGTTCGCCCTCGAAGACCAGACCACCAACGGTCTTCGAGTTGCGAGGTGGTCAGCCGCGAAGAACATCGTTCATGCCATCGCCAAACTAGCTCTTGTCGCGTCACTGGCATTCACAGCGCATGAACTTGCTGTCGTCGGAGCCTGGGGTGGGTCGGCGGCGATCGCGGCCCTGGTCCTCGGTGTTGCGATACGTCGGAAACTGCGCACGCGAGGTGAGTCCGCGGCCCAACCGGCACTTCCCCCTGCACGTGAACTGTGGTCGTACTTCGGCCACTCGTACGGCCTCATGACGCTCGGTTCCCTTGCCCCGCTTGCAGTGCCGCTCGTTGTCATTTCACTTCTCGGCGCGGAGGAGAATGCATACTTCGCGATAACCTGGGCATTGGTGAGCGCCCTGTTCGTACTCTTCTACATGCTCATGGGCCCATTCGTCTCAGAGGCGAGCGCCTTTCCGACGCAGATACAGTCACTGACCCGTCGATTCATCGCACTACTGTCCGGACTCGCCGTTCTCGGTGCAATCTTTCTCGCACTCGTGGCACCGGTTGCGCTGGGATCCGTCGGCGATCACTATCGGACAGAAGGCACGACCCTACTTCGCTTGTCTGCGATCATCATTCCGATATCCGCACTCGTCGTTCTACACAACGCACTCGCCAGGGTGTACCAAAGAATGGGCTCGGCTGTTGTTGCGCAAGTACTCAACACCATCGTGGTCATCGCCGGATCAATTGTCCTGACACCTCACGTCGGCATAGCCGGTGTCGGCTGGTCCTACCTCGCGGCCGAAATTCTCTCCGCAGCAATTGTTTCGGTTCCACTGGTCGGAATGTTGCGACGCGCCGCACGTACTCCGACTCAAATCGAATCCAACGAATCGACGGTCGATCACCAGCCGGGGGCATAGACGCTCACCCAATCGATTTCGACGTTCGAGACCGCAGGCGTACCCGCAGATGGACAGGACCCCACTCCCCACGCCACTTTCCGCGCGCAGGCCCCGGACTCGGTTTGCAGTCCGAGCCACATCGGCGTCGCCGGAACCTTGGTTGCAGATTCGAACGTAGTCCACACGCGACCGTTGAGAGTGCCGCGAACAATTCCTGGCCCCCACTCCACTCCCACCGTATTCCAGTTGCTGAAGTCGCCTGTGATGTCTGCTTGCCCCTGACCGAATCCATCTGTCGGTGTATTCCAGTGTACGAACGCCGACATCGACTTCCGGTTTCCGTCAACAGTTTCCGCAATGTCGATCTCGGGGGGCCATATTTCATTCTTCGGCCACAACAGAAGATGGAAGCTGATCTCGTCGGACTTGTCTGCCCTAAATCTCATTTCCCATTTGCCATACTGCTGCGCGCGGGTGAAGTTGGAAACCCCACCCGTGAGCCATCGACCATCTACTTGTTGCGCACGAAGCTGCAACTTGCCACCGTCGAGGCGAACCATCGACGGATCCCACCAGCTCGCCGAATTGCCACCTGGTGCACCATAGTAAGGACCCCAGTCCCCGCCCAGCGAACACCGGTCGAAGTTGTCGATGAAGATCTGGCGCCACTTCGGCCAGGTCGAAATATTCCCGACCGGAGCAGGTTTGGTACCGGAGCTCGCTACCGAAGAACACAGCGGAGCTGCGCTCACAGTTGCCTGCGGCACTATTCCCACAAGAACAGACAGAAGAAGAAGATTGAGCCAACCGAAGAACCGCTTCGAAACACGCTGCCGTGGATTTACCATCATGCCACCGTCTAGTCGCAGTGAATGTTCATCTGCTACCAGAGCATAACGCACCAATTGGGACTAAAGGTATAAATTTTCAGCGACAATTAATCCACAGCTACTACCGACGTGGAGTCAGTTCGATCAGTTCGAGATCAGTACTTCGCGCAGACTCGACAGCTGCCAGAGCCGCGAAATCGGGCGAGTAGACGCTGACCCAATCGATATCGATGTCAGCGATTGCCGGCGACCCCGAAACCGGGCAATCCCCCGTTCCCCACTCCCTCTGCTTGTCACATGCCCCGGCTTGCGCCTGAATCCCCAACCACATGGAAGTCGATGGAACAAAAGATGATTCGAATTCAGCCCACTCACTATCGTCGACAAGGTATCGAACAATTCCCGGGCCCCACTCCACACCGACGGTATGCCATTCGTCGAATCGACCAGTTTTGTCCGCTTGCGCGAAGTGATGCTCACCTTCGTCGGACCAATGAATGAAAGATGACATCGACTCACGTCGACCCGACACACTTTCCGCGATGTCGATCTCTGGCGGCCATACCTCGTCTCGCGGCCACAGCAACACATGATAGCTGATCTCGTCCGATACCCCCGCCCGCAGACGAACCATCCATTTCCCATAAGTTTGCGACACTGCACTGTTAGAAACACCGCCAGTGACCCACTGGTCGCCATCCTGCTGCGCACGCAGGCGCAAAACCCCCTCGGTGACACTGACTTGCTCAGGCTCCCACCAACTGTGAGGATCACCCCCAGGTTGGCCGCTGTACGCCCCCCACATTTCTCCCAACTCGCAGCGATCGAAGTTGTCCACGAATACTTGCGTCCACCCGCGCAGATCCCCTGTCGGCGCATTCGTGGTGCCTGGCGCGCTCGGTCCTTCTTCACATGCGTCGGTTGGCACGTCACCCGTGACCGAACACCCCACTGACAAGCACAAAGCGACAACTCCACCGAGGGCCGTTATTTTGTTGAACAACAATGTGTTTCACTCCTGACTCGAGATCAGCGCGATCTGGTCGAATCGTAAGAACACCACGGCGACTGCACACAGGACCAGGACGACCCCGAGAACGGTAAGAGCTCTCGCAGCCTTCCCACGGCCGATGGTGCCGAGGTCCGGCACCTGCCGTTCCCGCGTCACCGTAATCAGAGTGAGCACAACGAACAACAATCCGAAGATGCATGCTCCCAACAGATTTGTCATCGCTGTTCCAGGTCGATCTCGGGGGCACCAGCGCGACGCAGCACGGTGACATCGGCATTCTCGACGACGATCTCGAAATTGCCGGACGCGAGCATATCGGCGATGGCATCGTCGAACATTCCCGCAGGGTATCCGTATTGAAGGGATATCTGGGAGGAAGCCTGCTGCGCAACGAATACGTAGTCCGGATCTCGATCAGCGACACATGTATCGAAGTTGTCCAGGCAATCGATCGAATCAACTTGAGAAACCGTCACTCCGGTGAGAATTCGCGGGGAGACCAGTTGCGCGGACGGTCCCCACGCCATGATCGTGGCACCGTCCGGTACTGACGCGAGGAGTGCATCACCAATCCGGATCTGATAAGGCGACGAGTGCTCGAATGAGGTGTTCAACCCTCGAGTAGCGGTGAGAATGACGGAGAGAACGAGAATCGACAGCGACGCCATGACAACACGCGGTATACGCCCGCCACGCCGTCGTCTCGAATTCATCAGAACGTTCCGAAGCGCAGCGGCACTACGCACAATTGTCACGGCGCCAAGTGGAGCCAGGATCGGAGCTGCCATGACAAAACACCGAATGACCACTTCGCCGCCGTAACTCTGTACTGCCACCAATCCGAAGGGAACCACACACAGCACTCCCGACATCAACCACGTCTTTCGTCCACGTGTCAGAACCCAGCCGAGGAACCCGAGCAATCCCATGAAACCTGTAGCTGCGAGCCGCAGATATTGCATTGCTTGGTAGGTCGGCCCGGAGCCGATGCGTTTGCTGACACCGCCTTGCACCGCGCCGCTCACCTGCCCGACATCCGACAGCAACGCCTGAAGGTGGCCTTTCCAGTAGTCGACTGCGCCGTAGCTGAACCAGACGAGAAAGAGCGCGCCGGCGGCCACCCACAACAACCGATAGCGAGTCGATCCCGTCAGCGTGAACATCAACAGTGCACCGACCATCACCATCGGCGTCAACTGGTGTGTCACAACCATCGCCGCCAGAATCACAACCAGAATCGCCTCTACGGCGAGGGTCTGCGCCGAACTCTGTCCAGGCACACGCCCCGGAGTGCGACGAGATGCGCCGACAGTTCTCGCCACCAACCCTCCCTCGACCACGGGGAGTGGAGCACGACGCAGTTGCCACAAGAGCACTGCAATCACGCTGGTGTAGAACATCATTGCGGTTGGTTGTGGCGCAAAGTAGTCCTGTTGGTACCAGTTGAAAAGCAAATAGACAAACACGCCCAGCCATGCCACACGTCGACTCCGTGATATCGACAACCCGATCGAGTAGATCGGCAACGCGATCATCGCGTTGAAGAACACGGGTGCCCAGATGAAAATGGCGGTGAAATCGGTAATCCCGTAGGCGGTACTCATTTGGGCGCTCCCGGAGAAGAATCCAGCCCAACTGAAGCGCGCGTCGGAGGGTGGTGGAAGTTCTCCGAAATGGACGAGTATCTCGATGAGACCACGATGTACGTAAGCTGTGGGGATTGATGTCACCCCGTCTGCAAGGCTTACCAGCAAAGTCGTGAATGTGATCAAAGTCAGTGCTGCGACAGTCAGCACTACTGCGTCGAGTCTGCGCGAAGTCAGTGCGATCCCGGCTACGAGTGAGACCAGGAAAAGCGCAACGTAGTACGCCCACCCGATTTCTGGAATGATTCCTGCCGCGCCTGCGGCAGCGGTGTCCAGAGTTCGAACTGCCACCGCGAAGAAGAGCACTGCAACCGTGATCGTCACACCGGCGAGCATTCGCCGACGCCCTACCCGCGGCGGTCCGATCTCTCGATAGGGCATAACCTTCCACGCCACCGCACAGGAGAGGAGGGACAGCCCGCACAGCACTGTCTGAATCAAGGTCGGATGAAATGCGCCGATAACGAACTGAGACTGCGCAACAATGATGTTGACCGAGAGTGAGAGGCTTATCCCCACTGCCGTCGTGATCACTGGATCCGGAATGCGAACCATGAGTGCAATAGGCACACCAGGAACCAGAACCGTCGTCGCGACCCCGATCAACACGCGCAGTGAGAATGGAACTCCCTCCCCTCCATCGCGGCGAACAAGCAACGCGAGAATCAGCGCGGTACAGGTCAATACAGCGATTGCGATGAGGACGACATGATCGAGTCCCAGTTGTGCGGTGCGAGTGGTTCCGCCGTCATCGAGGTCACCTCGATGACGACCTCGCTTCGTTTCCGCGTCCCCCTTACTCGACGCCTGTCCGACGATCATCGGGACAACTGATCCGCCTGCGCCCGCCTACGACGCAGGCGTAGCTTGCTGGAAGCGTACAGATAGGGGCCGGCCAGATACCCGGCCAGTTCCACTCGCTTGAGATCGCCGGGCATCGTTGTACTTCTGTCACCGAAACGCGCAGTGTCGGGAACGAGAAGCATGCGCACACCTCGGGGCACGACCTTCAACAAACCCAGAGCAGTCCGGTCGCCGCCCGAAATGATCTTGACCAAAACCGCGGACATTCCCGTTCCGTAGCCGTACATCTGGTCCCGCAACTCCGCGACACTCGCGCGGTGATGGTGTCCTACTGTTGCCTCGGGGGCGTAAACCAGCGTCGCTCCAGCAAGAACTACCCGCCGAAACAGGTCGAGGTCTTCGCCTCCGAGCGTCGGTGTTCCGGGTCCGAGTGCCTCGTCGAACCCGCCGAGACGTCGGATGCTTTCGGTGCGGAAGGCCATGTTGTTGCCGCTACCGAGTTCGCCTGCCGTGTAGGGGAAAAGCGGTGAAGTCCCCCGCTGACCCAATCCGATCGAAGCAATTTTCGGCGTCTCCATCGCCCACAAGGTCGTGGTATCGCCCTTGTCGAATATGCCCACTTCCTCGAACCACCGTTGTTCGGCGGTGTCGATGCCAATTCCCACAACGCGACCGGTCACCGCAGCAACCTCGTGGGAGGCGTCGAGCACGAAGACGTCCAAAATCTTCTCGATCCACAATGGGTCGGGCTCCGCGTCGTCGTCGGTGAAGGCCACGATTCGCCCGTTCGCGTGGTGAAGTCCGAGATTACGCGCGGCAGAAGCACCTTTGACTGGTTGTCTCAGTATCACGCAACGCTCGTCGTCCATCGCCGACAGGACCTGGTCCACGCGATCGGTATCAGGTTTGTTGTCGACCGCCAGAATTTGCAGATTGTGGTGGCTCTGACCCAACAGAGCGTCCAGTGTCCGAGCGAGCGAATCACGGCCGACGGTGGCCACGACCACAGACACCAGTTCATCGGCGTTTATGTCGTCGCAGTCGTCAACCAGGTGCTCTCCACCGAATACGGTTCTCGCCGAAAGGAACCCGAGCAAGGTGGCAAGGAACCCGAAAATCAGAACTGCCGCGCGGGCTGGCGCGAAGCGATCGCCTCGAATCGAATCCTTGGCTGCGGTGAAGATTCCACTGCTCAAGACACCGACGACGTACGCCCGTTCGTTGGACAACCCGTCCGCGCTCCCCACCGCTTGGGTGAGAATTCGCTTGGACCGACCTTCGTAGAAACAACGTCGACGAAAATAGCGAAACTGCTGGCGGTCGGCAGGAACAAAATGATCGACTGCGAAATCACAGACTCGCAGTATCTTGGCAGTGCGATCCCGCTGGCGGATCTTGATTCCCATCAGCGTCTCCTCACAACCGACCGGCAACGTGCCGACCCGCCCGAGTTCGCTCGAGAACCCGCCGATGGACTCGAGCGCGGTGCGCCGAACCGCCATACATGCGCCGATCGGATTGCGAATCTGTTCTCCGTCTGGTGGGAGGCCGCGGTAGTCGCAGCCGACGACCCAGCCGTATTCCTCCGGAAACCACCGAGCCTTAGACCCCTCGTACCGTGCGTGCACTGCCCCTCCGACTGCCGCAATCGTGGGATCTGCACTCATCGTTGCTCGGATCGCGTCGATCCCGCCAGTTCGGAGGATCGCATCGTCGTCGAGAAATGCCACCAGATGACCGTTGCCTGCACTGATTCCGCAGTTTCTCGCGCCGGACAAGCCCTGCTCGGCAGTGTTGGGCACCACCCGGACCCCCGTTGGTACGTGTGCACGAACATGAGCAAGCATGGACTCGTTGTGATCGATGACAACAACGACCTCGTCGCCTGGGCCGTTTGCCTGGACAGTGGCGGCATCAACCGCAGCGAGCAGCATCTCGAGCCGACTCATGCTGTACGCGCAAATCACCACGGATACCGAACATGTTGTCTTGTCGAGGAATTCGACCTTCGAAACCGGCGACGAAGACATGATCACCCCTGCCCGTTCGAATCGAACCTCGATATTCGCCTCCGCCGTCCTGCGTCACGGAGCAGAGCTCTGTACGTCGTGGCGAACGAATCTGCTCGTCGCTCGATGGACAGGTCGTCTCTGGACCGGCCCAACGCCTCGGCGGCGATTCGGGTGCATAGTGCGGGATCGCCGAGAAGCCGTTGTGCGGCAACGGTCAAAGAATCGACGTCCCCTGTCCGGAAGACCACGCCGGTCCTGTTGTCGTGAACGAAGTCGCGCAATCCTCCACTGTCACTGGCTATCACCGGGACTCCGGAGGCTTGAGCTTCCAACGCGATCAGCCCGAAAGGCTCGTCGTGAGACGGGCACGCGAGGACGTCGACGGCACGCAGAATCGACGGAATGTCATTTCTGGGCGACAGGAACCGATGGGCGCCCGGCATCGATGCCCGCGCCAAGGTGTGCAACGCGTCGACAAATGCAGCGTCATTCTTGGCCGGTGCGCCGACAACAGCCAGATGTACGTCAACTCCCGATCGACGCAACGACCCCAGTGCCTCGATCAACTCGCCGATGCCCTTCTCTCTGTCCAACCTCCCCACCACCGCCACGAGCAATGCTCGGGGATCTGCTGACAGCTCGGCGCGAATCGATGGATCGGCCACTCCCGGACTAAATCGAACAGAGTCGACACCTTGATGGACGACCCGGGTCTTCCTCCGTGCCAGCGGGCCCAACTGCTCGAATACAGCCTCGCTCACGGCGACTGCTGTGTTTGCGGTGGACACCGCACTACTCATCACCAGCCGCCCACCACCTGGGGGCACGATGTCGTGCAACTCGAGCAACGACGGCCTTCCTGCTAGTCGCGCGGCGAGCACGACGTCCACGTGAGTCATCAAGTCGTTCGAATGGACGACATCGAAGGAATGAACCTTCCCGATCAAAGCCTTGACCGCGCGCATACTTTTCGGGACTTGCGAGAAAAAGTCATACTTGGAGTTGAAGCCTTCCCCGCTTGTCGGACGCAATCCAACTCGTTTGGGAATTTCCAGCGGAACATATTCAAGGTTCGATTCTGTCCACCAGCGCCGGGTCGGGGTATCTCCGGACGGGCCTGCCAGCGACAATTGAATACCTTCCGAGGCAAGAACGAGAGCTAGATTTCGGAAGCTGTGATCGGTTCCGCCGACATTCTCCGAAAGCGTCACTCCAAGCACTTTGATAACCTCGCTACGCGTCACTGAATTAGCATACCAAGAAAGAATCACGCGCCATGAGGACACAATTTCCGAAATGTCGCATATCTCCCCACTTTCTACTATTAGAAAGGCCTCACCGTGCGAAATGAGATTCAGCCCACGCGCTACAAAGTTACCGATCTCGACGTTGCCATGGTTGAAAACTGGACATTAGTCGCAATGGGGCCAATCGACCATGGAGGTGTGGAAGGAGTTCGCGCTGCGCTCCGCACGATCGCGTCCGCGGGCCCACACGCGCGAGTCGGACTGATCCCGAGCAGTCGAACTCGGAATTGGGTGTTCGAACCGGACTCACTGCAGCGCGGCGTGCACGAAATCCCTGCTGTTCACACACAAGACCTACCTGCCACCCTCGCCGCTGCGGTCCGCCTGGCCGACGTGTCGCTGCCTATTGCGGTGACGGTCTGCGGCCGATACCTGATCGTGCGACTTGCACACGGAGTGGGAGACGGCCAGACCACAGTCAATCTCACGCGCGCGCTCGCTGACCCTGCGACGCGTACCGGCAAAGTCCCACAATGGTGCACTGCGCTACAACCGACACGATTCCCTCTGACGGCTGCCTCCTGGAATCTTTATGCGTCGAGCCCCGGCAAGCTTCTCCGCAGCGTGACCGCAGGGAGACCGAAAGAGGTTTCTTCACAACCAATTACAGCGAAGTGGCAACCTTCCCATCACGTCGGATTCGCAACATCGTCACCCACTGCGCTTGGCGATCTCGCGGCTTGGAGGAAAGCAAACGCCGTTCCCGCGTCGTTGTCGTCGATCTTCTTCGCCTCCATAGTGCGCGCACTTCGAGAGGAAGGTATCAAGGTGGACAACACCGTGAAGGTCCTGTTCGACGCCAGGCGGTACCTCCCCGAGAACCACCGGACGCTCTCCAACTTCGCGGCAGGCCTGGACTTGTCATTCGACGATGCGGGCTCACCTGCATCCGTCGGGGACGGTATCTCCGCTGCGGCCGATTCGGGTCGACCGCTGCTCAATCTCGCCGCCACTTCAGTAAAGTCCCGACTCGGTCGCATTACGCGCAGGCCGGTGGGAGACGCTGTGACGAGCGCTCCGGCACACCCTCGTGCGCGCATCGCTTACAGCGATATGTCAGGCGCTCCGCAGTTCAAGAATTTTCCATTGACCGGCACCCCGAAAGAATCTGTCTATATCGCGACCTTGTTACCTGAAAGTCCCGAACATATCGTGATTGCAGTCGGACGACTGGGAACCTTGAACAATGTCTCGTTTTCGTTTCACGACAATGTATTCGACGCCGAAAGAATCGGATCCGCATTCGAGAATGCATGCAAAAATCCACTGAAGTTCTTCAGAGAAGGAATCGCTGAATGATCCACTCGGACTACAACGAAGAATTCGTCGCAAACAAAGGAAACGGCAAATCCTCGCACATTATCGAGCTGTTCGCCAGATACGCATGGATTTCGACACTCCTGTTTTTTGTGTGTGAATTCTTGACCGCGTGGAGCTGGCGAGGAAACTACTCGCGCCGCAATCAATTCGTAAGCGAACTAGGTGTTCGTGTCTGCGACAGTCGTGCGGGCGTGTGCAGTTGGTACTGGTTGATGAACATTTCTTTCGTGACCACTGCACTGGGAATATCTGTCGGCACACTATTGTGGTGGAAGTCGCGAGTCGTATCGCCTACAGAAGGCTCCTTTCTACTCGTGTCGGCAAGCGGTTTGATCCTGATCGCCGTGTCGTCCCTCGACCGCGGATCGATCCTCCATGGAATCGGTGCAAACATGTATTTCGTCTTGGCCAACACCGCCGTGATCATGATCGCGACCTCGTCCCGGACGCTCCGCAGACCGTCCCCAGCAAAATGGGTCGCCCTCGCAGCCGGAGTACTCGGACTGAGCGCCTACTTCATCCACACAGTCGGCGGTCTCGGCATGCTCGGGATGGGCACGATCCAAAGGTTCACGGTGTACCCCTCACTGATCGGCCTGATCGCGCTGGCGACGGTCCTGGGCTCCGAACCGGCAACCAGACGCGAACAGGAACCGATTTAATGTGCGCTCCAACCTGCTTCAGCTGACGATCGACTCAGGCAACGTCAATTTTTGCGGGTCGAGAGGGATGGAACGACGCGAGGTGGCGCCCCTGCGCGCGCTGCGTCGGCGGCGCCACTCCATCCCGATGATACGCAGCACGCGCATTCCGTCAGAGAAGGCATTGAGGTTGCTGACACCGTGAATTCGATCGGCCTCGAAGCTTCCGACTTCCGCAATTCCCAATCCGGCGGCAGCTACACGAACATTGATCAACGTCTCGATCTCGAATCCGTCACCCCACTGAGCTGCAGCAATGCCTGTATCCGGGAGCTGCATGACGTCGAGTGCATTGCGCCAGAACGCGTTGTACCCATAGCAAAGGTCTGTGAAATGCGTACGAAAGAGGATATTCACCAGGGAATTCAGGCCGTAGTTGCCTAGCCGCCGCAACTTTGTGATGTCCGAACTTCCACCCCCTGCGATAAATCGCGAACCCTTGGCGAAGTCGGCCCCATCCACGAGTGCCTGCACGAAGAGCGGAATCTCGCCGGGGTTGGTGGACCCGTCGGCATCGATCATGACAATTATGTCGCCGGTCGCCGCCTCGAACCCGCATGCGAGGGCGTTTCCTTTTCCTTTGCGCGTTTGTGTGATCACCGTGGCGTCGGGCCACAACATCGTGGCGACCTCGACGGTGTCGTCAACCGAATTTCCATCGACGAACACGATCTCGTCGATTCCCTTCGGCATCTGAGCAGCCACGTGAGGCAGATTCTTCGCCTCGTTCATCGCCGGCACGATCACCGTGACACGGGGGCGCATCGTCGCCGAACGCATACGCTCGTCTGCCGCAGGGGCGTCGTTGTCCATGATGTGCTTCCTTCGGTCGTGTGCCTCACAGTGATGCTCAATCGATACAGATTCATCGAATCGCTACCAATCAGCAAATCGAAACCTACACGAATCTGCGCCGAATGCACGGGATAGTCATCCGTCTGAGCGCAAACCATGACCTCGTTTGTATAAGCCAAATCGTCGCAAGATACTGTTCGCAAGGCGAATAATTACAGCTCAAAGGGGGAATTGCCTGAATTTTTGGGCGAAAAGAGACCAAAAACCCGGTTATTGGAACACGAAAGCAAAGAAATTCGGCACCAAAGTAAAGTAGCCAGAAATTTGCTCATCCAGCCTTCGGGAACCCTGTGAAGTCGATCACCGGACCTGCTTTGCGAAAGCCGCGCCGCCCGTCAGGAACAGCCCAACCGGCCCCAGAGTCCACGAATCGGCGACTCAGGGTCCAGGAATCAACTGCTCAGAGTCCGGGAATCGGTGGGAGGACCGGCAACAGAATCGGCGGAAGCCCCGGGATGTAGATCGCCGGCGGTGGCGGCGCGGGCGCGGGCGCGGGAGGCACGTAAGTGTCCTGCACGACTG
>Ga0154000_1000325_pt1 | contig 13035 bp, 5 predicted proteins | sample TSNC084MetaG_FD_104674 | JGI IMG/M metagenome (GOLD analysis project Ga0154000, IMG submission 104674) | Attine ant fungus gardens microbial communities from North Carolina, USA - TSNC084 MetaG | ecosystem: Host-associated > Fungi > Mycelium > Unclassified | place: USA: North Carolina, Lumber... | reverse complement strand
TTCATTTCACTTACCGTTACTTTCTCTTCTTCCGAAATCCGTCCCCCCAGCTGCTGGATCAGGTTCCATACGCCGCCATGGCTGACTGTCTGACCACAGGTGCTGCTGATCATTTCTGCTGTCGCACGATAGGGGGGCCTCGGTAACCGTTTCCGCTATTTTCTCTGCGAGGTTGGTAGATATCAGCCTATTTTATCCATGGACAAAGCCTCATCCAGGAGATACACATATGCTTTCTTTTCCTCTTCTGTTTTTGTCTCATATACATTTCTGGAATAGCTGACTTCTCTATAAACGGTCTTTATACTGGTGGTTCTGCCGCCTTTATTGCGATACTTCTTTGTATCCCGGGTATTCATTAACTCATCGTCATACCGTTCCAGCATGAACTGGGTAATCTCTCTCTATTTCACACACATAATTAAATATTTTTTGCTCCAACTCCTTGAATGAAATCAGATTATCCTTTACAATACTATTCATCACATAGTCTCCTTTGAATTAATCTCAGCAATTAATATCATAACGAAAAACTATGTGGTTGGGAAGTAGGGATTTTCTCTCTGCTTCCTTTTCGTTTACATAACTATTTGAACTTATTATTCTTGCCAATAAAAATTATACTCTAAAAAGCAGCGTTCCCATCTTCCCGTACAGGAATTAGTAGACGCTGCCTGTGTGGTGGTGTATACTATTCTTAATGATGCTATTAAATAAGCAGTTCCATAATCTTGAAGAGATTTCGTATTATGATAATTATTATATTGTTGAAAGATCAGAAAAACCCTTTTTTCCGAATTTGACTTGAGGGCATTAGAATTAGCCTTAGGAAGTTTAGCACAAGCTATTAAGAGAATATATTAATCTATGTAGAGTTAAAAAGGGAAAGAAATGGCTCTGATACAACTATAAAGTAAACCGCTTGGTGTGATTAAAAAAAAATTAGTAAAGGAGGGAAACTTAATGACAGAAAGAACGAAAAAGACCGCGTTAATATTGTTACTTATTGGTATCGTAATACTTGGTATTATGAACCTAAAACTTGGTAGCCGTATCAACAATCTCGAAATGACGCTGCAATCTGTAAACAACTTACTAAACTCTGATATTCGAGAATTGTATTCGATGCAACAAGACATTTCCAACAAGATTGACTCTATGAATGAGCAGGCTATACAAAATGCCAAACTTAGCTTTGATGAAGAAACTTTTATAAAAGACTACCACGAATCCACTTCCTCTGTTGATGTGAACATCTCTTTTGGCCTCAAACAATTCAATGCAGATGATATTGTGAATGTCACCGCCCGAGGAACAAACGGAACCTTTGAAGCAGTGACAACTCCTTCTGGAGCGGGAAGGTTCCACACTACAATGACGTTGCCTGTACAGGACAATTATACTCTGACTTTCACCTTAAACGGCGCATCAAGTATGTCAGGAGAACTAACAAAGTTATCTTTGGCGGACGAGTTTTGCGAACGGTTCAAATACAGCTTTGGAACTAGGCAAACAAGCGGCTCCGACCAACGCCAAATAAATGTAATGCTATATCCCGAGTTTGCAAATAACACGCAAGGAAATGCCGCTCTCAAAATAAAGGAACTCTCTTTAATTGTTGAATCCGGCAGTACGGTAGTAGGGACATGGGATTTATTGCCTTATCTACGGGATGAAGCAAATTCCCAGATAATAAATGATTATCAAGAGCAATTACAACTTGCGGCTGGGGAAATTCCTGCTCTGAACGAGGGGGACGCATCGCAAAATTTAATTGAGTTTTCCATGCCGGATGACGGTGCAATAGCGCGACTTGTAATCATTGATAACATGGGCATTCGCTATGAGCAAACGGATCGGGTTTATGCCGGCAGCAGTCCAAATAGCGGCGCAGGTGGCGGAGTCGGCTATAGTTATGTTCCTCCTCGAATCGCAGAGGATGGAGAATATGGTGATGGTTATATTCATATAGTACAGCAAAGATAAGCAAGAACCGTTTAATTAGACACCTTGATCAACCTTATAAGGCAGGGCAATTTGGGTCCTGCCTTATTTTTTTCCAAAAACCAGTTTATCCTTGACGCTTCCTCACGATTTTACTATAAGTCATATCCTTCTAAAATACTTTTTCGGCATCAGGTGGCAGATTTCTAATATGATGAAGATACCCTTTGCTACTGTCCGCTTCAGCCAAATCATAGGAAAAGTTCAATTTCCCATTTACTTCACTAGCAATTTCCCCGAACAAATCACACATATTTAAAACCGCATCCCAAATGGTATCTACTTGCGGTAACGAATATGTTTGGAGATATTTCTGATAAATCTCTTTTGAAATATATTTGTCCATGTATTTTGCGGATTTACCTACGCTTACGGAAAAATTATTTTCCATTCCGATTTTCCATTCCAACAAACGCCTAAACATGGGCCTGACCTGGAAATTTATCATGTCCATAACATATGGGATTTCTTCACGCCACAACCCTTTAGCAACATTATTTAAGCACCGCCAAAATTCGTTACACGTACAATGAAATTGTTCCCGGGTCGGCTTAGTAACCCAATACTTTTTATCAGATATCATCTGTTTTTCTGGCATAAGGTTATCCTTATCTACCAAATTTATATACGGTTCAAGGCCATTTGGCGCATTTTTCAATGTGCATACATGCAAATCCAGCCTGTTGCCATCTAACCACCCATAACAATTTTCAACATCAGAAGGATAATATATGTTTTCCTCTGGATATTGCATATATAAGCGTTTACCAAAACGGTTAATCCATTCTCTATCTTCTCTAAAAGATTTTGTTTCCGTTACAATATATACTACATCATAATCTTGAAATAAGTCTTTCCGCACATTTGGCTTATGTGCAACGTCGTCAGAATTTTTGTGCTTAAATGGACATAGTTTTTCTATAGCACTAGAATCGTTTCAATTCACACCCTAGCCAGTTCTGATCCACAGCAACCAGAGATTGCATGGAACATTCTCGTCCGTTTTAGAACAACTTGCGGGGTGTGAATTGTAACCCGGATTACATTCCGTTTAGTCTATCAATTTGAAATCCACGCACCATCAGCACCAACTCTGTATCCGTCTGGCGTTATTGTATCCGCAAACATAGCCCCATCACTACCAACATAATACCATTTTTCTTTATAAAAGATCCATTTTCCGGCAGCCATACTTCCATCGGCATTTAGATAATACCATTGATTTTGGTACAATACCCAGCCAGTACACATATAACCGGCAGAATTAAAATAGTACCATGTATCATTATATTTGAACCACGAAGAAGCCGGATAGGTTCCGTCCGCATTCTGATACCACCACCCCGTACTGTCTTGAATCCATTTTCCTGTAACAGCAGAGCTTCCACTTGCAGTTCCTTTCGTGGAAGATTTGGTACCCGAAGGTTTCGCAGAAGGACCCCCCGAATTACTGCTCTGTTTCACAGTGAGCAAAAGACTTTCCTCAACTTTAGATCCATCTTTATTTATTATGGTTACAGTTATCTGACTGCTTCCAGCAAGATGACCTGTCACATGTGCCGTCATACCATCTGAAATCAGCTGTACTGATGTGGGATTAGATGAACTCCATTGAACCTCGTAACCTTTAGCATCCAAAGGTTCTATTGATGCAGTAAGAATTGCCGTATTCCCGGAAGTTTCATTCAGATACAGTACTGTTTTATCTGCTTTAAGAACTACCGATTCAACCATTTTTTCTTCTTCGGCCGGTTTTCCTTTCAACTTAAATCGTGCCTCCATATGTATGTTTGACTCTGGCATAATGAAAGATATCGTTTCTTTCATCAGATTCTCTACTGATACATTGCCTTCAATCATTACCCATCCATCAAATACAAATCCTGCCTTGGCCTTTGCACTTAGGCTCACTGTCTCCCCTGCACTTGCCTTTGTTTTATCCGCAGAAGCCAGACCGCCTTCGCTATAAGTAACTTTGACTAAATACTCATTCTCTTCTGTAGGCGGTGGTGTAATATCCCCTATTTCCAGTCGGAACGTCACGGGTGCCGAAGCTTCATTTGAATATTTTCCAATATCTTTTTGCAACCAAATGTTAACGAAGTAAACACCATCTTCTAAGCCGGAAAGTGGTACTCTTAAATTATTGTCGCCAGAAATTACTTCGGAAGATATCATACCATAAGCAACGATATTTTCTCCGTCATCCTCTTTTCCAATCTTATACCAGATAGAAGTACCGGAGAAATCATCATTATTAACCGATGGTGATGCCGTTAAGTCCAGATGGTCCGCATCCTTAACCGCTACCGGAGTATTTTCATCAGGAGATAAGCCATCATATTTCAGATTACCAAGTTTGTACGGATTTGCATCCCCTGTTCCGCCAGGTAATGTAAGTTTATAATATTGTGCCTGTTCCGTACCTCCCTGCAAAGGATAATTGACAGATGCTTCTGTTATCTCAGTAAGAAAAATAATGGTATCCATATCAATTTTAAGAAGCGGGCGTACTCCAGGCTGATAAGCCGTATATTGTGATTGCGACTGCACGCTGCTTCCTCTGACGTTTAAACCACTGTATACGAATCCGCCTTGCCCAACGTATAAGGCCTGAAATCCTTTATCCGACTTTGGTGACCTAAGCCAATACGAGGTTTCCGCTTTATCATTCAAACTTAAGGCAATGTTTTGTTCTTTCCCACCGAGAAGTTTTTTATCATCATTATCTGTACCGGAAGACCAAGTCAACAAATTCCCTTGAACTACTCCAGGCAAGTAAAATAAGGTATTCTCTGATGCATTGGCACTGACTACCGCCCCATTTTCATTCCTGACAGAAACTTCTACCTGCTTAACTCCTGACTTCTCTGCTTCACTGAAGAAATTCAAATATTCACCTTGATTTAAGTAACGATAAATTTCAGAGTTTTTCCAAACATTACTCCCGGAGGAATCATAAGCCGCATATTCACTGATATACACCTGCATCAAAACCAAGGAATCTTCTTCCCTGCCGACCACTTTCCAAAGTCTCCCAGTATCACCGGCAGTGCCAAAATAGATGTATCGATCTAATGCATTCGTCAAACTGCCTTCCGGCGAGGTCTGATAAATTTCTTCCCAGCCAAGTTCCGTACTCCTTGTTGTTCCATAATTGGCATAAGCAGTGCCTGCGACTATCAATGCCGCAGCAATTCCCAACAATAAAGCCGGTAGGTTTTTCTTCTTCATTTATATCCCCTCCCCTCAATCATTAATGTTGATACCGGAATTACTGATACATACCGGAATAAAATAGTAATCGTTCAGATTCGGATCCAGCCATTCTTTCTCCAAATTCACAAGTCCGGCAGGATATATTTCTATTTTAAAGTTGTTAAGGCTGCTAAGGGTATTCTCTGTATCAAAATAATAAATCCTGTTATCTTCATTCATCGGTGACACCGTTAACATTCCTTTCGCTTTTTGGTCTGCCGCCGGTGAAGGCCATGGCAGAACCTTAATAAAGCCAGCCCTGTTCGTGTCTGTATACAGACCTTTCTGCGGAAGATTTATCGATTGGTTGAACGTAACTACGATTGATGAATTCAACATATCGGTAACAACTCCGTATACCAATTTATCCTCTGAAACGCCTTCTCCTCCCGTTGGTAAGTAAATGGGAATGCTCTCAACCTTTTGATCCGTATTAATAATTTGAAGGTGATATACCACGCCCTTCCTGATATCTGCTGCTATCCGGTAATTGCATCCGCTTCCTGTAATTTCCCGTACATTCACATAAGAAGCCTTGATCTGTTTTGGAAATGTATCTGTACCTGGCACGTAATTATAAACACCGGATGCATAAGCATATGAAAGCAATATATTTTCTCTGTCGAGATTCATTGCATGGTCAAGTTCCAACATAATTCCTTCGGTATTTACAGATAAATTGGCCACCTTGACTACATTGGTGTTATTTCCCTGATATACAAATGTCAATACCGTTCCGGAAGATATCCCTGCGATATCCATCTTGAATTCCAGCTCATACGTTTTTCCCGGCTCAAAATCTTTGGAAGGATAGATATAATAAGCATTATCTGCCTGAGAAGGCATTTTTGTGATGGCAATGGTATCGCCGCCTTTTTCCCTTAAAGTAAAATTAGAAGAAGAAATATCTGTCTTATTCTGTTTTGTATCAAAATGAAGTAATGCCGACTGCGCAGTAATACCATCGACCCATGCATGGGAAATTCGGTTTAATTCTTCTTCTGACCTTGGTATGCGAATTTCTATAGGATTTCCGCCATTTACAATGCACACAGTATTAGAAACATTCAGCTTATATCCATTACCTTCCGTTAAATCAGCCTCAATTTTGTACTCCAGATTATTTGATGTTGAAACTTTAGTTACCGGTGTTCCATCACTAAATGTAAAATCAGAAACAGACAGCCCTTCCACGAAGCTGCTAAAATTAACCGTAAAGCCCTGAGTATTTACCGGATCCGCCGTAACAAAAGCGTTAACCTCCGGTTTTGCCGGTACTGTAAATTTCAATTGATTATTTTGGTTAAATACATAATCATCCTTGCTAAATGTCAATGTATAGGTTTCTCCAGGAGTTAGGCCATCAACCGATATTGCCCAAGATAAATTGCTTGCTTTTAATACATTTCTGGTTAATTTAGCTCCGTTATCAATCTTCATCTGGGTTAACGGTGCAAATCCGGGCACCGGCTGATCGAAATACATCACAAAACCTTGGGATGATACCTCCGAAACCATGCCTTCTATATAAGTATAGTCCGGAACATAGGAGCCGTCGTTTTCATTGGCCACTCCAATATCAACAGCATAATAGTTGTTAGCAGCAACGGTTCCGGTTCCGGTTCCATTACGTGCACCATAACCCACGATGCGAATAAATCTTGCCTCTATAGGCTGGCGTAAAAAGAAGGTTTCGTAATCCTCCCAGATATTGGAGGGTCCCATTTTTACTTCATGGCTCATAATATGACCATTCCCCAGATTGTCCTGCTGCCAGGAACTATTTTTAATGGGTAACCAATTATGTCCATCGTTAGAGTATTCAAGATCAAAATAATAGGATCTGCGATTTTGTGTGGTATTGCTAAAACCAATCGAAATACTTTCAACGATCTGAGGGGTTTCACCCAGATAAAATCTAAGCCATACATAATCGCCATTCAAAGACCATGTGGTGTTGCTCTTTCCATCCAGCACATTGCCGGCGGAAGAACTGCCATTGCTTGACACAACCGGAACCTTATCAGGAATATCATAAATCACTGTATATTTTCCGGCTATGCTGGTTCCCTTTGTAACAGTAATGATCTGATTATTGCCATCTTTTTTAATATCGTAAGATGCACCTTCTTCCGCTTCTGCCGTCAAAACCGGAAGTGCTATATAATCTACATCTACCGGATATATATAAGTATACACATCAGGATGGAACCCATCAATCAAAATGCCATCCAGGTAAATACCTGTAAGCTTAGCGATTGAAGAATCAAATCCTTCCGTATCATCGATATATTCCGGTGTCTCATCCTGCGCAATATTGTCAAGTGCTTCCTGTCCCATTCGGTCTTTCAATTGCTGAAGGTATAAGCTCTCAGGTAATTCTTCCATATCAAACTGCTCATATGCAGTAAAGTTTGGAACATTTCCCGGATCTACATTTGCCATTGCAAACTCTACCCGCTCGCCTTCCTGACCAAATAAATAGTTTGGAGCCAGTTGCGGTTGGCTGATCATATAAGGACCTTCATTATTCCAAAGTACGTAATTGACACCTGCCCATCCATGAGCCGTTCCATTGTTCCACCTATTTTGGACATAGATTCTGCCTTGAATATTGTCATATAGACCACCGGAAGACCATCTAAGGTGGGGTTCATTAGCATCCGCCGTATAATCTACCGCCCCATTTAAAAATACATTAGGACCGGTAACCGTTCCCATAACAATAAAACCATGGCGTGTATAACGTACATAAGATCTCTGGTTCAATGTAAGAGCCCCGCCTGATACGGTAAAGCTATAACGGCGTTCTCCGGCCACAGGCTTACTGACGGCATCAAGGCAGGCAGCATCCTGTACCGTCACCCATCTGGTATTGGACGAGATGTCAACTGCCACGTCCAGATGGTAAGTGGTATAGTTCCTAACCCACATGTTTTCCGTATTAGAAATGATAATCCCCGTCTGGCAATGAAGTTCATCATCATATTGCTTATAATCAATCCCAAATGCAGAAACTTTCGTTGTAGATGAAGGATCAAAAACCGAAAGCAGTTGTATATTTTCAACACCTATCTGTGAAATCCTTCCTGTTGGGAAATAAGGCGTTACGGTGGACACTCCATATTTCATATCCAGACAGTCCACAAGAGGTTCTTTCAAAATGATTGTATTGTTATCCTCATCCATCTCTGCTATTATTCTTTCCTGAGTCATATTGCTAAAAGCACTGGCTCCCCCGCTAGACCACTGATGTTCATAAAGGCTGCTTGGTCCGTCGGTAATGGAATCCATCATAAGATCCTGAGTCCAGGCAAGATTTACTGCTTTTTTGATCAGAACCGTATCACCAACAGAAAGTCCTTCTAAGGTATCCAATATAATCTCTTTGGAACCTGATGGCACATACTGGCTTGCTACCATAATGCTATCCCCGTAATCTGCTGCCGAGCTGCCTGAAATATTAAATAACGGAACTTTTTTATTGTATGCGGTCGTTGTCCAAGTTGCTATCATTCTTGTAACGCCCTCTTCTGCTTCTTTGTCAAACTGGGCATAATCCTCCGGAAAATAGGTATCACTGTAATGAGTGGGATGTTCCGTTATGGTTCCGTTCCCTTCCCCTTTAATTACGATACCACCGGCATTGATTGTAATGGTCTGGCTCACCCTGTATGTGCCCGCTTTCAATAGAATGGCTCCGCGGAATCCATTCTCGTCAGGCTCTACACGTCCCAGTGCATTAATCGCATTCTGGATTCTATCATAATCATCCTCAGAATCCGGATCCGGTTCTAAAATGATTTTAACAGGAACATTAGGAATCTCGCTCCCTCCGCCCTGATATCCGGCATTGGAGTAATCTACCACCCTGTTACCCAGATAATCACAGAAATAAACCAATTTCCCATCCTCTCCAACTCTCAAAGCAGGGTAGGGGTTATCATAGTTGTAATCTGCCGGATCCTCTGAGACTGCGGTGAAATAATTCTTATGGCTTACCTTTCTCTCTCCTGAATCCAACATTACTTCCATTTCGTAGGTGCCATCTTCCGTACAGGAAATTCCCGGCTGCAGCAAATCCTGTTCCCCTTTTTCCAGTTCACCAACCCCGGTTGCAAGACTGTTTCCGTCAGGATCTTTTAAATTCCATTCATAAGAAATATCTTGCTTTGCCACAATATGAAAATCCGGGGATTTTGTATCCATGCCTATAACTGCGGGCCTGCCTATGGTAAGACTCATTCCTGGATAATCAGGTGTAATATCCGCAAAATTTTCACGGGAATATTGTGCTTTTGCCGGAGGATCAATCTCATATCTCCCATTGATTGTTAAATTAAACAGCCTGACAAAAGAACCTCCATTTGCAAAATAACCGGTCAATACCACATAACGAGCATATACCGGTTCTTCCATATTATAGGTATACGTCTTATTTGCATTATCGGATGGAAGACTGTCTATTGATTGTACAACTGCAGTCTCCCAATCTTCAGGCTTACTATAATTATTTGCGTCAATGACTCCTGATGCCGTATTTGTTGATAGCGCCTCCCACTTTTCAGGATCATTGGTATACTCAATCCGATACTCATCTTCCAGTCGCTTTTTTAATTCTGTTGGAGTTGTCTGCCATCCTGTCACAAACTGATAGATTTCCTTTTCTTCACCCAAGTCTATTGCGATCCAAAACTGGTTTCTCTCTCCATAATTAGTCTTATTTCCATGACTGGCATCAAAATCCATAAAATAGCTGGTATTTCCGATCCTCCCATCAAACGCATATCTTGGATTCCCAGTATTCCGATAAGCACTAACCTTAATCATGTCAGGAGTGTAATCCCCTATACCAGACATTGGAAGTCCTGATGTTGCATCCAGACCATAGTCTATATAAGCATAATAACCATCATCCGTTCCGCTTGTATCAATTTCAAATCGGTATTCTTCTCTCTCTGACCTGTCTGCATAGAGTACTACAAGCCTGTCATCCGATTCAATATTGGAAATCTCGGTTTTTGGAATACCATTCTTATCATAAACAGCAAGCACGACAGGCTGCAAGGGGTTACTTTCCTCTAACTGCTGATATACGTGAAATACACTGGTCTTTTCCTCATTTTTTGAAGCTCTGCTATAAATTGTTACAACTTTATTCTCTGTTCCGATGGAACGAATATTCGGATGCGCCTCCTTTACTTGAATCAATTCATCTCCCAGATTATATAATTGGATATTGGATCTGAAAGAAGTTTCCAGCCTTTTTACATCAGCCATATCTTCCATTGAATCATTTGAATCATTTGAATCATTTGAATCATTTGAATCATTTGCATCATTTGCATCATTTGAATCATTTGCATCATTTGCATCATTTGAATCTTCTTTATCTTCCCCCGGAATAAGATCTTCTTCTGGCTCAACAATTTCCTCTGTTTCCCCAATCTCTTGTTCCCATACTTCTTCCTTTTGTTCTTCTGCATACACAACACCATACGGGATTACGGGAAATAACATGGAACAAGTTAATACCATTGCAATTAATCTTTTAAAATTCATGGACATTTACACCTCATCTCTTATTAGGATTACAGGTTATATCAAAGAGTTTGCGGAGCAGACTCAGCGATGAAAAAAGCGGAGCTACAATTCATGCATTGTGTTGTAGCCCCGCTGCTTTCTTTTCTATTTCTGCCATACCCCATTTCCGTCTACGCGGTAGCCATCCGGTGTTACTGTATCAAACAGCATAGCACCATTCTGATCTAGATAATACCAATTGTCTTTATACTGTACCCATTCATTAGAATACATTCTTCCATCCTGACCAAGATAATACCATACACCCTGATATAATACCCAGTCATTTTCCACCATGTTTCCGGATCCTCCCATATAATACCATTGGTCTTTATAGAAGACCCATCCAACAACCATATAACCATCTGCATTAAAATAATACCAATGTCCGTTTATTTGCTCCCATTGATTTGCCGGCCAGGTTCCATCCGGATAACGATACCACCATCCTGCTGCATTCTGTACCCATTTATTCGCAGAATCTTTGGTTCTTGAGCTGCTTTTCGAGCTTACGCCTTTCGCAGTCGTTCCTGGAATCGTTCCTGATCCTGCCTGCCGATTGATAATCAGGGTATATCTCTTGTTATGAATCTGATCCTGTGCCAAAACCATTACATATGCAATATTTTCTCCTGTTTTCAAATCCATCTTACCGATTTCCTGAGCGCATGAAATGTCCTGATACAGCTTCCATGCTGCACCTGCAGAAACCTCAAATTCCGGTGATAGGCTTGTCAGAGAACTGGATACGGTAGCTTTCACTGTCAGAGACGCTTCATCCAAAATCGCTCCTGAAGGATTTTTTACTTGAATGATATCGCACTTAGGAGAATTTGTCTTAGTACGTTCCATGGCTTCTTTAACGCCGGCCAAAAAGTTTTCTGCTTCTTCGTAAGGCGGCTCATCCAATTTTCCCGGCGAACCTTCATCCTGACTAACCCATAACAGTTCCACTGCCACATATCCACGATAAGAACTGCTTCTCATATCCATAAAAATCCGATCCAGATCCATCAGTGGTCCTGTCGTTTCCGCACCTGCCGGTTTCTTCTTTAACTGGAAATTATTTGAGTATGGGAGAATCAGGCTGATATCCTTGTACCAGTCATAATTCGATGCATCTATGGACATAAAATCTCTGTAATAACCTGTATCATTAATAATGCCAACATTATCCCTGTCAATCATTTCAAGGGCTCTTAATACCTGATTCGCCGTAGAAAGCATATCTCCATGATTTTGAAGACCAATTTGTACATTGGGATGATATTCGGCAGCAAAGTCTGCAACCTCCCTGATACAAGGAACTAATCTGGTTTCCATCAGGTTCTCCCAGCCCACTCTCCTTAAATCTGCCGGCGGCGTACCTGCGAAGATACGAATAACGGGAGCTCCCATTTCATCTGCCATCTCAATCCAGAATTTGATTCTCTCAATATCTTTATTCCTACGGCTTTCGCTTGGATCGGAGAAACTGTTTTGAATTCCCGTACCACTGATTTCAATACCGATCTCATCAGCAAGTTCTTTTAATTCTCTTACATATTTCCTGACGGCTTCCGGATCCTCCGGCATATCCGTGTTGCTATATCCGGGGATATAATAAGCAGTGATGTCAACCGCATCAAATCCAGCTTCCTTTGCCCATACGATAGCCTCTTTGGTTGTTAATTCTTTTGTACCTGTAGCAGGATTTTTAATGTTCGAGCTGAATGTATAAAGGTTCAAACTGATTTTATAATCTCCTGCATAATACTCTCCGACTGATTCTGTTTTTTGCAGATAATCATAATCCGAATCTACATAGGGTTTTGCCTCTGTAATCTCAGGAAGCGGATCGCCATTCAAGGCAACCGCTTTGAATGCACTCCAGTCTACCTCCGTACAATTAACCGGGTCCACGAATCTTTCGTAAGCTTCTCTGCTTGGCACATAAATCGTTAAGTTCGTTACATAATTAAAATAAAGTCCTTCCTTCCCTTCATCTCTGAAAACTTCAGGCGGCGCATCTCCCAAAACCAATTTTTCAAGAACCGTATTGAAATAAAACACTCTTCGTTCCATGTAATTCAAACTAGGAAGATAGATTTCCTTAAGTTTGGAAGTATTCTGGCCTTTCAGCATAGAAAATGCCTCGACCCTTATTTTTTCCACATCAGGAAATTCTGCATATTCAAGATTTTCACATTG
>Ga0154000_1000324_pt1 | contig 13048 bp, 29 predicted proteins | sample TSNC084MetaG_FD_104674 | JGI IMG/M metagenome (GOLD analysis project Ga0154000, IMG submission 104674) | Attine ant fungus gardens microbial communities from North Carolina, USA - TSNC084 MetaG | ecosystem: Host-associated > Fungi > Mycelium > Unclassified | place: USA: North Carolina, Lumber... | reverse complement strand
GCTTTATATTTGGTGGCTATATGCCTCATGATGTTTCTGTCAAATCTAAATGGATGCATGAATATATGGAGCATGAGCATAAAGAGGGCGAAGATATTAACTTCAATCTCGGATAGGCGGTGTACTCATGTCAGACAAAATGAAGCGCTGGCAGAAGAACGCCAAAGATACCTATAAGGATTTGAAAGACATAGACCCGGACAAAGCGACAAAGCAGCAATTCATCCTGTACGCCGCCTGCATAGCCCTGCAAGGCCATAAAGATTATAAAGGCGAATCTACCCACCCAACCCCCGAAACCGCCGCACAGGGCGAAAATGAGGGTGCTGTGGGTGTCCTGCTGGATTATATGGCTGACGAGCTTGCAGATTCGGAGAGGTACATCAAATTGTGGCAACAGACTGGCAATAAGGATTTCAAAGAGATTGCCAAACAGGAATTATCCCATTTTGAAATCCTCGCCAAATATGCCCGAACGGTCGAGCCGAATATTGACTTGAATCCATATATGGTTCATCACAATGCGCTCATGGCAAAATTATCCTAACAAAACTCCCCCGGCATCAGCCGGGGGATTGGTTTTATATCAATTCTTTATATTCGTTTATAAGTCCTATGTTACGTTTGATTTTGCTTACATAAGATACGCTTACATTAAATTTTTTCGCAATGTCCTTTCCTCTGTACGCTCCCTCACGCAATAATTTTTCTATTTCTAAGACTTTTTCGTTTTCTTGCCCCGACTTCTTGCAATCATCACAAAAATATCTAGCGTGTTCATGTTCGAATCTCTTGCCGCACTGATTGCAGATTAAAATATATTTCACTATCACGTCCTCCTTAAAGCCCCGGTTTTTACGCCGGGGTGTTTTCTTTTATCCAGCCCTCGCCCGTCAATATGTATATTGTAGTTTGGGCTTCTCTTAATGACCTTGCTTCAATGAGCGCAGAAATGGCAGCATCATAATCATGGTATTCGGCGCATTTAATGGCCCTTTTTTCAAGTTTGGAAATTCTACTTTCATACTCTGCTACTCGCTCTTTTGGTGTAATCATCTTATCCTCCTAAAATCCCCGGCTCATTCGGGGGTGGATTTATTCTATTTCCATCCGCTTATACGCCATAATTTCAACCGATTCCGCAACGCTTAACGGATTGTCGCCGGATAAATCAATTTTCTTCCATTCGCAACCGGAATAAATGATCTTACGGTCAGGCTTAACAACAATTACATTGAATCCAGATAAATTGATATCTCCGAATCCAGAACCAAAACATACGCGGCTAAGCGTGAGTAGCCACCGTGGAGTGCTTGCATTTTTAAGCGCCGCCCTATATGATTGCGCTACGCCTATTTGTCTGCCGTTAAATTCAATGCGAATGTCATTGCTTGATGGTATGTTAATCATTCTGCCCTCCTAAATCCATAGGCTCCCGCCCTATCTTATTAATCGCTACCCTATACCCAAACGGACGCAGTATACGCCCCGCTGTCTCTATGTTCGGAGAAATATCACCATTGCATATTCGGCTAATCGTGGAGGCCGCTACGCCTGTCTGACGCGATATTTCACAGATGGTGAGGCCGGTGGTTATTTGGGATTGGAGGAATGCTTGTAGGTCGTTCATTCGTTTTTCATTCCTCGCGCCGGAGATTCGTGTATATTCCCGATTATTTCCGCGCAATTCAGCGGAAACCCTAAATCGCAAGAAGTCCATTGTGATATTAAATCCTCTTTGCGTCGCGGGCTGTCTATAACGTATGCCAACTCTCTTTCGCTCCAATAAACTACACTTTTGAAAATTCCAAAATCATCATCATCAATTTGAAGAATGTCACCCTCAAATATAAGGCTTTCGTTCATGTCTCGGTGTCCGGTGCATTGTCCGATTGTGGTGGGGTCTACGATGCAACAGCCGCCATCCAACAAATGTATAGTTGCTTCATTCTTCTTCCAAAAATTAAAGACATAATAACCCTCTACCCAAGAGCCGTAATCTTCTCGCTTTCCGCGAAACAAATACCTGTTGTTCATATCAATCTCCCTTTCTCCCCCCATTCCGGGGATTTGCCCCACTAATCAACTTTTGCGCCTTTTGATGTATCATAATTCAAGCACGTTTCGGCTTTATCAGAATACACGTCATAATCGTTGCATGTGTATGGATAACTAAAACGCCAGCGAATACAATCAATACATTTTCGGCCTGGCGTACATTGCGTTTGAGAATATTGATTATACTTTTTCGCCTTTCCAGTAAAAATATTTGCTTCTACGTTCATATCAATCCCCTCCCGTGGATTTGGTTTTGAGGGCTGATTCGGCGGCTTCGTGGGTGAGGAATATGGTTTTGTCAATCTCCGGTATGTGCTTATAATCAAATCCTACGCTTGCAATCCCGTAATCTCCATATCTGTCTGGCCTGTTGGTACATGTGCATTTTTCTTCATCCCAAAAAGCGCACTCACAGCCTAACCCCGCCATGTCCATACAACAAGTACATATGGCTGCATTGTATTTGTTGTATGTCTTATAAACCCGTTCGCCAATCTTGCACGGCAACACCACCAACCGCTCCTGCTCCTGCACGTCCTCAAATCGGCCCAATGCATGCAGAACATCATTAAACTTGTCTATCGGCCTTTCACCGTCATTAAGCGCTGGCTCATACGTCCATTCATCAACGCGTTTTGTTAATCTATCCATTATCTCCCGCCTTTCTTTGGTGCTGGTTGGGTTTTGGGTTTGTGGGCATATAGTTTAATATCCACGCCATAATCTCCATTCACAAGAATTGTGGCGTCATTACTTTTTATAAAAATACTTCCCGGAGTGACGATCGCAAGATACCATCCATCCTTGAAACATGTCGGCATTCCGTATTCGTCTTTTGCTCGTAGAATAGCATAAACCGGCTCCCCACCCATTTGCTTTAACTGCTCCGATGTAAGCGGTTCTGGTTCCGCGAGTGGCGTTTGAGTGTTCCATATGGCAACAGCTTCTTCTATGGTGTCACACCATTTTGTCTGTGGAACTACCGCACATTCGACTGCGTTGGCACAATGAACGCAATATCGCTTGGGACGAGAACTATATTTCTCTTGATGGTATATCTTTGCTTCTCCGCCACAGAACGGGCAAGACAATATTTCTATCATAATCAATTCCTCCTATCATTCCCGCATGGGGAGGGGTGAGGATTGGCAGGTTGGGCGGTTAATCTTCGTCAACTAATTCTACCTTACCGTCCCACCCCAGCATTTCGCCCTCCCATCCCTCGGGAAAGAGATTCTCAATTGCTTCCTCCTCGCTCTCCGCCTCAATTCCATGCGCGACAAAATGGATAGTTACATCAAGATTATAATATTTAGCCATTTTCTTTACCCCTTTCAATCATTCCCCGGTTGGTTCCGGGAGTCGGCGTGCATTCTGAAAATCCTACGAGATTTCCATCCGCGCCATGAACTGGCTCAAATAAGCGCCCAGTCTGCAAATACATTCCATCCATGCCGGCACCGGCTCTATACTTGCCCTCGGTGTCGCGTTCGCTCTCTAACAGCACAAGCCCGTTATTGAGCACATAGCCCGACACGTAGCGCCGTCTTGATTCAGGCCAGCCATAAGGCACTTTGTTTGCTTTTGTGCTGATAACTTTCATTTTCCATACCCTCCTATTTTCTATCCCAGCAGCTGGCGCTGGGCTTGTGCGTTGTCATTCAAAACTTACCATTCCGTTAAATACATATCCCTTCCTGTGATAACCCGCCCACTCCTAATCTTCCAAAATCTCAAAACTACACATGGTTTGAGCCAGAACCCATGCGTGCAATTCGTCATGCAACTCACTACCCGGTGTGTCATCATCAAAATCCATTATTTCAGTTTTTTCGCCATGCGGATAGCCTTCGTCAAGAATAAATTTTACTTTCATGCCCGTTCCCTCCTATTGGTTGTGGTGGTTGGTGCCGGTTTTGACCGACCGGCGGCGGGTTGCGCTTTACTCTGCGCTCTTACAAGGTCCTTCGGTAAAGCGGTGCACGATATCGTCCATCCGGGCCATATCTTCGCTATATAGCCGGTTAAAGGCAACCCACATGGTGTTATTGTGGACGGATTCCATTGCATCGACAGCCTCACGGAGTTTATCGAAAATATTACAGAACAACATCCGGTCATCTTGCTTATCGTCCCACATCTTGCGGCACTTCTTAAACTTGCAATCCATGTATCGGCGTTTATCTTCGCAATGTCTGGCAGTTTCCTCCCTGACTGTGTTAGTATATTCTATCATCCTCATGCCCTCCCGTTTCGTTTGCGTGTTCTCTATAGTCTAATAATACACTATTAAAAGTGTAATGTCTATTGGTAAATGCGCCAAAGATATACACTTTTAGTTGTGTATTTTTTACACTTGCAATAGTGCATTGAATGATGTATACTATTAGTGGGTGATGTTATGTTAAAATACGATAAGCTTTTTAATCTATTGAAAGATAAAGGCATTACAACGACGCAAATACGGAAAGACAATATTTTAGGTCAGCGAACCTATTACATGCTCAAAAATAGAACGGGTAACCTAAATCATCAGTCAATTGACCGCCTATGCAACCTTCTTGATTGCCAACCTGGTGACATCATGGAATATGTGGAGGACGAAAACAATGTATAAATGTCCGAATTGTGGGCGAGAGCTTGAACCATGGTGGGAAGAACCGGACAACTGCTATGTTTGTATGGTATGCGGCAGCGAAATGGAAAAGGTGGAGGACACCGGCCTTGATCTGTGAGTGGGTTCGTGTCCAATTCGTGTCCAGTAGCGTAGAAATTTCAGGATTTTTCAAGAAATTTAAAAGCCAAAAACCACGATAACAAGCGGTTTCTGGCTTCTCTATGTATGGCAAGTTACTAATTCGAGCCTCGTAACCCGCTCCATAGAGAAACCGTGTAAATGTGATGTTTATGCGGTTTTTTATTTCGTCCAACTTCCGTTTTTGCCATTCGTGTCCAATTGTGTCCAGTAATTATTTAAAGTTGAGTTTTTTGACGTTGTTTTTTAGGTCGTCTACGTCCACCTCTGTATAGATTTCGGTAGTCTTTAAAGTGGCGTGTCCGAGCAACGTTTGAATGGCCCGAATATCGGCACCGGACCGGAGCATATAGGTTGCGAATGTGTGACGGCATTTATGCGGGGACATATACGGTATGATGTCGGCTTCTTCGCTTTCCAGATAGACGTTCAAATCGGCAAAGAACATTTTATATAATCGTTCATATGTCCGGTGTGTGTGATGATTGCCGTCTTTCCGGCAGATCACATAAAATCCAACGCGTGGCAGCTTGTTTAAATACGGCTCCAATGCTTCGTCATACGTCACAATCCGGTCATGCTTTGTCTTGGTGGTATCCTTCACAATTTCCCCATGCTCGCTTTTTGTGAGTGTGCGGTGAATGTGGAGGGTTTTGTTTTCTGTGTCGATATCGGACCACATAAGGGACAGGAATTCACCGATACGCAGGCCGGTATAAAGTAGAAATGCAATCAGCGGGCCGTGCTCATGTTTATCCAGGTAATCCACGATGTATGCAATTTGAGTCCGGCTGAACGCCTTGATTTGGCTGGGCGCTTTATCCGGTAACTGAATGTTGGTGGCGGGGTTCTTGTGGCATAAATAGTTGTCTATCGCTGTATTGAAAATCCCATTCAGGCAAATCATGATATTTCCTTTTGCTTGCCGAGACAGCTCTTTTCCGTAGCGATTCCGGGCATTTGCATATAGTTTGGCGATATGGGCCGGCTTCACTTCGGCCAGCTTGAGTTTGCCAATGGCCGGGATAATGTGATTATTCACGTACATGCTGTAATCTTTATGGGTGCTGTATGATACGTTCGGCTTTAGATACACTTCCAGCCAATGTGCGGCCCACTCCCCCACCGTCTTCACGCGCTCTATGGGCACCTTATTATCGGAGGCAAGCCATTCCTTGTGGGCCTTCCTGCAGGCCGTAGGCGACGACGCGGTGAAGGACTTGCGAACGGTTACGCCGTCGATCTGGTCCACCGTGCGCAGCCGGTAGCTGCCGCTGGGCAGCTTTGTGATGGTTCCCTCTCCGTTTGCCTTGCGTCCCATACTTACGCCTCCCCGCCTTGACGGCTTTCAACTTTTTCCACCAAATGCAATTGCCACATAAAAATAACTCGCAAATCCTACTTGCAATTTGTCCATTCTGTATATTGAACAAATATTCTACTTATGCTATACTATGCACACACAGCACAATATTACTACTCATTTCCCGCATATCTGATACAAAACATAGGTTTTATAATTTACTATAGCAAGAATTTCCAAAAAATGGTATAATACTTTCAACCTATAGGTCCAGGCGTATGCCGTACACTTGAAAGGACGACAAAAAATGAAGATAGAGAAGGTATGTGAAAATCATAATATGCCGAATGTCTATGATAAAGTGTTGGATTTAGTAGTTTTCTATGGAAAACATATGTAAATTGTGTTATAATTTTATCAACCCAATGTTGGGCAACAAGCGCGCTTGTTCAAACGTTGGAAGGAGAAGTGGACAACATGGACTACCTAAAGACAGAAGAAATTGCTCATGAACCGGCCCCTGCGGAGGCTTTGGTACTGTGTGGGGAAAATGAGGGGGATAAGAATATGTACGACGTATTTTCGCAATTATCAGATGAAGATTGCTATATTATTCTTGATTGTGTTTCTTCGCTAAGGAAACGGCGAGATTCTTTACAATTTCCATATCAACCCGATCTAATTGGTTCATAGCGTTAAGGGCTTCTCTTTGCAAATCGTTCAACCCGTCATCTTCATTGGTGGCGGGTTTTTCTTTTTGCTCAAATTCAATGTTATCATTAGTAAGATATTCCATCGTTACGCCGAAAAAAATAGCTAACGATTGAAGCGTTGGCCTGCGTATTCCTTCATACCCCTTAGTGTACCATCCATACACAGTTGTTTTTGGTATTCCTGTTTGCGCAGCCAATTGACTTTTATTAATACCTCTTTCTGACATTAGATAATCGAGCTTTTCCAGCATATTCATTTCTATCTCACCTGCCTTGTACTATTACAATATCATGCTTTTCTGCAAATTGCAAGAAGAAAATTACCCCTAATCGTAAAAAAACATCTTGACATGGTACGAGAAGGGGTATATAATCATATTAACGAAGTACCCCAAGGGGTAATTACCGGAGGAGGAATGGATTTGTTTAACAATTTAGAAGCAGAGATGGCGCGGTACAAATTGAGCCGTGGCGTATTAGCGGAAATCATCGGTATGTCATCTAAAACACTGTGCAACAAGATGAATGGAAAGACAGGATTCACGCTTAAAGAGATGCGCAGCATTCAAGCGGCCATGCCAAGCGGAAACGGATTGACGCTTGATTATTTATTTGAGGTAAATGGAAGAGCCAGTTAAGGAGGTACATATGCCAGAAATAAAAATTTCCGACATTAAGATCGGAGGCAACAGAAGACCCGTAATAAGTGAGGCGGTCGATAGGCTTGTTAAAAGCATTCAGGAAACGTGCCTATTGAATCCGATCACGGTATCGTCTGAAATGATATTAGTGGCCGGAGCACACCGGCTAGAAGCATTCAAACGCATGGGAAAGTCTGAAATCCCGGCAATCATATTGGAACTTGACGATTTACGGTTAAGACTTGCAGAGATCGACGAGAATATTATTCGCGAGGATTTGCATTATACCGATAAGGACGATCAAATGGCAGAGGCAAAAGAAATCTACGAGGCATTACATCCCGAAACGAGGGCGGCGGCCAAGGGCGGCGGATTCAAGGGAAATCAGTATGAGGTAATTGCGCCAAGCGCCGCGACCTCATTCGCAGAAGACATGACCCAAAAAACAGGAATGGCACCACGAACGATCCGAGAAAGCGTTCAGAGGGCGGAAGGTCTTACCGATGAATCCAAACAAGCCGCAAGAGAGTTGGATTTGCGAAAAAAAGAGGCAACTGCCCTTGCCCGGATGGATGCAGAAAAACAACGGAAGGCTATCGAAAAACGCGCTGCTGGTGAAGTTAAGGATATTCGGGAACTTACGAAGCCAGTACCCGTATTTCAACCCAACCAGCCCCAACGCATGGATAGAAAGGCCGAACTAGAAGCTATTAGACAGGATGTAAAGAGACTAAAGGACGGTTCCGTTGAGCGTGTTTTTACGTCTGAAATGTACCTTGCGGAGCTTCAATCATTTTCAGATAGACTGATCTGGAACATGGAAAGATACAAGGGAGAGCCGTATTGCAGTCTTTCATTATCGCAGGACGAAAAGAACAAAATAATAGCCCTCAACACGGCCATGTTGGAGGCTATCAAGAAAAATATAGATGAACTGAAAGGATGATATCTGATGAAAGCCAATTATCAACCAGCACAGCCCCACCTTCCTAATTATTATACCACAAACAGAGAATACCTGCAACTGAATACTGCGATTTTGCAGTCCAGCCAAGCCTATCAGCGGCCAGTAGACCCAAAGCATGTACAGGCGATAGTTGACAACTTCAATCCACTCTACTGCTCTGAAATATTAGTCAGCTTTCGGGATGGACAGTATTTTGTGATTGATGGCCAAAATCGCATAGCGGCATTCCGGCGCATGAATAATGGAAAGGATTGCATGGCGGATTGCAAGGTATTCTATGGGCTTACATACGAGGACGAGGCCGACTTCTTCGCGCATCTTGACCAGATAAAGAAGAACATGAGATTTTGCGACATAATCAAATCAAAGTCAGAATCTAAGCGCGACAGATCAATTATTACCATCACCCAAATTTTGAACAGGTGTGGATTGAAGTGGGAATTTAAATCCGGTGGCGGCGGAAATGCCCACAAAACTATCAAGGCAAGCAAGGCGTTAATGGACTGTTTCGATGATTTAGGTCCCATTCTCTTTGAGACCGCAATGAGATTACTTATAAAGACTTGGAGGGGCGACAAGGATTCAATGTCTGCTCCGTTCATCAAAGGGGTTTGCTGTTTTGTAAAGGTCTATGCGCAAGAGGCGGATGAAAAGACTTTTGTTAAAAAGCTGTCATCTAAAGAACCGGAAATTATAAGGGCTCTTTCAAAATCGCAACCAAGCGGAATAACCGATGCCGCAAAATACGCAAGAATATTTTATGATTTTTATACCTACAGAAATCCCGGACTTATTGCAAAGATTTAAAATAAAGCCGCCCAAGCGGCGGGAGGGAGTACATATGAATCGCATTTACTTGGTGATATTTGTTGTCAATATTTGTACGCTTATCCTGCAAATCTTGATATTAACAAAGGCACTGCAATAGTTGCTACAAGAGTGAGCAGGGCAATTATCAAGGTTCCGATTGCAATAATTCGATTTGTTTTATCGCCGCGCTTCCGTTCTTGGCGTTCAGTTTCAAGTTTATCCAGAATAGCCTCAACGGAATCCGCAGCGCGGACAGGAGCAAAGTCAATTTCCGATTGCGCCTCAAGCATATTTTTGATTTCTTCTGGTTCAATATTGATTTCGTTTTGCAGGGTTGGTAGGCGCATTGCCTTGTTCGTGGCGCTATTTGGATTCAGAATATCGCTGATTTTAGCCATTACACATACCCCCATAGGGAGATTATACCAAAAGTTGACATCAACTACAATGAGGTGAGCCATGAAACACATGATTCCAATATTACTGATGGGCTTGATTTACATTGAAATACTCTTTTGTCTAGTAATCGGTTTATCGCAATAAATAAAGGGAATCCCGTTGACTTTGCCGGCCACGGGAAACCCTATGCGGACGCAAACACATTAAGGGAGATTGCGCCCATGTTCATTATAGCATGGGTACGGCTCCAACACAAGGAGGAGGTGCAATATGGCCCGGAACGCTTTACCAGATGAATACATGCTTCCCGCCGAGCTTGCCAAGCGGAAGGGATTAAGTGTTGAGAAAATGACGGAAGAATTGCGCCGAGATTATCATAGGGATCGCATGCAAAAATTATATCCATATGCTGAGGTATTCCATAACGAAGAAACCGGAGGCTGGCAATATCGAATACATCGCAAGCGGTTTGATCGCTGGGATAGCGGCGAGGACATGGGAGCGGATCAACTTATTTCGCTGATAGCGGCGATGGTAAAGGGGGCATGAGTAAATTGACGCAATCTCAACGCAAAGTCTTTGAAAGACTCTGCCAATGTAAAAATTTCATCCCAAATCCTTATTTTCTGAGGATGCAGAAGAAACAAGAAGCAATCAAAATTTCCGACAATACATAAAGGACGTGATACCAATGGACTCACGACGATTCTACATAATAATTATGGCCTACCTTGCTCTCATGATAATCTGCGCCGCATCGCAGGCCGTACAAATAACCGCACTCAAGGAAGACGCTCAGGAGGCCCACAAGGCCATAGTAACCCAAGATGTAGTCCAGCACCCCGAACCCATACAAGTGACCATGTATGAACCCGTGGAGCCTCTAGCGCCCGCCTTTACGCCTATGGACATTCCGCTGCCGGCCGATTTGCAGGAATGCACCTGGAATCTCTGCCAGGAATATGACGTGCCCTACGAGGTTGTGCTGGCCGTAATGTACCAAGAAACGGGCTACCAGGATTTGACCGTCATGGATTCCAACGGCCTTTATTCCACTGGCTTTATGATGGTGAACGCAATCGCATGGCCGGAGCTGGAGGAGCTGGAAATAGATGTGCATTCGGAGGAGGGCGGCATTGAGGCGGGGATCATCATCCTGGCGGATTACTGGCACCGCTATCCACCTGAGCAGGCACTCACGGCGTATAATTGCGGAGAATCCCGGATGTTGAGGAATGGGTTGACCAGTACGCAGTATTCACGAAAGATAATGGAGGAGGTTAATGCATCATGGAAAAGAGCGAAATTATATTAGGTGGTACATATTCCAATGGCAAGGGCGGGATCCGCAAGGTTATAGCAGAGGGGGATAAATGTGTATTATATCGTGGCGTTCGGGATGCGGTTTGCATCCGATATAGGGTTATTAGGGACGGAACCAAGCATAACCGCACCGCTGGGAATGAGCACAGCATAACACGACAGTCATTTTCGCAGTGGGCTGAGGAAAGGATTATTGAAGAATAAGCATCGACCGCGTGAATTCGCGGCGAGGAGAGGGAAATATTATGAGCAAAATTAAAGTCGGCGATACCGTCCAATGGACGAAATGGACGAGATGGGACACCAGACCATATGATTTGAAAGAAATGCCAAAACGCGTTGGCAAGGTATTGGCGCTTGTGCCGTCCGGGATTGACATCCGGGATGTTTGGGCCGAGAACAAAATTATCGTCAAGCGGGATAAATCCGGCCCTAATGTATCCAAATACGAACGCGCCGTAGTGCTTGTGATGGGCGGCGCAAAAGGAACGCTGGAATACCATTATGCGCCCAGCATCGGAAAGTTGAAAGTAGTTGCGCCGGACGGGTTTGAGGAATAGACGGGAGGAAGCATGTTTGATTGGTTTAAGGAAGGGAATTTCAGCATTTTGATTCTGGTGGTAAATGTCATAATGCTTTGGCAAAACAGGAAGAAATAAGCGCCGCCCGCCGTGACGGAATCACGATAGGGCAGATTGAAAGGAGCAAGACCATGGAGAAGTATAACATCAATATGTTGGCGGTGAGGCCTGAAATTACGGAGCATGGATTTTCGGATGCAGGGCCAGAATGGGGAATGGTTGATGGTAAAAAGGTTGCGCAATGGTATAAGATCGTCATTCCGCAAACATTCAGGGGTAAATATACGCTGTATCTTTGCGAGGGTGATATTTGCGGCGTATTTCAAGATATGGCGATACAGGATCATGATTTTGGCAGTCTCATGGATAAGTTGAGCTTTCGTTCTCCTGAGTGGGTTGATTGGACGAAAAATATGCTGGACGATTTGAAGTCAAAAGAGATTATTGACTTTGAAGTTGAGGCATGGCCAATAAAAGAAAACGCCGCCCAGTGAAGCAACACCAAGGCGGCAAAGGAAACTATTCATCTTTATTATACATACGGAAAGGTTGTGCGTCAAGTGGAATACAAGACTATCTTTTGCAATAACGATGGATCATTTGATCGAGAATTAAACCGAAATGCAGATTTGGGATGGCGTGTAATTTCAAGCGGGTTTGCATTAATGAATGAATGCACGAATAATTCGTGGTGGGCGATCATGGAACGCTCCGCAATGGAAGTGTCACATTGAAAGGCGGTGCATCAAGTGCCATCCATTGAAGATCAACGAGCACTGGAAAGGCTTGAGCGATTGGAGCCACCTGACATTGACGAGGTTTTGCCATATGAGGATTGGTGGTATACGTTGGAGGATTTGGAGTATGAGAGCATGAGGGAGGATTCTATTGTATGTACTTAGGATATCTTGAAGAGGGCGACAGATGCCCGGAAGCCAATTGCGAAGGAACTCTTTATTACCCGCCTGTTGTGAATTGCGCTTGTCACATAAGTCCGCCTTGTTCAGCATGTATGGGAAATAGGCTTGCTTGCGATAAATGCGGTTGCGAACCGGAAGAACTGGAATATAAAGATGTGCCAGTTGTTTTTGGCTCTCCCGGGATATCAATGCGGGAATACAAGCCGCGTCCACTTGACAGCACTAAAATTGATTACAGAATTAAAATGCATACAGCGGAAACGCAAATATGCGAGGGAGTTTATCCAGATGGAACAACACGGAAAGATGTGGAGATGGTTGTTCGGGGTTCGTTCGGCGGCAGATTTAAGCATTTCGGTGGCGGCAAGTTTAAGTACATAGCGTATACAGACTAAAGGAGGCTTAGCCATATGTTGGATTATGAGGGCGATCTATCCATCTACCAGAAACAACTTGACGAGGCCGGGATTGATTTTGATATTACGAATATGGCCGGGGCCAGAAAGAGCGAGATTGAGGGATATGTTGGGGCGCTGATTGCTGCTAAGACGCGAAAAATGGACATATCGGCATGAATG
>Ga0154000_1000323_pt1 | contig 13108 bp, 15 predicted proteins | sample TSNC084MetaG_FD_104674 | JGI IMG/M metagenome (GOLD analysis project Ga0154000, IMG submission 104674) | Attine ant fungus gardens microbial communities from North Carolina, USA - TSNC084 MetaG | ecosystem: Host-associated > Fungi > Mycelium > Unclassified | place: USA: North Carolina, Lumber... | reverse complement strand
TTTACTTGGGCTCGGTCTCTCCTGTCTTCTTATTCTTCTTCTTGGTAGGACGCAAATTCCTTGCCAAGAGCCCCTTCAACTCCTCATCTTCCAGCTCCTTCTCCGTCTTCACCAACTCAGGCTTGTACCAAGTTGGTGGATGGGTGATCAATAAAGGTCCACTGGGAGGAAGTGCGATAGTAAAATGGAAGGCAGCCACGAAGGTATTGTTAGGAGTATATCTAATGTTCCAATAACATATCGCAGGAACATAAAAGTAGATCGGCTCAGCTACTAGTGGTGAAAGAGAAAAATTGCAGACGGTACTTACACGACTTCGTAAGGTTTGACCAAGCTATGTTGTACAGCCTCTTGAAGGCCCATCCGCGCCCGCTTCTCGTCTTCAAGTACGCGAAGATTGAATGGGAACGAACCAGCCTTCTTCTGAGCCTCAGATAATACCATACGGGAATTTCTCATTTTGAGTTGATATGTTACGGTAGAATCTCTCTGATAGATCGTCGTTCGTGATTCTTCTACACGGGCCTTGAAAAAAATCACAAAACGTCAGAATCAATGCGACCTTTTTTTGAAAAATAAAATCGTCTTTTTTTATTACCTTGCCGTCCTCGCCTGACGAAATGAGGATATCAATGCCATACACCTCTCCTTCTGCAAATGTCACGGTTTCAAAATCTTTTCGCTGGCCTTCAGATGGGTTCAAGATAATTCGTTTCTTTCCATCAATCACATTTTGAGTCTGTTGACACGAGAGCATTCCTTTCAAGGTGATGAAGAAGAGAAAAAGATCAGACGATCAATACACTAATGCCAAAAAAAGAGATTGACATACCCTCAACAGGTTTACAACCCCAAGTCTGAACGGTCCTCGCGACGCCTTCCGTAACTACCCAATTCTTATGTCCAACTTTGACAAGCCTCATGGCGACTTCGGCTGCCGTCCACGCAGCCTTAATCACATCTGCCTGGCGACCTGTTACAGGATTGGCCGCCGATGCACCGACAACTATCGTTTCAGCTGTGATGGCTGCAAACCCATCGATATGAGCTCCGAGTTGGATCTTGACGACATCGCCTTTAGCGAGAGTTTGAGTTGCTTGGGGATCCGAACTAATTATCAGGGGCCAATTGTTGTTGTTGTTATAGTTGTCGGAAAACCAGATCCCAATTGATGAGTTTGTGTATTTCGAGGATGGAAATTAGCGTATTGGGTGGTAGTCGGAGAATGATAAGGGGTAGGTGGATTTAGAGGCGATTAGAATCAGATCAAGAAGGGTGGATGACGGAATGAATTCATCAACATGATCCTCTCCTTTCACAAAAGAGCTGAAAACATTCACTTACGCGAGAGGTGAAAAGTGGGATACGGCATTGTTTACCGAAATAGACGTTGGGAATGCGATTCCTATACACCATGAAAAAGAGAGAGAGGAAGCACCGCCCAAGAAAAACACGTTAACGATAAACCAACAAAATTAGAGATCCATTCAAGATAAGAACCCATGAGCTCAGGGGTATGTGGGGGAGGGGTAGACAGGATCGTAAAGAAAAAAAAAGTAGAAAAAGACACACCCTTATTCACCTTGACACCTTTGATCGGCTTGTTAAAAACAGCACCAGTGCCCCGTTCGAGAAGTCTATCGCCTTCCGTGCAAAGGTCAACCACTTTCATACCCTCAACAGATAATTCGATGATTTTTTTGATGACATCGCGAACAATATCTGCTGCAAGCTAGTAGCGAATTCCCCAACAATGCACGACAAATGATATCGTATTTGAAAAGAAATAAATAGATAAATCAACCGTCAGTTATTGAATGCACATCCAAAAAAATTCTCAAAAAACGATATTCGAAATAGGAGGTGGGCGGAAGGAAGGAGAGATTAGGGGGGGAAAGAAGAAAAAAAAAACTCACCTTGTATTTGGTAAGATCAGCCTCGAGAGTTGAGACTGGTTTTTTATCAGCAGCAGTAACGTTGTTTTCTGCGTCTGACATCGGAGTCGGGTGGAGGGATGGGGTTCTATATGTACACGCGCAACACACATATACACACACATACGATGAGTCTTCTCACTCCCAAATCGGGTAGTATTTCCCATAATCGAAGATCGAATAGCGATTTGAGAACTGTGATAAGTGGGCTATATGTCCCGTTGTTTGTGAGAAAGGACTCTAGATTCATTCTGGTAAGGTGGGTCTTCCACTACTATCGTGCTTGAAATCAGTGAATCTCGCGTTCTTGGGTTGAGAGACATTTTTTTGGACCATCAGCCTAGAGTATGGAGGGGAAAAAAGCCTCGAACTGCTCGTATCAAAGAGGCAATAACTACCCTGAAATTTGATTTGCAGTAGCTCTGAATCTTATATCTAGTGTCTAGGAATATAGCAGCACCATATGCTATGCCATAAGTGGAGATAAATGAATCCACAAAAAAAGCACTAAGCCCAGACGAAATTGGAAAAAGCGTCATTAAAAAAAAGTGTGTCCATAAGAACGAAGACTTGTATAAGTTTACGGTACAGATGAAGGCTTAGCGCCTTTCCAAGCTATGTAAGCCTTTACAGACCGACATGTGTCTGTCGGGTTAGGAGGATGATCAAATACACTTTTGTTATCTCTTGCTAAAATTTGATCAATTAGCTTCCTCCAATATCGCCAACTGGGTTTACCGCCTCGAAGAGAACGTGGCTCAGGCCAAGCCATGTGGCGAGAGAGACGTTGACGTAGTCGCATTCGATCCTCCATGTCACTGTGCACACAATGCAAATGAACAAAGCTTAAAAAATCTTGCTGACGCGCCTCAAAGCTCAAAGAAAACTTACTGTATCCAGTCACACCATTCTATTTCAAATGATTCCAGGTGAGCCCCTTGATAGACCACGCCCGAAATGTCATTTCCGAATTGTTTCTGTACCCTTGTGCTTGGCCGTACACTCTTGTCTATGGGGTATAATTTGTGATATTCCTCTCTAATGATTTCTTTGCATGATTTGATGACTTCCACAACACGGTGCAAGTGCAATCCCGCAAGTTCCTGAGAGTCCATGGCTCGAAGTCGTGGAAGCTCAGTTATGATTGGGTGATTTATAAGGTTATTAGGATCAATGTTGACAGTTGGATGTTTCTGAGGCAGGCATCGTTGTAGACGGGGAAATGAGTACAAGGAATCATCGTCGTCCCAGATACCGTGTTCTAATGGTGTATTTCCAGGAAGAGGGACAGTATAGAGATTGTGGACTTCCAGACTGGAGAAAAGGGTTGACAGGTAAAACGGAAGTACTGAGAGAATTTTGTTTGAGATAAAGCGACGGGCAAGCATATTATCCCAGGCTGCTTTGAGTTTCGTATGGTTCTGAGGGTGGTTCGCGAGGTCCACAGTCTCTGAGGATAATGTATCTGTAGATGACTTCCCTTGAGACAAAGCAGTAGAACTCTTGAAGCGCGACCTCTTGGAAATGGATTTAGTCGAGCTTCCGTCCAGACTTGGGCCATGGGTATCTGTCGAGCCAGAGCTTTTAGACGATAGACCATCATGCATCATGGGAGAATCAAGCTGAGAGGGAACCTGTGGTGAAGACGTGTCGGGTACGAGTCCAGGGATGGTCGGGATAGGGAATATCGGGTCTTCTTCAATAATCTAACCAGGGAGACAGGGATGAAAATACTACTCGCTAGGAGATGACACTTACTTCAAGGAGACCACCGTTTTTCATGACACAAAAGATAGCCTGCTACCGGAAGGTCCATGAAATTCTGTCAGGGAGGAGAGTATAGGAGACGTGCCTCAAGAAAAAACTGCCACTACACGCAGCGGATCATTAGTGGACTGACGGCGGCGATTGATCTAGCGTACCTCGTCCTCCGGTATTGCCAGGCCCGCCCGGCATACCCGAACGTAATCAAAATGATCGTCGGGGAATGGGAAAACATCGAGGCTAACGGAATGCTTAATGCAACACAAGAAGCCAGAGGGAAGAGAGGGACGAACAAGTTGCCGTTCACCCAACTGATTCGATCTGAAATATCATTGTAATCTTCCAGGCCAGGCAGGCGCGGTTGGATTTCGGCAATGTCAAAGCCGACGAAAGTGGAATTCTGGAGTGAACGGTGTATCAGAGTCACGCAAGAGGGAAGAAAACAGGAGAGCGTACTTGCCATCGGCGCGCCATTTGGATAATCCACCATCCTGTACCACATCCGACGTCCAGGACCATAGGGGGACCAGAAGGGAAGTTATATATAGTTGGGGAACCCCAGATGCTTTCGAAGAACATGTTGTCCCAAATGTCACTTACGTAGAGGGTAAGGGAGAGTACAGTGTGAGAGTAACAAGTTAGAACGCACAGATTTACGAGGTCGATGTTATGTTCGGCAATAAGGTAGGGTACATTGCCTTGACTGCGCCTTGTGTTGCGCTGGCCAAGGAGGATGTCCTGGACATCGCGCTCGATGCCGACAGCCATGGAGGGCAGAAGGGGGGGATGTAAAGTGAAGGCAGAGACCAAGTGCCCTGTTTTATGGACGTAAGGATCATTCTGAACTGCTTATTTCTCTGGAATTCGGACATATCGCCGCATGGAGCACAACACTTACAAACACATCAGACTTGGCTTCATTCTCGTAGCTTTCTCCACTACAATGCAAGGTTTTCTCCTCCGCCCTATCCGTGTGATCACACGCCGCATGGCTGTTCGCCAAGGTGTTGCGAGATCCTACACAACACGACAATCAGATACCGAATCGTACGAAACCGTTGACCCTGTCTCGGACTACCCCCAGCTGCCTTGGAATTCCCGACAAAACCTCCCAGCGAAGGGATGGGATGACATGTTGCTCAGGAGAAATTACGGCGATCCGGTGCGGCGTACTCTTCCACGCTTGTTTGCGTATTGAACCATCACAGTTACATGAACAGGAGGAAGTGCTCTCTATGTGGGGTCCAGATGTACCTCGAGCTGGTTTGACAGCCCAGTCTGCTCTTGTACAGCTTCTTGGGGCGTTTGCAGGCTTTGCTACGCTTGGATTTGTCATCAAGAACTATGGTGTGCCCGAACGGCCTGCTGCTCCCCGGGACTTTCCTTACGATGGACTCGTCAAGGAGCTCGGTGGTGTGGTGGAGCTCAAGGTAATTTTTTGTTTCATCATGATATGCAGTTACTCAATGGAATGCAGGCAAACCCTGAATGTGTGGATGAGGAAAATTAGTATTGATCTATTGTAATAAATTCTGGTGTTTGGACTAGCGAGCCGCGGATCAAATCGTACATTACCGGTCCGTGTGTGATCCGCGACTGTGACCAAGTTACTATTAAATGAACATGGACGAGTTATGAGAGCAGCATGGCGCAGTGGTAGCGCGCGGGGCCCATAACCCCGAGGTCACTCGATCGAAACGAGTTGCTGCTATTCATTTTTGATGTTTGATTTATATCAGATATTGAATTGAGCATGGGAAGGTGTGGTCACAGGCAGCAGTGGCAGTCGAAATGGCACACACTCATCCCCGCGCCACTGCCTTCTTTTCTTTCCTTTTTTCCAGTCACCAAGTCCCACAGTCCACTGTCTCCTCCACAATGCAGAACCAGCCCTCCAAATCTGATTCTTCCTCTTCAGCCACCAGCATGAGTCCCAACCAGAATCCTACCCCGGGCCCCTCAAGACAGCCAGGATCCCTCCATCCTGAAATCAGATCTGTCGTTTCTCTCACAATTCTTCATGCTCAAAAAATCTATTATTCTGGCCCTTTAATCCGTCGCATCGAGCGCCAGCCCGATGGCCACAAACCAGTCAAGGATGATGGCTGGACAGAAGTCTGGGCTCAGCTCGGTGGGACCACCCTCAGTATCTGGGACATGGCAGAAATTCAAGAAGCGAATCGACAAGGCAAAGAGGTTCCTCCGACGTATGTCAACGTTACCGATGCAGTGCGCATTGCCTTTTCTCTCTCTTTCTGCCCCCCCAGTTCTAATCATCACTAGTTTGTCCAAGTTCTCGGTTCTGTCACTATACCCACCTCAACATCTCAGTCCCAACAACGGTATACAAACGTCTTCACTCTCAACACCGCTGGTTCCAATCTCCTCCTTTTCTCCTGTCCATCAACACCCGCACTCATTTCATGGGCTTCTGCCCTCAGACTATCAGCATGGGAAAAATCGCGTTTGGAGGAAATATACACTGCTCATCTGATCAGGACGACCCTTGATCGTGAGTCCCTTGTTAAAAAAACAACGTCCCGATCAGCTACAATGATGTGCGTGACCAGGCCCCAATGCCCCTACCTCATTGGTACGAGGAAAAATGGAAGCGTGGACAAAGATACGAGTTGCTGGTCAAACAGACTGGAAACGTGTCTGGATGGTCATTAGCGCCGGTCAAACCGACAAACCGAATTCCATAGCAGAGAGATCATCTTCCTCTGCCCAATTTCCCAAGAAAAAGAGAATTTCCAGTATTTTCTCTCGTGAACAAAGCCCTCAGCGACCAGCAGGCCCACTCAAACCCATCATCAACATGTATACCGGACCAAAACCGAAAGAGCGTAAAAAGGCCCTACTATCACTCAAAAATGTCACTCAGGCTTTTGCGGTTTACCCAGAACGACCGGAATTAATCAGCAGAAGTACATTGATCAAGGTTGAGGGGTTGTTGGGCGATGAGGAAATGGCGCAATCAATGAAATCAAGGGAAGGTTGGATTTTGATTATGCCCGAGATAGAAAGTTCTTCTGGTAATCAAGCAATGGAATTGCTCAGATGGATAATTGGTGCGTTCTAGTGGTCACGTTTGAAAGTTACGAGACTCATCAACCCCGTTTGATTAAGCTGTTCATGACTCCTTTCAATTGTACGGCCGACCTACCGCCTGGAATTGGGATCCACGGGAAGTTACCTCTTTGATGTTTGCTTATCCAATTGGTCCTCAGCGGAATGTGTGTACTTTGTCTTTTCCTCAGTTTCTTTTGTTGGGTCTTAGTCGATATTTACAGTTGCTCTTCCTTGATCGCGACGCCGTTGAAGGTATGGACCCTCGAGACGACCGCACGTCTGCCATCAGAAGCAAATTGCTCGAACTGTTGGCCGAACGCATGCGTCAACAACAACCTCAACTCGTACAATTGCGGCCTTCGCTAACGAATCGTACGTCATCTGAACAACCTTCCACTCCCCCCATCACCGCTGGGAGTGAGCCAAATGTTCAGAATAGCTCCATTTTACCTGACGGTCCACAGCTTCCCCCTTTGAGTTTCGCTGGAGTTCATAATCAAGACAGAGATAGGATGTTGACTCCGATTGCAGAGGGAGGTAGCACTATGACTCATGGTAGAGGAATGTCGGTGGATGGCACCATGAACGTGAATGCCCCCGAGCTTGTCGCTCCTAGCGGTCAGACGACTGCACCTGACAAACCGGACTCCCCTACCCCTCTACTCGACCGGGGATATTCAAGTAGCCCAGATCCTGCTCCCACTCCACCTCCGATGAGTATCACGTCCGGCACTGGTGTATCCTTGAACTCGAGTGTGATTGAACCTCGGTCATTTGTTCAGCCTGCCAGATTATTGAGTAGCGTCGACAGAAAAACAAGCTCACCGATTACGGATCAGTCATCCACAGTACCTCAAAGAGTCACCCCTGTACCTCATAGCCCACGTCCGTCTACCTCGACAAAAATCGATAAACCATTAGTTGTGGTCAACAAGGAGGAGGCCGAGGCAAGCAATGGTGATCAGCTTAATGTATCGCCGCTGGAACCCCTGGTGTCGCCTTATTCCCCCATCGATAGACCGGCAACATCAGTGGTGCTTACGGAAAGCGACTCTGCAGGACCGAAGTCACCCAGTACGTCGGTTTTGACGTCACCTTATTCACAAGGAGATCATTATATTACTGGTGATACGGCATCGGTCTCAACTTTGCCACACTCTATAAATGATAGGCGGACAAGAGCTAGTGGAGAATTTCAGGGCTTAGGGAAAGCAAGCATGGACTTGCATGCTTCTTCTACTCGAGGAGGAAGAAGACCTTCCAATTCGGGTCAGACTCTCTCGCCTAGTAGTCCTGTTGCAAGGAAATCACCAGCAAGGGGATCCCATGAACCAGATGATACTGAATTCAATGAAGTTCGCGCGTTATATCTCATGCATCAATCACGATTAGAAAGCGGTGATGATGCAGGACCGGTAGTCATGCCAAACAGGCCGCGTATAATTCCCATGCCCCCTGCGACTGATGGAGAGGATGAAGATGATGGAGAGGATGAAGATGAAGATGATGAAGAGGAAGAAGAGGGAGAGGGAGAGGAAGACCAAGAGAGTGAAACGGAAATTTCTCAACGGCCTGGTAAGGGTGTGTGTTTTTTTCCTAATGTTTTGGATGAAACAGTTAAGAATTTGAATGCTCAGCCGCATCATTTACCCACGCGGACCGATCACCGCCAGTTCGACAGGGAACTCCAATGGCATTCTTGGAGAGAAATGAAGCTGGAATACCTGTGGCTTCTGCATTGCCTATGAGTCCTGCCGAGACTCAGGCTACGACTGTCCCAGTACGAACGAGATCGCCTGTAGCCGGCGGCGGTGTCAATATGATGACATCATCAACTCGGGCTGGGATAGGACGCAAGCCGTCCGGAGCACGTGCTCGAGCCCATTCCAGGGTGCCTGTCTACAACGATCAGTATCTACAAGAGGAACAACCTCGTCCTACAAGCGCGTCGGACATGCAGTCTCGATCGCCGCAGCCATCCAAGCCTGCGTTTCCTACTCATGACGATTCTGCGGCGAGTCAGGATGTATTGGCCGCACTTTCGTATCTCGATGTCACGGATGATCCCAGTGAGTCATCCCCATCGCCGGCCAGGCTTGCTGCTTCGGATGGTTATCTGCAACCACCATCGTCTGTACCGAGTATCGTAGAGCCTGGGTCCGGTCCCCAGCAGTTCAAATCATCTTTTGCTCCTTCTTCCTCCGCTGCTAGGCGCAAAGCCAAGGCACAGGAACAACAAGCTGCACATCATGCGGCTACCCACAAGCCAGGCAGAGTGAATGGGAAAAAACCCAAGGTTTCCGGGGCCTGGAATGATAGTACGGATGAAGAGGAGGATGAGGAAGAGGAGGAAGAGGAAGATGCAGACTCGGATATAGACCCTGCCGCACAGAGATCGGTATCTGGGCATGGACAGGGTGCGAGGCCCTCGATGGCTTACGGTCAGTCTGCTGGCGATGGACAAGTATCTTCCCATCTCCGGGCTCCTCGCACGTTGCCTCAACCGCCTGGCTCCCGATCTGGTGAGTAACGTTTATCTTGTCTTTATACGTCATGTTCTATATCTCGTTTATGTATGATCAGGCACTGACGATCATCATAATAATTTTCCTCCTCAATCTCGACGGCTCACTTCCGACCAACTCTCAGATCGACGAACGCACTATGGCGACGATGGAACCCAAATCCGATCTCAATCCGAATTTCCCCAACCTGGTGCAGCGAGAAAAAATCTTTGGAGTCAAGTTTTGGACCCCGGGAGGAATGGCAATTCCTTCGAGCAACAACAAAATACCCGAGACACCTTTGTGCAATTGGAACCTTCGGAGACTATGACAAAAGCATTCACGCCGCAAGGTTTGTTGTCTGCTGGGCTGCAGGATAAACAAGATCGATCCGCAAAGAGACAAGAGGAACTTGCCAGAGAGACCGGTGCCTCGCTCATCAACGTGCCGAACAAGCCGCCTCCTCCACAGACTGGTTTACTTGGAGCTATTACGGCACATGAGAGGGAGAGGAAGAGGGAAGGAGGTGTTGGTGCTGCGTTAACGGAGAGGGAGAGGGAGAAAAGGTTGGCTGAGGAGAGACAACGGAGATTTGATGAGCAACAACGCCAACAAATGGAACAGATGCAACAAGGTGGATCGATGTATGGATATGGGTTCAATCCGATGATGAACCCGATGATGATGGGTATGAACCCGATGATGATGAATCCCATGATGACGGGTGCGATGAACCCTATGATGACTGGAGGGGGGATGAACCCGATGATGACAGGTGGTGGGATGATGGGTTATACTGGGATGCTGAATCCTCAGCAAATGTATGCGGCACAGCAGGCGGCAGCGGCAGCGTATCAACAAGCCATGATGACGTTCTCGACTGCTGGATCGCAAGTCGGAGGAGATGGAGGACATCCGGGTATGGGTGTGATGGGACAGAACATGAATAGTGGGAATATGTCGCCTACAGGTCAGAACATGACAGGTGGGGGTATGTCAGGATTTGACCCTAGGATGTCGATGATGGGGATGCCGATGATGGGCGGTATGGGTATGAGTGGAATGGGTGGTATGGGTATGGTTCCGACTATGACTGGAAACTTTGACTCGAGGTTTCCACCGACGATGGGTGGTTCGCCTTCTAATAGTGGTGCTCATGGTGAAGGTGGTGGACTGTTGTCTCCTGCTGGGCCTACTGTATTTTCATCGCAGACTAATTCGCCTGTTGGGCGTGGATCGCCATCGACTCGGCCGGTGGACAGTAGCGACCGTCCTGGCACTCCTAAGCATTAGTTGCGGAATCGTGTAATGTCTTTCTTTTCTCTTTCTTTCTTTTTTTTCTTGTTGGAAAAAACAGTTGAGCATTGCAAAATTATTTTCATGTTGTGGTTTCCTATGCTAGATATCGGTATATATCATTCTCTGTTTTTATCTTTTTTTCCCGGCTTTGGAACCACCTATTATTACTCGCTCGTTCCTCACACTAGGCACTAATTGTCTATTTCATTTGATGTGTGTGTCTGAATTCTTTGGTTTTTTTTTTGGGACGGTAGTGAGGATACCCACAGAGTGACGGTTCCTATGATATGGATTTTGAGCTGCTACTACCATGAGTCCGGTGGCTTGATTCGGTTTGGGTTTCATTTTTTTATCATCGTTATTATTATCTGTGTGGTGATTCCCCGTTGAGTCGGTGAATTGTTATGTACTTTATCGGAGGAATGTGCTTCATGTTCATGACAATTTGGTCACGTACAAGTCGGGACTGTGGGTTTGTCTTTTTGAAAGTTGTTTCTAGGTTGCGTTTGTCGGTTTTATGATATGCCGATTGATCCAAGTTTTTGATGCTTATCACACCAAGGAGTATAAGCATTGTAGGTAGGTCATCAAATTCGATAAAAAAAGAAAAGCAGTGATGATGATTCATTCATTCTAATGTCGATTATCGATCCCTTGTATGAATCACTCTCATGTCTATCTGAGCGTCTTCATTAACACTTCATTACCTACCCACATTCTCTGATCGAATATGGGCGTAAAGTCTCTTTGGACGCTCCTGTCTCCTGTTGGCCGTCCCATTCTGTGAGTATAAAATGCATATAGGATAACATATATCAATTTTTTTTTCTTTTTCCTGCAATCAAGCTTGGAAACGGTCGAAGGAAAAGTAATGGCAATCGACTCCAGCATCTGGATCTACCAATTCCAATCCACCATGCGCGACAAAGAAGGACGCGGTCTCGTAAACGCTCACGTCCTTGGCTTCTTGCGCCGCATTACAAAGTTGTTGTTCTACGGCATCAAACCCGTTTTCGTGTTCGATGGAGGTGCGCCAGCTTTGAAAAAGTCGACGTTGAATGAAAGGAAAAAGAAGAAAAGCGGGGCTGCTGTGAGTCATGAGAAGATTGCGGAGAGGTTGCTCGCTGCGCAATTGAGGCGAGAAGCTCTGAAACATCATGCGCAGTGCGTACACTATTTTATGGCAATGTTTTTATTATTGATATTAATCTTTTCTTGCACATGGTCAACTTGGCTTTTACTTTCTGTCGTGAATAGAGGAAAGGTGTCATCTGAAGGGAAAGGAAAAGAGAAAGAGAAAGCTCAGCCGGATGACATCCCTCTTGACGAACATACAGTCTACCTAGAGGACATTGACAGTTCGGTGCCCAAAAGACCAGCGAAAATCAAAGCTACTACTCCTACGTCAAGTCCCAAGAAACAGAACAAGTACCGTGATTATGATCCTTACCGTCTTCCCGAGGTAAACATGGAAGAAGCCATATCTAAAGCTACTCGAGCCAGCGTTCCTGACCCACGGTTTGCTACCGAAGACGAACTTCGTACGTTTATCGAGGAAATGCGTCCAGAAGATTTCGACATCACCTCCCCCGAATTCCGCGAACTTCCCACTGAAGTCCAGTATGAGATTATTGGTGACTTGAGACTAAAGTCACGTCAGACGTCTCATGCCCGCCTGCAAAAAATGTTGCGAATGGCTCCTACACCCATGGATTTCTCAAAGCAACAGATTCTCAACTTGAAACAGCGAAACTCCTTGACGCAACAGTTGTTGGTAACAACAAATAGTGTTGGAAGTGCTCATTTGACTATACCCGTACGGATTGCGAGCGAAAGAAATAAGCAGTATGTGCTTACCAAGAACGAGGGAGTAGATGGCGGGTGGGTCCTTGCAATACAAGACAAGACGGGTACCGTGCCGGAAAAGCCCATCCTTATTGATGTACAAGAGCCAGCCGCGAAAGACGAGGATGAAGATGCGGATATGGAAGAAGTTGATACGTGAGTTGGCCACCGACAACAACCGAGAGATGGCACTAAATAAGGGCCATCTATCAGCACTCAAACTGACGCTATCATGGATAGTGATTTGCGACAATATCAGCGCGAAATGGCGTTGTCAGCCATTGCTAGCCATTATTCCCCGAAGAAACCAGCTCCATTGACTGTGAATTCTATAAACCCCAAGAAACAATCAAAATCTCTGTCTGATCTTGACAGTGATGACGAGGATGTTGCTGCGATCCGCAACGCTTTAGAGGAACTCGAAAGCGAGGAGGACGAAGAACTTGCATTTGCAATCCAAGCGTCTCTTGATCAGGGACAATCTACTTCACCATGGAAAGGTTCAAGTTCTACTGTCTCGCCTCATAAACTTGCACACGAATTTCCGGGATCAGTTGGCACTCCAAGTGGCCAGCGACCTCCCCCAGAGGAGGAGATACTTGCGCCTTCTGGCCTTGAAACATTTCTAACTTTTGCTGGAACCGGAACAAGTCGAGAATTCATCAGTCGACGAGTGTCTGGGACTCAAGG
>Ga0154000_1000322_pt1 | contig 13112 bp, 13 predicted proteins | sample TSNC084MetaG_FD_104674 | JGI IMG/M metagenome (GOLD analysis project Ga0154000, IMG submission 104674) | Attine ant fungus gardens microbial communities from North Carolina, USA - TSNC084 MetaG | ecosystem: Host-associated > Fungi > Mycelium > Unclassified | place: USA: North Carolina, Lumber... | reverse complement strand
CTGTACGTCGCTATCCATATGATACAAGTACTTGAGCTAGGATTTTGAGTTTAATAGTAGTTTTGTGCAACTTTTGTGTATTTGCATCTTGGTTTCGCTCTCTATAGGGGTTCCTTTGCTTATCATTGCGCTCCGGATCACAGTGGCTGTGCGTTATATAATGGGTAAATTTGGTTTCGTGTAGGGTCTTCGAACGTCACGGTGCGCATCCCATGTTACAGCACATCCTCCTTCCGATTTTTAACTCTACAAGTATCATACTTGTTCCTCACACTGGAATCCGAGGTTTCAATGACAACCTTCACCACACAGAGCGCAGACGTGTCTTCAATTTAGATGGACTATGTCATCTCGTAGCAAAATCCGTTGACCCCAGCCCTCATGATGTCCTTCACCTTGAAAAACTTGCCGAGGGTAGTATTAACCGTACCTTCCTTATTAACACGTGCGACGACTTCCCAATGATAGCTCGTATCCCCTACCTCAAGCGGTCCCCAATTATTTTTCTTTGGCCATTGAAGCTGCAACTATGGACTTTCTATGTTCCTCTGGACTTTATGTGCCTCAGATACTCGCCTGTGCCTAATGACATCGCAGAGACAAAGTGCATCTTCGTCAAAGGTACAACGTTGAGCGACATATGGTCTGAGTTAGAGGAGCACGATATCAGTTCTTCAAGGACGTGACAGAACCTTCTCGAGATGTTTCCACTTTCACCAATGACGACACAATTGTCAATCGAACGCAATGTAATGGCCAGCTGCTTAGAGGTACTCGGATAGTGCACAGACTTCCCTCACACAACTCACAGCGTCTCCAGGCCCCAAGTACAATCAGCTTCCAGTCTGGGTCACCGCTGGCAGCTTTAATAATTCAACTCTCCTCAGGTACTACCTCCGTTTCATCGCTTCCAAATGCGAAAGCTCACCTTGATCTAGCATCGTGTAAAACCATTGTCAGACTCTGGTATCCCACTACTAAGGCCCAACGTAACTGTTCACGCTTCTTGCATCATGAGTTGGCTCTCTGACTTTATTGCAGGTGTTGGTGTCCTTCGTCTCTATCGAAATAATAATCATTGATAATGTACGTAACGCCGCTCAGAATGCCGACACAAACACTGAGCAACATTTCCTGGATTTCAGTGACTTTTCTTGCAGATGAATGACTCCAACATGTTTCAACATCGAAAGGACCGGAACCAAAACCACTGCTACGGTTAATCTCGTTCGGGACCTCAAGAACCAGTCCCATCGATGGCATCGGAATACAGGCTCACTTGGTTATCGGCGAGGTCCCTTCAATAGAACCTCCAAGACTTTGCCAACCTCGTCGTAGAAGATCAAGGTGTTGCATGCCTCTGGGATCAAGTGCGTTCTTTTGCTTATATAAGAGGATGTAAACCGAGATTTCAGCAGAACCTCGCGAAGAAACCGGCTTACCAGAGAATTGTCAATGGCTGGACACAGTAGGACGTGATTTATGAATCTGGCATGTACTCTGCTCCTAGTATAATTTCGAATGATCAAATAGGGTGTACGTGCGTCCTGAAAAAAAATGGACTTCGGGCCATGTATGTACAAGGTCCAATGCCAGCGTTGAGTCGTTGGATTGTCAGCAATAGTTCATGTTGAAATCTCGATGGTCACGTTGGGGTAAGAAACGAATTTCCTTGAGCTAGACGAAGGCATCATTTTGGGTCTTGAGCTTTCCTCGAGTCGGCCAACCCAACATCAGAGCAGACACTCTTCGGAGGGAGACCTGCCCCAGTCCTAGTGAGAGTGATTACCACTCTCATTGGAACAGGCATTTGCTATTCTTGGCCTGACACTTATCTTTGTTCTGAATTAAATGTTCTCATTTTGGAACGCCCTTCTCTAACCTTGGTAATATTCAAATGGTGGCCATCTTACTTTTGACATGCCAAAAATAATTTGCCCATGGCAAGGCAATTCCAGAGCTGCTGAACTGAAGTTTTTTTTATTCTTTGCACATTTGGTGTGGAATTTAGTGCCTTTTGACAAGGCAACACATTTAGTGGTCAAGATGAGGTTCAAATGTCCAACCTGATAGCATCTGTCATGGGACTTTCTGTGTTCAGGTCTCATGCTCCAACAACTCAGCCATCTCACCAACTAAAAAATTATGGACTTCTTATTACCCAACACTCTAAATCATAATTTTCATGCTACCATTACTCTTCTCCCGAACTGAGCTTGTTTGAGGTCATCGCGTCATACACAGACCCATAGTCTGGTGCAACTAATACTCACAAGTGACACCATCAATTTCCTGTTCTGAGTTTCTAGTGGCAGACAGTGGACTTCCTATTCGGCTGTACGATGCTGGTCACTGGCCTATATCAAGAACTCGTAACTTGATTGTCGTTTGAGAAATCTTGATACGATCATCAATAGACTTTTCAGAGGACGCGCTTCACCAGAGCGTATAAGCCCGCCGCACCAGCAGGAAAAATTTCCATGTCGAGCGTGCGACACAATACGTACGGGCCATCAGTACCAACGTGTGGGATATCGAGCGCTACACTCAAAATAAGTTACGTTCTATCAAGTGTTTCTTGTCCTCAGAGATAAATAAAGACAGTCGAGACGAGACTCGTTGCGTATTTGCAACGAGTCCTCTCTTTTTTGTTCTATCTTAACTCACGACAACGATGAAGCCAAGTCAAAACGTGGCATTCTCACTCTTCAGTACCTCATTAAACTCGGTTTTGTCACCAACTGGGATGATATGGATAAGATTTGGCATCACACCTTTTGTAACGAACCCCTCGTCGCACCCGAGGCATCCTGACTCCCAATTTGCGTGTCATCGGCCTGATCGACTGGCAACATCCCCCTATCCTGCCCCTCTTTCTCCATAATAATATACCCCAATCCTTCCAGAACTACAATGACTCTGTCTCGTAATTTATGATGTCATGAGAAGGAACTCTATCGTTGTCGCCTTGTCGATTATCATTACGTCCAAAATATGGAGGAGTGCAACTTGCTATGTCGCGAGACATTGACAGACTACGTGAGCGCAATCCCTTGTCAGCTCCCTGCCCTCGCTAGTGACCTATGAGAAAGTGAAACTCTCTCAATCAAGATTACGCCGATACAAGCAACTGAGAACTGGGAAACGCTTACGGGAGACGTACCGCGTTCTACTGTGTTTGATGCAGAGAACATACCTGGATCAAGAACGGCGAGAAGCAGACCAGATTTTAGAAATATGCCGGAATTTTTGTGGATCGGAGGGCTGGGTGTCTACCGAACGATACGAGGAATCCATGAAATATCCATGAAATACATTGCACATATCAAGCAAGTTTCATTAGAGAAGATTACTTCGGACGAAAAACGAGCTGTCGCTACAAGCGCTAGATTTTTTTAAATGATATAAATGAAGAGCCGTATGCGTAATGTGCAATTTCTTCACTGCCCTAGGTGTGTCCTGTGGCATTTCCTTTCAAGCGACCTGTCTGCGATATTCATTCCTGAACAAACAATGTTTGGTATAGGGATCAATAGCTCATGAACCGTCTTCAGGTCCACTCCTCTCTCTCGCGCGCGCTTATTCTCGGACATTTTAGCACTAGAAGACGCATCTACTTTGTGATCTCTCGTAAAACCCGACTCAAATCAGGCAGACTTGAGAAGAGATGGATACTAATTTACGCTACTGACCTCGGATAGGCGCATCCCGTTAGACGATGTATGATCCTCAACGGCTGAAGATTTCTTCCAACCGGGATGTAGGGAAGTGGCCGTCCACGTAATTCGTACGACATGGCGACAGTTGCCGTTCTTCTAATTGCCATAAGCCCACGATCCTTGAATAACGTATCGTGATCTTTGCTTCTTCCTCTGTCCTGTCCAAAAAGACGACTCTAGGTTCGATGCCGAGTATGAGCAACGCGCTTCCTTACCTGCTGGCAGGGTCAAATATCGGACTGTTCGCTCGCTACGCTTGGTCTTCTTAGATGTCACTCGAGGCTAAAGTCTTCCTTACTATAATTCATCACGTCACACTGCTATCTGATCGCAAGAAATTGACGCGAATGGAGATCGGATGCACGGCTATACTTTCCCCCGTCCACTAAGGAATGACATTTCTTGGCGTTCTTGTCAAAGTCTCAGCGCATATCGTCATATTCATTGAAGCATCTGCTGGTTGTGTTCATGGTCTTGATTTCTCTCTCAGAAGGATGGCGAGGAACGAAGGTGGGTGAATACAATACCTGAGGATGCTTTGCTACAAGTCTGAATGGGTGATCGTTTCACTGCCGGAAGTTAAAAAAAGGGATGAGAGATCGGTCGCTCAACCCGACACAAACACGATGGGAAGGACTGTCAGGCTGGTCGTTACTCTGATCTTTTGATACTCATATCTGTGGCGGTCAGGGTCATCAATTACTACGAGCACACGGAATACAAGGGGGTTTTAGGGGCAATGTAAGATAAGACTCGGGTTCACTATACAAGTCCACGATAAAACGAGGGGGCCGATTTCTATTATTTTTTTGCCAAGCACGAATCGCCGTTCCTTATCATACAGTCTCCAAACTTTGCATCTCTTCCAAAAGGGACTCGGCTATGCGGCGTTCAATTTTGGGATCGTTTGGAGTCCAAGTCCAATTTTCGTTGATCCCAACACCGGTCTTGTGAACAAGATCCCAAGGTACTTCGTCTCCTTCCTTGTAATCATCGAATTCCTCGCCGGCGAAGTAGTAGAGGTGGCCTTGGTCTATGGATGATTTCAACATTCCTGTTCCTCGAGGAACACGGATGTTATTGTATACGTCCACAATGTTTTGAATTTCTTTCTCAGAAGGAGAGACATGGATGGATGAATTCGTTAGAAGGGCTGCGAGGATGTATGAATCCTGTCAAAGAAAAAGACGAGGATGAGGTCTCCTCCATGGGGAAGGAAGCAAATACACTAACATCGATACCCGTGCCAGCGCCTGCTCCTAGATGAGGAACCATTGCATGGGCCTGGCATCGCCAATCAGAAACAGCCCTACACGAATTTGACACAAATCAGGACGTACAGCATCTCCAATTAAAAATACACGATTCTTGGCGAAAATATCGAGACATTCTAAATTATGCAACGCCCATTTCATAGGTTTTTTGGTACACTAAAATCATGTTTTCAGTAACACTAATCAAGAAATGGAGCTGTCATATACCTTTATGAGTGCCTGGAATTCATCTTCCCATCCAGAGAATGCTTCTGCAAACTCTTCCTCGGTTGCCTGAACTTGCCATGGACCTTCGAGAACCGTATTCTCCTTTGACTTGTCAAAGGTTGTAGCAACAACATTCACGCCTCTACCCCCAGACACTGGATAAACGACAGAATACTGGGTTTTTTTCAGCAAAATTGGACATTTTCATAATAGCTTAAATAGACGCACTTTGTTCTTGCTAATATACTAAGTGTGGACGGGCGGCGCGATAAAATGAGATAAGTATCCACCGGGCTAATCGGAAATTGGTGGAGAAGACATACAAGAGAGGAGGTAAGATCGAGCAATCTGTGACCAGGATATACTTTGGCAAGGTCCTCCATGGAAACGAGTCCACGATAAGCATAAGTTCCAGACCACAAGGGTTCCATACAACGTTCGTACTTCTCTGGATTTGGAAGGCGTGAAAGGAACAGTTTACGGATAGTAGACTTGATACCATCTGCGCCAATGAGAATGTCACAAGTTTTAGCAACTCCATTAGCGAAATGGAGAATAACAGGCCCTGATTCTGAATCGTGATTATAGTCGAGAAGACGCCACGAGAGATGGAGAGTACATGGAGTAGAGGAGTCGGGATGGGGCAGATGAGTCATAAGAGTGCGCTGTAGGTCTGCTCGATGGAGCGGAAGTGAACCACCTGCATGCCCCAATTGAGAACTTGGGTACATCATACTAGACTTTTTACTCCCGTACCGTTATATTTAACGTCAATTATTTTCTTCCCATGAGGCTTATGGTCCGCTTTTCGTGCTTCGAAAACGACACCTTGAGAGGCAGATGAGTCGGGTTGTCAGCAACAAACAACGAACGCACGAGGAATATTATCTGGAGGATGGTCGAAGCATGGAATGAGAGTTTCTGAAACACCAATTTCTTCCATGACGTAGAGTGTTTTGGGGTACATCATGATACCAGCACCAATTTCCGAGAGTTCTGGGGCACTTTCATAGATGTCAATAATATATCTGCGCTCCTTGTCGAACTCGTTCAGTGCGATAGCAAGTGTGAGACCAGCTATGCCAGCACCACTAGAAGAAGAAGAGGTCAGTGAGAACACATGCGAGAAGAGCGGCTTTGACCTACACGATGGCAATGCGTGTCCGCTGTTGTCCAGGCATTGTAGGTGAAATGTTTTGATTTTGAAGGGGAGTAGTAAATCATCCGAAAAATCTGTAAAGATTCTCCTTTTATTAACATGGAGTAGTGAGTTTCGTCCAAAAAGGGGATCACTGTACTGTTCTTAGATCGGATATCCGCACAGTTCGATACCGGCTGTCAGTGTTATTATTGGACATACGAACGAGACAGGTCGCCTTATGCTCACGTTAGGCCTTACCTTCTCAATGGAACATTCTACTCCGGAGGAATCTTCTTCACGGCGTGAGATAAGTTCTTGCGATTCTATTCTTTATGTTTACTCCCAGAGACAACCAGGACGGTTAGCTATAGCTGATGCGGATTAATGTATGCTATTTGAGAAGACTCAAATAAACTCAATGTAAATGACCAACTCGCAAAAGTCAGGATACTCATTGATAGATTAACCCTTGAGCTAACGACGGGCTAACGATTAGACCCTTTGTGTCCTCGCAATTTAATCACATCAGACCTGAGTGACCGTACGAGAGATCCCACATTGTGGTCATTGATCAAGGGCCAGATGACTATGTTGAATGAGTCCCCAAGCCACATTGGCGATCTGGTTCTCATGGCGATGAGCCAATCAGGGTGAGTAAAACTCATGAGGCGAGGATATCCATCACCGCTCAGCGGAAATTGATCAATACTTCATGTTATATCGAACTCGGTGCTAGGGACGTCTGTACTTTATCTTGAGTAACTCCGGAACCTGGGCTGGTCTTCGCGCCCTGTGCCTGCAGTTAAGATTCCAAGTTTGTAGATTCAGTCCTCGCAATCTCCCATCTAAACACCATCTGTCTGTAACCTGGCTCTCTATTTCATATTATCTCAGGGCTCAGTCAGGGTCATGTACTCCTTTGGATTATCCGACACCAATGCGTAGGTTCCATTGCTTGATCCGCGTTCTCCGAGTTGTGTGCTATAGGATTCAGCAAAAGTAGGGTTGTTTCCCGATTTCGGAATTCAGGTTTAAGACCCTCAGTTGTGCTAATCCAATCTACCAGAAGTTGATACTTTATGTGACACAGCAGGACACAGCAGGACACGCATCAAAGTGATGTCGTAGTACATCGCAGTAAACCTCCAGTCGAGCATGTAAAATACACCACATTCCATTCGGAACTCATACAAAGTATAGTTGCTAGTGTTATAGTCTTAGATTGATAGCTGCAGTGTATAATTTATTGGACGAGCATCATTTTCTAAGTGACTGCCAGGGGCTAGATACCAGTTCAATCCCACGGTCGTCTACTGACTGGCTTTCTTTTGGTGTTCTACTTCAACCATGTCTTATGATAAAACCCGCTCGGTTGCGGAAAGAAACCCTGAGGAAGACTACAAACATACCCTTTTGCGCATTCAGAAAATTCAATCACACCTTGACACTGCACCACGAAGCTCAAAGCTGAAGGACAAGGTCTGCATTATTACTGGTGTAGGATCGCTCAAGGGGATTGGGTGAGACGTCCTCCGTTCTCGAAAGGTCCTGTTATTTAGTCTACAAAGCCGAGCGACAGCAATCCTCTTTGCCCATGAAGGTGAGAAAGGTAATCCAGGCTCACTCACTCGCTGACCCCTGACAGGCGCAAAGCACCTATATCTCATGGACTTGGACGGCACCAACCTACCTAACCTGAAGGAGACAATTGAAAACAGGTACCCTGATGTCCAGGTATATTGCAGAGTTATATCTTTTGTAGCTTGAGTCGAATACTTCTAGGCTACTATACAACAAGCCGACGCTGCTGATGAAGACGCTATCAAGGGTGCTTGCGAGCAGGCCCTCAAGGAAGAGGGACGCCTCGACGTTTTCTTTGCCAATGTAGCTTTGGCCTTTTTTTATTTCTCGTCCACATTGAGTTGATCTGCCGTGCAGGCTGGGTTTTCCTCAAAGGAACGTCTTCACAATACTTCGAGAGAGTTATTTATGGAATCAATGAGAATCAATACTCTCTCGTAAGGGATATACTTCTCTATCGTGGGATACAGGGCTCAATTCGTGAGACTTAGATGCTTCCTTGCAGTCAAACATGCTTCCCTGGCGATGTTGAAAGTCAATCCCTCAGTAGGAAAGGAGCTGACTAGTGGGAGCATCATTTTAACCGCTTCTGGTAGGTTTCTCTATCATGATTGAGTTTGAAACTCTCCTAAGTCACTCAGTCGCTGGCATTCGCTCTGGTGCTGGGACAATTGATTGTAGGTTCCGTTCATCATTTGCAAAATCCAGTCGCTGATTGGTTAACATAGATAGTGCTAGTAAAGCTGCGTAAGTTTTTATCAGGGTCTTACGATCAGCTTCAGGAGTGCTTAGCCAATGACAGCGTCAACTCTATGGCCAAGACCTCTGCTTATCAATTGCAGAAGAGCGATATTCGTGTTAATTCTATCTGCCCAGGACTCATAGAAACGGGCATGACAACATTTGTTTTCGGGTATGCTCGCCAGCGTGGCACAGCTGACAAGCTCGGCCAACTGAATGCACAGGCTCGTTTCGGTGTATCAGAAGGTAGGTTTTTGAGTCATTACATCCTCATCTTTGACCTAGAATCCTTCTTAGAAATTGCAAAGGCTGCTCTTTTTCTTGCTTCTGGTAAGTATTCTTGTTGGCCCAATCAGAATTTCGCATGATAATGTGGTTGATAGATGATTCGAGTTATGTTAACGGCCAAAATATTGCCGTGGATGGTGGTCTTTCTGCCTCGCATCCAGTGATTCCAGGTCGCTGGGCTTGATTGTGACACCCCCTGTATCATTATTTCCAAATATCTACATTTGATTCATATGCATTTTCTTAAAAGCTTAAGACGGGGCATATGTTGTATGGGATCTGACATATCAAAGCTGTGGGTTTGTTTCTCTTGAAGTCAATTGATTATGGTTCTCTTCATTGATTATCATGTGATTCAGTAGATTCAGTAGATGTATCAAGCAGTTTTACTGCCCCTTCCTAACACATCTTAGGCAATATTCTAAATCTAAATACAAGCTTTACAATACTTCCCTGACAGGAGATATACAAATAGACTATTGGCTTTGGTTGAGCATCAGGTTATAATGGTAAAGGACAGACATGTGATCATTTCTGAATTGATGTGATTGGGAGATACTTGGACTAGACACATCTGGCCACTGTGCGATGGAGACCAACAACATTTATCTCCACAAACTAAATTCCTCCTCCTCAGCCATAGACCTCACAAAAACAGGTCTTTCAGCGCCACCTTCTCCCGCTCTCAAGGCCTCAGACAGTCGGGCATCACTTTCTCGCCGGCGTAGCTGGTCACACAGGCGAGTGGCGCCTGGACAGGATCCCCTACAAGATGCTCTAGCATCAGACACAATCGCAGAAGCTTATATTGCTCCCTTGAACTACCCTCATGAAGACTCGTTCGTGGACTCGCCGACAGAGGAACGTGCACTCAAAGGATATTCATTTACTGCGGATACTTCAGAGGTAGATTACAGTAAGCGGCCATTCGAGTCCTCACAAGTTGCGTCTTCGACAACATCGTTAATGCTGGCAGGTGAATTTCAAGATGAACACAGGGAGGACGATGAAGCACATTTGACGAAGAATATGTCATTGAATGGGACAGAAAGTGCATGGGCTGATTCTGACCCAGAACGGTCAGCAGGAAATTTAGGAAGACGGACGGTTACGTACAACACGTTGCCATCATCTCTGAAGAAAACTAATTCAGTGTTTCGGGATGCGACGAGAAACATCAGGAGAGTGTCGTTGAGGGTTGTCAACATGGCCGGGAATCGGTTGGAGAACCAGGTTAGGCTCACAGATGACAATGATACTTCCAGGAAGAGTGAGAACGAGGACGCGCAACTGCCTGACTTTTCCAAGGTCATTCCAATACGAGGACGGACGTTGGGCTTCTTGGGTCCAGATAGTAAGCTCAGGTTGAGCTTATATCAGATGCTCGTTTATCCGTGCGTGTTGATCCTCGGCTTTCAGCGCTATCCTGATAATGCTTTAGATGGACTGAACCATTAATTTTGGTTCTTATTATACTGGATGCTGTTCTACTGACTCTTCAAGCCTTTCCCTCAATCACTCTCCCTTCATCTGATTCAATTCCTCCCCATGATCGCGGTTACTTTCATACTTGGGAAGACTGGGTGTTGTTTGGTCTTTTTTGTATATTCACGTACGTTTTTTCCACTCATATCCTGGGTCTACTCTGATGCACGCTATCAGGTTGGAGGCATTTGCACGTATGTGTGTCACTGGATTTCTTTTCGACCCTGAGATCAAGATGTCCTCCCTATTTTCGTCACCATCTGCGCTCGCACCTCGACTATCTTTGCGTCAGACCTCTTCAAGAAGACATAATGTTGGACTGCGCGTTCGAGAGATCTTTGTTAGGCCATTTGCATTGCACTCGCGGACATCGTTGACCCTAGGCAACTCCATACCACCACCCCATCCACAAGCACAAGCACAAGTCAATGCAGACGGTTCCATGACAGAGAAAATTTTTAACGTCGTTCAAAATGCGCATGAGTTGATTCGTCACGATCCCCCCGAAAACACTTTTTTTTCTCGTGCGTTGCGGTCGGACAATGATGATCCTATTTCGCTTCCTTTCCGTCTGAGCATACAACATGTCCATGAGAAGACGAAACGAGGGCTGCCATTTTTGCGGCAGAGTTGGACCAGGATTGATTTTGTTGCTATTGTGAGTTTCTGGATCATGTTCATGTTGGCCGTAACGGGTGCGGAGAGGGGGAGATATCATATTGGGCTGTTCAGAGCGATGAGCGTGCTTCGAACTACCAGGTTGTTGGCTGTTACGTCCGGTACTACTGTGAGCGATCTTTCGCAGTCGATTGCAAGGCTTATTTATAGTTTGGTAGACGATAATGCATTCGCTCAAGACGGCCAGACCACTTCTAACCAGTGTAGCTTATTTCGTACTTTTTGCCATGGTTTTGTTTTCGTAAGTTATTCCTTTTGTATTCCAAGACTTGAACTAATATCACCCAGGATTATAGGAGTTCAGACATTCAAAGGCTCTTTACGACGCTCCTGTGTCCTCTCAGCGATCAATGGGGAGCCAGACATTCAGTTACAAGGTTCATTCTGCGGAGGATATATAGATCCAATAACACTTCAACAAGTAGGATACCTGGACTTGAATAAAAATCATCAAAATGTGACAAAGGGATATATATGTCCTCTTGGTCAAGTATGCATGGTACGCTATATTCTCCGACTCTCTGCATGTGACTGGACATATTTATATTCAGGAAGGCGAAAATCCTAAAGACAATATTGAGAGTTTTGATGCAATTTGGTACTCTGCGTTGCAGGTTGTGATAACAGCGACAGCAAACGGGGTGAGTTTTCGAACATGTATAATACGATGATACTGTGACGTGTGATTTTATAGTGGGCACCATTGATGTACGCTATGATGAACTCCGAGTTCTTCGTTTCGTGTTTCTTTTTCATCATCTGCATCGTCGTCCTCAACTTTTGGCTGATGAACTTGTTTGTTGCCGTGATTACCAATACGTTTTCTGCTATTCGCTCGGAGACAAAGAAGAGTGCGTTTGGTGCTGCTCCGTACGTAGAATATCACCTTCACATCTGTACGTTTCATGTGACCTATTTTTACAGATTAATGCCCAGTCACGACGACCAGGACGAAGCATGGGACACACACTCGCCTGTTCATTCGCCTAGCAACCAAAATATCCATCCTAGCAACTGGGCAAAAATTATCTATTCTCATACCCAATGGTGTTGGGTTCTTCTTGCACTCGCATCGCTCGCGCTTCAAGCCTCTCGTCAAGTAGACACCACCCCAACACATGAAGTTATTATGTATTTCGGTGAACTTGGTATCACATTTGCTTTTGATGTCGAAATCATCATTAGAATGTTAGCCGAGCTGCCTAACTGGCGGGTATTCTGGATGTCAGGAAGGAATGTGTTGGATCTAGGACTGGCTATTGGGTCAAGTGTGATACAACTACCGATTGTGACGAGAAGTAATGTGTATGAATGGTTCACGATCCTGCAGTTGGCGAGATTCTATAGGGTTATATTGGAGGTTCCGAGGATGAAACCGTTATTGGTGCGCTCTGATAATGTTTTTTTCCAAATCATCTGATTAATTAATTGGTCGATGTCGTTGATATAGCTTGCGGTGTTTGGTAACCTTTATGGTCTTGCCAACATGTCGCTCTTTCTTATTCTTATTAATTATATATCCGCCCTCGTTGCAGTGCAGATGTTGAGAGGAGATTATCCTTCCGATGAGACGACGAATTTTGGACAGTTATGGAATTCATTCTTGGCAGTCTGGCAGGTATTTTCATCGGAGAATTGGACAGATGTTTTGTATGGAGCTTCAAGTGCAGAAATCCAGTTGGGACAGACGCTGATCGTGATTGTGTTTTTCGTTTTTTGGGAGTTGATTGCGAATTGTGAGTGGTAGCTTCCTTCAGAGATTTCACCTTGTATCTTATGATTTTATTTTTGAAATATAGTCATCGTGTTACAGATGTTTATTGCCGTGATCAACGAAAATTTTGACGTGGCTGAAGAGGCCAAAAAGTCCAAACAGGCGAGCACGTTTTGGGAACAAAAAGCGAGAGAAGGGAAACCGAGTTGGTTTAGAGTGTTGAACCCGTATAGGTGGTTCAAGGCGAGTCCGATAACAGTGAGAGTAGATGAGCTGCCGAGTGG
>Ga0154000_1000318_pt1 | contig 13173 bp, 12 predicted proteins | sample TSNC084MetaG_FD_104674 | JGI IMG/M metagenome (GOLD analysis project Ga0154000, IMG submission 104674) | Attine ant fungus gardens microbial communities from North Carolina, USA - TSNC084 MetaG | ecosystem: Host-associated > Fungi > Mycelium > Unclassified | place: USA: North Carolina, Lumber... | reverse complement strand
GACCTTCGCGATGACCTGTTCAGGGGTGTGTCTACGTGCCATGATTCGTGAATTTCCTCCTGTGCCCATTATCGGACACGAAAGTCACACAGACACTGGACTTCTACACAGGGACCCAACCAATGTCACCGGCATCAGGGCGAGCACTGCAGACTTGGGTGGTGGTGCGTCAAAGAGATTGCCTGTAACTTTAGGTAACTGTAACTATGCTGAAACGGTGATTCTAAGACCGATGCACGCCTATGTGCTGGTCGGCACAGGAATATTAGCCCAACTGCCCTGCATTTCGTCGACTTCGACCCCTTGCTCATGGTTGCCGTGGGGCATTCACCACCCGGTAACCAACTCATATTTCGTGAATGTCACTTATTTATGCAGCTAAAGCAAGGTGCGCGCGCATTCGACAACTCGTCTTTGTGAAAACCGTGGAATAATTTGTTGACACTTCCGTGAAACCTCCTCCGGCCGTTCGCATATTGCTCTTGCTACTCTTCTCTCCTGGCAGTTCTGCTTTTCTGCTCACCTCTCCGGGCGCACAGAGGCAAGAAGGTATTTCGACTATGAAGGGAAGAATGGAGTCGGTTCACGAGACGGCGAGAGTTGTACCCGTCGCCGAACGAATCTCTCGTATTTGCGTTCGCGGAGAAATATCGCCTCGGACCGGAATCCGCGGAGCCGGCATCAGCGCGATGTGGAACATGCTCCGAAAACTGGGTGAAGTGCCACGATGAACCAACGACGATCGCTGCGGTCCGGCGCGGCCCTACTGAGAGTGATTCGTAGACAAGGTGGCTGACAGAGTGGCGGAGATCCTGATCGACCCTCACCGCCTGCGGCAATTCCTCGCGGTGGCCCGGTACCTGAACATCACCCGCGCTGCGGAAGAGTTGCAGCTCACGCAGCAAGCAGTGAGCAGTACCCTCAAAACCCTCGAACGCGATCTGGGGGTGCCGTTGATCCGCAGAGCGGGACGGCGGATCGAACTGACGGTGGCTGGAACCGCGCTCAGTGATGGCGCGATGCCGATCCTGGACGCATCCGAGGCACTCGTGCGCACCGTGCGAGCAGCGAGCGCGGGCGAACACGAAAACTTTGTCGTCGCACACACACCCGCCATTTCATCGGACGAGGTCTTCGATCTCACCGAGTCCGTACGCCGCGCCTACCCGAACATCTCGATCACAGCGCGGCAGTACTTCCCCGACGAGATCGTTCCGGCGCTCCGGTCCGGAGCCGCTACGATCGGGCTTCGACGTGGGGCTACCGTGCCGAAGGACGTGGCTGCGGCGACAGTGTCGTACACACCGTTGAGCATGGCCGTCTCCTCACATCACCGGCTCGCCCACCGACAATTTGTGGCAATGTCAGACCTCGCAGGTGAGAGTCTGATCCTGTGGGGCCCACCCGGCGAATCCTTCTACGCCGACTTCCTGATGTCGGTCTGCCGACGCGCAGGCTTCGAACCTCCGGTGACGGTCAACCACATTCAGGGCACCGCGCCCACCACAGCTGTGATCGGAACGCCGCATTTTGCTTTCGTAACCGCCGAACCCGGCCACTACCACCGCAAACAAACGACCGTGATCGCGATCGAGGATCCCCCGATGGCCCCCGCTCAAGCACTGTGGCTCCAGCACACAGAATCTCGGCTACTTCGCCACCTGCTCGACGAAGCGATCCGATGAACGGCGTCCCTGCGGCGAGTGAGCACAGATGCGTATAGCCCGAACAGACCGCAGTGCGTTCACATCCCGGATACCCCAGTAGAGTTTGTCTACCCCCAGCAGCGTGGGTGACAACCAAAAGCTGCGCCCGACTCACTGATCTCGACCCCACCGAACGGCGAAGTCCGACTCAACTCCCCGCGTGTCATTGCATCCATCGAAGTGTCTTCCGCTCACTCGTCGAACTCTGCCGTTCAGTGTGACCGCAGCTGGGTTTCCGTTGAAGGTGGTTGCACTGGTCCGGCGCCTCGTCCTTTCAGTGGCTGACACGGTAGAAGCCCGCGGACCCGAACTGCCTGCGATCTCGGATTGGCGGGCGCACTCAGAGCGGGTCGGGCCGCATATTTCGTAGTGTCCATCGAATCGGCGCCACATTGCTTCCGAGATCCCAACCTCGGACGCTGTTGCCGGCCAACCCCAGAGCACCCGGCATCAGCGGTGGCTCCACCCGTCCTCGCGCCGGGTGGAGCAACTACCTCACTGACGGTGGCGCCGAGACCGGCACGAGGCTCGAGGTCGAGTTAGCTCCGTGACCGATAAGGCCATTGAATTCGCGCCGGGATTCAAATCTTCGGCATCGAAGATCCAGTGATGAAGTCCGGGAGGCACGCAAATAACAAGTGTTGCTTGCATTTAACGGGGTTCCACTTGTGGATGGACAGGGTGCTTCGGTATTGCTCGTCATGAAGAACTGCCACTCTTGTGATTGCTGAACCATTGCTGTAGCTTCATTGACAGGCGTCCAGCACCAGACGCGCGACGCCGTCGGGCATGTTCGGGCGATGGCTCGCTCGCATCGGGACGTTGTGCGACCCTGATGACGACGAGGGCCCCTATCGTGGGTGTTGCTGTCGCACTGAGCTTTACGCCAGGGCCCTCCCGTGGTGTGGAACTCGAGGTTGCTGACTGTCTCATTGATTTCGACAAAAGTTAGGACACACGATGGCAGAAGTGCCGATGCCACCTTCTTGTGCCGAAAATCTGGTGACCGTGTTGCCCGAGCGGACCGCGGATGCACCGCACTTCGCGGCCGAATACCGAATCCGCGCGGGCGATGTCGATCAAGACATGAGGGTTCGCCTGGACAGTATTGCGCGCTACTTACAGGATGTCGCCAATGACAATCTTGCGGCATCGACCTTCGGATCCTCTGATCCGTTCTGGTTGGTGCGCCGCACGGTAATCGATGTGGTGGAACCGATTTCGTGGCCCGGAACCGTTGTGTTGGAGCGGTGGTGTTCAGCGCTGTCGACACGGTGGGCGAACATGCGAGTGCGCATGAACGCTACATCGGAGGCCGATCGTCTCAATCCGAATCCTCGCCCTGCAGGGCTGATCGAGACCGAGTCGTTTTGGATCAATGTCAACGAGGCCGGCATGCCGGCCAGGATCAGCGACAGCGGATTCGAATATCTGTCGTCGATGACGTCCGAGCGCAGACTGCGCTGGAAGCAGATGAACTCGAGCGTGCCGCCGGATCCTCACACGGCAGGAACCGCTGATGATCGACTACATATCCTGCGTGCCACGGACTTCGACCCCCTCCAGCACATGAACAACAGTGCGTACTGGGCCGTGATCGAAGACGAACTGATCGGCCATCCCGACCTCAAGAACAGCCCACACCGCGCCGTCATCGAGTACCTGCGACCTGTCGCACCCCATTCGCGTATGGCTGTGCGCCGCAGCAGGGACGGTGACCGCCTCAGTATTTGGATGATCGTGGACGACTGCGTGAGCACAACAGTGACTGTAACGAAAACTCGGCGACCGACGACAGAGTCGGAAGTAGCTCCTAGTGTGAATGTGGCTGCTTCTCAAATGGTTTCAGAAAGCGCACCGTGTTCGGCCCACACACTGGGCGGAACTGGGCGGCGCATTCTCGGCTCGGCCTGACGAGCCCGATCGATGGAGTCCACGATGCAAAGAAATCTGAATCGCCGACGGTTGCTCGGATTATCGGCGTTGATACCAGCGGTATCGCTGGGGTTGACCGGAACTGCTGGGGTCGCACCGGGAAATGCTGCGCCGTACGTGCCGGGTGTCCCCGTGCCGCTGCTCCCTCAGTACGACCCCACTCCGTGGGGGCGGCAGGCCGCGCTCGTGCAAGCGCAGTCGGCGTACACGTGGACCGAGGAGATGATATTCATTCCCGGGATCCCCGCGGCATACTTCGTTCCTCTCGACTCGATCCCGACCATCGAATGGTTGCTCGAGGGTGTCGACACCGTCTTGACCTCGGCGTTGAACCTGATCGGATCCATAATCCCTCAATTCAATGCTGGGGCAACGGGTACGCTCGCCGAATCGCGTGTAGAGCTGGTAAGGATGCAGCAGCGGTCGGCCGGCATCAACGACCGGTTCACCGCTCTCGGCGATGGAAAGTACAACATGCTCGGCGATCGCCCGTCCGATGCGTACGTGACAGCTGATCCGGAGGATGCCGCCCAAGCGACGGTGCTTCAATCCGAAGCGATGGACCTGTTTCAGCAGGTTCAGGTCGTCCTGGGGAATTTGCGGACTAATATTCAGGCGTTGTTGGAGACGAATCAGAGCATCGGCGACTTCGGAACCAAAGACGGGTTGGCGCGCTTCAACGCGATCTGGCAGACGATGCCCATGCCCGATGTAGCGGAAAACCTTCACGACGACGATCTCTTCGCGTATTTGCGCATCGCGGGTGCGAATACGAATGTCATCGAACGCGTCGACGGTCAACTGCCCGAGAACTTTCCACTTTCGGACGCGCAGTACCAAGAGGGCCTGCGCGCGAGTGACACGCTTGCATCAGCGATCGCGCAGGGGCGTTTGTTCCTCGTGGACTACGCGGAGCTGGGCAAGCTGGCACCGGAACACGCCACCTACAAAATTCTGACGGGTGAAGGCTACAACTCCGCACCCATTGCTGTCTTCGCTGTGCCGCCTGGCGGCGGCACATTGCAGGTGGTAGCGATCCAGTGCGGACAGGACCCGACTACTGCGCCGATGTTCGTGCGCCCGAAACCTGATGACAATGAACGTTATTGGAGTTGGCAGATGGCCAAAACGGTTGTCCAGACAGCCGATTTCAATCACCACGAGATGTTCGCGCATCTCTCTCGCGCACATTTGGTGTCGGAGGCCTTCGCGCTGGCGACGAACCGGACGCTGGCACCGAATCATCCGCTCTCGGTGCTGCTTAAACCGCACTTCGAGGGCGATATCTTCGTCAATTTCCTTGCAGCGACTCTGATTCTACCGCCGAACCTTTTCGCGGACATGATCCTCGCCGCACCTATTCCCGACATCCTCGAAAGCGTTGCTCAGGATCGCCTGAATTGGGATTTTTACGAACGCATGCCTCACCGCGATTTTGCGCGGCGAGGAGTCGACGATACGAGTGTGTTGCGTGAGTTCCACTATCGTGACGACGCACTTCTGGTGTGGGGTGCCATCAAGGACTGGATGAACGAATACGTCCGCATCTACTACGAAACCGACGCCGACGTGATCGGTGACACCGAACTGGCGGCGTGGGTCAACGAAGTGTCCTCCAAGGGGAAGATCAAAGGTTTCCGGCCGATCACCTCGGTCGACCAATTGATCGAAGTCCTCACGATGGCGATCTACACAGCAAGCGCCTACCACGCATCGGTGAACTACCCGCAAGCGCATCTGATGACCTACGCGCCTGCCTCTGCAGGGATGATGTCCACTCCGCCGCCGACTACCACTTCTGGTCATACGGAAGCGGATTGGATCAAGTCTCTCCCTGGTTTGTTGACCTCGATCGCGCAGTTCTACTTCCTCAACCTGCTGGGGACCATGTACTACCGCCCCCTCGGCGATTACCGGACGAACATCTTTCCGTTTCCGCCGTCCTTCGGTGATCCGCGGGTTGCGGACACCAACGGTCCGCTCCAGCGGTTTCGGAACAGCCTCGAGGACATCGAATCCGAGATCAACCGACGCAACAAATCCAGGTCCGAGCCGTACGAGTACCTGCTGCCGAGCAATATTCCGACCAGTACAAACATTTGAGGACGTAGACATGCCTGCGACGTTGCGCCATCTCGCCAGGGCCGCTTCTCTGGGAATAGCGGTTGCACTTGCCCTTTCGATTCCTGCGACTGCCGGTGCGGAAGGTTCGATCACATCACCTTCTCTCTCAACCCCTGACGCCACGCCCTATGTCGGTGGCCCGAAGGGAGAGTTGTTCATCCCGGAGGTCGACAACGACACGGTCGCAGTCATGGACACCGCCACCAATGCGATCACCAAGCGAATTCCGCTCAGCGTCCCAGTGGGACCTTCACATCCAGCAGTCTTGGCGAAGACACCGGACGGCAGCAAGGTCTACACCGACAACTTCGGATTGCTCTCACCCTCGATCAGCATCATCGACCGCGTGAACGACACAACTCGCACGATGCCCGTCGAATCGGTTCCGTTGGGAATCTTCACATCCGGAGACGGCAAGGAAATCTACATCCCCGAAATGGGTTTCGTGGTCGAGGTCCTCGACGTCGCCACCGATACGATCGTGCGCAGACTCCGATTCGACGACATTCCTGCCGGGGCGATGGCGGGCCCGGACGGACTGATGTATGTCGGCTTCGCCAGCGGCCTGATCGGCGCCTACGATCCTGTCACCGGGGCAACGGTCAAGCCTCCGATCTGGAGCGGCGGCCTCGCGACCTTCTGGTACAGCTTCACCCAGGACGGCAAAAAGCTCTACACCGATACCGTCAATTCGATCGGTGTCATCGACGTCGAGAAGTGGGAGCTGACCAAAACCGTGGCCACCGAGGAAAACGGTGTCGGCGGCCTGATGAATCCGGGTGCGTTCACCTCCGAGATCTCACCGGACGGAAAGAAGCTGTACGTCACCCGCTTTGGAAAGAACGGGGTGATGGTCTTCGACACCGCCGGCGACAAGCTCCTCGGAGTCATCCCTACCGAGGGGGATGTGATCGGTATGACGTTCAGCGCCGACGGAACACGCGGATACATCTCCGACGCCGGACCCACATCACGCAATATCCCGGGCCCGATCGGGGAGGGCATCACCTTCATGAACCTGATCACCGTCGGCTTCCTCGGCCCCGGAACCCTCATCACCTTCGACCCTGCAGATGACCAGATCCTCGACAAGACGCCGACCGCTGCAGGCCCGGGAATCCCGGCGTGGCTTCCCCCGCTCGACTGATCCGCAAACTCGTTCTGGGCAATTCAGAGACCCAGATGCGGTCAACACTCACGTGGTCCGCAGAAACTCGAATCCAGGCCTCGAAGCGTCCGCAGGGCGACGACAGCCATGAACTGAAACGAAACCGCATGCCATCCACATCCGCTTTACATTCGACGGTCGGCCGTTTCATCGCCGCCGCATTCACCGTCAGTGCGCTGATCATGTTTCCTGCAGCGGCACAAGCAAATCCGAGCATCTCCGGAAGTACCAGTGGGCCAGACGGTTTGATCTGGATGCCGAACTACGGCGCAAACTCGGTCGTCGCCTTCGACCCGGACACCCTCGACCAGGTCAAAACCATCCCAAGTGTGGGCGATCACCCGCTGGTGATCAAAATGCTCCCCGACCAGTCGAGGATGTTCGTCGGAAACTTCGGTCCCGCAACATGGCAGGTTTCGGTCATCGACACCGCTACCGAGTCGGTGATCAAGCAAATCCCCACCCTCGGACCGGCCTACGCAGTGTCCGTGCTCTCCAAAGACGGCCGCTACCTCTACGTTCCGACCGGGCTGTCCGTGGTACAGGTGATCGACACGCAATCACTCGAGATCGTTCGCACCCTACCCATCGCACTGCCGCCTGGGCCTGCGCACATCGAAATCTCACCGGACGGAAGGGTCGTCTACGCGTTCTCCGCACTCGGAACCGTGACCCCGTACGATGCTGTGACCGGCTCCGTGCTGTCCCCTCCGATCTTTCTCGGCGGCTTCGTTCCAGGGTGGGGAGCGATCAGTGAAGACGGGAACACCCTGTACGCGGTCAACTTCTTCTCCGGCCTGACCACCATCGATGTACCGAGCTGGCAAGTGACACGGGTACTTCAACTACCCATCGCGGCAGGACCCCTGTCAGCCACGCTGAGCCCTGACGGAAACCACATCTGGGTCTGCAACTACTTCGACAACGAAATCGTCGTCCTCGACACAGGCACCGGCGAACGACTCGACACCATCTCCACGGATCAAGCACCCGTATACGTCGGCTTCTCCTCCGACGGAGGCACCGCCTACGTCAGCTTCGTCGACGGATCATCGGGCGTACTCGGACAATCACAAGCCCCGTTCCTACCGGGCGTGGATCAACTCGTGGAAGCATACGGTGAGACGAATGCGTACGTCGCCGCGATCTTGGGGCTCGACACCAGTCTCGTCGCATACGACACCAGCACCGGCAAGCCCACCAAAACGACGACCCTGAAAGGTGCACTCGTCGCCGGCGTCTATCCAGGGTGAACTTGCCACTGTCACAACAGTTCCCACAAATAAACACGAAGCCAGACCGGAGAGGTGCAACTGCAGCTATCTGCTGCACCTCAGTACCGCAACCACATTCGTTGCCGTCCGGCCTCACCCCCTGCTGCCTCGATCGATCCCCTTCCTCACAGATCGAGGATCGGCGACCGCGCTTGCGGTCGAACTCGACCACAAACTCTCGCCCCACCAACTACCGCGAAAATGGAGTTCCCCATGTCAAGCACCGAGATCGCACAGCTCGTCATCATCAAGCCGTTGTTTTCACTTCCCGTGGAAGCCCTGAAAGCCTTTCAACAATTCGTAGCCGTCGTCCATTTTTAAAGCTTCATCTTTCGTGAGAGGCTGCCGCGAACCGGATCGGTTTACCGATCCGGCCCGCAGTGATTCGAATCAGCATCCGGGCGTTGCAGATGACGCGGGACGTCGCCCGGATTCCACATTCCCGCGTCGTAGATGGTGTAGCGCTCCGCTACTATCGACAGATGTTCGGGTTCCGCGCCTTCCGGCGACCGGTACCTGGGCGAGGCTTTACAGGCTTACTGCGGAGGCCTTGCGCCATTTGCGAGTTAATCATTGTGTCAATGACGAGAGAGTGTGAGGACAATGTCAACATCTGATCAACCGGAAGCATTCGTGTCGGTAGAACAACGCCCGGCTGGCGTGGGAGTTCGATTTCTGGCTCGATTGATCGACGGAATAATCGCAGGGATCATCGCCTATCTTGTGCTTCGAATAGTGGGTCTGGGCGACAACCTTTCAGTCGTTGCATCGGTTGGTGCATTGCTTGTCTTTACGTACTTTCTCATCCTCGAATCCCTGTGGGGATCAACCGTGGGAAAGAAACTATTCGGGCTGCGAGTATTCGACTCGTCTGGCGGAAAGCCCTCGATGGGAAGCGCCGCACTGAGAAACCTCTTTCTCGCAATCGGTGCTGTTCCTTTCGTGGGGCCCGTGATCGATGTTATTCTTCGCATCGTTATCGCTGTGACAATTTCGCAGAGCTCGACTAAGCAAGGAATTCACGACAGGTGGGCAAAAACTCAGGTCAGACGAGTGTCGTGATTTTTGTTCCGACTACGTGACGTCACAAGTTTTCTAAATTATTTCAGTTTAACGAAGGGAGTGAAAATTTCTCCCGGGTTGTCACTGGAGTCGGAATTTTCTGCTCCTTGTTTCTGTATGTTGCATCCGTGACTGAATAGGTATGATCTTGCGAGAAGATATCTTCCTGATCGGCAGGGACCGATGACGATGTACACATGGTGCGTCGGAATCGTCACTGCGATCATCTGCGTGACTACTGTCGTACGGATTGCACGTGATCCGCGCCGCCCAGCTCACGCAATCTGGGTCGTGACGTCATTGCTGTCGGTGTGGTTGTTCGTGATGGCCCTTGCTGCAGCGTTCAATCCAAATGGGGCAATCGATCTGATTTTCGGGGTTGCGATGCCTCTCCTGGTGCCGCTGGTCCTGGTAGGTGCAGCCCTCGGACTCTTCGCGAACACCGCCGTCGTGGTGCGGCGGGAAGGCCTCCGATTGGCGACCCTGGTACCGGCGGCAATTGGTGGTGCAATCATCGTGACGCTCCTGGTAAGCGGACTGTGGTTCGACTACCTGACGAGCAGTTTCTTGCTGACTGCCGTGTTGCCTTTGGTCATCCTTCCGGGAGCGCTCATGATCATTGAACTCACCGGATTCGTCATCTACTCGGCCGTGTACGCCTGGCTACCGCGCCGCGGCGACGCCGAGATTGTCACCGTGTTGGGTTGTGGGCTCAACGGGGACCGAGTGACACCGTTGTTGGCTTCCAGATTGGACCGCGGTATCGAAGCTTTCGAGCAGGCCCATGAGGACGGGAACGCCCCTTGGTTTGTGGTTTCAGGCGGTAAGGGAGCCGACGAGCACATCTCCGAAGCCGAAGCAATGGGACGATACGCAGTAACCAAAGGAGTGCCTCCCGACCGGATCGTCTACGAGGCGGAGTCGACGACAACGGAGGAGAATCTACGGCTCACGTCGGAGTTACTACGTGAACGGAGTATCGCGTGGACACGGATGCTCGTGGTTACGAGTAATTTCCACGCTTTGCGCGCAGGATCACTGGCACGGCGGTACGGAATCGCCGGAGCGACGCTTGGCGCGCCCACCGCGCTGTACTACCTACCGGCTGCCTTTCTCCGCGAATTCGCCGCAGTAGTCACGTACTACCGTAAAGCGAATCTGCTGATGTGGGCTGGGCTGTCGGGAGCTTGGCTGGCGAGTTGGTGTTTGATCACCCTCGTGGTGGTAAACGGGTAGTTCCCATGAAAGGCGGGCTGAGGTTCACTCGAATGGGCACCCTATAGCGAATATTCAACGTTGAGCGAAAAATCCTGATCTACTCCTTATTGCGACATTTCCGAAATCAGAGTGCATTGATCGATTTCTGAAGCTGACTCGAATGAATCAGTGGCCGCATGATGTACTGCTCAAGACTGTGGAAACCCGACACGATGCCGGCAATTATTCGATCCGGCCGTTGAATGCCTCCCCCGCTCGGTGGATCCGCCGGTATAGGAATACGCCGAAATCTCCTTTTCTCCGTCTCCGTGGAGTTGCGCCTGAACGGTGCGATCACCGCAAGTTCTTGCGGAACACCGGATTTGATGCGTGCGAGGACCGTTGTGAATCGCCAAGACCCAGAGGCCGGTGACTGCATTCTGGCAGTCATCACTTCCGCGTCCGCCGGTTGGGGTCCACGTATGCGCAGCACTAATCTTGGTAGACGCGTTCGATGAAGTCGACATCGATGTGTTCCTCATCGGCGAACACGGCCGCGACTCGCGTGTTCTGCCGGTCGGTGCGGCAGGTGAGCAGGGTCCGCCGAATACCTAGAGCGGGTCACTGGACCGCCCGGAAGAGCAGTGGCGGAACGACCGGCGACTATGTCGAGTTCACGCGCGGGCCGGTGCCGTCGATGACCGACTACGGATCTACGCCCCTGAGCTCTTCGGTTTTTTGCGGCGTATCCGACGGTGGTGAATGTTTGAACACACTCGATTTCCCGAAAGTGCGCACGACGTGTGTTCGCTCACAGATAGCAGATTTCAGTAATAGGGCTTGCCTGTAAACCTGCTGCTAACGGTCGATATGTAGATATGAATCAAATGAAACTTGTGAAAGGTCTACATTTGTTTGTGGGATGGATCGATGGGTGGAGTCTTCATTCTTCAGAGCCTTCTTGTATTCTCAAGAGCAAATGTCACCACGTTCGGTTCAATTCGAGCCTATCGCCATCAGTCCGCCATGAGACATGCAAAAAAGGGGGAACCTGATGCGCACATCTTGCGCAACAGCGAGATTCGCATTGGCCGCCGCCTTCATGCTTGTCTGTATGGTGGCCACAGCGTGCTCGCGCGGAGTCTCGCCCGATGGTGGGCAACTCACTTCCGGTCAGGCAACACCTCGCAGCGAGGACTCCATCCAGATCGCATACGGCACCAGCCCTGACAACTTCGGCCGGCTGCATCTCCCAGATGGGCCGGGGCCGCATCCTGTCGTGGTGATGGTGCACGGCGGGGGCTGGCTGCAAGACCACGATCTCACCTACTTCGAACCTCTGGCCCGGTCTTTGTCCGATGCGGGTGTCGCAGTGTGGAACATCGAGTATCGACGAGTCGGTGGCACTGGCGGCTGGCCCACAACCCTGGCCGACGCCAATGATGCAACAGAATCCCTCGCGACTGTCGTCCAACAGCGTGTTCCTGGTCTACTCGACCTCAATCGTGTTCACATAGCAGGCCATTCAGCAGGCGGTCACCTCGCAGCGTGGGTCGCCGGTAGGCATACCCTCTCGTCCGGTGCGCCTGGCGCGGAGCCCCACATCAGACCTCGCAGCGCAACCATCATGGCCGGCGTCTTCGATTTGTCGCTGGCTGCAACGGACGGTCATGACGGATTCGTCCGCCAACTACTCGACGGACTACCCCAGGACCATCCCGATCGATATCAGATGGCTTCTCCTGTCAACCATCTACCTCTCGGACTTCCCGTCACTGCCCTCCACGGTAACGCCGATCAGACAGTGGACCCGGCGCAGTCCCGGATCTACACGGACGCAGCGAAGGGAGCTGGTGACTCCGCTACGCTCCACATGCTCGACGGCGTTGGACACGGCGACTTCGGAAACATCGATTCCGCCGCATGGGAAGTTGCGAAGCAAACTATCCTCGCGCATGTGGCGAACGACAGCTCACAATGAAAGTTTCAAGTGTGTCGCATTCTGCGCGTAAGCCATTGTCCATGTTGAGAAGTCGAACCCTCACCTTCTTCTCCATTGCGGCGCTTTCGCTGACCTCCGCGGCCGAACCCCGCATTTCCAGGGCACAGGCACCGCTCAAAACACGTTCAGCATCGAGTCCGCTGAGCTGCGGTGACCACGTCGGCGCTCTGTAAGCGCGGCAAGTACTTCCGAGTCCCCGACCTCGGAAGCTGACGTCGCTCAACCCCACGACCCGGCGTCAGCGGTTTCCCCGTCCGTTTCTGCACGGACGGGGAAACCACCACAATGATCCGCACGAACACTCGCACTTGATCGTTCACGGTCTACCGCGAGCAGAGTATGAGAAAAGAAGGGTTCCACACGATGCCCGCGCACATGGCGGAACGCGACGTTGACGGTCGAAAACCCGACCATGCTCTACCGTGGCGTGATCGCAAGAGGTACCTGTGGCCGCTCGGATTGCTGATTCCACTCAGCCCGTTCATCTCCTGGTTTCTCGTCGACAACCTTCGTCTCGGATTGTTCTGGGCGACCGGCGCGTGGCTGCTGGTCATCGTCATCCCGATCATCGACATGTTGGCTGGTGAAGACGGCGAAAGTCCGCCGGACGATGCGATCCCACGACTGCAGAAGGACCGCTACTACCGCTGGTGCACTTACGCGTTCCTCCCCTTGCAATACGCCGGTCTGGTCTTCGCCTGCTGG
>Ga0154000_1000317_pt1 | contig 13244 bp, 10 predicted proteins | sample TSNC084MetaG_FD_104674 | JGI IMG/M metagenome (GOLD analysis project Ga0154000, IMG submission 104674) | Attine ant fungus gardens microbial communities from North Carolina, USA - TSNC084 MetaG | ecosystem: Host-associated > Fungi > Mycelium > Unclassified | place: USA: North Carolina, Lumber... | reverse complement strand
GTCATGATGCTTTTACATATTTCGGAGCTTTTAGAAGATTACACAAGAAAGAAAGCACGGCAGACATTGACGCAAAGCCTTGCGATGCATGTCGACAGTATATGGCTTGCGGGCGAACACGAAGATGTTTTAACGCCGGTTGCGCAGATTCGGATTGGCGACCGGATTCGTGTCAGGACGGGCGGTGTTATCCCGCTTGACGGGGAGGTTGTGAGCGGCGAGGCCATAGTGAATGAGGCGTCTATGACAGGAGAACCCTTGGGCGTTCTGCGCCAAGAGAAACACAGTGTTTACGCGGGAACAATCGTCGAAGAAGGTTCGCTTGTTATTAAAGTGCGGACACTTGCGGACAATACCCGGATTCAAAACATCGTTTCGCTCATTGATCAGTCTGAGATGCTGAAGGCTGGTATACAAAGCAAAGCGGAAAAACTTGCCGATTCTATTGTGCCGTTCAGCTTCCTCACATCAATTGTAACGCTGATTGTAACGCGGAACATAAGCAAAGCCATGTCGGTCTTAATGGTGGATTATTCCTGCGCAATTAAGCTTACTACCCCCATATGCGTGATTTCAGCCATGCACGAAGCTGCCAAGCACAGGATCCTGGTGAAAGGGGGCAAATACCTCGAAGCCTACGCAAACGCGGATACCATCGTATTTGACAAGACCGGGACGCTTACCGCCGCGTGTCCTAAAGTGGCAAAGGTTGTAGCCTTTAACGGCCACGCAAGGGACGACATACTTAGAATATCCGCTTGCCTGGAAGAGCATTTCCCTCACAGTGTCGCAAAGGCAATTGTAAAGCAGGCCGAGGCTGAAAACCTGCAGCACCGGGAAGAACACGCAGAGGTGGAATATGTCGTCGCTCACGGCATTTCCTCCATGCTGCACGGTCAGATGATTCTCATTGGCAGTTGGCACTTTATTTTCGACGATGGGGGTATCCCGATAACGGAAAGGGAAAAAACAATGATTGATTCCGAGTCGGAAGGCTATTCTGCCGTTTTTCTTTCAATCGGCGGAGTATTGGCGGGAATGATCTGTGTGGAAGACCCAGTTCGTTTGGAGGCTAAACACACTTTAGAGGAATTGAAAAAACTTGGTGTGCGGCGCTTCATCCTGCTTACCGGCGACGGTGAGGCGGCAGCGAAGGCCGCATGTGAAGCCCTAGGCATTGCTGAGTATCGCGCACAGGTTTTGCCGGAAAATAAAGCGGATATGATCCGGTCGCTTAAAGAACAGGGCGGCACGGTTATTATGGTTGGGGACGGCATCAATGATTCCCCCGCCCTGTCCTGTGCGGACGTTTCAATCGCAATGAAGGACGGATCCGATATCGCAAAGGAAATCGCGGACATCACGCTTCTTTCGGAAAGCCTTGACGGTCTGGTTACGCTCCGGCATTTAAGTGAGACGCTTTTTGAACGGATCAATCGAAATTACCGCTTTATTTTAGGTTTTAACACCTCACTTCTGCTGCTTGGGATTTCCGGTATTGTTGCGCCGTCCGCTTCGGCTGTACTGCATAACGCTTCGACGATGCTGTTCAGCGCAATGAGTATGCGCCCCTATTTGGCAGAATGTAAGGATGTGAATACGAATGAATGGGGACTTAATACGGATCCGGTCTAAGGATTTATGAGGAAAAGGAATTTTTTGGGGGGATCTATGCAAGTCAAAATATGCAAACGTGCTTTTTATGGATATCGCTTTGCCGATGAGGGGAGAAATGGTGAAAATGAAATTTATCGCGTAGCCAACCACAGCGGTGCGGGAGAAATGTTCTGTTACGACGTCTGCGAGGGTATTCAGCTAACCTATAATTCTCTGGAGATGGATACATGTTTTCAAAAAATCCTGCCTGCATCGGGATTTATGTTAATAAACCACTGCTTAGAGGGTTGTTATGAGTACGAGCTGCAGGATGGAACGGTTAGCTTCATGGGTGAAGGAGATTTATGTATTAACGATCTTGGTGGGCAGTCGTTTGTAAATTCACATCTTCCAACAAGAAAATATAGGGGTCTGGCAATTATCTTAGATTTACAAGTGGCGCAGGCATCTTTGGATAGATTATTTCCTCAGGCAAATATTGATCTGTTCCGTTTGCGCGATTATCTATGCGTGGATGGTAAACCATTACGGATTCGTGCCCGTTCGGAAATAGACCACATCTTCAGCGAACTATATTGTGTAGACGAGCACATTCGTGTGCCATATTACATAATAAAGGTGATTGAACTGTTTCTTTTTCTCAGCATTGTGGAGCGCGAAAAAATTAAAAGTCTGCCTTCCTTTTCATACTCTGTGGCTTCATCCACAAAAGCCGTTTATACTTATTTGATAGAGAATCCGCTGAAAAGAGTAACCATTGGCGAGCTAGCTTCTCTGTTCCATATAGCGGATTCCAGTCTTAAGCGTTGTTTTAAGGCATTAACAGGTCAATCCATCGGCACTTTTATGAAAAGACAGCGAATACAGAAGGCGGCAGATATACTGCTCGAGCATCATGACATAAATGTGACCGGAATTGCTGAAATCGCTGGTTATGAAAATGTGAGTAAATTTTCAGCGGCTTTTAAATCGGTATTTCATCAATTACCATTGGTATACCGCAATCAAAATCAGAAAGGCAATTGACCTGAATGGGACATTTTTTCACCTGATATGGTGTTGTAAATTAAAGCGCTGTTATAGTAAAATATAAGAGTGGATTTTCGATAAGCTTCGCTAAAAACCCGCAGACGCGGGTTTTACTTTTATCAATGAGTTAGTTTTTTCTAACCAACAGTATTAAGGAGGAGGTGAATTTGGTGGCTTCATATATACGAAAGAGATGGATTGTTTTCGTAATTGTTTTGACGGGAGTAAGTATTTTGAGCTTTTTCTTGATAACCCTCTCTAATAAAGACCCTGCTGAAATTATAGCGCGTCGCGGGGTGCTGGCAGCAAATGAAAATATGATTGAGGCGGTTCGGGTTGAATTAGGGCTGGATAAACCGATTATCGCCCAATATTTCAATTGGGTAAAAGGGCTGTTTACTGGTGATTTAGGGATCTCCATATATTCATTTAATCCCATCGCGCAGGATCTAAAGCAGTATTTTCCAACCTCGTTCGCCTTGATGGGGCTGTCCCTTTTGTGGATTGTGATTTTCTCCGTCCCCATTAGCCTGCTGTGCGCGTTCAAACGGAACAAGTTGTTCGACAAAGTGGTTCACGGCCTGTCTTTGCTGGGAATATGCTTGCCGACTTTTTGGCTTGGATTCCTCCTGCTAATGGCTTTCGCCGTAAACCTATCCATTTTTACGGTGTTGCCGGAGCCTGGCATCAAAGGTTTGCTGCTGCCGTCCTTTACATTGGCGGTTCCTGTGACCGGTTCTACCATCCGGGTTTTTCGTGCGTCGCTTTTGGGAGAGATGAACCGTGATTATGTAATTTATGCAAAGACCCGCGGCCTTTCCGATAAGCGTATTATTTGTTCCCATGTAATAAGGAACGCATTGCCGCCCGCTGTCACGCTTTTTTGCCAGTACCTGGGTTATCTGATTGCCGGCAGTGCTGTTGTGGAAAGCGTCTTTTCACTAAAAGGTATCGGTTCACATTTGATTTCCTGCATTATGGCGATGGATATCATCACCGTGGCCACCTGCATGGTGATCATTGCGGCAATTTTCGTGACGGCGAATTTGCTGGGAGATGTAGTGAATTTACTGCTTTGTCCGTGGATGGTGAGGGAAAAAGATGTTTTATAAGCTTTTAAGAAAACCACAGGCCGCTTTGGGCCTGATCATAATCTGCATGGTCCTGTTTGCAGCAATTGCGGCTCCTCTTATCGCTCCGCACGATCCCGAAGCAGTGGATATATCCGGGAAATATATAGCTCCATGCGCCGAGTACCCGCTGGGGACAGACCAGCTGGGGCGCTGTGAATTTTCACGCCTGGTATATGGCGCCAGGTATTCGATCGGAATCACTTTGCCAACGCTGTTCATTCTGGCATTGATCGGATTGGTGTTGGGGACGCTCAGCGCCGGTAAGGGCGGGATATTTGACAAGGTGATGACGATCCTATGCGATATTTTTATTGCTTTCCCGGCATTAATTACGGCAATCGCCATCATTGGCCTGCTTGGTAACGGGCTGCAGAATATTGCGCTTGCAATCGTGATTTCCATGTGGGCATGGTTTACCCGCATGGTTCGCTCCTATTCGGTTCTGGAAATGGGCAAGGACTATATCACAGGGGCCCGGATTGCGGGATGTGGTACCGCAAAAATCGTGGTTCGTCATTTGATCCCGAATATTATGCCGCAGTACCTTGTCTATCTGAGTACCGGAGTTGCTTCGACCATCTTGATGATTTCCAGCTTTGCGTTCCTTGGACTTGGCCTTCCGGACGGAATATCCGAGTGGGGCGCGATGCTGAACGAAGCCCGCACCGGCTTGTACTCTCATCCGGAATTTTTGCTTTATCCGGGGCTTTGTATCCTGGTTGCTGCCGCTGGATTTAATCTCTTTGGAGAAGCCATGCGAGATGTAATTGACCCGGAGGATGCGTCATGAACAAACTGCTGGAAATAAAAGATCTTTCGATCACATTAAAAAAGGAAAACCGGAGGATTGTCAAGGGTCTGAACTTTGACCTCGACGCCGGATGCTCCCTGACCCTGCTGGGGCAGTCCGGCAGCGGGAAGACCTTAACGTGCAAATCAATCTTAGGAGTGCTTGGAGTACAGTTTTTCCCTGCCGGTGAAATTCTCTTTGAGGGGCATAATCTGCTGAATCTTCCTGAAAAGGCACGGGGAAGTATTTACGGCCGTCAGATCGCAATGATAGCACAAAACCCGATGACGGCATTTGACCCCGCCGCTAAAATAGGCAGGCAAATGGATGAGACTCTGCGGATACATACAAAACTTAACCGTACCGAGCGCCGTTCCCGATGTTTACATGCCCTGAGTGAAGCGGGGCTTACACACGGAGAAACCGTTATGAAAAGTTACCCTTTTATGCTATCCGGCGGAATGCTGCAGCGGGTTATGATTGCGCTTGCCCTTATGACGGATGCAAAGCTCATTGCCGCGGATGAGCCGACCACCGCGCTGGACGTCGAAAACCGAAACGCCACGGTAGATGCGTTCATAAGGCTTCGAGAGCGCGGAACTGCCGTGTTACTGGTCACGCACGACTTCACGGTTGCCGCCCGCTTCGGCGGCCGTATTCTCGTTATGAATGACGGTGAGATTGTGGAAGATGATGCTGTAGACAACATTATGAAAAATCCACAGCATCCATATACGAGAGAATTGCTGTCGGCGTCCCGTTTGTCCGTTTATGGCTGCGAGGAGGTGTGAATATGCTTGAGGCCAAAGGTTTAAAAAAACGATATGCTTCAAAAGGGAGAGGCGCGCAGGACGAAATGCCCGCGGTTAACGGCGTCGATATGATGCTGCAAGATGGTGTTTCCTATGCATTGGTCGGCGAAAGCGGATCGGGAAAAAGCACCTTGGCAAAGCTGTTAACCGGCCTGATTTCTCCGACTGAGGGCAAAATCCTTCTGGATGGAAAGAGTATTGACCATAAAAAGAAGGCCAATAAAAGTCTTTATTCAGAAATGCAGCTTATTCTTCAAGATGGGAAAAGCGCCCTTGATCCGCACTTTACCGTATACGACAGCATTGCGGAGCCGATCCGCAATCTTCTTTCTGTCAGCAAGGTGCGGGAAAAAGAAATGGTCTGCGAACTGATGGAGCGTATGGAACTTCCTGCCGCATTACTAAAGCGGACTCCCGGTGAATTGTCCGGCGGACAGCAGAAGCGCGTCTGCATTGCCAGAGCGATTTCCGTATCGCCGCGCATCCTGATTTTTGACGAGGCCGTAAGCGGCCTGGATGTTATCGTCAGGAAAAATATCTTACAGTTGTTGAAGCGGCTGCAAAAAGAACAACAGTGTACGTATCTTTTTATTACCCATGATATTGATGCCGCGCTCTATATTGCAAAGCATATTTTTGTGATGAAAGACGGACGGATTGCGGAGCGAGGCGTATATAAGCGAGAAGAACATAAAAATCTTGGAGGTATTACCTATGAAACTTAAAAAACTGCTTTCCGGCTGCATGGCGCTTGCCATGTGCTTGGCGCTTGCGGCCTGCAGCGGAGGACACAACGACAATCAGACGGGCGAGACACCCACACCCGATGAGACGCTTGAAGGAGCCGGGGAAAAAGTCGTTACGCTGGCTGAAAGCTGGGATTTTTCCAGCGGCGCTCATAGCTTTTATACGGTACATGGTTCAACCAGCGATACGAATTACGGCATTAACTATTGGAGTTATAACTTCTATAACACGCTGGTAAAACAGGAGAATGGCGAGTTTGCCGGAGAGCTTGCAACGGATTGGTCTGTGAGTGACGACGGTCTTACCTATACGTTCAAGTTGAGAGACGGCGTGAGATTTTCCGATGGTACACCCTTGACTGCCGGGGCGGTCAAAACCTCTTTTGAGGCATCTATTCAATATCAAGGGGCCGGCCTCGGTGTCAACGGTATGCTATCCGCCTTGATTACCAAGATGGAAGCACCGGATGATTTAACCTTTGTAATGACACTTAGCCAGCCGTACTATGGGACGCTGAATGACCTGACGATGAACAATCCCCTTGGCATTGTCAATCCCGCCGTGTTTAACGACGACCTTTCCCTCTCGGATGGGATTAAAACGGCCACCTATGGAACAGGCCCTTATATGTATACAGGGGAAACGGATGGTTCTGCTTATACATTCGTAAAGAATCCTTACTATTGGGGAGGGGAGCCGGAAGTGGATAAGTTTGTTATAAAAGTTATCCCGGACAACGATGCCAAGGTGCTTGCGCTCCGCAGCGGTGAGATTGACGCGGTCATTGGTTCCATGCGTATGACCTATGACGCATTTAGCGAACTGGAGGCCGATTCTGCGTACGGTACAAAAATCAGCGAAGGAACTTCCATGACCCGTTATCTTGGATTTAATCTCGGTACGTCTCCCTTTGACGATGTTCTGGTCCGCCAAGCCGTATCCTATGCCGTGGATCAGGAGACGCTCAGCGCGATTGTGTTCCAAGGGCTTGAGCAGCCTGCAGGCGCCCTGTTTCCCAGTACAAAGCCTTTTTGCGATGTAGATATTGTTACTTACGGGTATGATGTGAAAAAAGCCAGGGAGCTCATGGACGAAGCGGGCTGGGTTGACAGCGACGGGGACGGCATCCGTGAAAAAGACGGGCAAACGCTGGAACTTTCTCTGTGCTATTACCAGGATACGGGCAGCTTAGAGGATGTCATCCTGACAATCGCAAGCCAGCTTAAGGAAATCGGTATCAAGCTGACCACGCAGGAAATGGATATGATGACCTGGTTCGGCACCGTTTCTTCCGGCGAATACGGCTTGACCCTTTTCTACACCTATGGCGGTTCCTACGATCCTTTCAATGTTTTGACGAACATGAATTCCACAAGCAGCGGCGATCCCGTTATGATGCAGGTTTCAGCCTTCTTCGCGAACGGTAATGACATGATTGTTGAACTGAACAGCACCGCGGATGAGGATCGTGTTCAGGAAATATATCAAGCGGTACTCGCTGAAATGGCGGAACAGGCACTGGTTCTTCCAATTTCCTATACTTGCGAATTTGCCGCATGGAACAGGGAAGTAATGGAAAGCTACGATTTCTATTGGGATATTCAGTACATTGATATTGCCGGTATCCGGCTGAAATAACATTTCTGCGGCAGGGCGCTGCTGCTATTTGCCGCGCCCTGCTTCATAAGGAGGGACTTAGTTTGAAACAAAAGTCTAATGGAATAAACCGGCTTCTCAGCTTTTGCGGCGAGAGCCGCCGGCTGTTAACGCTTTCCCGCTGTTTATCAGGCGTCAGCGCGGTTTTTATTCTTGTACCGTTCCTGTGCGTCTATCTGGCCGCCAGAGAAGTAATAACGATGTTTACGGGAAGTGCGCTGGATACCTCTGGGCTGCTTAATTGGGGAATCTGCGCCCTGGTCTTTGAACTCATTGGGCTGGCGCTTTATTTTACCGCCCTGCTGTGTTCCCATGTTGTGGCGTTCAGGACTGAAAAGAATTTAAAAATGGCCGCGCTCACCCACTTGGCTAAGATGCCGATGGGATACTTCGATTTAAACCCCAGCGGTAAGCTGAGAAAAATTATTGATGATAACAGCTTCCAGACGCAGACCTTTATCGCGCACCAGCTTCCCGACCTGATCGGGGCGTATGTAACAATGGTAGTCAGCGTTATTTTAATGCTGGCGTTTGACTGGCGTGTTGGTTTGCCCCTGCTGCTCCTTTTTGGAATTGGCTTCTTCCTGCAAGGTTCGCTGATGGGCAAGGACAGCATGGCGTTTATGAAAACATATCAAAATTCCCTGGAAACAATGAACCACGAAGCGGTGGAATATATCCGTGGCATATCCGTTGTCAAAGTATTCGGCCAAACGGTGCAGTCCATTACAAAATTTAACGAAGCAATCAAATCATACCGCGATTATGCGCTGAAGTATACCATGTCTTGCCAGAAAGGGATGGTTGTATTTACGGCTGTTATCAATTCCAGTTTTCTCGTATTGGTTCCGGCAGCCCTTATTATTGGGATTTTGTCAAAAGACCTGCTTGGTTTTATGCAGAGTTTTCTCTTTTACATCATTTTCTCGCCCGCCTGTGCGGTTATGCTGAACAAGATTTTGTATATGACCAGCTACAAGATGCAGGCCGAGGAGTCCATGAGGAGAATTGACACAATTTTGACTGCCGAACCGCAGCCTGAAACAGATCATCCGCAGACTGCCAATACCCATGATGTTTCCTTTGAAAACGTTACATTTGCTTATGAAAACATGGAGCATCCGGCGGTATCTAATCTTAGCTTTACCGCCAAGGCTGGAACAATGACCGCACTGGTGGGGCATTCCGGCTCCGGCAAGAGTACGACCGCCAGCCTTATTCCCCGATTTTATGACGTGCAGGAGGGAGCTGTTAAAATCGGTGGGGTAGATGTCCGGAAGTTGTCCCATGCGGACTTAATGAAAAAAGTAGCTTTCGTATTTCAAGACCCAAAGCTGTTTAAGGATACACTGCTGGCAAATATTTGTGCGGCCCGTCCTGCCGCCACGCGGGAAGAAGCGTTAGCGGCGGCGCATCTTGCCCAATGTGACGATATTTTAGAGAAATTCCCCAAAGGGATTGATACCGTCGTCGGCGGCAAGGGCGTCTATCTATCTGGCGGCGAGGCCCAGCGAATTGCAATCGCAAGGGCTATTTTGAAGGACGCTCCTATTGTAGTGCTTGATGAGGCCACTGCATTTGCCGATCCGGAGAACGAACACCAAATCCATCAGGCATTTGAGGGCCTGGTGAAGGGCAAAACCGTCATTATGATTGCGCACCGGCTGTCTGCCATACAGGATGCGGATCAGATCTTGGTAATAAAACAGAGCCGGTTGGCCGAGAGTGGAACACACGATGAGCTTCTGAAACAGGACGGTGAGTATGCCCGCATGTGGGCGAACTATGTAAAAACAACAAAGTGGCATATTGGAAATGAGGTGGAATCATGCTGAAACGCGCATTTGCTCTTAGCAGCCAAGGCTCCAGAGATTTGCATAAAGGAATTGCCGCAACGACTTTAAGCAACCTCTGTCAGATAATCCCGACCAGCCTGCTGATCCTGCTGATCATGGAGCTTTTGAGTGTCATTACGGGAGAAAAAACGGGCTTTGAAAAAAATATTCTCTTATACTGCGTTCTCACGGTTTTATTGTTTGTCGTGATATTGGCCACTCAGTGGCTGCAATACAACAAGACTTATACTGTGGCGTATCAGGAAAGCGCCAACCGGAGAATCGTTTTGGCGGAAAAACTCCGTAAACTGCCGTTATCCTTCTTTGGACAAAAGGACATTTCAGATTTGACAACGACAATCATGGGTGATTGTACCGCTCTTGAGCGTACTTTCTCCAATGCGATCCCGCAACTGTTTGGAACGATTTTTATGTTCATCCTCACATCCATTGGCCTGCTCATTATAGACTGGAGGATGGGTCTCTGCATTGTCATTCCTGTGCCGGTGGCCGCGCTGGTTATCTTTGCGGCCAGAAAAGCCCAGACCAAAGCGGAAAGTGCGAATCTGGATGCGAAAAGAGCCGCCTATGACGGTGTTCAGGAATATTTGGACACTATTAAGGAGTTAAAATCCTCATCTAGAGAAGCAGAATATTTAGAGGGGTTGGAACAAAAGCTGGAAAATGTGGTGCGGTGCTCTTTCAAAAACGAACTGGCTCCGGGCGCTTCCACCACGGCAGCACAATTTCTGCTGCGTTTCGGGCTGGTTGCCGTTCTTCTTCTTGGGGGGCATCTTGTCACAGCCGGATCGCTCTCCATCCCGATGTTTATCCTGTTTCTTGTGTTTGCGGGAAGGATTTATGACCCATTTACCAGTTGTTTCATGCTGATGGCTGAGCTTTTTGCCGCGCAGGTCAGTGCGGGGAGAATGAAACAGATTGATGCGGAACCGGAACAAACCGGCGCTGCGGTATGCAATAACAAAGGATACGACATTGAGTTTAGGGATGTCGTTTTCTCCTACAATGAGGAACCTGTGCTGAATGGAGTTTCCTTCGTCGCCAGGCAGGGTGAGGTGACTGCTTTGGTGGGACCGTCCGGCAGCGGTAAATCAACGGCATCGAAGCTGGCGGCCAGATTTTGGGACACCGGTTCCGGGACAATTACGCTTGGCGGAGTTGATGTAAAAAGTGTTGAGCCGGAAACCCTGTTCAAAAATTATGCTATTGTATTTCAGGATGTCTTGCTGTTTGACGATACGGTGATGGAAAACATACGCTTAGGGCGTCGTGACGCTGCCGATGAAGAAGTGATGGCTGCGGCCAGAGCCGCACAGTGCGAAGAATTTATAAGCCGCTTGCCTGGGGGCTATCAAACAAATATCGGAGAGAATGGCAGCGTCCTGTCAGGCGGTGAACGGCAGCGTATTTCGATAGCGCGGGCATTGCTGAAAGATGCGCCGATTGTCTTGCTTGATGAAGCTACGGCATCTATGGACGCTGAGAGTGAAACGCTGGTACAGGACGCTTTATCTGCGCTGCTTGGAAATAAAACGGTGATGGTGATTGCCCATCGTATGAGAACGATTGCAAACGCCGATAAAATCGTGGTATTGGATAAAGGCCTTGTCAGTGAGCAGGGGACTCCCGCAGCGCTTATGGCAAAAGGCGGCCTTTATGCTCACATGGTTTCGCTTCAGCATGATAAAACGGCCGGACAATGAACCTGAATGTTTTTATTTGCTGCAGCATTTCCAAATTGAAATCCCTGGACCGCTCAACTAAGCATATGGAGCGTTTTCAGGCACCTTCCCCGGAATGCTTGCAGAAGCTCAAAGGGATATTAGACGTGTATGGTTTAGACGTGTATCTGGGGTAATTCACTTGACCGTCATCGCAAGCTTCATGGCCAGTCTTATCGGACGTGACGGATTCGCCATACAGCAACCCGGTGCTCATTCCCACTTGTTTTGCGATATCCGTGATTTTCGTGGCGGCATAACCCCTGCGGATAAACAGGTCAAGTCTAAAACCGTATTTTTCAATTACAGAAAAAACGGCAATTTTTCCCCTTGCATTCTTTGTTGTTTACATAGAACGGACACTCGATTGACTCAGGAATCATGAAATCCGTTTCAAACTGTTTGTTGCAGAAATCAGCAGCGTCAAGAAATGCCGTAAAAGTGTCGCGTTTGCAGCAGCGTGGGCCGCCCTGCCTTGAAATTGAATCGGCACATCTTGCGGTTAGCTGTCCGCTTAATTTCCATTCATCTTTGGCATAAGGGGACGATTTGGAAACCAAACTGCTGAAAATACCTGCACCTATGGCCGCACCGCATATTCCCCAGTTCCCGCACGCTCCTCCAGGAACCTGAAAGCTTCGGTTATTGGCTTCCTCAAGCAAAAGCGCCAGATCAGACCGGCCCTTTACGCTGCAGAAGGCGGTGAGCAGCGAGGCAGTAAGCAGCAGATGGTGTTCCGGCCCGTGCATGGCCACGCTGGGCAGCTTCATAAGTTCAAGCATGAGCCTATACGGATCGGTATGCCCCCTTGTAAGACAATGGTGTATGATCTCTTCGCGCGCTGCTTTTTGACGGCATGTATGGCAAACGTAGTGATTATTTTCGCAGACGGTATCTGCTTCAAATTCCTGCTTGCAAATAGCACAGTTAGCGGTTATTTTCTCGTCAAGCGTTCTTTTATCCGCATTGCAGACGGTACAATTTGCATGTATTTTATAAGGCGTGTTATTCTGTCTCATTATTACCTCCATAATGTGTCTTTAAGGAAATGTTTTCATTTTTCCATAGAGCTAAAATTTTTCCTTGATATATCCCGCCATTAATTCTAATGCTTTTTGAGTATCCTCGCCGGAAGTTAGTGTAAAGCCATGCGCGGCCCGTTCAAAATCATGCAGTTCCACTTTCGCATCTGCCTCTTTTAGCATTTCTGCGTATCGAATGCCTTCATCATGCAGCGAATCTAAACCCGCCACGATGATGAGGGCGGGGGGCAATCCCTTGAGCATTTCGACTGAAGCAAATACGGGTGATACAAACGGATTCTGCGCCTGCTCCGGCGAGGCGTAACAAGTATTGAATGTGAGTGCCATTTTGGGAGATATAGCTCCTTTGGGCATGGGTTTTACAAAGGGGTCCGTATATAAATCCAACGGCGGATAATCTAATATTTGAAAGCATAAGTGCAGATTGTCCTTTTCCTTTGCGCGCATACAGGTTACGGTAGCAAGGTTAGCTCCCGCGCTATGTCCGCCGATGCCTATATGGGAAGCGTCGATGCCAAGCTCCGTTGCGCTGTTCTTATAGAACAGCACCACTTCATATACCGCTTCCAGTGCGGCGGGAAAGGGCGCATCAGGCGCTTTTGGATAATCAATGCTGATGATTTTTACTCCGGTTTTTTCATGGAGGTACAGGTTAATTTCTTCATCCGAACTCGCATCCATTAAAACAAAGCCGCCACCATGCATATCAACATACAATGGTGTTACTTTCGCGTCCTCAAAGCCATATTCCAGTACGCGAATCGCACCGTGTGAAGTGGTTACGTAGCGTTCTTTACCTTTTTGCTTTTTGCCTAATCCCCGAAGACGAAAGAGCAGCGT
>Ga0154000_1000316_pt1 | contig 13245 bp, 10 predicted proteins | sample TSNC084MetaG_FD_104674 | JGI IMG/M metagenome (GOLD analysis project Ga0154000, IMG submission 104674) | Attine ant fungus gardens microbial communities from North Carolina, USA - TSNC084 MetaG | ecosystem: Host-associated > Fungi > Mycelium > Unclassified | place: USA: North Carolina, Lumber... | reverse complement strand
GCCGGGTGTCGTGTACACGCCGGAAACCGGTTTCAATCTCCCCGCCGTTGCCTTCGCGCACGGGTGGATGGTCGGGTCCCACAAGTACGAGCAGACACTCCAGCACCTCGCTTCCTGGGGAATTGTCGCAGCGGCGCCCGACAGCGAACGCGGTCCGGTCCCGTCACATCTCGGATTGGCTGCAGATCTTCGAGCGACGCTCGACATCTGCGTCGGCGTGCGACTCGGCCCCGGACAGATCAGCGTCCAACCCGATCGGGTCGCCTTTGCCGGTCACGGCATGGGCGCGGGCGCTGCGGTACTGGCCGCAGCGCAGCGCGGGGATGTCGGTGCGGTAGCCGCACTGTTCCCGGCCCCGACAGCACCCAAGGCGGAGAACTACGCGTCGAAGATCACAGCGCCCGGATTGATCCTCGCCGGCGAAGACGACGTCGATTCCTTGACCAGCAATGCCCGGCCGCTGAGCGTGGAGTGGGGCGGTCCTGTCATCGCACGTACCGTGAATGACGCCCAAGACGCCGGACTGATCGAAGGCCGCCGACTCCTCGGCGCCCTGGGCCTCGGTGGATCCGAGCGCAAGACACAGGCCGCCACACGGTGCCTGCTCACGGGCTTCCTGTTGTTCCATCTGACCGGCGACAAGAAGTACAAGGATTTTGCTGATCCTGACGTCGAGATTCCGCACACGGCGCCGTTGCTGCCGGTCGAACCTCACTCCGACGCGCGGGCCAGCCAGCTGTTGCGTAAGTAGGAGTCCGTACTCGCCACCGACTCCGGCGGCGAGCACGGCGGCGTCGGCGTCGGCTCTGACGCGGATCGCAGATACGGGCCGGACCTGACCGGCCCATCCGTGTCATTCTCGGCGGATGTCGTTTCGGACGGCGGCTCCTGGTGCGATTCCGCGCTCGCTGCGGCCACTCTGCGCTCACGGAAGTCGTCGAGTTGAGAATCGAGGGTTCGACGGATCGCTTCGAACGGCGCGTGAACGGACTTCACAGCGGACCAGCTCCGGCCAACTCAGCGCCCGTCTCTCCGTCGGGAGCCACGATCGACTCGTCGGGGACTGTGGAAGGCGGCTCCGGGTCCGGCGCGGGCGAGACTTCGGCGGTGGTTTCGACCGGCACCTCGTGCTCGCGAATCTCAGGGTCGGGAGTTTCGGGCTGGAGTGTCGCAGGCTGGGACGCTTCTTGCGGGCGCGCCTCGTGCAGCGACATCTCCGGATCGGCATCGAGCACTATTCTCGGCCAACCATTTTCGCTCAACTCCAGGGTGGCCGACACAGAGTTCCCGTCAGCACCTGCAACATCCAGACTCACCCCACGACCGTCGGACGCAATCGAGAAGCCCCAAGTGTTGCCGCCGATCGAGAAAGAGACAGGAGCGGCGGCGACACCGGATGCACTCGGCTCGGCGATCGGAAAGGTTGACGTGAACGCGTCTGTCACCCACTGGGTCGCGGCGTCAAAAGCATGACCAACCGCGCTCGCGCACTCCGCACACGCCCTGTCGAATTCATCGCGAGTATCGAGATACGCCGAACGAAAAACCGTGTCCAGCCATGGCGCCGCACCACGACCGGTGGAAGCGACGTGAGTCAGCTGGTCGATCTCCCCCGCACCCAGACCGCCGATCGTCGCCCGGTCGAGGCTTGCCACCTTGAAAGCCTTGTCTGCCAAAGCCGTTCGAACCGTCCGCGCGAACTCGTCGGCCAGCGTGATCAACAGTGGCGCCGAATCCGCATCGGACCGAGCTTCACGCCGCGCCGCGAAGGCATGATCTACGACCGCACCCACGCGGGAAACATTCCACACTGCAGGAAGATTCTCCGCCAGGGTCGTCAGCATCGCGATCTCGGCGACCGAACCGTCCACCGCTGCGGCCATGTCCGACGCATCTCGCATTAGTGCATCGAAATCGATACCAGCCTCTGCGCGATACGCATCCTCGTAGGACGTAAGCATCCGTTCTTCGAAGCCCAACCGAGAGGCCAGGTCGTGAAATCGATCGAAGAACTGCAGTCCCCTCGCACCAGCATCCAGGATTTCGTCAGGACGCACGCGTGAATCACGCAGTGCAAGAATATCTTCGACGCAATGGTAGCTGTTTGGTACTGCCTGTGCGGTACCGCTCGTCGGTATCATGAGACCGACCCGCTGGAGTCTCGCAATCGCTGCGCACCCTGACCGTCCACCTCAGCGATCACCTCAGCCGAAGAGGAAAGCCGACGCGCCAACGCATCGAGAAGATCCGCACGGCCAGTCAAGCGAGAATTCAGGACCGCCAATGCCGACGCCAACGCGGCTCCATGCTCGGCGTAATCACGGCCCGAAACGGCACCGCTGAATCGCAAACGCCTGATCGGCTCGGCAGAATCGCGCAGAGCCTGGGCCACCGACACCGCATGGCGTGCCAATTCATCTGTTCCAGCGCGGTCGACATCCACGAGCGCTCCCAAGTTTCAACGGAACCACTCGAACGTCGAGCGGCCTTTGACTCCTTGGACGCAGCAGGGCGCAATTACGTTCCCTCAAAACGCGAACGCGTAATGAGGGGCTAAACCGAACCGACGATCTCGGCCAACTCGTCGGCCAGCTTCTGCGCGAGCGGAAGTTCGGTGGCCTCGACCATGACGCGGACCAGTTGCTCTGTCCCGGACGGGCGCAGGAGCACGCGACCACCGTCACCGAGGACGCGCTCTGCGTCCGCGACTGCTGCGAGTACCGACGGCGATGCTGCGACTGTCGCCTTGTCCCCGACCTTCACGTTGATCAGAACCTGCGGAAGGGTTGTCATCGTTGCGGCCAGTGCGGATGCCGACTTACCCGTGCGAGCCATTCGTCCGAGCAGCCGGAGGCCGGTGAGAATCCCATCGCCCGTGGTGCCGAACGCCGGCAACACGACATGGCCTGACTGCTCGCCGCCGAGGCTGTATCCGCCCGCGCGCAGTTCCTCCAAAACGTAGCGGTCGCCTACGGCAGCAGTCACGATGTTGATACCGGCCTCGCGCATCGCGATGTGCAAACCGAGATTGCTCATGACAGTCGCGACGAGAGTGTTCTCGACCAACTCACCGGCGTCGTTCATCGCGATCGCCAGAACTGCCATGATCGCGTCACCGTCGACCACCGCTCCGGTCTCGTCGACGGCCAGGCAGCGGTCGGCGTCGCCGTCGTGCGCGAGGCCTAGGTCCGCCCCGTGATCGACTACGGCTTTCTGAAGATTCTCCAGGTGCGTCGATCCGCAGCCGTCGTTGATGTTGAGGCCGTCGGGATCGGCGCTGATCGCGATGACGCGAGCGCCCGCTGCCGCGTAGGCAACCGGTGCGAGCGCGGAAGCAGCGCCGTTGGCGCAGTCGACCACAACGGTGAGTCCAGCGAGTGGCTCGCTCGCCGCGCTCGCCAGATGCGCAAGGTACAGCTGAGCGGCGTCGTCGACCGTACGGACGCGGCCGATCCCGGCACCTGTCGGTAGGACGGGCGGTGCAGTGCCCTCGAGTGCATCCTCGATCGCCACCTCGACAGCATCATCCAGCTTGTGTCCACCGGCTGCGAAAATCTTGATTCCGTTGTCCGGCATGGGATTATGCGATGCAGAGATCATGACACCGAGACTGGCGTCGAGCTTTGCCGTCAAGTATGCAACTGCCGGAGTCGGAAGAATACCCACGTCGAGCACGTCGACACCCGCGGAACTCAATCCTGCGGTCACCGCGGCTTGAAGCATCTCACCGCTGGCGCGAGGATCGCGGCCGATCACGGCGGTCGGACGTGCGTCCGAGGTGTCGGCTGTCAGTACGCTCGCCGCGGCAACTGCCAATCTCAATGCAAGATCTGCAGTCAGATCCGAATTGGCAAGTCCACGAACACCGTCAGTACCGAACAACCGACCCATAGAACGACTCCTGAATCCTGTGAACCTCGAGAAGGGAACTCGAGAAGGGAATTTCTCCGAGAAACACAAGAGCGAGCGTCCGGTAACGATGGACGCCCGCTCTTGTGGTGAACAGGTGCCGAAGCAGACCCGTCGGGTCAACCTCGGCAAAGCATCAGCGCTTGGAGTACTGCGATGCCTTACGGGCCTTCTTCAGGCCGTACTTCTTACGCTCGACCGCGCGGGCGTCACGCGTCAGGAAGCCTGCACGCTTGAGGGCCGGACGATCATCAGGGGTTACCTCGATGAGTGCGCGCGCGATAGCCAGACGCAGTGCGCCTGCCTGACCGGACGGGCCGCCACCGTGCAGCAGTGCAATGATGTCGAAAGACTCGGGACGCTCGACGAGCACCAGCGGAGCCTTGATCAGCTGCTGGTGAACCTTGTTGGGGAAGTAGTCCTCCAACGTACGACCGTTGAGCTTGAACTGACCGGTACCGGGAGCCATCCGGACGCGAACGACAGCCTCCTTGCGGCGACCGACGGTCTGGACCGGGCGATCGAGGACGATCGGTGCGAGCGTAGCTGCAGCAACCTCTTCGACGACCTCGACTGCGTCAGAGACAAGCTCTTCCACTGCTTCGATGTTCTCTTCGGACACGTTCTGCTCTTCCGGCGATGTCACTGTGCGACCTGCTTGATCTCGAACGGCACCGGCTGCTGCGCGGTGTGGGGGTGATTCGGGCCCGCGTAAACCTTGAGCTTGCTGCTCATTGCGCGGCCGAGCTTCGTCTTGGGGAGCATGCCGACAATGGCCTTCTCGACGAGACGATCGGGAGTCCTGTCGAGGACCTCACCGACAGTGCGGGACTTCAGGCCACCCGGGAATCCGGAGTGGTGGTAAACGTTCTTGCCCTGCAGCTTGTTGCCGCTGATGGCAACCTTCTCTGCGTTGATGATGACAACGAAGTCACCACCGTCGATGTGCGGCGCGTAGGTGGGCTTGTGCTTGCCACGCAGCAAGTTCGCTGCCTGAACGGCAAGACGGCCGAGCACCACGTCAGTGGCGTCGATGACGTGCCACGTGTGGGTCACATCTCCGGCCTTCGGGGTGTACGTAGACACAGATCTTCCTCGTCTTAATTCATTCCACTGCTGACCATGTGCGTATCGCGTAAACGATCCTCGGCGGCCAGTTGAGACCCGAGAACCGCCGGTCTCCACGCATCTCTGCCGGAGCCCTACGGCACGCCACCGATAGACGATACCGGTCTACCCGCTGCCAGGTCAAAGCGCAGCCATTCCTGCCAACAGCATCATCGTCCAGCACAGCGATGCGAGCGATCGACATGCGCCTGCCCCGGCAACCTGACGGTACCGGGGCAGGCGGGGTGTCATCACGGCATGGGATGTTGTCAGCGACCGAACCCGTTTGCGGCGATCCGATCAGCTTCCTGCATCTTCTCCGAGCCGCTCGCCGTCGCTCCGGCGATCTGCGCGAGAACCAGGTTCAGTTCTTCGGAAGCCTGGGCCCAGCGACGCTGTGCGTCGTTCCACGCTTCGGAACCTGCCCCTTCCCAGCCTGCTTGCAGCTTGTCCACGACGACCTTGATGTCGCCCTGTTTGTCGTTGATCGCTTTGGCCTGCTGTTTCATCTGATCGGACAGCATTGCGAGGCCGCCGAAGTCGTACTTGATCCTGTCGGACATAACTGCTCCCGGTTCGGTGTGACTGGAGAGAACTTGTGAGAACTAACTTGTGAGAACTACTGGCTGAGGATTGCTTGATCGGACGATGAAGAGCTGGCGGTCAGGACATGTTCACCGTCGCGCCGCGAAGCGAGCTGACGTTGTCGTCTTCGGTCGAGTCGAAGGTTCCCGCGGCCTGTTTGATCTGCTCGCAGATGTCGGTCAGAGCTGTGTCCAACTTCAGGGCCGCGCTGTTGTATCGCTCCATGATTCCTGCGTATTCGACCTGCGCCGCACCGTTCCACGAATTGTGCGAAGCGTCGGCCTCCGACCGAACAGCGTTGACCAGCCCCCTGATGTCACCGAGATGTCCGTCGATGGTCCCCGCCGAATCGATCAATTCAGCGGTAGTTGCGGTAAAGCCCATGTCGTCCCCCTGGATTCGGTGAGTACCGTTCGGTATCGGCGATCACACACAACGGGCTTTGTCCGTCGGATGTGCACCGGGGTCGAGCGGAACTCCCTGATGTGCGCTACACATACTTTGACGCGACCTTCGTACCAACGGTTCCGGCCCGACCGAAGAATATTTTCAGAACCGACCGATCCGGTCACGGTGTGAATTCGACCGACTGCCACATCCGCAGGCAGTCCGCTTCGAGACTGCCCCACTCACCGACCAGATACTGGCAGCCGATACTCACTTGCCGTCCGTTGTCGACGTACACGCGCCAACGCACCTCGGAGAAATCGTCCGGAAACTCGACGTACACCACTGCCCGTTTTCCTGCGGCATCGTCGAGCACAGCAAACTCTGCGAACCGCAAGGGGTCCTCGAACGTCGAAAACTGCTGACGCAAAACAGCTTCGACGGAATCGAATCCCACACCTTCCGCAAGACGTTTCTCGATGACCACGATCTTGCGATCCGCACCCGAACCGGGTACCAAATCGGTACGCCCGCTCGAGGTCCCTCGCGACAGAAGCTTCCAATCGGAAGGCAATTCTGCCGCAACGCTTCCCACGTCCACACGAGTAAGTTCCGGCGTGGCCCCGGACTCGATCGACGAGATCGAAGTCTTCGGTGCAGGCGTTTCCTGCTCTTTCGACGCCTCCACGATCTCGACTTCGACTTCCGCCGTGGCTGCGACCGACCCCGCCAACCGAGAATCGCCTCGATCGCGAGTGGACACCACGACCGTTGCTGCGACCGCACCGGCGACGGCGACCACCGCAAGCGCCGCCGCGAACCATCGACGGCCTCTTCGCCGCCCGCCGACGCGACGCGGCGAAGAGGCATTCGAGTCCGCGCCAGAAATCGACTTCGCGCCATCCGTATCGCCTACCCACCCGGCGCCGAAAGCCGAATTGTCGACGATTCGTCCCGAACTGTCCCGCGCGGTTGTCTGGCGAACGAGCGTCTGAGGATCCACCAGAGACGCAGCCACCCGGCTCTCGTCCAGAATTCGGATGCTCGCGTGGCCGTGAACATTCGTCGACCCCCGTTCGAGCGAAGCCGCAACAGCATGAGAGCTCGGCCCGACCAACACCACAGCGTCCCGAACCGATAGATCCCCGATTGCGGAAAACAACCCCGCAACGTCTGCGATCTCCGAACTTTGTGTTCCGTCGATTCGGAGTTCACCGTCGACCTCAGCGACAACAGAAGCGACCACCGTTCCGCCTCGCAGTTCGAGGACGACACACCGCGATCGCCAAGCCGTATGAGCCGATCTCGCCGCCGCGATCGACGTCGGAACGAGTACGACGTCGTGCGCCACTCGACGTGCGGCATCGAGCAATCGCCGCCTGCGTGGGGCACCCCAATCCGAGGGATGACTGAGATGAAGAATGTCTGCGTCGACGATTCCGCACCCGTCCATCGCACTGGAGATCAGCCTGGCCACCTCCAAGACTGTCGGGACAACCCGACCATCCACGTCGACATAATCGTCGTCGATGTAATCGATCGCATTCTTACCGGCCGCACCGGGGCCCGACGTCGGTTCGCGTCTGAGGTCTGCACTGCAACAGAATTCGCGTTGACCCGATACGACCCAGATATTCGATGCACCCCAATGTAACGAGACCGACACTGCGGACGGAGCGGTCACAGCGGTGGCATCCACGGAACTTGGACAAGTTGGGTTTGCGAGCGGGAAACGTAAACCCCACGGCCTTCCGGCATCGCCGACGCGCGGACAGTGCCGACGAGATTTCCCTCGTCACGACTTCCGCTCATGATCAATCCGGCCGGCGCCATGTCGCGAATTCTCGCAATGACCGGCTCGTACAGTGCTCTGGCCGCACCACCGGAACGGCGGGCAATAACCAGGTGCAAACCGATGTCCTTGGAGTGCGGAATGTATTCGAGCAACGGCGCCACCGGATTTCCACTCGGTGTGGCCACAAGGTCGTAGTCGTCGATCAGTACGTAAATCTCCGGCCCACTCCACCAAGATCGTTCCCGCAATTGCTGCTGCGTTGTTCCGGCGTTCGGCATTCTGGCAGCGACGATCCGAGCCAAGTCGACCATCAACTCACCGAAGGTCGTCGACGACGCCGAGTACCCGCCGAGGTGATTCCCTTCGACAACGCCCAGCAGGGAATGCCGATAGTCACCGATGATCAGCTTGGCCTGGGCCGGTGTGTTCGACGCGATGATCCCTTCGGCTATTCCACGCAGGAGAGATGTCTTCCCACACGCGGTGTCGCCGAATATCAACAGGTGCGGGTGTTCCCGGAAGTCCATGTACACCGGGGCGAGGTCGGTCTCACCGAGCCCGATCGGCACGGTGAGGCACCGACCGTCGGCCGCACTCGGTGAGGGCCACCGGGTCCCGACAGCTTCGAGAAGTTCTGCCCGCGAGTAGGAATCCGGGAGCATCCGCACGGTGGGTGCCGGACGCGAATTCGACATGGCTGCAATACGTTCGACCGTCGCCACCACAGCCGTACTCGAGTTCTCACTACCCGGTAGGCCGTCGATTCGAGGTAGTCCGGTGAGAAGGTGGAGTCCGTCGCGAGTGATGCCACGACCCGGTCGACCTTCCGGCACCAGGCCGGCTTTCCGGCGACCCGCATCCGAATCTCCCGGATCACCCAAACGAAGTTCGATGCGAGTACCCAGTTGATCCTTGAGTGCCGGCCGGATCTCGGCCCACCTCGACGTCGTGACGATCACGTGTACACCGAAGGACAAACCTTGACCGGCGAGCATGTTGATCTGGGGCTCGAGTGATTCGAAATCCGAACGAACGCTTGGCCAACCGTCGACGACGAGGAAGACGTCACCGTACGGGTCCTCTCGGAGTCCCGCAGCCTCACCTTCCCCGGTGGGATCAGCTGTTCGCAATCTACGGAAATCGGCCATCGATTCGATGCCGAGGTCACGAAACAGTCGCTCCCGTTTAGCGACCACACCGAGTACCTCGGCAACTGTGCGCCGGACGCGGTCGGAATCCAAGCGGTTTGCCACCGATCCGACGTGCGGCAGATCTTTCAATCCGAGGAGCGTTCCACCGCCGAAGTCGAGGCAGTAGAACTGAATCTGTTCCGGCGTGTGCGTCATGCTCAGAGACAAGATCAACGTGCGCAACGCCGTCGACTTTCCCGACTGCGGGCCGCCGACAATCGCGAGGTTGCCAGTCGATCCGTTGAGATCGGCGACGAGTAGATCGCGGCGCTGATCGAACGGCCTGTCGACTATGCCGAAGGGTGCGCTCAGATTTCCGCGAGGTTGATCACCGGTCGCCCACCGCGGCAACAACTGGTCAAGCGTCGGAGATGACTCGAGCGGCGGGAGCCACACTTCATGCGCACGTGGACCGTGACCGCGCATGCGGTCTACGAGGACTCCCATGAGAGTACGTGCATCGTCACCGATTTCACCCATGTCGACGACGTCGGGCTCGACGGGAACGACAACGGCCTCTGGTCCGATCACGGGCTTCGCGGTAAACGGCAGCGGCGCCAGTTCGACGGGGGAATCGACCGAGAATCGAGTGGGCACGATCCGCTCGCCCTCGTACGGGCCTGACACGTACGCACCTTGGAAGCGAACGATCTCAGCAGAATCGGACTTCAGGTATCCCGCACCGGGTGTGCCCGGAAGGTGATAAGCATCGGGAACGCCGAGGACGGAACGAGACTCGTTCGCCGAGAACGTTTTCAACCCGACGCGATACGAAAGATGGCTGTCGAGGCCCCGAAGCTTTCCTTCGTCGAGTCGCTGACTGGCCAGCAGCAGGTGAATGTGAAGTGACCTGCCCAATCGCCCGATGGCCACGAACAATTCGGCAAATTCCGGCTGCTGACTGAGCAGTTCGGAAAACTCGTCGACAACCACGAAGAGTGCCGGCAAGGGATCTAGTGCAGCGCCGGCCAGCCTCGCCTTCTCGTAATCGGACACGTTTGCGAAGTTTCCTGCCGCACGCAACAGTTCTTGTCGACGATTCATTTCGCCGGCGAGCGCGTCCTTCATACGATCGACCATCGCCAATTCCTCGGCAAGGTTGGTGATGATCGCAGCAACGTGCGGCGCCTCCTCGAGGCCGAGAAAGGTTGCACCGCCTTTGAAGTCGATCAGGACGAGGTTCAGTGCGTCGGGAGAGTGGGTCGCGATCAGGCCGAGCACCAAGGTTCGCAGGAACTCCGACTTGCCAGAACCGGTGGCTCCGATACACAGCCCGTGCGGACCCATACCGTTCTCGGCCGACTCCTTCAGATCCAGTTCGACGGGGTTTCCGTCTTGTCCGACACCGATCGGCACACGGAGTCGGTCGCGCCCCTGACGTGGAAGCCAGCCATGCTCAGGATTGAACCTCGCAACGTTTCCTATCCCCAACATCTGGCTCCACGTCCGAAGGGATCGGTCGTCGTCAGCTGCGTCGACGGCATTCTGCGATGCCGCACGGAACGGTGCGATGCGACGGCCGAACGCCTGCGCCAGGCTCGTCGTCGCAGCGTCGGGCCTCGCAAAGTTCTCAACTCCTGCGCTGCTCACCGCGCCGATCTGATCGCTACCGACGACCAGTCGCAACCCACGCGTCGCCACCAGCCGCGGGCAGAACCCGCAGAGGTCGAGGACGGTCACCGAGTCGAGCCCGGATTCGGACAACAGGCCGGTGTCACCTTCGAGTAAGCCACCGTCCACGACCAGCACGAGATGCGGAACGCCCGCACTGGCTGGAGTGTTGCGAGCGAATCGAGCACGCATCGAAAGCGGTTCCCCGAGGGAACTTTCGAATTCGAGATACGAACCGAACACCATGCGTGCAGTGCCGGTGCCGTCCTGAGACTGCGGGTGTTGCACGTGTGGGAGCCACTTGACCCACTCCCACTCGGATTCGGTATCGGGACCGCACACCACCGCAACTTGGAGCGTGTCCGGACCGTGGAATGTGCACAGCTGCATCAACATCGAGCGGACAAGCGCACGAGCGGAATCTCTCTGCCCCTCGATGGACATCGCAGCAAATCCGCGAAGCGAGACGGCGGTCGGCAGGTCCTGCACAACCGAATGTGCACGGACGAATCGCCGAAGTGAGACAGCAGCGACGGGTTCGAGATCCTCGACCGGCCCGGTCTCCGGAGACACGAGTCTGGTGGCCAATCGCTGTGTACCCAGACCTACCCGAACGTGGCAGTAGTCCGAGTCGGTGATCTGACGCTCCCACATCCGCACAGTCCCGGCCAGTGTCCAGAGCAGCGACGGCTCGGGATTGCTCCACTCGAGAGCAGCACGCTGCGCACCAGTCGTCGCAGCAACATCACTACGCATCTGATCCAGGTACCGGAGGTAGTCCTTGCGGTCCTCGTTCGCTTCGGACGCTCTTGCTCCACCGCTACGACCGCCCCCGGCGAGCATTCCGAGCATCGACACCATCATCATGACCGGAAACAGCAGGGACATCGGATTGCGCGCCATGCCGGAAGAGAACATCAGCGCCACCATGCCGATCATGGCAACCACCATGATCACCGGAAGTAGTTTGGTCAGTAGGTTTCCCGGCGTGACGCGAGGTATCTCCGGTGGGGGCTGAAGCGTCACCTCGCCGCCCGGTGTGCGCGGCGATTCACGGCGTGCTCGACGCGCAAATCTGACAGTGCTCAATTCACCCACCCCCATCGGTGCTGCAGCTGTTGCCGCCAGACGCCTCGTCCGACTACCGCCGGCCCCCCAAGGCGTACTCGCGCAATTGCAAGAGAGTAGATCACAACACCGACACTCGGGTCGGTGCCACCTGTTGTCGGCGCTGTCTCCGATACAGGCGCGCAGTTCATGTCGTATTGTTCGGGTGAACTGGGGTGACGCGAAGGGGGAATCGCGTCATGGGAGGGGACAGATCTTGACCAGCACCACTACAACCAGCGCTGCGAACACCGGAAACGGACGAGGCGCGAGTCATTCTGCCGAACTGTGCAGGTTGACGGTACTTTCAGCCCATTCGCAGGTGGATCTTGCGGTGCCGCTTCGTGTTCCACTCACCGTGGTCATTCCGGGCATTGTGGACACAATTGTCAACCACAGCAATTTCAACGAGTTCGACCACACCACCGAACAATTCGAGCCCGTCGACTGGACTCTGTCGAAAGTCGGCAGGGCACCGCTGGCACCGACGCTGTCGCTGCACGAGCACGGAATCCGCGATGGAGAATTGCTCGTACTCGAGGCCTCGGACACCGCTGCCCCGCCCCCACTCTTCGACGACATCATGTACACCGTCGCGGCCACGGATGCGGACGTCTACCGACGCTGGACTCCGGTCACCGCGCGCATTGTCGGCTCGACCGCCGCCCTCGTCGCTGCGCTCGTCGCGGCCCTCGCCCTGGTCCTCGGCGACACGGGACTGATCGGCGCCGTCTGCGGCGGAGTGACGTCTTTGGTGCTCACCGTCGCCGCCGTCGTGGCAGCGCGGGTGTACGGAGACTCTGGAAGTTCCGTCACGCTCGGATGCGCTTCGGTGCCACTGGCATTCGTCTCCGGCGCACTCTGCGTGCCCGGCACTGTTCTTTCGGCTCATCTGCTTCTCGGTTCGGCATTTGCCGCTGCGGTAACTCTGATCTGCTTCCGCTTGTGCGGCGCCGGATTAGCTGTCTTCACAGCACTTCTCGTCGTCCTTCTCGCGGCGGTGGGCACCTTTGCCGTCACTACCACGCTTCCCGAGGCGCGCACCGCGACCGTCAGCGGCGCGGTGATTGCCGCCGCATTGATCGTTCTCACGTTCACCGCTCGACTGTCGATGTTGTTCGCGCGACTACCGCTTCCCCCTGTTCCGACGCCGAGTAATCCCCTCGACGACGACCGCGACGAACTGCCCGAACCCGAACTACCCGGGCTGACCGAGTTGGCGGAAAGGGCAGGGCGGGCGCGTAGCTATCTGACTGGGCTGATCGTGGCCACGTCAGTGGTCGCGCTCGTCGTTGCCGTCGCACTCGCGTGGTCCTGGCCTGGTCAGGGGATCGTCTGGCCGAATCTTGCTCTCGCATTCGCGACGGCCGTCGTGCTGATGTTTCGCGGGCGCACCTACGCGGGCGCACAGCAGGCTGTGCCACTCATCGCGGCAGGCATCTCGGTGATTCTCGTTCTCCTGGGCGACATGGCATGGACCCATCGCGACCATGCATTGGTCGTCTTCGCCATCACGATGACCGTTCTCCTCCTGGCACTGGTTCTGGGAATCCT
>Ga0154000_1000314_pt1 | contig 13274 bp, 12 predicted proteins | sample TSNC084MetaG_FD_104674 | JGI IMG/M metagenome (GOLD analysis project Ga0154000, IMG submission 104674) | Attine ant fungus gardens microbial communities from North Carolina, USA - TSNC084 MetaG | ecosystem: Host-associated > Fungi > Mycelium > Unclassified | place: USA: North Carolina, Lumber... | reverse complement strand
GGAATTATTTTTGTAACTCCTTATAGGGAAGCTACTTTTACAGAATTGTATCTTGCCCTAAAGCCAAATAACACAGCACCGGCATCAGAAGCGTATTTTCAATAACAACATAAATAGGTAAAAACTGGATGTGTATTATTTAGTAATTCACACATAATAAGGGTGTAAGTTAGATTTAAAAGAAAAGGAGGCCCTTAATTATGGCAAATACAAATTCAAGCAGTTCAAACAACATGAGTGTACCTGAAGCAAAAGAAGCAATGAATAAATTCAAAATGGAAGTAGCCAGTGAAATCGGAGTTCCGTTAAAAGCTGGATACAATGGTGACTTAACCAGTGCGCAGACAGGATCTATTGGCGGCGAGATGGTTAGGAAAATGGTACAACGTTACGAAGAAGGATTATCTTCAGGATCTTCAAAGTAAATAGGGTAAACGTAATGATATCATACGAAAAGCAGCTTGGTGCAATAGGCATCAGGCTGCTTTTGGCTGAATCGAAAGATGTCCTGTTATGGTTTCCGCCCAGTCAGTTGAGCTGGGACGGACGAGATTGCCTGGATATGAAAAACATGAAAAACAGAAAAATAAAATTACGCTGGTATTTAAAAGGCTTTTGTGATATAATGCTATCTTGCAAGTATTATACTGTGTGAAGAAAAATTCATATATATATATTCAAGGAGGAAACTATTAAATGAGTTTACAGGTAGAAAAACTGGAAAAGAACATGGCGAAGTTAACCATTGAAACAGAGCCCGAGGAATTGGAAAAAGCAATTCAGTCAGCGTATTTGAAGAATAGAAGAAAGTTCAGCCTTCCCGGATTTAGAAAAGGAAAAGCACCCCGTGTTATGATTGAGAAAATGTACGGTGTAGAAATTTTCTATGAAGACGCTGCAAATATAATTCTGCCCGAGGCTTATGCAAAAGCATTGGATGAAAGTGAATTAGAAGTGGTGGCAAGACCTGAGATTGATATCACACAGGTAGAAAAAGGGAAACCATTTATATTTACTGCGACGGTAGCGTTAAAGCCGGAAGTAACCTTAGGACAGTATAAAGGAATTGAAATAGAAAAAATCGAAACAGAAGTTACGGAAGAAGATATTAATGCGGAAATAGTAAAGGTACAGGAGCAGAATTCCCGGTTAATTACTGTAGAAGACAGAGCTGTGGCAGCAGGAGATCAAGTGGTTATTGATTTTCAGGGTTTTGTAGACGATGTTCCATTTGAAGGCGGTACCGGAGAAGATTATGAATTGACCATCGGTTCCCACTCTTTCATTGATACATTTGAGGAGCAGCTGATTGGAAAGGAAATTGATGAAGAGACAGAAGTTTCTGTAACTTTCCCGGAAGATTATCATGTTGCGGATTTAGCAGCCAAGCCTGCTTTGTTTCAAGTGAAAATAAAAGGCATAAAAGTAAAAGAGCTTCCAGAGGCAGATGATGAATTTGCCGGAGAGGTATCCGAATTTGATACCTTGGCTGAATATAAAGAGGATTTAAAGGCAAAGCTTTTAGAGAACAAAGAAAAAGAAGCAAAAACACAAAGAGAAAATAAGGCCATTGGTAAGATTATTGAAGGAGCCCAGATGGATATTCCGGAGCCGATGATTAAGAATCAAATAGGCAGCATGCTAGAAGATTTTGAAAGAAGGATGCAGACACAAGGCCTTACTATCGAACAATACATGCAGTTTACCGGGATGACAGCAGACAAAATGGAAGAGCAGATGAGACCATCTGCACTTAACAGAATCCAGACGAGATTAGTGTTAGAAGCGGTTGCAAAGGCAGAAGATATCCAGGTTTCTGATGAAGAGATTGACAAAGAGATGGAAGCAATGGCAGCAGCATATAAAATGGAAGCAGACAAAATGAAAACATATATGGGCGAAAAAGAAATTCAGAACATGAAGATGGATATGGCGGTACAAAAGGCTATTGATCTTGTAGTGAATGAAGCGAAAGAAATTTAAGGGCATATAATATACAGGATGAACATCAGGTCGTGATGTTTATGCCAATATTTTTGACAGGAGGAATTGTGTATGAGTTTAGTACCTTATGTTGTTGAATCAACTAGCAGAGGAGAGCGCTCCTATGATATTTATTCAAGATTGTTAAAAGACCGAATCATTTTTTTAGGAGAAGAGGTAACCGATGTATCGGCCAGTTTAGTTGTGGCCCAGCTTTTATTTTTAGAGTCAGAAGATCCTGGAAAAGAGGTACAGCTCTATATTAATAGTCCGGGTGGCTCTGTATCGGCAGGTTTAGCCATTTATGATACAATGAATTTTATTAAATGTGATGTTTCCACTATTTGTATTGGTTTAGCGGCCAGTATGGGGGCCTTTTTGTTGGCAGGAGGAGCGAAAGGCAAGAGATTTGCGCTTCCTAATGCAGAGGTTATGATCCATCAGCCATCCGGAGGCGCCAGAGGCCAGGCTACGGATATAAAGATTGTTGCCGATAAGATTCTGCAGACGAGAAAAAGACTCAATGAGATTTTAGCTGAAAATACCGGTAAACCATTGGAGATCATTGAAGTAGATACAGAGAGAGATAATTATATGACCGCCGAAGAGGCAAAAACATATGGATTGATTGACAGTATAATTACGAGTCGTAAGTAATATTTAAATTGAATAGAATTGAGGTGGATATGTGCCTGGTAAAATAGATAATCAAATAAAATGTTCCTTCTGTGGCAAATCGCAAAATATGGTAAAGAAGCTGATTGCAGGTTCCCGAGGCGTATATATTTGTGATGAATGTATTGATTTATGCGTTGAGATACTGGAAGAAGAACTGCTGGATATGGAAGAAAAAACGACTAGTTCAGGCGATTTAAGTGACATTAACCTGCTAAAACCCAGAGAGATAAAAACCTTTCTGGATGAATATGTAATCGGACAGGAGGAAGCAAAAAAGGTTTTAGCAGTTGCCGTATATAATCACTACAAAAGAATTATGATCGAACCGGAACTCTCTGATGTAGAACTGCAAAAGAGCAATATCTTATTGCTGGGACCAACAGGTTCCGGAAAGACGTTTCTTGCTCAATCGCTTGCAAGAATGTTAAATGTTCCTTTTGCAATTGCAGATGCCACTACCTTAACGGAGGCAGGATATGTCGGTGAGGATGTTGAGAATATTTTATTAAAGTTGATACAGGCGGCCGACTATGATATCGGCAAAGCCGAATATGGTATCATTTATATCGACGAGATTGATAAGATAACAAAGAAGTCGGAAAATGTATCGATTACGAGAGATGTGTCCGGTGAAGGCGTGCAGCAAGCCTTATTGAAGATACTAGAGGGCACTGTTGCTAATGTACCTCCCCAGGGGGGGAGAAAACATCCGCAGCAGGAATTCTTCCAAATAGATACCACAAATATTTTATTTATTTGCGGCGGTGCATTTGCTGGGTTGGATAAGATTATTGAGAATCGTTTAGGCTCCGGATCAATTGGATTTAATGCGGAAATTGTTGAGAAAAATAAAATGGACGTAGGTCAAATCTTGAAACAGGCGCTGCCCCAAGATTTGATTAAGTATGGATTAATACCGGAATTTGTAGGCCGTGTTCCGGTCGTCGTTTCCTTAAATATGCTGGATGAAGAGGCTCTGGTCCGGATATTGACAGAACCAAAGAACGCAATTGTTAAGCAGTATCAAAAATTGTTTGAATTAGATGGAGTGAAATTGGAATTTACGGAAGATGCTCTTTATAAAATAGCAAAACTTTCCTTTGAAAGAAAGACTGGCGCGAGAGGACTTCGTTCCATCATTGAAAAGGCAATGACAGATACTATGTACAATATTCCTTCTGATGAAAATATTGGCGTTTGTGTAATTACCGGTGATGTGATAGACAGTAATGCAGAGCCGCAAATCACCTATAGGGATACGGAAGTACCTAAGAATGTGAAAACTTCTTTTCTTAAGAAGGAAGGGGAAACCGCTTAAGACGGAGGGCAGAAATGCCCTCTGCTCTTTTTCGGGTAAAAAGGAGATACTATGATTATAAAAAGTGTAAATCTGGAGACTGTTTGTGGGATCACAAGTGTACTTCCGGATCATGAAAAACCTGAATTTGTTTTTGCCGGAAAATCAAATGTAGGAAAATCTTCATTGATTAATGCCTTAATGAACCGAAAATCCTATGCCCGCACTTCCGGTCAGCCGGGGAAAACGCAGACAATTAACTTTTATAATATTAATGAGGAATTGTATTATGTGGATTTACCAGGCTATGGGTATGCGAAAGTATCCGTTGCGGTAAAGGAAAAATGGGGCCGTCTGATTGAACGCTATCTTCATAAATCCCAGCAGATTAAGAGTATCTTTTTATTAATTGATATTCGCCATGAACCATCGGAAAATGATAAAATGATGTACGATTGGATTGTCTCGAATGGTTTTCGTCCTGTTATCATTGCCACGAAATCGGACAAACTAAAGCGAAGCCAGATCGCTAAGCATGTAAAAATGGTAAGAGCCGGATTACATTTAGGGGAAGATGTGACAGTAATTCCGTTTTCAGCAGAAACTAAGCAAGGGAGAGAGGAAATTTGGGAACGAATTGAATCGCATGTTTGATATGCTATTATATTAATAATCTCACAAAAGAGAAAAAATGTTAACAAAAAATTGGGAGGTAACTAGTGGAAACGAATCAAATTTATGCACACATTGATCATACACAGCTGAAAGCTGTGATTAAATGGCGGGATATCAAGGAATTATGTGAAGAGGCAATTCGTTATGGTACCGCATCGGTATGTGTTCCGCCTTCCTATGTGGCCAGAATTCATGAAGCCTATGGGGACAAGATTAACATCTGCACAGTCATTGGTTTTCCATTGGGATACAGCACGATACAAGCCAAGATTGCTGAAATAAGGCAAGCAGATTCTGATGGAGCAAGCGAGTTTGATATGGTAGTTAACTTAGGTGATGTGAAGAATGGAGACTTCGCGCTGGTTACTGAAGAAATCAAGACTTTAAAACAGGTGGCCGGAGCCAAGATTTTAAAAGTTATTATTGAAACCTGTTATCTGTCAGAAGAAGAAAAGATTCAGCTATGTAAGTGCGTGACGGACGGAGGTGCTGACTACATAAAGACCTCGACCGGATTCGGAACGGCCGGTGCACAGATAGACGATATCTATTTATTCAGAAAACATATTGGCAGAGATGTCAAAGTTAAGGCAGCCGGGGGAGTGAAAAGCCGGGAGGATTTGGAACTGTTTTTGGCAGCCGGCTGTGAACGTATCGGCACCAGCTCGGCAGTAGCAATTCTAAACCGTGAAAAAGCAGGCGGTTATTGAAGGTGAGGGGGGAGCATTGGAAAGGCTGATAAAATCTCATGAAGCTCCATTTGTGAAATTCTGCCTGCATATAGAAAGGATGTCACTCGATCACTGGAAACCAGTGCCAGAGTAACATCCCTTTCCTGCATTCTGCGGGCAGGTAATCAGAAAATCAGGGATTCTTTAATAAAGATTTCATTATAAAGGCATAGATTTCCTGACTTTCTTCTTTCCACTTCTCGCACATAGATTCCGCCTGTTCTTTAGAAGGAACGGAAATATTTAAATCAATTAAGGTCGTCTTGCCTTCTCGAACCGAGAAGTGGGCAATGTAATCTTGTTCTGTAGATTTATAAAAATCGGAGACAACATTGACTTCATTCCGAAGGCGAAACTTGTTATCCTTCAAATAGGAATCAATATCTTCTATAATCCCGGGGGAAATATTTTTGCCAAAGAAAGATAAGGTGTCTTCTCCTTCCTTAGTAATCTGGTATCTGGAAGTGTTTCGGATGGATTCAACTTTAATCAGTCCCGAATCCAGAAGCTCATTGAGCGCCTGTTGAAGAGTAAAATAGGTTGTGTATTCTCGCTCTAAGAAAAAATTGGACAGCTGTGTATTGGTAAGAGGAAAATTTACCTGTTTTAGCATATAAAGATTCATTAATTTATATAAAGTCATTGGTTCCGACATCATGGAAAATCCCCCTGCTATTTAATATGTTCTTTGACTGCCCGGCTTATGGCTTCGGCGATTCTTGGATCGAAGGCGGCTGGGAGGATATGGTCTTCATCGATCTCCGTATCCGGTACTAAACCGGAAAGAGCCAAAGCTGCAGCCAGTTTCATTTCTTCCGTAATCGAGCAAGCACGGCCCTCTAATGCACCCTTAAAGATACCGGGAAATACCAGAACATTGTTTACCTGATTAGGAAAATCCGACCGGCCGGTTCCAACGACTTTTGCGCCGGCAGCTTTTGCGGCGTCCGGCATGATTTCCGGAACCGGGTTTGCCATTGCAAATAGTATCGCATCCTTATTCATGGAAGCTACCATGTCTTTGGTAACGATATTTGGTGCGGATACTCCGATAAAAATATCCGATCCGCTTAACGCATCTGCCAGAGAACCAGTAAGACCTTCTTTATTCGTAACTTCTACCATACGTTCCTGCATCCAATTTAAGTCCTTTGCTCCTTTGAACAGGATGCCGGACTTATCGCACATGGTGATATGAACAAAGCCGTAAGCAAGCAGCAGCTTGGTAATGGCAATCCCCGCAGATCCTGCACCGTTAACCACAATTTTGCAGCTTTCTTTCTTTTTTTTAGTTACTTTTAGAGCATTGATCATGCCTGCCAGAACAACAATAGCTGTTCCATGCTGGTCGTCATGGAAGACCGGAATATCGAGCAGCTCTTTCAGACGTTCCTCAATCTCAAAACATCGTGGGGCTGAAATATCTTCTAAATTAATCCCGCCAAAGGCCGGGGCAATATGAACGATTGTCTTAATAATCTCTTCTGTATCCTGGGTATCCAGACAAATTGGGAAAGCATTTATGTTAGCAAATTCTTTAAATAATACAGCTTTTCCTTCCATGACAGGCATTGCGGCCAATGGGCCGATGTTACCCAGTCCCAGTACGGCGCTTCCGTCGGATACGACTGCTATTGTATTAGCTTTTATGGTATATTTATATACAGTTTCCGGATGTTCTGCAATCATTTTGCAGGGTTGTGCGACCCCGGGAGTATAGGCAAGAGCCAGGTCTTCTTTTGAATTCACTTTTACTTTTGAAACAGTTTCCAGCTTTCCTTTCCATTCCTCATGAAGAGAAAGTGCCTTTTCGTTTACTGTCATAATCGTCATTCCTTTTTTTTTCTTTTAATCATAACAAGTTTATACATTGAAATCAAGATTATATTATGATAAAATAATAAAATTAAGTGGTTTTATGTCGAAAAATAGAAAGTCAGATCATGCAGGTGAAAAATGAAAGAGCGAATCAGCCAATTAGCGAACGGAATAATAAAATATGAAAAACCGAAACTACGGATTCCTGAGGGGAAAATAGAAGAATCCGTGGATTCCGGCTTAGTAGCCAGGGGTGAATTTTATATTATCAGTGAAAATAATATTCCGGTTAAAGGGTTACTATATTCTACGAATTATCGGGTTACCATGGTGAACCCTTCTTTTGGGGGAATAAAAAACCGCATTGAGTATGAAGTAAAAGGGCAGCATTTGAAACATAAGGATGAAATCCGGGGATGTTTCCATCTGATCACGAATGCGGGAGAAATAGAAATACCCTATTGTTTTTATGTAGTTCCCGGTACATCTGGCAAGGCATTGGGCGAGCTTTTAACGCCTCAGGATTTTTCTGAATTAGCTCAGGAGAATATGGATATAGCACTTCGGTTGTTTGAATATTCTGAATTTATAAAAGCTCCTTTTATGCAAGATCTGACAATCCGGGCTATTTATGATTCGGTTCGGGGGAAAGGTAATCGTGAGCTTGCATTAGAAGAATTTTTGATTGGAATAGCAGTGAAAGATCCGATTGAAATTGCAGTGGAAAAAAGAGAATGGTTATTTCCCTATTCGCCGGAGTCTGTGAATGCTTTGATCGAAGTTCGTAAAAATACATGGGGTTATGTGAAAATACAGATAGCTGCCGATGCCGATTTTATCGAATTAGAGAAAGAGACGTTGTCAGGAGAAGATTTTCATGGAAATACTTATGGCCTATCATTTCAAGTAAATCCCCAAAAGCTTCACCTCGGACGTAATTATGGAAGGATAAAAATACAGACAATTGTAGAAACGATAGAAATTCTTATTACGGCTGTTGGACCTGCCGCAGAGAACACGAAATCTCATCTGCTAAGAGATTATAAATATAGTTTTTATCAATATATCAATCACCGTTTGGATTATGAAAGCGGAAGATATCAAGAAGAGCTGCTCTTGGTAAAGATGCAAAGCTTACTGGAGCATCTTTTCCAACTGCAAAAGTCAAATCTGACGGCTCTTTTACTTGCCGAAAATTTAATCTTAAGGGGAAAGGCAGACCAGGCATGCTTACTTTTAGATGAGTACCGGGAACCTATTTTATCTGCCCGTCAGGAGGAGCTGGAGCTATATTGTTTTTATCAATATCTTCAATCACAAATTCCTAATCGGGATATGCAGAAGGATTCTCTGGTGCGTCTTCTTCATAAATTTGATGAAGAGGAAGCAGAACGTTTTTATCCGTTCCTTTTGCTTTTAAAATTGGATACGAAGCTGTTGGAAAATAACAGTCATTTGTTGTCGCGTTTAAAGGCACAGTATCAAAGCGGCTGCAACAGTCCGTTTTTATATTTATATACCTGTACCTGTTTGAATAAGGAGCCGGAGCTGCTGCAAAAGCTGCATCCATTTGAATTGAAAAGTCTCGCCTTCGGCAGTAAAAAAGATTTGATTGGAGAGGCATTGGCTCTTAGAATTGCAAAACTGTCGGCACTTGAGAAGAACTGTCAGAAGATATATTTAAAATTATTGCAGGATCTTTACGAAAAATATCCTCACAAAGAAATATTAGAGGGGATCTGTGGGATACTTATTAAAGGAAATTGTAAGTCCAGCATTTATTTTCCATGGTTTTCGAAAGGGGTGAAAGAAGAAATTCATTTAACAAAGTTTTTTGAGTATTATTTATATACTTGTCCCGGGGATTTTAAAGAAGTGTTTCCGGCACAAATTTTGTTATATTTCACCTATCCGCATTCTTTGACAGATGAATTAAAGGAACTATTATATTATAACATATTGACCCATTTAGAAAAAGATTCGCCAATCTATGAATCTTATGAGCGCCAGATGGAAGACTTTGCAATTACTTCCCTTTTTGCAGGAAGAATCAATGATAAAATGGCATTAATATACCAACATATGATTTATAAGGACTTGATTGATGAAAAGATCGCCAGAGTTTTCCCTGAAATCCTGCGTTCGTATCGGATTGAGTGTAAGGCATCGTTTATCCGGTCGGTAGTGGTCAGTTATGAAGAATTGAAAAAGAAAGTTACAGTACCGTTAGAAAACGGAGTGGCATATGTTCCTATGTATGTAGATGACTGTATTCTGTTATTCCAAGATGCATATGGGAACAGATATATCGAAGTAGATTATCAACGTTCACGTCTGATGGTACAGCCGGAGTTAGAAAAAAGATGTTTTGAAATATATCCGGATCATCCGATTATTCAGACAAGAATTTGTAAAGAAATTATTAAGTTTGAGACATTAGATGCAAATCAGGCGGGGATTGTGGAACGGGTGCTAAATGAAAAAATTCTACATCAACTTTACGAGAAAAAGCTGACTTCCCTGTTAATATCCTATTATAGTCAAACGGAAGAGATCCAGGAACATAATTTTTTGGCCTACATCGATAAATCTTCCCTTAGTCCGGCTGACAGAGTCATAGCTGTTGAGGCATTTATTCAGCAAGGACAAATCAGCACTGCCTATGATATGATTGAAATATACGGATTCGAAGGCATAAAGAGCAGCAGGCTGATGAAATTTTGCACAAAGGTGATTTTAGAGAGGCTTTTTCAAAAGGATGATTTATTGCTTGCTATTAGTTATCACGTATTTCAACAGGGTATTTTTGATAAAGTAATTTTGGACTATTTATGTGAATATTATAACGGAACCGTTCAGGAGATGTATGAAATCCTGCTGCGGGGGGCGGAGGCTTCGGTAGAGACTTATAATATGGAGGAACGTCTGCTGGGCCAAATCCTATATACCGGCCAATTGAAATATCTGGATCAGGTGTTTCATTTATATATTGATAAAAAAAAGGTAAAAGGTTCACTGGTCAGGGCTTATCTGACTGTAAAATGCTATGAGTATTTTGTTATGGAAAAAGAGGGCGATCCGGAAGTTTTTGAATATTTGGAAACTAATTTTGTTAAAACTGCTGAATTTCAAAAAACTCCTGTTATCTGGCAATTAGCTTTAACAAAATATTATGCTTATTCATTAAAATTAACTGAAGTACAGGAAAATTTATGTCAAATTATCATTCCGAAGCTTTTGGAGCAGGGTTATCTTTTTAAATATATGCAGCAGTTTTACTCATTTTCGTGGCTTCCTAATGATGTGAAGAATAAAATTATTATTGAATATAGAAAGCGGACAGATCATAAAGTTAAGATTCGAATGAAAATTCTGCCTGAAGAAGAGCATTATCATTCAGAAGATATGCTTTGTGTATTTGATAGTATTTATGTCAAGCAGATGACGCTGTTTGACAGTGAAAGTTTAGATTATGAAATATATGTAGAAACAGCGGATGGGGAACAAATTTTAAAAAGCACTTTGCTTAAGAGCAGCAGTAAGAGGGAAAATAATGAACATACTCCGGACTTGTTGACTGCATATAATCGTTTTTCTTTATTAAATGAAATCGCTCTTTGCATGGATGTAGGAGATGAAATTCTGCTGAAAGAGAAAATGCAGGAATATGTCATAAAAGACGAGATGATAACCAAACTTTTTGATGTTTGAAATAATGGGAGTGAAGAATGGACGGATTAATATTAGGGTTCGATTTATGTGATAATTATAGCCAGATTAGTTGTTTTCAGCCAAAAGAATTGGATGCGGAACCAGTATATGTTACGAATGAGGAACAGTATTTGATTCCGACGGTTATCTGTAGAAAAAAAGAGACCGGGGAATGGTGCGTCGGGGAAGAGGCTTTTAAATTAACCTTGTTAGGAGAAGGGGTTTTAGTAGATAAGCTGGTAAAGCTGGTAGAAAAAAATGGCTCGGAGACAATTGAGGGGATTAAATATTCGGCAGATAGCCTGCTGGAGAAGTTTTTAAGAAAAACATTAGAGATAGCGCAGAAAAGATACTGCATAACAGCGATCAAAAGCCTTGTATTTTGCTTACAAAGTTTAGATACAAAGCTTATGGATGCGATTACCCTTTGCATGGATCATTTGAAAATACCCAGGGATCGGGTTCATATTATCAGCCGGAGCGAAAGTTATATCTATTATGTTTTAAGTCAAAAAAGAGAAGTATGGAATCATCTGATCGCCATGTTTGATTTGTCAGATACGGGGTTGCATTATTATGAGATGATCGTTCATAAAGGGATACGCCCCCAGACAGTAGAGGTATTCCATGAAGAATTAGAAGAAGGGTTTAGCCTGGAAATATTGGAAAGTGCGTCAGGGGGGAAAATTGCGGATCGGATTTTATGTGCCTGCGGAGAGCGTTTGATGAATAAGAAGGTTTTTTCTTCCGTCCTATTAACGGGCAAAGGATTTGAAACGAAGGAGTGGGCAGTAAATTTCATGAAGGCGGCAGGAAATAAGAGAAAACTGTTTTTTGCACCGAATACATTTGCGATGGGGGCTGCTTATAAAGCGTATGCCTATACATCTGACAGCAGAATTTACCCTTATATCGCCATATGTGAAGGAACATTACCGGTAACGGTCAGTCTTAAGGTGCAGGTGGACGGAAAAGACCGTCAATTGCTATTAGTTTCCGCAGGAGATAATTGGTATGAAGCAAGAAGTACTGCAGAGCTTCTTTTAGATCAGGTAAATGCCATTGATTTTGATATTACACCGGTTGGCAAAAGACAAGGAAATAAAATTTCGATTCCTTTAGCAGGATTTCCCGAAAGACCGAATAAAACTACGAAAGTGGAACTTTTAACAGCGTTTACGGGAGAAGATGTGATGACAATCCGCATTAAGGATCAAGGATTCGGAGAATTATTCCCAGCTACGGATACGCTCATACAGGAAGAAATTCATATTGGGTCGGCAGCACAATAATGGGTGGAAGGATTGGAAAATTATGAACGGTTTAATTTTATGCAATCATAAAAGGGCGAAGCATCCTCTTTATATAGAAGAGCTGGGAATTCATATATTTACCGGAGAAGAGCTTTGCTATGTCATTTATCATCATTTATTTCCAGTACAGGAAAAAATGATCAATCATAAGCTGGCAGAGTTTATCAGAGACGAATTAGATTATCGGGATCTGGCAGAAAAAATTGATATAAAACTTAAGGATGTAAAAAAAACGGATGAAATATTAATGGACATTCTGAAAGACATCCCTTATTTTTCTTTGCCGGAGCTGAGTCAGTTCAGAGATTATTTAGGGAGAATAAAAAGGATGAATCTGCCCCAGCTTTTATTTGAAAAAGCGAATTACTATATGGGAAGAAAACGTTATCGTATTTCTATTAAGTATTGTGAAGAAATTTTAAAATATGACGAAAGCCAAATTAATTCAGATGAGGGATTTTTGGGGAGAACCTGGAGCCAATTAGCCAAAGCGTATGTAAATTTGTTCGAATTTCAAAGTGCCGTAGAAGCATATGAAAAAGCTTATGAATATGGGAAGGAAAAAAGTATCCTTAAAAAAATATTTTTTCTGACGCAAATCCAGGAGAATTTAAAGGTTTCCGAGAATATTAGCAATCGGATCACCTTAGAAAAGAGAATGAAGTGGGGGGAAGAGTTAGCGGGAATACAATCAGAGGTTATGGCAGGAGGCAGGGTTGTAGAAGTTAGCCGGTTGTTTCAGAAAGATTCGATCAGGCGCAGGGAAGGTACTGGCTATTTGTTTCATAATTGGAAGGCAGAATACCGTAATATGGTTTAGTGGTCAATATTATTAGTAAAATTTGATAATTCTTATAACAAAATTCTTGACAAAATAAAATTATGTCTTTATGATAGAATAAATTATGTAGAAAATACTGAGAAAAAGAGGAGTACATCAATTGCCCTGTCAGAGAAAGCTGTTCTTGGCTGTAAAGCAGCTTCAGGTAGTAATGATGGAAGTAGCTTTGGAGTAGGAATTTTGAACCTGTTTTTATTCATGACAATAGAACGTTCGCAAAGTGTGCT
>Ga0154000_1000311_pt1 | contig 13442 bp, 10 predicted proteins | sample TSNC084MetaG_FD_104674 | JGI IMG/M metagenome (GOLD analysis project Ga0154000, IMG submission 104674) | Attine ant fungus gardens microbial communities from North Carolina, USA - TSNC084 MetaG | ecosystem: Host-associated > Fungi > Mycelium > Unclassified | place: USA: North Carolina, Lumber... | reverse complement strand
GATCAGATCATGCATATACGTTTCATGAAAATGCCCCGACAGCGTCCAGGAACGGAGCCGCCCCCAGGAATGCAGCACAGCGACATTAATCCGCAGCGTATACACCTTTCCGGCCTGATGGGATTCCTTGATTAAGCGGAATTCATTTGCCACACTTTCGATATATCGGCAAAAATCCGGATATCCTTCCACCAGATGAAGGTATCCGCCCAATCCGATCCGGTCGATTTTCTCCCGCAGCAGCGCCCGCCTCACCTGCACCCAGTATTTTTTAGCTTCCCCCACCGGGTCCCCGCCTGCACAAAACGTCGGTGCCCCGCCAAGCCCAACCGGGAACAAATAGGGATGCAGGCGCAGTTCGTGGGTTTCTACTTCAACATCTGCACACAGTCTGGCTTCATAGCCGGAAAAAACACATTTAATTAAACCGTCAAAGCCAAATTTCCGAAACTCATCGCCGTAAGGTTCGATACCTACCCAGCTGTCATCGTAAAACACATAGGCTTTTTTCCCATAGCGATGCACCAATTCCACCAGCTCTTGGCCGAAAGCAACAACAAAACGATTGATAAATGCCATGTAATCCCGCTGTTTTTCTCCCGGAGGCATATGCGTCACATGGAATTTCCCCTGATTGACAAAATCCTCTGCCGTCAATGCATAGCCGTATTCCTGTTCAAATTCTGCAAGCGCTTTCGGACTAACCGTAAAATCATAGGAACCCCAATCGCTGAACAGACTGCGTTTCCGCTCATCCCGCCCCCATATCCAAACGAAATTATAAAAAAGGGAAGTAAAGCGCACCACCGTAGTGGACGGATGCGTTTCGCACCAGTTCTTCAGCCAGCCATAAAGATATTCCCTGGTCTCCGGATGTCTTGGATCAACTGGCATCAGGTGCTCTTTCTCCCAATGATTGGTCACGTGATTGTACATCGATATCTCTTCCCAGATCCGGTAGGCCAGAAAACTAACCGTATACTTATGCCAGGGAATCCCTTTCGTCAGAATCACATTGCCGGATTCCCGATCATATATCCACAACCGCCCGGGCACGGCCTGATTATCCGTCCGGTCATAAACCTGCCAGTATTTCATGCCTTCCTTGCTGTCATTGACTAAAAACTGCTCCTCATAGAAATCCTCCATCAGATGAAATACCAGAGATTCTCCGGCCACCATCTTCGCCTCTGTCATCAGAAAGGTCTGCTGCAACTGTTCCGGATGCTGCTTCGCCCATTCATTATGATCCCGGATGATACAGATCGTGGAATAAATGCCATAACCGGCAGCGGTTATTTCTTCTGAAAGTACAGTACCGTCACTATCCCGGATCACATCTGCGCCCCAACGCTGTGCCAGCTCCAGTGTCAATTTTTCATATCCGGATTCCCCTGGCAGCGTAAAGCTCCCGGTTCGTTTTTCCGTCATATCCGATCTCCTTTTACCTCTATATTATTCTCTGCCGGTCCCATCAGGTACGGGTCCATAATCCAGGATGCCTGCGAAAAATGCCAGTGCCAATCCCTGCCCCCAGCCCTGGATCCAGTCTCTTGAGATATTCCGGTAGCCGTCACGGTCTTTCATGACCGCGGTTCCGCCGGACACATGAAGAACTCTTCCGTCTTCGCTGATCTCATCCACAATTCCGGCAATGGCTTTATTTATGTATTTGATATGAAGAGGATTCCCTTTTCCAATCATGGCAGCCGCAATTCCGCAAGATGCCGATACCTCCTCATAAGATTCATCATCATCCAGAATGGTACGCCAGAGTCCCCTGTCAGTCTGCAGCAGCTTCAATGCCGCCAGCTGTTCATTCAAAGAACCTGCCACATCCATAAAGCGAGGATACAGGTAGCACTCCGGCAGACAGATGCCCACCCGGGACATGGTGTAGGATGCCCATGCATTGGCTCTCCCCCAGTAAAATCCGGACATATGGTCTTTTTTGATATTGTTATATCCATGATACCATAGCCCGGTAACCGGATTTTGAAGATAACGAATGTGCCAGTAATATTGGTTCAGTGCGTCATCAATCAGCGCTTCATCCTTAAGCTTCACCCCTACCCGCAATAAAAAGTAAGCGGCCATAAAAAGGGTATCCGCCCAGCACTGCTCCGGAAAATCATTCCCCGCTGAGACCGTATGCTGAAGCACATTCTCACCAAAGCGCAGAGCTTCCGTTCGCAAATACTCTGCTTTACTCATTACCAGACTCCAGTACCGTTCATCATTCGTCACTTCATACAGAGTTAATAAACAATGCCCCATGGCACATGTGTTGACCGTCCAAACCTTCGGCACGCCCAATTCCATGTACTCATCAATTCGATCTTTCAACAGTCTGATATATTCTTCATTTCCGGTCACTTCAAAGGCCTCGCAAATACCATAATAAGCAACTCCACATGGCCAATCCCATGTCATATCCATTCGCATGGTGCGCTTCACAATGTTATCTACAAGCACTTCAATCTTATCTTTCTCATACACCAGTCCAGCCATAGTTTCATCCTTCCTTTCTTTCGGGCCAATCGGATCATCCCAATCCCCTTTGTTGCCTGATGGGGTTAAAAAGCTGCCGCAAATTTGCAGCAGCCCTTATTCCATGCCAAACTATTTGATATAATCCCCGGCATCAATCAATGCCTGTTTTTCATCAAGAATTTCCTGATATCCATTATCTAAGTATTCCTTGCAGTATGCATCATACTTGGCCTCAAGTTCTTCCGGCCGGCAGGTAACCATATCCACATAGAATTCCTGCCACATTGCTGTTAAATCGGCTTTGTATTCATTCGTAGCCTCAATACTTTTGGTAAAGACCGGACTGACGATACCATATTCTTTTATTTCCTCGTCGTAAGCATAAGCATCCTGAACCAGCTGCTCGTAGCCTGCCGGAGCCAATGTCTTTAAATTAGCCTTGAAATTCCTGGTTTCATCACCATAATCAGCCACCTCGGCGACCAGGCACCAGTAATCCTTGTTGTTATTGTTGGAAAGCTTAGACTCTCCGGCAAAATCTGGTACCGGAACGGCGATGCCTTCTTCATTTAACGTATAATTTACCCCTTCGACGCCATTTTGCAGATAGAATAAATTTTCCGGCTGAATCATCCAGTCCAGGAACATCCAGATTGCCGCCCGCTGCATATCGCTGGCAATGGAGTTAACTCCCATGACCATACCGTAAGGCGGATATTCGTAGTAATATGGATGACTGTCCGCCGGGGCTAAAACCGTTGGCGGCATAACAGAAACCTCAGCACCGGGATCGTTGGCCTTCAGGCTGCTGATCACATCCGTATTAGCGGCAATAAAAAAGTCGTATGTTCCCACATTACCAGCTACAAAATCTGCTTTCCACGCAGCGTCATCTGTATTTAAGTAGAATTCAGGATCTAAAAGCCCTTCATTAAATTCTTTATTCATTGTGACCAGATAATCTTTGGTTGCCTGCCAGGTCAGGGGCGCTACATTCAGATCCAGGTATAACGCTAGTTCATTTTCATCTGGATCAGGCCCGATGAATGGATATTCATAGGTATAGCTCTTGTTGATCAGATAATCTCCGCGTGTCCCAAGACCGGCTTCCTTCCAGGCAGCCATAACTGCATCCAGTTCCTCTCTTGTCGTCGGCTTTTCCATTCCAACCTGATCTAACCAATCCTGACGGATCAGACGCACATAGTTGTAATAAATAGCATTTCTTCCGGCAAAGAAGAACGTATTTTTTCCATCCAACTGTCCGTATTTTTTGATGGTGTCACCTAATTTTTCATAGTAGGTTGGTGCGTAGTACTGAATCTCATCCAAATTCAACTCCTGCATGGCACCTTCCCCATTGTAGATTACTGCTTGCGGCATGTCATAATGAAAAATGATATCCGGCGCACTGCCCGCAGCGATCATCTGCATATAATCGGTCACTTCATTCTGACGGTTGATCGCTACATAATTCAAAGTAACATTGTACTTTTCCCCGAATTCCTTTTGGATCCATTTCGTATAATAATTATTCACCGGATCCCATCCCTCAAATCCGCGGTCATAAACCGGAATTTTGATTGTCACATTCTCCGGGAAACCAGCAGAATAGTCAGTGAAGCTTCCATCCGCAGAAGCACCTCCCGCTTCCGTGGATGCAATAGTGGCACCGCCGCCTGCCGCCGTTGTTGCCGTTTCCTCTTTTTTGCCTTCGCAGCCACTTACCGCGCCGGCTGCCATGATGACCGCCACACCAAGAGCTGCCAGCCTTTTACATGTCATTGCTCTCATCATAATATTCCTCCTCGTTTTTCATATTCTTGCTTTATCATCAGCCTTTGACCGCACCAATCATAGTTCCCTGCACAAAGTACTTCTGTACAAAAGGATAGATGCAGACAATCGGCAATGTTGCAAATATAATGCAGGATGCCTTAAGCACCTCCGGGTTCGTGATCTGTCCTGTAACTGCTACGCCTTCCGCCTTAAAGGATTCCGTAGCCGCCACCACCAGATAGTATAGTTTCAATTGTAAAGGTCTTAAACTTACTCTCTGCTTGATATAGAACAATGCATCGGAATAGGCATTCCAGCGTCCTACTGCATAAAACAGTGAAATGGTCGCGATAATGGGCTTGGAAAGCGGAATCACGATCTTTGTCAGAATCTTAAAATGCCCGGCTCCATCAATAACCGCTGATTCTATCAAGCTTTCGGGAATGGATGACTGAAAGTTATTCTTCATAATTAAAAAGTTATACGCCGAAAATGATAACGGTAAAATCATACACCACCAGGTATCCAGCATTTTAAGATCATTCATCAGCAAATAATCCGGAATGGTGCCGGCCGTAAAATACATCGTAAACATAATCAGAAAGCTCATCACCTTACGGCCCTTCAGTTCCTTTCTGGTCAGTGCATAGGCGGAACTGATGGTCAGTACCATGCCAATAACCGTAAAAGAAAGCGTCACTATGATCGATACATATAAGGAACGTACAATGGACATGTCCTGAAATATCTTTTTATAAGCCGTAAAGTTGATCCCTTTGGGGATCAGAAATATCTTATTGGCTACGACAAACGCCTCGTTGCTGACCGATTTTGCAAAAATATGTATAAATGGAAGCACGCAAGTAAGACTCACCAGGATCAGAACGGTATAAAACATAATGTCGATAGCCATATTCTTCGCCTTTGCACTGATCCATCTGCGATCATGATTCGTTTTATTCAGGTTCATACTTGATCCTCCTTTAAATTAGTCCATCTTCACCAAGCTTCTTGGCAATCCGATCGGCCGCCAGCACCAGAATCAAACCGATTACAGACTGGAATAGTCCCAGTGCCGTCGCCTCACTGAACTTGCCGTCGCCAATTCCCCAACGGTAGACCAGAACCGGAATCGTAGTCGTGTACTGTGTCGCCTTGGCATTGCAGAGCGCAAAGACACGCTCGAAGGAGCCTCCCATCAGCTTACCCATGTTCATAATAAGCAAGGTTACGATGGTACTCCGAATACATGGAATCGTCACATGTATACATTGCTTCCATCTTCCGGCCCCGTCTACCCTGGCCGCTTCATAAAGTTCTGAATTTACACCAGTGATTGCCGCCAGATAAATGATCGTTCCCCAGCCCATGGACTGCCAGACACCAATCAGCACATAGCTGAACAGCCACCAGCCATTTGCCTGCAAAAACGGAACCGGACTATGTCCCATATTCTGGATAAGAGCATTTACCACACCATTGCTCAGGGAAAACATGGAATATGCGATACCTCCGATAATAATCCAGGACAAAAAGTGAGGAAGATATAATAGCGTCTGCGTTATCTTTTTAAAATATTTACTTTTGATATTATTTAGAATCAACGCCAGGATAATCGGCATCGGAAAGCCAAATATCAAATCCAGAACATTTAAAAGCAGGGTGTTATAAACCGCCTGCCCAAAATCCCTCTTCTTAAAAACCTTCTCGAAGATATCCAGTCCAACCCATTTACTTCCCGCATATCCTTTTGCCACCTTGTAGTCTTTAAACGCGATGGACAGTCCCGTATAAGGCAGAAACTTAAATACCAATACAAACAGCATGGGAAGTACCATTAAAACATACAACTGCCAGTCTCGTCTCAAGTACCAGCCGATACTATGCGGTTTGTTCTGTGGATAAAGTGCTGCGGCGGCAGGTGTCTTTGATCTTTTCATAGTCTGTCTCCATCCTCCTTTTATTACTTATGAATTCATTATATGAAATTCACAATCTCATTTCAAAGCGATCCCCTGCGAAAACTACTCACTTTCAACCGTTAATCTGTCAATATTCCCGTCGGTTTTGTCTTTTTTGTTAAATACTTGTCGCCTTTTGGCGTTTTTTTGATCACTTTGTCCGACTTTCTTTTTGTTTCAAAGATATAAATGGTTGACAATTCCATTGCTTGTATTATATGATCAAGGTATTCCTGTGAAAAGATGGAGGAGTAACATGGCCAGACCTAAGAAATCTATCATTGAATACCGAGATTACAATTTACCGTCACATTTTCCAGTACTTTTGCTTACTGGGGAGCATTGGCGGATTTCTGATATTCCTTCCGGGCGCCTCCACATTCACAACTGCCTGGAGATCGGTTTTTGTGAAACCGACAGCGGTACAATGGAATTCGAGGACACCGCTTATCCTTTTCATGCAGGTGATGTTACGGTGGTTTCCTGCGACATTCCCCATACCACATACAGCACCCCCGGCACCACCAGTAAATGGTCCTACCTTTTTGTGGACTTAGCCGATTTATTATATCCTCTCTTCTTAGGAACTGACATCCAGAACATTGAACTCTTGTCTTTTTCTGAGCACCACCTTAGTCTGATCATGAGCCGGGAAGAATATCCTGTCATCTACTCCCTCATCATCAGAATTATTGACGAGATGAAGCAAAAAGAGGATGGGTACGAGCTTAGTGTCTGCGGCCTCTTCCTGGCGCTGGCGACCAACCTGATGAGAATTACATCCGCCATAAAAAACAGGGGCAATGACCAGCCCAAGAACGCTCTGGTCATTGCCCCTGCGCTGAATTATGTTCGTTACCACTATATGGATGATTTTCAAATGGAATATCTTGCAACTTTATGCGGACTCAGTCCCACACATTTTCGCAGACTCTTTTCCGCCGTGATGCACACCAGCCCGCTGGAACATTTAAACAGCATACGCATCCGAAAAGCAGCCGATTTGCTGCGCATGACAGAAGACTCTGTGGTCAATATCTCTGAACGGGTCGGCTTCCATTCGGTCTCCAGCTTTAACCGCCACTTCTCGAAAATAATGAATACAACCCCAAGGGAATGGCGGCATCAAATGTCTATTTTAAAAGACCAGTCAATCTTAAAATATAATGGTTGGATGTATGCGGAACTGTTAAAAAGAAAAAATTAGAAGAATTGGTATTAAATGTAAATCCATTCACAAAAACAAAAATATATGTTATTATTAAAATATATCAATGAAAAAAGAATGAATAGGGGGTATATTTATGCCAAGAACACGTGAGGAACCGTTGGATTTTTTGGGTGGGCTGCGGAAGCTGTCTAAAACAGAACTGGAATTTATGAAATTCATATGGGAATATCCAGAAGGAATAAGCAGTGAAGACATTTATCATCATTTCCCGCAATCCCGGGGAACAAAGGGGACAATTCTGTATCATATATCAGAAAAAGGGTATGTCGTAAATGAGCAGCGAGGACGGCATCATATTTATAATGCCCTAATATCTGAATCAGAATATGAACAAGCACTCATTCGACAGCAATTGCAGCAGCTTTTTGGCGAAAACTCATTTGAGCGATTAATTGCTGCTTTTTGTGGTAAGAAAAAGTTAAATGAAAGACAGGCGGAACAGGTAAGGAAGCTTATAGAGGAGTTAAAAAATGATATGGAAGATGAGTGATGCTTTATTTATGTTGATATATTTATTGTTATAGCGTATAATATAAACGTAATGAACATGGCCATGTTCTAAATCGGCAGTATCGATAGATGGGTTTGTCGATACATATATGAAAAGGTAGGGATATATGATAAAAAAACATATCATGCTGTTATTTGTTCCGTTGATGTTATACGGCTGTTCTCCAACGAATTTGGAATCTGCTGCAAATGTAACGACAGAGCCATCTGTAGAAACACAACCTGAAACAATGACCTCAGAAAGCAGAAAAGAAGTATCAAATGAAACACATTTGGAAATGGTGGAATTTTACGATTATTGTCCGGCATATTCATTTACTGTTAAGAAGATAGAAGGCAGTACAGGAAATGAGCTGAGTTTTGACAGTACTCAGGCATTAATTGAGCCGGATGCTCAGATTGCTGGATTAATGACAAGTGTTGACCCAGCGGATCCAAAGACCTTAACGTTTGATTTCTGGAATTTAACGGCAGTGGATTCTTTGAAATTTACAATTGATGATTTAGAATATAATTTCCAGATGACCAAAGCAGAAAGCTATGAAATCGAGTTAAACAAGGACATCAGTTACAAAGATTATACATTTGCAATTAAATCGGCAGCTGTCTATCCTAAAGCGATAGCTTTACAAATTACTGGTATAAGTGATTACAAGCTATTTGAAAATAATTTCATCTTGAATGTTGACGGTGAAAGGTATCCTCCATTTGAATATTGGGATGATGATTCAGGGAGAATGCTCTTGTATGTCTTTAGGAACGGCATAGCTGTAGAAAAAGTTCAAAGTATAGATGTGGGGGTGGCGTCAGACTATAAAAGGACGGATATTTCACTAAAATAAATCTTAACAGCAGCGATAACATCTGCCACATGACTTATGAAAGACATGTGGCAGATTATTCAATCACACTGTTATATTCAAAGATTGGCGATTCTGTGTCATGGGCATATTTCAGCATTTTCGCAGATGCACTGGCAAGCTGGTTATCCGACAGTGCATATACAACGGAGCGGGGGTTGTACAGTCGGTTGCCAGCGGCGGTATGATAGCCATCATACCATATTCTTAAGGCGTCCCTTGAAATCCCCGGTCTTTCTGTTGTCTTCTGATAGGTTTCAAAAAGCCCGTCAACTTCTTCATCCAGAAAGCCAAAATACTCGCTAAACCTCACTTTTGTTGCCATGTTGTATTCCGCAAACATATTCAATTCAGAACCATCCGAGTATTTTGCGATTGGAAGAATACCGGTCATATATACCAACTCAACATATCCCTTACTCTTAAACAAAGACTTTAAGAATAGCAGATAAGTTTCTCTGTCTTTGTCAGTGATAAACGGCATATGGAAAACAGCATCCCATTCGTCTATAACAAAAATGAATGTCCGCTCTGTTCGCTCAAATATTTCTGATAGAATGTCCCAGATTGCCTTGCTTGAATCAGTAATCAGCTCCGGAAACGCTTCCACTAAATCATGAATCAGCCCATCTTGAATGCGTGTAATATATTGCTGATAAGTGTTGCAATCCCTTGGCAATTCACTAAAGTCAATATAAAACACATCGTGCTTGTTTAAATGTTTGTGGTAAGACTCCGTTTTTGCAATCGCCAGGTGGTCAAATATTTTGCGGTCATCTTCCGTTCTGCCGAAAAAAGCACCGATCATGTTGGCCATGACTGTCTTGCCAAATCGACGCGGTCTTGTGATACAAAAAAATCTTTTTTCTTTTCCCAATGAGGGAATCAGCTCGTCTATCAAAGCTGTTTTGTCAACAAAATATATGTCTGTTACGATGGATTTGTATTTTTTATATGGCGCGATACTGTTTAAAAATATTCCCATACCACATACCCCTTTCTGGCAAAAATCGATGTAACGATGCAACTGTTACGCATATAGTTTACCATAGGGCCATCAACTAATCAAGTCAGAGGATATCCTCATGGGCAAATCGCTGAAATTAAAAAAATTTATCCACAAGAAAACACTGCAGAGAAGGCATTTGTGAATAAGAACTCCATCCTCTGTTTTTTTTGTGTATTACGGATTGCACTTAGGCATAATCTCGACTCAGGAAGAGAAGCTGGAACAATTGGAGGAATTAAAATTCCAGCTTGAGGAAGAAAACAATCTGCTCAAGAAGCACAATAATGAAATCCTTGATCTGTTTCAATGTACACTTGATGACATAGATGGTCAATAATCTCACTACTCTTCAATATCAAATAAAATCGCTTTCCCGAGAGGTGAAACCTTTAAATCCGGAGAAAAATATCAAAAAATGAATTCAGAGCATAAGAACATTGAGCGCTTATGAATGTCAGATCAGGAAATTAAAACAGGAACTTGCACAAGCACGCAGAGAAACGATAACCGTACGGAAAAAATGGAATTCCCTGCCCTTCATTTACCTCTTGATATGCTTCGCTAAAATCACTAAATGCTTTTTGCAGATCGACTATATCCATATCTAATTCTTCCATACGTAATGGATAACACATAAAACTATTCTCCACTCCTGAAAATCGGATATAGCTCTGACTCATCCATTACCTCATAAGGTTTTAGATATTGTTGATACTCTTCAAAACTACCTATTTCATGCTCTTGCCCATCTATGCTTCTGATTTTTGATATTTTCATTCCTTCAAAATTAATTTCCTGCTCATCTGGTATTAAGAGCCGAATGATTTCTTCTTCGGTTGGATCATCAACTAAATATATATCTACATATGGAATTATATCTTCATTTTCCCAGCCTTGTAATTTGGCCTCCCTTAATACTTGAGCCAGTTCTGGAAACATTTCATACAATTGCTGATTCTTTTCCGGCAATGATGTGATTGGCATGCTAATTACAAGACATCCTTTCCAACTTCTTATAGCAGAAACAGTCGCATTTTCTACACCATTGATTTCCAGGAAATCATAATTTCCTTCATTAAAAACAGCTGTTTTTCTTTCCATTGGAGAATGGCGAATTCTATCCGCTAATTCTTCTAAATGTAATTCTCCTGTCTCTACATCAAGATATGCATATTGCCTGGTATCTTCCAGTCCATCCTCAAATGTTTGGGGATATTCTGCAAGTATAAAACCAATACAAGGTTTCCCCCTGTACGATACTGCAAAAAAATTCGAAGATTGCACTTGTAAATAGGGGTGCTTTTCTTGTAGATTTTCTTTTAAATCAATTTCTTTTATTTTTTCACCTGTCTCCAGTGAATATACAGAAAAATGAAATTCATCCATTTTTGTTTGTGGTACATATCCCCCCTCCACTTTTGTTCCTAACGATCTGGTAGGTAGTTGATAATCTACCTCCACCGCATAAACTGCTGGAATTGTGGTTGGCATTTGGCGCCAGCTTTTACCAATAACGTAGTAATTATCCCCACTAATTGCTTTTTGGGAAGAGACCATCTCCTCATTCCGTTCCCACAGTTTCCACTCGTGCTCTTGTGATTCATTTTTTTGTGCTGCTTCATGATTCCCAATACCACACCCCAAACAATTCCATCCCAAAGCACAAACAACAAGATACAGAACTATCTGTTTTTTTAATTTCATTCCAATTTCCCCCATACATCAAATAATGTGCTGAACGTAATTACCTGCCCTCCATTTACCTCTTGATATGCTTCGCTAAAATCACCAAATGCATTTTGTAGATCGATTATATCCATATCTAGTATTCCCTTTCCATTCCACAAATCAATCTGTTCATCAGTAAGTTTATCAAAGAATTTCTTTTGAGTCCCTTTATAATCCTCGTCTGCATTCTGGAACAATTCTACGCCAGTGGTTCTTTCTGCAAGCCCCTTAATCCCTTCCTTCTCCCATATTGCCAACCGCATTATCATATTCGGATTATAAATACCAGAAACAACCATTTGTGAAGAGTCCTGCCCGACCTGATAGGTCCCGCCCTGCCCAAACCACACCAGTTCCTGATTCTTATCCAGTGTTTTTAACTGTCCCGCCAGCTTTCCACAGTTATTCTGATAATCAATCCATGCCTGGATGATTGACACCGAAATCCCTGCTGCCTCTGATTTAAAGACAGCAGCCACTTTTCCATCTGGATTGGCACCGCTTTTTATCACGCTATGAATGGATTTCACCCCACTCTTTTTATCACCGTCCACTGCCGAAAGAAATAATTCTGCCGCTGCTCCTCCCAATGGATTTGTGGCTTTTAATGTCGACATTGTTCCTACTTTTAATATTGCCTCGAACAATTTCTGGCTTTGTTCTTCCTGTGCCTTTGCCAGCGCTTCCCGTGCTTCCTGGTATATCTGGCTCCCTACCTCACCTGGCGTTTCTAAGATTCTGGTGGTGACGGATTTGCTTCCATTTATTTCTGTTCGGTCTTTTTCTCCTGCCACGGAATAACTTATCGACCATCCCTGGTACGAAATATCATAAGCATATGCCTTCGTTCCTTTATTGTAATTCAAAGAACCTACTTTTATCTCAGATAATTCTCTATTAGAACTTCTTAGGTATCCTCCTCCCTTGCCCATTGCCTCATAGAGTATTTCATACATGCTTCCGCTCATGGTAGCCAATGCCATTTGCTTTTCATTTCTTTTCAACAGTTCCGCCAGCCCGTCCTCTGACAAACTTTCTGTATCCCAAAAATAAATAGACTTCAGGTTAAGGAAATTGACCATTCCTGTATATATCATCTCAACATACTTCATAGAGTTACTATTACTACGCAGGCTGCCACTGACATCTTCATTCCATTGCTTCAGCACTGCATTCATAATTGTTTCCATCTCCGCATCGGAGCCTTCCTTCATAGATATCCGCAATACATATTCTGTCAGGAATGCCTGTGTATCCGAATTGATATTTCTGGCATTTGCAAGAAAAGCAGCCTCATATTGTTCTTTCAGCAATCCGGTAACCAATATTTTCCCATCTTCATTTCCTGTATTCTTCCAGACTACCATGACATCGACAAGGCCAAGATCCATTCGCGCCATATCTGCCCTGGTGATATCCCTTTCCTGAAGTTCCTGCCATGCAGTAATTGCCTCCTCCACAGTAAATCCCAGTTCACTTAACTCTCTGATCTCTTCATCCGTAAAACCAGCCGCCTTCACCCCTTCATGCTCCCTGACCCACTCAAATTGCAAGAGCCATATACGGTCGACCGATGAAAAATTCAAGGTCATGGATTTCGGATCATACTGCACTTTGTTCAGCTCCGTATCCGCTTTATTTAAGATCCTGTTGATATCCCTGGCTCGGTCATAGATACCCCTGGTCACCATTACATAATTATTTATTGCATCCAGTTTGGCCTGAGCATCTCTTGTGTACGATCGAAGTCGATTTATAAAGCGGTGATTTGGTTCTTCCTCTCTTTCTTCATACCAAATCTCCTTTTGCCACTCCCGTATATTGCGCTTAAGCTGATCCTCATCCAGACAGTCTACCTGTGGCAGCCTCTC
>Ga0154000_1000308_pt1 | contig 13574 bp, 13 predicted proteins | sample TSNC084MetaG_FD_104674 | JGI IMG/M metagenome (GOLD analysis project Ga0154000, IMG submission 104674) | Attine ant fungus gardens microbial communities from North Carolina, USA - TSNC084 MetaG | ecosystem: Host-associated > Fungi > Mycelium > Unclassified | place: USA: North Carolina, Lumber... | reverse complement strand
TGCCTTGACGATTACGTTGGCAAGGACAATGTAGCACGGGTTATTGAGGCGTTCGTCAACCGATTGGATTTAGCCGAACTGGGGTTTACGAATGCAACACTGAATGCGTGCGGCAGACCACCGTATGATCCGGCGATGATGCTGAAGCTGTATATTTACGGCTATATGAATCGTATCCGGTCATCGCGCAGGCTGGAAGCCTTGGCGCGGGTGAACGTTGAGGTAATGTGGCTGCTTGAAAAAGTTGTGCCTGATGACAGATGTATTGCCGACTTCCGCAAAGACAATAGCGCAGCAATCAAAAAAGTGTTCCGTGAATTCAGTCTGATGTGCAGCCGGCTCGGACTATATGGCGGCAAAGATGCTTCGGTTGACGGCACCAAAATCCGAGCGAATGCAAATCGGCACAGCGTTCACACCAAACAAGGAACAGAAGCGTTAATCGCAAAGGTTAAATACAAGACATTGCCATCCTTTAATATTTCTAAAAACACGTCTTGCTGCTTATAATACTCCGTGTAAAAATCAAAAAGCGGTTCGATTGAATCATCTAAACTGACATTACGGCTTAGTACAGCGGTTAGGTCCCTGCTAAAAGATGAAGCAATTAAATAATGTTCACTGATACCTTGCTGTTTTGCCGTATCTAATTGATTGCTTAACATAAATATTGATATGAGTAACAGTCCAGTATAAAACATAGTGAGAAACAGCACGAGAGTTGTAATAAAAGTACGAAATTTCATTGCTTAACCTCCAGCCTATAACCCATTTTGTATACAGTTTTGATATGGTTTTCCAGTGATAATTTTTTACGTAGTTTTTGAATGTGGACATCTACCGTTCTTGTATCTCCGCCGTAATCATATCCCCAAGCCAGTTCAAGCAATTTTTCCCGTGACAAGGCTATGTTTCGGTTCAATATCAATACTTCCAGTAATTCAAATTCTTTAGGTGTGCATTCAACCAACTCATTTCGGAAATATATCTGATGTCCTTCCATATCTACACACACATCTTCAATCTCAAAGGTTTTGTTGTTTTTATTCGTGCGGCGGAGTACGGCATCTACCCGGGCTAATAGTTCCAACATTTCAAAAGGCTTTACGATATAATCATCAGCCCCCATTCTTAAACCTTTTACTCTATCCTGTAAAGCATTTTTAGATGTCAAGAAGATAACTGGAATTTTACATACTCGGTCCATTACTTCAAATCCATTCATTTTAGGCAGCATAACATCCAATAGGATAAGGTCAAAATCATATTTTTCTAGCATATTAAATACGGATTCTCCATCATACACAGATATGCTTGTATGTCCTACAAGTTTTAAGTTTTTGCTTATCAATTCGTTAATCGGCGCTTCATCTTCGACCACTAAAATTAAAGCCATACCTTTCACCCCTTTTGATTTTAAATATAAACTGCAAATGTTATGAAGTTGTAAAGTCCTCATAATGACAGGGTTTATTGTAGTATCATGATACAATGAATACCTCCTTATTCTTTATAAAACCAATATCCCTAAATGCTCCAATAAAATCTTAAGACCTATCATAATTAAAATAATACCACCAGCTAACTCCGCTTTCTTTTTCAATTTCATCCCAAAGTGATTCCCCACCGTTACTCCTACAAAAGATAATACAAAAGTAATCACTCCAATAAGCAACACCGATGGCACAATATTTACGTTTAAAAATGCAAAAGTAATTCCCACAGCTAAAGCGTCAATACTGGTCGCCAGAGAAAGAACTACTAGCTCTTTTACATCTAACCCTGCTTCTATCTCTTCTTCCTCTTCTTTTGCTGTTTCCAAAATCATTTTTCCGCCAATAAACGCAAGCAGTGCAAAGGCAATCCAATGATCAATTTCCTTGATATATTGTTCAAACTGAATCCCTAACAGCCAGCCAAGAAATGGCATAAATGCCTGAAAACCTCCGAAAAATAACGAAATAATAAATCCGGATTTATAATTCATTTTTTTCATATTAAGACCTTTGCACAGCGCAACAGCAAAGGCATCCATAGACAATCCCACTGCAATTAAAAATAATTCCGTAATTCCCATAATTTCATCCTTTCACATGAAAAAATCAGGTACACCTCTTAGCTATACCTGATTTAATGTACTCCCACATGCAATACAATTTAATTAGATTATTCTATCATAAGTATTTATGAAAGTCAAGAATGTCATTATTTTTAACCCACTGCTCCAACCTATTTTAACTCCGGCCAATAACCCTGATTAGCTATAATTAATTCGTCTAAAATTTCTTTTGCAGCTTTTGCACTCGGAACTGTTTTCGATAACGTCAATGCCTGCCACAATTTCAAGTAACTTCCTTCTATCCAGGCTTCTACTACCAATCTTTCTACTGCTGCCTGCTGCTCCATCAATGCTTTTTGAAACAATGGAATTTCTCCCTGCACCAGTGGCTTTGGTCCGTTACTCCCGACGATGCATGGTACTTCTACCATTGCGGTTGGATCGAAGTTCGAGATAGCGCCTTTATTCTCCACAATACATAGCATTCTTTCATGGGTGTTATATGCAATCGCCCTTGCCAGGTCGACAATAAAATGTGCATGATTGTCTATTTCAAATCCTCTGCCCTGGGGCGTCCCTATTTCTATGATCGATTTTGCTGTCTGAAAGACAATTTTTTCTCTGCCTTCCATAACTTCATTTGCCCTTGTATACTCTTTGTCAGAATGTTCCACCACATAATCTGGATACAAATAATACTTTAAATAGGTATTTGGTAAAAATTGCGGTGTTATTGCCAGAAGATCTTTCGCCTTTTTATGTGTTTCCTGCCAACTGGCATCCATATGTTGAATTTCCACTGCTTTTTTCGTCAAATATCCGTTTTCAGCAACATATTCCAACAATTCAGGCATTAAGTTATTCCCTTCTTTATCCTGTACGCTGCTCCACCAGCCAAAATGATTCAATCCAAAATAGTTCACTTCCAGATCCTTCGGGTCCCGATTTACAATATATCCCATCCGTCTTAACGTGCCAACCGGCATATCACAGATATTCAATACTTTTGCCTTTGGGCGCAATACACGGCAGGCTTCTGCCACAATAGCTGCGGGATTAGAATAGTTCAGCATCCAGCAATCAGGCGAGTAGGCTTCCATGAAATCAATTAACTCGATCATTTTTCCGATGCTTCTCATACCATAAGCAATCCCGCCCGGCCCGCAGGTTTCCTGCCCTACCACTCCATATTTCAAAGGTATTTTCTCATCCTTTTCTCTCATTTCATATTTGCCCGCCCGAATATGAGCCATGCAAAAATCCACATCTGTGAAAGCTTCTTCGGGATCTGTAGTATAAGAAAATTTTACCAGGGGTGCATGTTCTTTTAACATGATTTCCAGTGCTTGGGCAATTATTTCCTGACGCTCCCTATCATTATCATAAAGTTTCAAAGAATAAATTGGAAAAATATCCATATTATCCAATAGCATCATAACAATCCCAGGTGTATACGTACTTCCGCCGCCTGCTATAACTATAGAATGTTTTTTCAATTTCTGCCTCCTTACTCACGAGTACCCGCTTCCATTGCCTGATCAAATGCTTTTCTTACGGCATTTACCTTTAAGCCATATACCACTTGAATATTTTTGCCCTTTTTGATCACTGCATTAGCACCCGTATCATTTTTTAATACCATTTCATCCACCAAATCGGCGTTTTTAAGTATTAGCCGTAATCTAGTGTAGCAATTATCTACTTTTTCTATATTATCAATACCGCCCAAAGCATAAATAATGATCCCGGCATCTATACTTTCCGCCGCACCGCCCTTTTTCTTCTTATTTCCTGCTTGTTTCTCCAAATACTCTTTTTTGGAATAAAGCTTCATTTCCTGATTCGCATCTTCTCTTCCCAGCGTCTTTAAATTAAGCTTACTAATAAGCACACGAAATACCACATAATAGATAAAAAAGAAAATAAGTCCAACGGCAATATACATTGGCCAACGGGTTTTTGCGATTCCTAATGGTACGTTAAATAATAGAAAATCAATAAAACCATTTGGTCCAATCGCTCTGACATCAAGCAGGTTCAATACCACCATACTCAAACCGCTTAACCCGGCATGCAATACAAATAAAACAGGGGCTACAAACATAAAAGAAAATTCAATTGGCTCCGTAACACCTGCTATAAAAGAAGTCACTACTGCCGGAATTAAAATTGCCTGAATTTTTTTCTTATTCTCTGGTCTGGCTGTCTGGTACATGGCAAGACAGGCGCCAATCAGACCAAACATTTTTGAAATACCTCTGGCATCCCAAATCACCGATTTAGATAAAAGCGGTATGGTTTCGTTTGCCATTTCAGCATAATAGATATTTCTGGAGCCTTCAAATATCTCGCCCGCAATTTCTGCAGTTCCCCCCAGAGAGGTATACAAAAACGGAGTATATACCAGATGATGCAAACCGGTCGGAATCAGCAGACGTTCTAGAGCACCATAGAGGAAAAGGCCAAAATTACCCGTGTGATTAATAAAATTTCCCAGACCTGAAATTCCGGTCTGCACAAATGGCCATACATAGGTAAACACAACAGCCAGCACTACTACGATCGGAATTAAGACAATAAAGACAAAACGGGTTCCTCCATATATCTGAAATGCATTATTGAACTCTTTCTCGCAGAATTTATTATGCACCAGTGCTGCCACGATCCCTAAGATAATACCCAGAAAAACGCCCATATCTAAAATCTGAACCCCTAACACCAGAGTTTGTCCCGTACCTCTTAAGGATTCTCCGGTATAAAGAACTCCTGTAAGGCTCATGAATTTATTCATGGCATTGATAAATACTAAAAATGCAAGTAAAGCAGTAAAGCCAGATTCTGCTTTCTTTTTATCGGCCAATCCCACCGCCAAACCAACACAAAAGATCAGTCCTAAATTATTTAAGATTGATACCAAAGAACCGGATAAAATTGTACCAAAGCCGGTAGTCACCGGATTGTTTAAAAATGGGATTGCTTCATATAACCTGGAATTCGTGAATAAATTTCCGACTGCAATTAAAATACCTGCAATTGGCAGAATTAATACCGGAATAAACATTGCTTTTGAGAATTTTTGCAACGCATCCATAACTTTTTGTTTCATACAAATGTTCCCTCCTAATGTTTTTCATTCCACGTGAAATTCATATCTGCATTATAACGAATGGTTTTTTCTTTGTATATAATTTTATCCTACAAAAAAACCTGTTCCGCCAATGGGAAACAGGTTTCCTTTTCAATCGTTTTGGGTTATATTTTTCTATTCTTCCAGCAATATCTTATAATATTCATACACGAATAGTTCTATCAACATAATTAAGTCTGCAAAAAAAGTGTTTGGCATCATATTTCGGTCATCTAATTTATTGTCGTCTTTGATTCGAAACTTAAGGTTTGCCAGCCGGCTGATTGTATTATCCGCCTCATTTGTCAGGGATACCATAAAAATATGGTTTTCCCTTGCTGTCTGCGCTTTATCCGCCACCAACTTGGTTTCTCCTGATCTGGACACGACAATAAACAATCCAATATCCTCCAGATTATTTTCAAATACTCCTACCGAATCCATGCCGGTTGCTAAAATGCATTTTTTTCCTAATACCAAAAATTTTTTATAAATATATTCCGCAGCAATAGAGGAAAAACCCGTAGCATAAATGAAAATAAACTTATTCTTTAATTGATGCAGACGGTTGGAAAAATATTTTAAATCTTCATATTTATTATATTCTAACAAAGTATTGCTGGTAAAACTGTTAATGAAACTCATATCCGAAATTGTACTTGTTTCCGCATTCTTTACCAATGGAAGCAATCGGTAATGCATGTCTATGAATCCTGTATATCCCATTTTCTTCGTCAATCTCATAATCGTAGAGGTAGAAGTGTAATTATTTTTAGCAATTCCCCGAACCCCCATGTCCATTACTTCATCAATATTTTCAATGATATAACGTAATACGTTCTCTTCTGTCTCTGTTAGATTTTTGCCTTGTAATAATTTGCTTATATCAATCACCTTAGCTCATTCCCCCTGTATTCTTCTACTCCATATATCCGCCCTTCATAGGAGAAACTGCATGTTTTGTAAAAATATTCAATACTCCGCTTTTATATTTCTCTTCTTTTGCCTGCCACTTATTTTTACGTTTTGCAAAAATTTCATCCACTTCCTCTTCCGACATCTGTTTGCCTTTCACGCCGATCACACGCAGAATACGGCTTTCTATATCTAATTCTATCAAATCATCTTCTTCTACTAATGCAATCGGACCGCCCTCGGCTGCCTCCGGCGAAACATGTCCGATTGCAGGGCCCTTTGATGCGCCTGAGAATCTTCCGTCGGTAATCAACGCAATTGTTTTTCCAAGCTCCTCATCGGAAGAAATTGCTTCCGTTGTATAAAACATTTCCGGCATACCACTTCCCTTAGGTCCTTCATAACGGATCATAACAGCATCTCCCGGTTGAATGATTTTATTTAAAACTGCGGCAATAGCGTCTTCTTCACAGTCGAATGGTTTTGCTTTTAAAATAGCTTTATACATTTCTTTTGGTACTGCAGAATGTTTTACAACAGCTCCCTCCGGTGCAAGATTTCCTTTTAGAACGGCAATGGTTCCTTTTTTCCCAATCGGCTTTTCAAAAGTGCGGATAATATCTGTCCGCCTGCATCCGGTCTTTTCTAAATATTCTCCGCATTTATTATAAAAACCATTCTCTTTTAAATCCTGTAAATTTTCACCCAGAGATCTTCCTGTTACCGTCATTGCGTCCAAATGAAGCATTGACTTGATTTCCTCCATCACTCTGGGAACTCCTCCGGCATAGTAAAAATACTGGGCCGGCCACTTTCCGGAGGGACGGATATCCAGTAGATAATGAGCATTTCTATGGATCTCATCAAAAGTCTGTGCATCTATCTCAATCCCAAACTCATGAGCAATTGCCGGAATATGAAGCAAGGAGTTCGTAGAACCGGAAATAGCCGCATGAACCATAATTGCATTTTCAAAAGACTTCTTTGTTACTATATCTGATGATTTTAATCCTATAGCTGCAAGCTTAACTGCCTGTTTACCGGCTTCATATGCTACAGAAGCCAACTCCTCACAGGTTGCCGGCATCAGCGCACTTCCCGGCAGCATCAGCCCCAATGCTTCTGCCATAATCTGCATCGTAGAAGCTGTCCCCATGAAGGAGCACGCTCCGCAAGACGGACAGGCATGATGTTTGTAATAAGTAAGTTCTTTCTCCGTAATTTCACCTCTCTGGTACATAGCACTATATCTGCCAATCTGTTCCAGCGTAAGTAAATCAGGACCGGCATCCATAACTCCTCCGGTCACGATAATAGCAGGTATTTTCAGCCTTCCGACCGCCATCAAATGGGCTGGAACGGCTTTATCACAGCTTGCAATAAATACTCCCGCGTCAAAGGTGGTGGCGTTCACATGGATTTCAATTAAATTGGCAATCGTATCCCTCGAAGCCAGGGAATAATTAATTCCATCGTGTCCCTGAGCCATTCCATCACAAATATCCGTTGCAAAATATCTGGCGGCCTTACCATCATTTTCATTCACACCTCTGACCGATTTCTCGACAAGTCCCAGTAAATGGGCACTGCCCGGATGGCTGTCACCAAAAGTACTTTCCACTATAATCTGCGGCTTTAAAAGATCCTCCGGGCGCCATCCCATCCCTAATCTGAGAGGGTCCATTTCGGGGGCAATCGCACGTGTCTTTTGGCTGTTCAACTTCATTTTCATCCTCCTTTTCTTACTGGGTCCTGATCGATTCCAAAAGTAAAATAACATCCAACAGACTATCACATTTTGCCGTAAGTCTTTCTTCCAGTTCTCTTTCCGGCTGTAATAAATCAGGCACCATAACCGTTGGAAAACCACCTAAAATAGCTGCTGTTATTCCATGTATACTGTCCTCCAGAACCATACAATCCGCTGGTTTTTCGCCCAGTATTTTGGCGGCAGTTAAAAATATTTCCGGGTCCGGTTTCCCTTTTGTCACCATATCCCCGCATACATACGTATTAAAATAAGAATCTACGCCGGCCTTTTTCAAATTCCATGTGGCGCCTTCTCGGGGTGCAGAAGTAGCCAGCGCTATTTTATAATTATTTTCTTTCAGATAGGCAAGCAATTCCATTAAACCTGGCTTTATGGGTACTCCCTGCTCTTCTAAGATTTTGTTGTAAATCTCATAGCATCTTTTATTTACTTCCGCAAAATCCAACTGTTCTCCATAGCTGGCATTGAATTTCTTCTCCAGGCTTTTTAAATTCATTCCCACAAAAGATAATATAAATTCCTCCGAAAAATCCTGTCCGAACTCTTTTCCGGTCTGTACCCATGCCTCATAAGAAATTGTTTCCGTATCAAACATCAATCCATCCATATCAAATATTACTGCTTGTACTTTCATTTTTTTTAAAACCTCCTGCCCTTTTTATCCGCCATATTCAATTTAAAGCTAAACCAAGATACCCTTCTGTACTTACCGGAAAATTCGACCTCCCAAACTCACTAATTGTGCCGATATCTGCGGCATCTATGGGAAGCATTGCGGTTATATGTTGACAGTCCTGTTTCTTGGCCAATCCTTTTAGCGCCGCTTTTAGATCATTTCCTTTTAATGTTGTTTCTTTTATATATAATCTGTCTCCTTTTTGATAACCCAGGACGATATCTTCTTTAATACCCTGTTTCACTTTATAAGCAAAACCACCATTAAATTGGTTTTCCGCCAAAGCATAGGTTACTGCCGCCAAATCCCAACATACATATCCTTCTTTTAAAAATCTTTGATCCCGCAGAATTTTATATTCTCTGGAAGTGATTGGAAGACAGGCAATATCTTGAATATCCTCTTTTATTTCCGCCACTGAAATTTCTACTTGTCTAAGGGAAAACGCATTTTTATAACCCGCTTTTTCATAAAATTCAAATAGTTGTTTCGTTGCCGGAACCAAAACGCTGTTTTTGTCAATCGCTTTCAACAATCGGGAACTGATCCCTTTTTTTCGCCACGCTGTTTTAGTAGCAACGGCATATACATATAAAAGCGGCTCATATTTTCCTTTATGGAAAAGATGCGCCGGAAGAAGTGTCAACATAGCAACCGGAATTTTGTCCTCCTGCCAGACTAATGTATTTTCATCGGCATAACGGTACTGAAAATAAAAATCTATATAAGCATCTTCATCCTGAAAACATTCTTTCCAAATCTGCTTCAAATCAGGAATCATAGAAGAATCTGCACATGTAATCACGTTTTCTGCCTCCGTTCTATTTACGCCTTAAAGAATACTTCTCCAGCAAAAGCTCCGGATAATAAGACAGCTTTGCCTTTCGCAGTCCTTCTTCACCTAAATCTTCTTCACGGTTTACATACTTAAAATCCAGACAATTATTTAATACAAATTGCTGGTTCATCATCGGATAAGCTCCCTGTATATCCGCAAACGCTTTTTCAATATGAACGACAAAAGTATCGGAATTTAAAGCTTCTCCCATAGAATAGGCAATCACTTTTCCTTCCCGGCGCAGCAATCCGCCTGCTAACCCCAATTCAAAAAAATAGTCAAATGCTGCTTTTACGGCACATAACTCATGATTGAGACTGGGATCTTCGCTGCAGGAATAAATTTTACACCATTCCTGATTCATCTTAAAACATTCCCCGATATTGTCTTTTGTGATCGTCTCATATTGCCAGTCCGAATTATCCTTGAAACGGGCAATATGATTTCTTTTCCCATGAAGCTTTTTGCCGGATAATGTGCGCAATTTCTCTGTTGAATAAATATAGTCACATTCGTCTCTGTGCGGTATATAATCAAATTCCCCGGGGAAAGCGGCTTCCATTTTCTTTACTGCTTCCTCTACCATGCCGCGCAGATGGAAGTTAATCCCCCGTTCTTTCGCATCCTGCATCAGTTCTTCTACCACCGGCCGAATATCTCCTGCTCCGGCCGGAAAGGTATAAACTTCTCTGCCTTCCCACATACTTTTCATACAATAATATCCGTTAATATCTGTAAATTCAATATGGTTGGCCTCGCTCCAAATAAAATTATTGACAAAAGAATATTCACAGCTTCTATAATCCGACTGTTCCAACCTTTCTTCTATCCATTTCCTATCGCTTAATTCTATTTTCTTAAACGTAAGCATCGTATTCCCTTTCGCTATCTATTTTCTTTCAGTCCGATCGTAAATATTTTCTGCGGCAATTCAAATATAAACACAATTCCAAGAACAATTGCTACTGCTATTTTAAGAGCCGAAAACCCGTTCTTTGAGGCAAGCTCAATCTTATTGATTACAAAATAATAGGCCATCCAATAAATTCCTGCTCCCGGAACCAACGGCAAAATGCCAGATACCACAAATATCGTTGAGGGGCATTTTTTCCTTACTGCAAAGAAACGGGAAAGGAAGATGATTACTAATGTCGTAAAAAAAGTCGACTCTGTTATCGCAAAGCTGCCTGTCAGCCATACATAAAAAATCCGGCCAATTCCGCCGATGAGTCCACAATAAAAATAATATTCTTTCTCCACTCCGAATAATAAAGCAAAAGCTGCAGTTCCTATAAAGGCTGCCAGAAATTGAATCATCATAACATTCCGCCTCCTGTCAGCCGGTTATAAATAGAAAAAACAAGTCCTACTCCTATAGCAATGGAAAAAATGACTAACAAAGCATCCAGCAGTCTAACGGAACCGGAAATATAATCACCCTCCGCAAATTCTCTGATCGAATTTGTAAAAGACACACCAGGAAGCAGCGGTATAATGGAACCGATTACCATCTGGTTTAAATGGTCGCCTACAAAAAAATGATATAATAGAAGCGCAAGTAAGGTAACTAGGGCACTGCCTGTAATATTGGCTACCATTTTTGAAAGATACCGATTACTTATAAATATAATGTATGCATATAAGATACAGCCGGCTAAAAACGCGGCCAGACAATCCGCAAGATTACCTGCAAACAGATAACAAAAGCAGCCGCTTCCAATACCAGATGCTAATATTCTGAAAATTTCTGGTTTTTGAGGCATATTTTGAATTTCATATAGTTTCTCTTTGACCTCTGAAATAGGATATCCGTTTGCCTCTATTTCTCTGGAAAGCTGATTAATAGCAGCTACCTTATCCAGTCTTGATGCACTGATGGGGATGTGCATGACCTTAGCAAAATATTTCTCTTTTTCATTTCCGGAAGTGATAAAAAGTGCGTTGCTGAACACAACGGAACTGCTTGATTCAATTCCGTACTTCTTGATCATGCGCCCCATGGTATCTTCTACACGAAATATTTCGGCGCCGCTTTCTAACAAGATGCGGCCGGCCATGACTGCCGCATTCAGGACTTCTCTTTCATTTTCCTTCATAAGCTTCACCTGTTTGCAAATGATTTCAACAATTCTATTTTATAATGATTTCCTCATTCTGTCCATAGTAATCATTAGAAACACCATTTTGCATCACTATTCCACGGCATTTACAGCATCTGCAAACCATTTTGTAATATATTGAGGTCTTGTAATTGCACTCCCGACCACTACTGCATATGCGCCCAGTTCTTTTGCACTTGCAGCTTCTTTAGGCGTATTAAAATTACCTTCTGCAATAACCGGATGCTGACATTTTTCAATTAAAGCTTTTAATATTTCAAATTTATCAAGCCTCTTTGATTGTTCGGTATAGCCAATAAGTGTAGTGCCAATATAATCGAATCCTATACAATCAGCTCTGATGCCTTCTTCTAAAGTGGAAATATCAGCCATAAACTTTTGGTCAGGATATTTTTTCTTCAGGGATGTTAAAAATCCTTCCTCCTGACTGATAGTCGCATCCAATGCAATAACATCTGTCTGAACTTCGATTAAAGCATCAATTTCTGCATAAGTAGGAGTGATATATGGCTTCCTGCCAGGGTATACTTTTTTTATAATTCCAATAATAGGAAGATCTACATTTTTCTTGATTTCAAGTATGTCGTCAACACCATTGGCTCGTATCCCAACAGCTCCGCCCTGCATTGCAGCTACAGCCATCCGGCCCATGATAAAAGAGCTGTGCAGCGGCTCTTCAGGCAAGGCCTGACAGGAAACTATTAATCCTCTATTCATTAAGTGCCTCCTTATCTTAGTCCTCTTCACCGAGTACTTCGTTAATCTTATTCTTAATTAAATCTGCTTTCGCTCCAAATACGGCCTGAATGCCGCCCTTTACATCTAATACGGCAGTTGCGCCAAGTGCTTTGATTCTATCTTTATCAACTTTGGAAGCATCTTTTACTGCTACACGAAGACGAGTAATACATGCATCACAGTCTTCGATATTATCTGCTCCGCCTAGTGCTTCCAGAACTGCTATGGCAGTTTCGGCAATCGTACCTTTTGTTTCTACATGTATTTCATCGCTTTCGTCTCCTTCACGTCCGGGTGTTGCGACATTGAATTTCGTAATGAGAAAGCGGAATGTTACATAATAGAGAGCCGCCCAGATTGCGCCTACAAACAGTACGTATATCCAGTGGGTTTTGGCCTGGCCCTGCAATACACCAAAGAGTGTAAAATCAATAACACCACCAGAAAAAGTATTTCCAATACGAATGGAAAGCAAATCTGCAACAAGGAAAGATAAACCATCAAAAAATGCATGAACTACATAAAGCCATGGTGATACAAACAGGAACATAAATTCAATCGGTTCTGTAATACCGGTAACAAAAGAAGTAAGAGCGGCACTGAAGAACAATCCTACAACCATTTTCCTTCGTTTCTCAGGTACACAATGGTACATAGCAAGACATGCTGCCGGAAGTCCAAACATCATAGTTGCAAAGCGACCGGCAAAGAAACGCGTTCCATAGGTGTAAAGTCCCTGATGGGCAGGGTCTGCCAGCTCGGCAAAGAAAATCTTTTGAGCACCGGCGACTTGTTCGCCGGCAACGGTAGCCACACCTCCAAGCTCCGTATACCAGAACATCGGATAAATGGTGTGATGTAAGCCTACTGCACCTGTAAGGCGAAGCAGGAACCCATATAGAAAGGTACCAAAGGCTCCCATTCCGGCAATCTGATTTCCTGCAACTACCAGCCATCCCTGGAAAATTGGCCAGAAAAGAAAGAAAAATGCACCTACAAACATGGAGCCAAATGCAGAGACTATGGGAATGAAGCGGGAACCGCCGAAGAATCCCAGGAACGCAGGCAGCTGAATGTTTCGGTAGCGGTTATGGAAAAATGTAACCATACAACCTATTGCAATAGCACCAACAGTACCGGTATCAATGGATTGTACTCCTTCGGGATGAAATACGGTAATCATCGCCCCAATAGTTGCATTCATAACCATGAATCCAACAGCAGCGGCAAGTCCGGCAGTACCTTTGTCTTTTTTGGCAAGTCCCACGGCAAGACCAATACATAAGATCAGTGCAAGATTTGTAAATACAACCTCCCCGGCAGCACTCAT
>Ga0154000_1000307_pt1 | contig 13588 bp, 10 predicted proteins | sample TSNC084MetaG_FD_104674 | JGI IMG/M metagenome (GOLD analysis project Ga0154000, IMG submission 104674) | Attine ant fungus gardens microbial communities from North Carolina, USA - TSNC084 MetaG | ecosystem: Host-associated > Fungi > Mycelium > Unclassified | place: USA: North Carolina, Lumber... | reverse complement strand
CCTTCAAGTGTCACAGCCGCACCCGGGCCGCTGGCTGCAGGAGAATACTCATTATTATAGACAATCTCCTTGCCATTATAAGAAACCGTTGCCGTCAAAGCGGCATTACTGTCTGTGGCAACCGTTACCGTTACCTGATACTCTGTCTGATCATAGATGATATCGGGTAACGGACTGGACGGCACTTTTTCCGATACCTTATAAATATAAGTTCCTGGCGTATCATAGGTAATCGTACTGAAGGCGATGTTCCCATTTGCCTCATTGGTACCGGTGGCAACTACAACACCTAAGTTATCCTTGACCTCAAAATCAAACATCCCGGCAGTCAGGGTTTTTCCCGTCAGCTTCTTTGTTCCTTCAAGTGTCACGGCCGCATCCGAGCTGCTGGCGACAGAATACTTATTATTAAAGGTGATCGCAGCCGGATAAGTCACTGACGCCTTTAAATTCCCACTGATTTCCTCAACCTTTACCGTTACCTGATAAGTCGTCTGATCATAGGTAATTTCACTTAGGGAACCGGCAATCTCCGATACCTCATAGGTATACGTCCCTTCCTTCGTATAAGCAATCGGGCCAAAGGAAATAGTTCCGTCTGCTGCATTGGATGCGGTAGCAACGATGGTTCCGGTAAGTATATCTTTTACCTGAAATTCAAACATCCCGGCGGTCAGGAATTTTCCTGTCAGATTCTTTTCTCCGACAAGCGTTGCGCTTGTCCCCTTCTGATTATAAACAGCCATCTGCTGTCCGCCGCTGGTAACGCTGATCACCCGGCAGATATCCGGAAGTGTCAGTCCGGTGCCGCTTACAACGATTCCGTTCACCGCTATGATTTCGCCAGCTTCGTTTATTTTCAGTTTGATAGCTCCTGCACATGCATATCCCGCAGGGGTTGTCTCAGGATCTTCCGTCAGCGTATAATCGCCTTTATAGAAGTCCGGACTGCCTGTCGTATGTAATTTGAAGGTAGCAATACCATCTATGTCAGTCGTCAGGGTTTGTGAATAACTTCCATCGTCCTTTTTCAGCGTAAACTGAACTCCGCTTAGGAATACGTTTTCATCTTCACCGCACTTATAGATCGTCAGGTCTCCTTTACTTCCCCGGATACTGCCGCTTCCGCCAACATCGGCAAATCCCGTAACAACCACATCAGATGCTCCTGGATAAGATACTTCCACCTTATTCTCCAATTCTGCTATTGGTAAGGTAGTATTTAATTCTGTTGCATAATAAATCCGTAAGCCATACGCTCCTATTGTATTGTCGTTAAATACGATAGTAAATCCTCCGTCGGTTATTACGGCGGAAACCAGAGTCTCCTTATAATCTATCTCATACCTTTTTGAGTTCGCTCCACCACCTAATGATGGGGTTATTCCATATGCAGCCTCGTATGCTTTAGCGTAATCGTTATTTGTCCATTCGCTCATTTCATCGTACATAAACTCACAAATTTCCCCTGAAGCCACACTGCCCGTATCTTCGTATGTTAATGCAACACTGCCATCACTTTTATACGTTTGAGGCGTTTTGTAAGTATTGGAACTTGGATCGTAGTAAATCGCATTGTAATCATCACGCATTTTGTTCCAGTCCATCAGATAAATGGCAAAATCCCCGCCGGACCAGCTGCTGTTGTAATTTATCCCATTATAAGAACCCCAGTCCAGCGTTGCCATCTTATGGTTCGCGCCCAGAGTATCAGCAACGGTAACCTGCTGAGTCCAATTTTCCGTATTTTCATTTAACGAAATTTCCCATACAAAAATTTTATCGTCCTCTTCCCAACCGATCTTCGAATTTGGCTCATCGCTCACATCAATGATGTCATTTCCAAAAATAGTCTCTTCAGAAGTTCCACTGTAGTTATAGGTTGCGTTATTAAATATAAAATTCCAAGTTTCAGGATTCCCCGCCTCAGTTACTTCGTAGCAACACCAGAACTCAAGATCCCCTTCCAGATTTTCCTCACCTGCCACAGCGCTGGTAAATGTTACCCTTCCATTTCCGTAAGCGTCTACTGTTACCTTTGCCCAGACCTCGCCGTCAACCTCCAGATCAAAGCTTTGCCCTCCAAATGCTGCCGGAACCGAAAAGGTAAAATAATCCCCATCGCTAAAGGTCGTGTTTGCCGGTTTTGCTTTCCAATCAATGGAAAATGTGTATTCCCCATACTTAAATACAGGTGATCCCTCAGTAACTTCCTTGTCTTCCCTCCATAGTTGTCCCTTAGAAAATTCAATCTTCGAAGTAACCTCCGCTGCATGAACCAACTGCATTTGCGGCAATGACAGCCCAATAACAAATGTAATTGCCATTAATATGGCCAGCCATCGATGCATTCCTTTCCTCTTAGTAAAACACTTCATATCATCCCTCCAATTCTTTTCTTAATTGTAAAAATTCAATCTTAAAAGCAACTAATAAGTATACTTTCATTTTTTTAGTATAATGTAAAATTTAGCCATTTGCAAGCATAAATAACCAAAATAAAAAGTTATTTTACATATTTAAAAAAATGCCTTTTTGTACAAAAAAGGAAACACTACGAATAACTGATTCGATAGTGCTTTCCCTAAAAGTAAAAATTATTTTTATAAAATCCGTTTCCTTATTTCATACTTGTATAATGTAAAATATCCGTATCCATACCACTAACAACTTCTCCACTCTCTACAGTAGGCGTTTCTCCGTCTGTCGTATAATAAACCTTTCCGCTAATAATCTTGTATTGGATGTCATTTGCCGCCGCATAGGTTGTCGACGTGCCGGTCATAACCTTTCCGTCTTCGTTCACAATATAAGCGATTCCGGCAACAATAGCCGCACCGTACGTAGTATCTTCATTGGCCTTAATCAGTAATCCTTCATCGTATAATTTAGTGGATTTTACCCCACTAAGACCGCGTCCAAATGTTGCTGTATCGGTAGAAAAGTAATAGGTATAGGGGATTTCTTCATCCTCCTGCATAAGCGTAACCGCACCGGTTTTCATGGCCCCGTCGCTGCCAAAATAATAATTGGCTTCTGCGAATTGAGACCCTGATTCAGCCACCCGAAGAAATCTCCACAAACCACTGATCATTTTACCGTTTAAATCGAATCCATAATATTTGGCGCCGATTTTCAGAACTCCGACCGCTTCTCCGTTTTCTTCTGTTGTAGAATTCTCTCCTATTGCAATCGGAACAGCTTCTGCCTCTGAGTCTGTTGCAATCTGATTGGCTGCGGTGACCAGCGTACCATCCTTACCAACATAATACCAGAAACGCTCTGCATTTGGGTCTTCCACATCATCTCCCGGCTCTGCGGCATAAAACCAGCCTGCCGTTATTACAGCACCATCATCTTTCCCTCCGGCATATAAAATATTAGTATAATCTAATCCGGTGGCGGAGCGGATTTCTTTATATTGCGGTTCCTCAGCACTTGTGACTGACTGAATCCAGCCGGTCAGCATCCGGCCTTCCTCATCGAATACATAGGTTTTATTATTAATGAGCGTCCTTTCATTATATTTAATCTCGCCGGCTGATGTAATGTAATACCAGGATTTCATTTCTTCATCTTCTTCTTCATCTCCAGGTGCATACAGCTTAACCCAGCCTTTGACCCTTGTGCCGCTTTTTATGGTATAAATAACCCCTTCGCCAACTGCTGTTGCCGTCTTTGGTGTTTCCGTAGTATCAATCCAGCCGGTCAGCATCTTACCATCTGAACCAAAATAATAATCCTGACCTTTAATCGTCAGTTTTTGTCCGGCAGCCATTTTCCCACTGGCATCAAACCAAAACCAGTTTTTTTCTTCCGCGTCTTCCTCTCCAATACCATACATATATCTCCACTGACTGCTGGCCATCACACCGTTCGCGTCGACATAATATTTTTTGGCTCCATCAATCCAGGCATTGGTCAGCATCGCACCGTCTTCTCCCAGGTAATACCATTTCCCGTCAGCTGATTTTAACCATGCGTTTGTTACCATTTTTCCGCTGCCGGTAAACCAGTACCAGCTTTTTTCCCAGGAACCCTCGTCATTATAGCCATACAGATATTTCCATTCATTACTGGCCATGATACCGCTGGCATTTACATAATACATATACCCATCTTCTACCCAGGAATTGGTCAGCATCGCGCCGTCTTCTCCCAGGTAATACCATTTCCCGTCAGAGGCCCTCTGCCAGGAGTCTGTCACCACTTCTCCGCTATTGTTATAATAAAACCACGTTCCGTTTGTCTTTACCCAACCAGTAGCGGCTGATGAAATCATACTTGTACCAAAAATCACGATTGCTGCTGCTCCTAAAGTGACAGCCCATTTTGTCCATTTTTTCATTCTTTGCTCTCCTTTTTACAATTTGCTTGTTTCTGTGCTTCCCCCAATCGCAATACTCCCGTAGTATACAATAGAATTTTATTCGATACTAGTCCCCAAATTTTTACAGCGTTTACATTAATAAGTTTTTATTTGCAAAAAAAGGTGTCGAATATCCGCAGTCTGTGGGGTATTTGATTTTAAAGGTTTACGAAAAATGGCGGAAGTGTTAAAATAGAAACGCATTAAATCATGCGCGGCAGAATCAACAAGCCAGCGCATCCTATAACTTATAAAGCGTGAGGTTTAACATGAAGAAAATGAATCATTTCAGCAGCATAAATACGAAGCTTATCCTGGAGGCAAAGGAAAAATTTGGAACCCCCCTCTATTTATATGAGGAAAACCTGATCATTGAAAAATGCCGGTCCGTTTTGGCCATGTCTAATGCCTATGGCCTTACGGTTCGATATGCAATGAAGGCCAATTCTAATAGAACGCTTCTGCAAATTATTGATGAACAAGGTCTTCTCATTGATGCAAGCTCTCTAAATGAGGTCCGCCGGGCAAAGATGGCTGGAATCAGTTATGAGAAAATCATCTTAACCACTCAGGAAGTTCCGGAAAATGAGGACCTGGCGGAATTAGAACAGATGTTAATTAAGGGCCTTACCTATAATGTCTGCTCTTTGCGCCAGCTGCGTCTGATCGGAGACTTTGCAAAAGCACATAAGCCTGGCCTGTCCATCCGCATCCATCCGGGTGTGGGTTCCGGAGAATCGGCCAGCCGCAATACAGGCGATAATTATTCCTGTTTTGGTGTCCATTTATCAGACATTGAAACGGCTTTGGAATACGCCGATAAAAAAGACATAAAATTTACTCAGGTACATGTTCATATCGGTTCCGGTGCCGATCCGGAAAAATGGAAACAAAACATTGATTTGGAACTTGCTATTATCGAAAAATATTTCCCGGATGCCAAAACCGTCAGCTTTGGCGGGGGTTTAAAAGAAGCTCGGATGCCGGAGGAAAACAGTGCGGATATAAAAGCGCTCGGTGATTACGCCAAGATGCGGATCGAAGAATTTTATCAAAAAACCGGCAGAAAATTAAAAATGGAAATTGAACCCGGTACTTTTATCGTTGCAAATTCCGGTTATATTATCACAAAGATTATCGATAAGAAAAGTACCGGAAAAGAAGGTCTGAATTTTCTCATTACCAACGGCGGAATGGAAGTCAATGTCCGCCCCCTGATGTATGGAGCCCAGCATCCGCTTTATTTAATTTCAAAAACCGGCAGGTTGCTATCCTCTGAATTCGCTTCTGAATCACCGGCTGATTCTTCCTATCAGGCTGTTATTGTCGGCAGATGCTGTGAAAGCGGCGACTCCCAGTGTCTGGATGACCAGGGAAGAAATTCTCCCAGAAAAATGGCGGAACCGGAAATTGGAGATCTTGTAGTAATTGGGGGAGCGGGCGCCTATTGCTCTTCTATGGCTCCTTTTAATTATAATTCCCATACCCAAAGTGCGGAGGTTCTTTTGCTGCAAAGCGGACAATTAAAGCTCATTCGAAAGAAGCAAACACTGGCTCAGGTGATCGAAAATGAAATTTGACAAAAATTCTGACTTTTTCTCTGAATCAACCGGAAAAATACGGGGATACTTTAAAAACAACCTATGTTTGGGTTAATTCTTAGATATCATAAAGGAGGAATATCGTCCATGAAAGTTACCATCAACCGCGATGATTGCATTAGCTGCGGCGTTTGCATGTCTGTTTGCCCAGAGGTCTTTCGTTTTGCCGATGACGGACTTGCCGAAGCCTACGGAGAAAATCCTGAGAATTTTGAAGACAGCGTGACTGTTGCCAGAGACAGTTGTCCTGTTTCTATTATTGATATTGAACAGTAAAGTAACCGCCAAAGGATGCCCTAAAAATCATTTCGACTTTTAGGGCATCCTCTTTTTTTCCTCCAGGAAAAACCCTTCCTATATTATGATCTTTTAGTGTCAATAACCCAAACTGAGAATAGTATAAATAAAATACCTTTACGCTGCTATTGGGAGGATGTTCATGTGTGGAATAACAGGATTTACTAATTTTCATCAAAAATTTACCGGCAATCCAGGAAAATGGAATGCGATTTTAAAAGAAATGACAAATAGCTTAGCTCATCGAGGCCCCGATAACCAAGGCCTTCTTCTTAGAGAAAAATCTGCTTTCGGACATCAGCGCCTTTCCATCCGGGATCTCCAAAGAGGCTCCCAGCCTATGACTCGTGTTATCGATGACGATGAATACATGGTTGTTTACAACGGCGAAATTTATAATACAGAGGAACTAAAAAAGGATTTAGAAAGCAAAGGTCATCATTTTCATACCACCTGTGATACGGAGGTCATTCTAATTGGCATGATTGAATATGGAGATCATTTTATTTCCCGGCTAAATGGCATATATGCCTTTGCTTTTTGGAATGGAAAAGAAGAAGAGCTTTATCTGGTCCGGGACCGGGCGGGAGTAAAACCGCTGTTCTATACTGCGGTTAATAACTATCTCGTCTATGGTTCAGAAATTAAGTCACTGCTTCATTTCCCGGAGGTAGAAGCCGTAGTGGATCAGGACGGCCTGTGCGAAATATTCGGACTGGGACCGGCAAGGACTGCCGGTGTCGGTGTATTTAAGAATATCTGCGAAGTACTTCCCGGACACTTGATTGTCTACAATCACTCTGGCATAAAAGACATAAAATACTGGGATTTAGAAAGTAAAAACCACACCGACAGCTATGAGGATACCGTTTTACAAGTAAAGTTCCTGGTAGAAGACGCCGTTCAAAAACAAATGGTATCGGATGTTCCGGTCTGCACCTTTTTATCTGGCGGTGTAGATTCTAGTATTATTACTGCTCTGTCGGCCAAATATTTAAAAGAAACCACCGGTCAGCAGCTGCAAACCTATTCCTTTGACTTTGCCGGGAATGATAAATATTTTAAGTCAAACTCTTTTCAGCCGGACCGTGACCGTCCCTGGGTAGAGAAAATGGTAGCTCACTGTGGTACAAGACACACTTTTTTGGAATGTAGCAATGAGATACTTGCCGATTATCTCTATAAAGCTGTCGATGCGAAAGATCTTCCCGGCATGGCCGATGTCGATTCCTCTCTCCTCTATTTCTGCGAGCAGGTAAAAAAGACTCATAAAGTAGCCTTATCCGGAGAATGTGCGGATGAAATATTTGGCGGATATCCATGGTTTCATAGGGAAGACATGTTTAAGGCCCGGTCTTTTCCCTGGTCCAGTAATTTAGAAACACGGAAAATGCTGTTAAAAGACGAGGTCCTCACAGAACTTCCTATGGATGATTATGTACAGAGGCGGTATCAACAATCAATCGACTCCGTTCCGATATGGGAAGGAGATTCTGCAGAAGAAAAAAGAAGACGGGAACTCGGTTATTTGAATATAAAATGGTTTATGGCTACTTTATTAGACCGCATGGACCGTACCAGTATGTATTCCGGCTTAGAAACCAGAGTCCCCTTTGCCGATCACAGGATTATGGAATATGTATTTAATGTCCCCTGGTCGATTAAGTATAAGGACAATACCGTAAAGCATCTGCTGAGAAAATCCGCCGAGGGATTACTTCCCAATGAATTATTATACCGCCGGAAGAGTCCTTATCCCAAGACATATAATCCCGGTTATGAACATCTGCTGGCCAAAAGGCTGCAAGCGATTCTGGCGGATACTAAGGAACCCATCCATAATCTTCTGGATTCCAAAAAAGTGATGCAATTTATTCAGACGCCGTCAGACTATGGAAAACCCTGGTACGGGCAATTGATGGCCGGACCGCAAATGCTTGCCTATGTATTGCAGGTGAATTATTGGTTAAAAACCTACAAAATCAGAATTATATAGGCTCAAGCCTCCGAATAATATAAAATTCCCACAAACCTAAACCTCAAGGTTTGTGGGAATTTTATATTATTCGGAGGATGGTCCCAGGATTACCGGCTGATACTGCTCGCTTTCCAGAGCAGCTTCCAGTGCCGGAATCAACAATCGGGTATCTGAAATCATGGATTTAGGCTTAGCTTTTGGATTATCCTGGCCGAAAGGAATAAAATAAATTAATTTAGAATTAAATAATAAACCGATATTCTTCATATTCATACCCAGGGCATCATTGGTAGATATAGATATCAGCAGCGGCTTCTCATTCCTCATATGGGCCTTAGCTGCCATCAATACCGGAGTATCTGTAATCCCGGCCGCCAGCTTCGCAATCGTGTTGCCGGAGCAGGGACAGATAACAAGGATATCAAACAGCTTTCTGGGACCTATTGGCTCTGCCGTCTGAATGGAAAGAATAGGGGAAGTACCTGTAATTTGTTCCGCTCTTTCTAAGAAATCCCGAACTTTTCCGAACCGGCTATCGATTGTCTGAGATGCATCTGAAAATATTGTGTATACCTTTGCCCCTTCTTCCACTAATTTTTCTATTTGAAGAAAGGCACTCTCATAAGTACAAAAGGAGCCGGTAAGAGCTACTCCTATTTTTTTACCCTTCAAAGACATATTCTCACTTCTTTCCTTTATTTTTATGGATGATTATATAATCTGCCAACACAGTGGCAGAAGAGCCAGGCGAATATTTTCCCGGAAGACCCGGGTAACTATTTGCTTTAATTCCCAATTCTTTTGCTCTATTATAATCGACTCCGCCAGGCGCTGATGCAATATCAAAAATCATAGCCGCCGGTTTTACTTCTTTTAGAAGCCGATCATCTAAGATAACTGCGGGTATTGTATTGAAAATGAAATCATAATCTCCGATAGAATTTACCAGATTTTCCAGGGAAACTACCCGGTGTCCATTGGCGTCAGCAAGTGCTTTCAGAGAATCTTTTCTCGCACAAACTGTGGTTTTTACTGACATTCCTTTCAATTTATCGGCTAGTGTCTTTCCACATGCTCCATATCCCAGGATTAAGCTGCTGCTATGATGCAGGTTGAACGGACTTTTCATGATCGCTTCCGCGATAATACCTTCCGCAGTTGCTATACTATTGAATATTGTAATTGGTTCTTCCTTCATGAAATCAAAATGCCCAATTCCTTTTTCCTCACAAAAGGATACCATTTCTCCCGGCATACAGCCGCCAAATAATATCTGCCCTTCCTCAAGGTAATTCTTCAGATTATTAAGAGATAAATCCTGATGTTTTGTCTTCGGAAACTCCCCCTCACCTGCGTTCGGCGGAAAATTATGAAGTATTTCACCACCGGTCAGCATCGGAATCGGGGTAATGACCGTGTCGGACGCTGCTACAGCCTCCCGCAATGATTCTGCCCGATTACATCCTTTCGGAAGATCCTCACTGTCCGCCGCATATGTGATGACCTTATATCCTTTTCCGGCTAATATTTCAGCCAGATATACCTGTCGTTTATCGCCGCCGATTATTACAAAATCAAAATTATAAGATTTTTTTATTTCACCGGAATTCATTTTTTACCTCCTGTAAAACATCAATTTAAAGAAATATCCATTTATTAATATATGGATAAATATAAGAGGGGTTACGAAATATTTTCTTCTTTTTATCAAAATCTTGTAAGAATACTCGATCGAACACAACTAAAATATGTATAAAATGGAATATTCCTCTATAAAGTATATTGATGAGTAAGCGCCCTTGACGGTCTGGGTAGACGGAACGAACGGAGAAGTTATGATCTTGCATTCAAGAGGGTAATGCGGTATACCATCGTACAATCTATACGGGAGGCCTTTAGCGTATTTCTCGATAGCGAAAAATCACATCGGTTTTTTTGTTGACGCGAACGTAATCATCGCGTTTTCTGAAAAACTCAAAGGGTATGAAGGCTCTAAAGCCGGAATCCATATTGCTTTTGATAAGCCGATTCCGCATGAATTACTTAAAGAAATGATTTTGATGAAAGCCTCCGATAATCAACGAAAAACAAAAAAGAAACCGACCAATGACAAATAAATCTATATAACGCCATATAACTTTGCAAAGGCGGTCGTCCAGTCAATCAAGTAGTTTCTTGCTTTTTCGGGAGCAATGCACTCGCAAGTGTTACTCAGTAAGAATAACAATTTATAACCGCGCTCGTTGTCTGCAATCTGTATCTTTGCGGTGTAAAAACCGTTTTCGAAAGATGTAATTACGCCATCGCCATAAAAACCAACAATGTCTTTTTTTGCGGATTCGGGAAAACGTATTGTTGCCTCAATGGATGGAATATCGGATAAACCTTCGTCCAATTTTGAAAAATCTATTGGACGCAGAGTGAATTTTGTATTCGTTGGAGCGATTTTTGAAATTCGGTTAAATCTGAACGTGCGTAGCTCATTTCTTAATAAACAATAACCCTGCAAGTACCAACTATTGCCTTTGTGCAAAAGGCGATACGGCTCAACCTCGCGGGTAGTTATGTCACCGTTTGCGTTTGAGTAATCGAGAATTAGCGTTTGTCTTTCGGCAACCGCTTTTTTTAGAAGAACAAGATAGTCACTCTGCCGTGAATCTTGTGTCCACGAAGTTAAATCAATGGTAATCTGATTCATTTGAAAATCAAGCTCTGATAACTGTTCTTGGGGTACCATCGACTTTACTTTGGCGAGAGTATTGGCAATTCCTTCTGTGGTAAGAACGGAACGGATACCACCAAGTCCAATTAGTAGCGAGGCAACATCCGTTGTTGAAAACAGCCTTTTATCAACCTTATATTGCTCCATTATGCCAATACCTCCGTTTGGCCCCGGATATGTCACAATTGGAATGCCAGCTTGATTGATTGTGTCTATGTCACGGTAAATAGTGCGAGTAGAAACCTCGAAAATCTCTGCTAATTCAGGTGCACTTATAGTCTTGCGTTCTAATAGAAGCATGATTATTGAAACCAGTCGCTCCACTTTCATTTTCAACACCCCAAAAAATATTTTCTTTCAGTATAAATCCTTGACATACTGATGTCAAGGATTAGTGTTATAATAAGGGCAAACCAAATCAAAGGAGGAACAAAAAAATGAAAATCAGACCCTATTTAACCTATCAGGGCACTTGTGCGGAAGCAATTGACCTTTATAAACGGGCTTTCAAAACCGACACAACTCAAGTTATGCGTTTTTCGGACATCCCGCCTAACCCACAAAACCCAATACCAGAAGGATTCAAAGACCAAATTGTTCAGGCAACGTTGGTGTTCGGTGATGATTTTATCCGTATGTCCGATTGCCCAAAAAAACTGAACGCTCCAGAATCTGAGCGTATATCCCTTGCTATTGAAACGAGCGTGAATGAGGTAAAGCACGCCTTTTCCGTTTTGGCTGAGGAAGGCCGGGTAGCTATCCCGCTTGCCGAAACTTTTTATAGTCCTTGTGCCGGTGTAGTGTTTGATAAATTTGGTGTGATGTGGAATTTTGTAGCACAGAAATAATGTGATACTTGCGCTCCATTACCCACTAACAAGCATACTGCGGGGTTCGCCTTTTCCCCTTATGCGCCCTTATTCCTGTTCTTTGGACAAGGCCGGGGCGCGGGGCCGCGCACCGCAAAACTAACGAGTACCGCCGCTATGATGAAGCAGTTAGTTTTGGAGAAAGCCGGATACCCGCTTTAGTAAATTTTCAATGGTCAAATCAAATGTTGTATATGAGTTATTAAACGGGTTTTCATTAAACTCAATGATGTCGTCATTTTTTCTTGCATTAACGAGCCAAAATATCTCTACAAAATAACTTGTTGAATTATTTGATATTCGGTTTTCCAATATCTCTCCATCTTTGTAAATATAGCAGATAATTTGACTTGAATAATATTTTGGCAGCCATAGTTCATTTTGCAGCGCATGTTCTTCAACCAGACCCTGATGATTTACTGCGCGGGTTTGGCGCAAAACCGGCCTGATCTCTATCCCAAGCTCCCTTGCCCTATCATCATAAGCCGACAGGAGTTCTATGCACTCGGATAATTTTTGTTGCTCAAAAGCAACTATCTCATGTATTGTTTTCAATTCTGCTTCCGAAGGTTCAGCGTGGCTTTCAAAGATTGTGCGTCCGTTAGTCCAATACATAACTGCTCCGCTTTGGTAAAAAGAACATAGTAATTCTTCGTTTCCACAAATCTATGAATATTATCATAACAAATATTTATAATCCCATTTGTCGAATGATTTATCATTGTCAAACTTTCGTCACCGAATGACGTTGTGCATTCGTATTCTCTTGCATTTGTCGTTTCTTGGATTCTCTTAATTATTATCTTTATATTTTGCTTTATAGAAAATGGAATTATTGATATAAATATAAAAATAAGCACGATAAAAAATGCCGAACGGAAATATATAGAAGCGTAAATAGATAGTATTACACCTAAAATAGCAAGTATCTTTTGTCTTGACGATATGAGATACAGTTTTAGTTCCTTTATTGAATTTTCACTAATTATGCTTTTAGTTTCAAATAGGTTCACGTTCTATCGTCCTCCATAAATCTACATGCCGCCTTTTCGCCCGTATGTGGCTAAAAAACTCATTTCCGAATTACCTACTCACTCTTTCCACTCAGATACGGAAACTGCATATAGTCGCGGATCTGAGGTATTCTTATTGCACAATGGTGAACGCTTCGCTATTCTCGCTGACATAACTGTGCGATACAAAGCAAAATTCCTCAAGTCTAATAGCAGCATACAAATCTTGAATCATTTGGTGTCCTATTTTGTCTTTTTGATGATTTTGATAGGTTAGAATATGTTGTATTCTATCACAAACATCCTGTTGAAAATCAAAAAGGCGAAATTGTCCTATCTGAAAAGCAAACTCCGATTCAACTCCATAGTCAACACCAAAGTTAAAGATCAATTTTTTGTGATGTAGAATCCCAAGCTCAAACCCATGATCCTCAGCGTTTACAATGTGCATTAGCGGAATGCATTCGGATAGGTTCAAGACTGCTTAGGGAGAAAAAACGGGGGGCTCTATAAGCACTCTTATGGAGTCATCAATGCCGATGTGAATGGGAGCATTGAATATTTTGCGTAAAAGTAACGTAGTGTCCTTAGCCAGACTATACGCTAGAGGCGACGTGGATACGCCGATCAGAATAAGGATAGCCTAGACTGTCACATTTCTTAAATAGATTTTCAGAAATCTTAGAAGATCCCACTTCAAACGACCCGATAGGGCGGTAAGTGGTGAGTAGTTCATTTT